>TARA_R110000823_G_scaffold30436_6_pt1 | contig 13656 bp, 12 predicted proteins | sample TARA_R110000823 | Tara Oceans TARA_R110000823 (sample SAMEA4397722) | marine metagenome | biome: Polar Biome; feature: [DCM] deep chlorophyll maximum layer (ENVO:01000326); material: water (ENVO:00002006), including particulate matter (ENVO:01000060) such as... | depth 20 m | reverse complement strand
CACTAAAACATCATTAGCAACACTTGCAATTGATGTTTCATCGATGTCACCATCCTCACCAATTCGTTCTTGCAACACCTTTTGCATTTCAGTGCTGGGCTTTTTATCCTTGTTGTTGTCAGAAGCCTCAAAAAGAACGTCTAGACTTTTAGAGATTGCCTTGATATCCGAGCAGGCTTTGACCGCCAATTTAGCGGCTCCTATCGCCATACCTACTGTAACAGGATCAACCATTTTCTTACTTCTTTATATTGTATACGTTCTAACTTCTTGATCTGACCAGCTGGTTTGTCCAGTCACTGTTTTCAAAACTGTTTCCTCGCCAGAAAAATTCCCATCATCGGAGCCACTTAATGTAAAATCCTTCGGTGCAGCCGTTGACGGGTTTTCTGAGTTTTCTGTAATCGAAAAACTTGTTGGCGCTATTCCGTTTCCAGACCCTAAATCAATCTGCAACCATTGCGGTACACCAGCAGACGTTTGAGTGTACCAACCAGAGGCTGAGCCATTAAAAGCCTTGTATTCTATATTTCCCACTTCCGAATTGCTTGCCGAGGCAACAAGTGGTGAAGGTGCGGTATTGCTGCTCATATTTGCGGCAGGGAATTCACAAGTGTTAGCAAATATTTCTAACTCACCGATAGAACCACCACGGGCGTGGCCGTTGTTTGCGGTAATATTTAATCTGAAATAACGGTATGCCGTGCCTGGGGGGCTAAATGGAGCCCAAGAGGCAAGAGCCATACCTTCTTCTGATGTTGTGCTGGACGGTGTACACGTAATTGTTGGTGTGCCGTCAACGTCAGACGATGCCCCGGTGTGAGTGCCGTTGCCGCCAACTGTCTCATCAAAAGCTTCTGTAAGGTTTGTCCATGTATATGTAGCTGTTGATCCGTAAGTCTGGCAGTAGCCAAAACCTACCCCGCCCGTTGGGATCGTTAAAGCTGCCGATGGCGGGTCAGTGATACTCCCGGCGGTATTAAAAGGGCATGCAGCTGCGCCATACATAGACCAAACCCCAATGCCGCAACGGGATTTTGATGATCCGTGTGTGATTATAACATCAGCCGATGTACCACTTGGCACTGGCGCTGCCCATATATCAACATTAGACATAGAGCCTTCGCCGGAATGAACAGCTTGAACAGCGGCAATACCACCAACCGTAACGCCACTAATTGTCCCTACTGTTCCCGCAATACTACCGACACCAACAATTACTTGCCGGTCTGTTGCAGCTGTTCCGATAGCGGCTGATGAGAAGGTAAAAACAGATCCTGCACTTGCACTGACCGCGCTGTCTTCAAAATTATAGGTCAGTCCGGTGGCTGTCGCACCCCTGCGATTAAATAAGGGCATACTATACCACCGGGTTCGTAGGCCAATTGGGTGAGGAGTCGTAAGTGATAACGTCAGCGAATGCACTAAGCGCGTCAACAGCGTCTTGGTGATCATCCCGCGCTTTACGAGCAGAGTAAAAGTGTTCAGCTATCTCGTCGCTGTACTTACGTAGATTAACTTCAGACATTACAATTTGTGCGCCGGTTAGGTCCGAAACCTTGTAATTCTCTTGAAGTGCTTTGCCATTATCTATCCGTCCAATTGTAACGACCACCTCAGAAACAGTTTCCACCGATGTACTGAGTGCTTTTGACTCCACACTAAACACTAAGCCCCCGCGCAACACTGTGTTGTATTTACGTTCAATTGAATTCTTCAGGTGTTGTTTTGCATCGTCAAGTGTTTTTTCAACGGGCGTGTTAGACCGAACAACAACACCGTCCACTGGTGCAGCGTCACTAACAACACCCGGCGAATAAAAACCACTTGGTACAACCTTACTGTCATCAACGAACAGATACGTATCAACATCAGCACGTTGTTGCGGGGTAACGGCAATTAACCACGCCAGCGGGAATGTTCCGTTGGTATTTTTTATATCGCCAGTAGAGGGTGTTGCCGTGCCGTCTTGGTATGTACAATACATTTGTTTTCCTTAACTCAAGTTCAGTAGGCCGGATAATTCAATTTTACCATCGGCGCGAACAACATAATCAATACTATCTCGCGCTGAGTTTGCTGCCGTCACTGTGATTGCCGTACCTCCCGCAAAGTCGTATTCCGAACCATACGCTAACGTCTTCGGGGAACTAGCGTGTTGGGTAAGATAGATTGTGCCCTTCTGACCGGGCACTGCTGTATCAGCTGGGTTAGCTAACGTGGTGGCCTCAGTGAACGTATGACTAAAATCGTTACTCGATCCTAACGTTATGGCCATAGAATTTGACGATGATGTTAAAGCTGTGACCGTAGTGCGTTGCGCTCCGGCCCATACGTTATCATTCGCAAGGTAGGCCACATTACCCACCTTCACCCAACCAACCAACCGAACAACGTTAGCTGCCGTTGCGTAAAAAATACCGGCGTCACCAGCAGCGGTAGTGATGTTAGAACCACCTAAGTCTAACGTACCCGCGCCGTGGGTCATTACTAAAGCGCCGTCGAATTGTAGAATAAACAACCGACCAACAGCAACGGTCATTGCACTAAAGCCTGTGGTGCCCGTAACATCGAACATCCCACCGTCTGTATCAATAACTAAAGGTGAAGCGGATGTAATATCACCACCTTTTGCAAAACCAAGACCACCGGGGGCGCTTAATAAAGCATTATCGTCAACAGTAACAAGACTACCTTGTAAAGCTGTGCCAGTGGTACCCGTGAAACGTGGTAAGGTGTTATCGGTGGATGAACCAGGGAAAGTAGCGTCACCAATCGTAGCTGGTAACGCAGTTTCTAAACTTAACCCGTCAGCGGAAAATTTAATAAAAGCCGTAGCAACAGGGGTCGGTAGTGTTACATTAACACCGGACGTATCGCCGTCCGATAACTTAACCGAACGGATAACGGCAGTGTTTACTTGTTGCGCCAGCATCGTCAAACTATCTAAAGCCTGCTCAACACTATCTGAAGGGAAGGGATCATTTTCAACAAGGTCAAGACCTTGCACGAATTGTTCTTGCCGCCACACAACCAGTGTTTCACCAACAGCGGGAGCCGTGACCATCGTGACCGTGCCACCAGCGGCAACACCCGCGCCAGCTACCGTGTAATGCGTGGTGAGGGTTTGCGTGGTTTCCACACCGGTAGCATTTACAACAAGAATGACTGTTAAATCATCATCTGCGAAGAAGAGATACGGAAACGTAAACGCAGTAACGGTACCGTCACCGGCGGTTTGTGATCTTGGTGTGGCTGCGGGTAATGTCATATGTCAAATCCTCTGTGTTTAACTACTATATCACGGGTTACTTTACAGGGTCCACGCCCATCTGTTTACGTTGAAAATTCAACGAAGCTTTGAACACTTCAGGGTGCCTCATTAGTATCATCATACGGGCGTTTTCCCGTGTTTTCTCTACAACTTTCCTGATGTATTCGCTACGGGCAAACGGGGCTTGTTTACCCCACCCCGGTGTGGCCACTGCCCGGTCTAATATTTGTTTCATGGTTGTCCCAGCCAAAATTTGTAGTTCGGCATACTGGGTATCAGATAATTCTGCGCCTCTAATTTTTCTATTTAATTTACTGGGGAATACTTTTAAATTTAGTAACTCCCTCGTAACAGGATCATTTTTAATACGACTCTCATATATGGGACTTATAAAGTCCGGCCCTAATGAACCTTCTAGAGTTATTGGTTGCCCAAATACATCGTACCGAGGAAGTAAGGTCTTTGATAGCCCAGGTATTCTTGCCTTTACCGCGTCGATAATTGTACGGGCTTCGCGTAGTATGGGGTCTTGCGCGCGCGCGATCTGGGCTAACCCAGTTGGTACACCTGAACTTAATAGCTTGCGGATATACATATCACCATATCGGTTAGGATCACTAACTGATTCAACTAAATCCGATAAGCCTTTGGTCCACGTTTTACTTATTAAATTTTTTGCGATTGCCGCCGTTACCAACCCCGTTAAATCTTTTATTTCAGTGTCAGATAAGCGGTCACTTATTTCGTGCATATCAGAGACGACACCTACAAGCGTCGCAATAGGATCAATTCTACCATAACTATAATTCATTTCACCAATACGCGCACTATAGGGTTGCCACCCCCCCGCGTATTTAACGGCGCGCTCTCTCGCATCAGTAGGCCCCCCACCTGTGATATGACCATTACTTGCTAGTGAATACGCCCCTCCTGCAATAGCACTACCCACAATTATTCGCGCCATTTGTTCACTTTGCGCCACCGTGCCTTGTTTACCACTTAGATTGCCGCGCACTTTTTTAGATAAAACGGATAGTATAGTGCGCTCTCCCGCGTACTTTACAATGTTGGTGGGCGTTCTAATAAAAGTAAAAGGTATTTTTAATAGAGGATGAGAATTGGAGAGTTTTTGTACAGCCTGTCCGGCTTCACCCAACAGCTTAGTGAACGTTTGATAGTGTGCGGTTTCAGTAGCGGCTTTCTGCATAACTGCCGTGGGGTTCTCGACCAGCTCGGCTATTCTGGCAGCGCGAGCCTCGCCTTTAAGCCCCTCTGTAGCCGCCACCCGATACGCTTGAGCGTTAAGCTCAGACCGATAACCTATAGACTTAAACAATTCGTCCATAGCGGTTAGAGCGCGACCAGGAATACGAAACTGTTTACCACCAACTTCAAATTTACGTTTACCGATTGTAATTGTTTTGCTTGGTATGGCCCTTTGACGGGGTTGTTCTATCCTGATATTTTCACTAACAAAATCCTCTGACTTAAAGGCTTTCCAGGCGGGGCGTAGACCGTCTAACCCACCTTGAACGAAACCAAATAATCTCTGGGACGCCTCACCAAAAAATATCTTATCAGAACCTTTTGCCCCCCGCGCGGTGCTGATTGCCGCACCAACTAAACTTTCAACGGGGGCCATGGTTGTTGCGACAAGAGTATTTGACAAAATATTGACTGCGTGTGTTTGTGGACCGGACAACAAACCATTTATCCACGCTTCAACCACCATGTCCCCGGTTGTCGCTTTTTGTAGTTCTCTAAGATATTTTGATGTTTGTGTGGTGTTATTAAGACTTTTCAATCTATCAATCATATCCTGAATAGCTTTTGTTCCACCCTTACCACTCTCTAATAAATTGGAAATACTATCAGCATCTAATGTTGCAGCGCGTTTTCGTTTAAGAATATTTAAAGCGCGCCCCGCTTCAGCGGTTGCGCCAGCCACACTTTCTTGAATAGCAAGGTGGCGTGTGACACCCTCAACCAAATCTAACATAGCAACATCAGACCCCCGATCAGCTTTGAGGGCTAAGTCACGAACATCTTCAGCCGAGTTAATCATCAACCGCACTGCGGCGTCCATTTCATGTGCGTTGAACGCTGTACCTATTTTTGTTTTAGCTAACTCTTGGGGGGTCATACCGAGAGCATCACCTAATTCTATTGTCTGTTGATGAGTTACCACACCTCTACGCTGTTCGATAAAGTCATCACTAACACTAGCTGCTGATCGGATAACGTCTTTAACATCTTCACCTGAATTTATCTTACTCAAGTTGATGTTACCGGCCTTATCGGTTCGTTCAGTAAGTTCAAGTTTAGGTTCCGGCGTGGTGCGTTCAGCATCTTTGAAAGGTTTTGACGCTTGAGTGGGGGAACTGTCGGCCTTACTTAAATTTAAAGGCTTTTTTGGTGCGCTTTTTATAATAGGTGAAACGCCTGTTACAATCATTGCCGCGTCAAACAACCCTATAAGATCGCGCGCTAAGCGGGACCCAGGTAAGCCTACAATATCTGACACCCCTGTTTCGTCTGCTAGTTGACCGACAGACGCCGCCACACCGTACACCCCCGCGTTAAATGTTCTAAAAATAGTGTCCATTGCTGTCGCCAGTGGACGTATTAAAGTTTGATTGAATACGCGCATTGGTTGTAGGCTGGCGTCTTCTAAATCTACAAAAATACCCCCTTCACGAAAAGACTTCTCACTCTCTTTTGAAAGCCCTAGATTAGTAGCTCCAAATCCTTGTGTAGAGCCTTGACTGAAAGCGTCTAACACACGACCAACAGACGTTTGAGCTACTACTTCATCCTGTGCGTCGGAAGGTTCCACCGCTTCCGTAAAACCTATCGGGGTTAGTGCGGGACCATCAGGTGTCAGTACAAGATCAAGCGGGGCTACAGTTTTCGTAAACCCACTAGGTACAGAATACGCCTCCGTGAAACCCTCCGGTGCGCTTGTTAAAGCTTTTGTTTGTTCTGGCGGGGGTGTGGGGTCGAACAAGGGCGCACCGTCATCCCCACCTAGAAGGGGTAGGGGGTCAATAGTTATCTCTTGTGTAAAACCTGATAAATCAGTCACTAATTACGCACCGTTCCGTCTTCGTTGTACCACACACCTTCAAATAAAAAAATACGCTCTCCTGTTGTGGGGTTACCTCTAATGTGTGTTGCTTTGTTAATGTCAGGTTTAGCCGCTGCGCCAGGGGTGGGTGGGGTTGGTAGGGTTGGTCTGTTATTTGACCCCCTCAACATATTACTAAGAATTTGAGTTGATGTTTGCACCCTAATACCCCCACCTAAATAATCTTTACTCTTCGGGTCCACTAAAGCAACAGGGGAAACACCCTTTGCTATCGCCGCGTCCCAAGCAGGTAAAAACTGACTTAGCCATGCAGCGTGAGTGGCGTCGCCTTCTGGGTTCCTCAAACGCATAAGATCATTACTTACGGCGTGGGAACTTTGCGCGTGTTTTATCAAAGCCTTCTTTAACTGTTGCTCTATCTTACCTACGCGGGTTCCCGCACCGCCCAACTCTATACGCGCCAACTTAAAATCCGCTATATTGATATAATTATCCGCGAGTAGCTTCTCCAAATCTTCGGTAGTTTTTATCTTTCCGCTGTGTATACCTATGATAGTTTTATTCAAAGCCCCTGGTCTGCTGTCATTCTTTAAGTTTTTAAGAGAACCTTGGAGCGCCGTAATAGTCGCGCGTTTTAAACCGCTGCCCCCCAATTCTTTATGAGAAGGGTACTTAGTGGGATCGCCAGAAGATAGTCTCTCAACAAACGCCGATGTTTTCTCTTCTCTAATCTTAGTATCGTGATCCTTTATATCCGCTGCTGTTTGTTTTCTATCCGCCTCTTCTTCTTTAATACCCCGTTTAGCATCAGCAATTAAAGGTTTTACATCTTCAGCATTTAATTTGGGGAACGCCCCAGACTCAATATCAATTAAGGCACCTTCTGGGTCTTGTCTTATCAGTCCTTGAACACGGGCCTTTGTTAAATCTTCAATAGTTTCTCTAGAAAGTTCCGCGCGGGACTGGCCGGTAAGCCCTGCGTGTATAGCACCAGTAGGGTCAGCGATTTTTGCAAGGCTGTTTTTTAAGGTAAGATCAAATGTGGCTTGATCAGGACTTTGTAATAGTGTGTTCTTGTCGGCGTTTAAGCTGGTTAAGTAGTCACCTTTAACCTTTGCCCCTAATGATGCAGATTGAAAAGTGATACCTTTTCTAACGAAGTGTGAAAGCACTTTAGCTTGTTGTCGCTGTAACAACAACTTACCTTTTTCGGTAGTGGCTTGGCCCTGCCGGTCCTCATAATATTTTGACACAAAACTAGAAACATTCTCTACGTGGCCCTCCGCACCAAGTGGTGCGTCTTTTTCAAGTTGTGAAAAAGCAAGAGATAAGTCCGCCATTGCTGTTGATTGCATTGTGTGGACCCGTGTAACATCGTCGCGCTCTTGCCTCTCCTTTATCTCTGTACCAAATCCTATGATAGCTTTACCAGCTTGACGCGCGCTCGCACCGGGGTCTTGGTCCACCGGAGCCATTGGTGGGGCTTTCGGGCTTGCCGGTGCGCCAGCGTTGAATGATATAAACTTGTTACCCAAAATCTTTTCCTTATCGGCTTATAGTAATTGGAGAACCATAACCACCAGAGGGCGCATTGATTATACTTGTTTGTTGTGCAGTCGTGAGACCACCACCGCCACCGGGCATCATACCTTTAGCCATTGACGCTCCCATTAGCGCAGAAGAAAAGGCCCCGAAATAACCTTTTGATCTTGCGGATTTACCTTGGGCGATCTGCAATCTAGCCTTGTTCTCATAATTACGCGCGTTGGTTTCCCCCGCATGGAGAATATCAAGTTCTGCCAACTTCTGTTCCCTAGCGTTATCTTCGAGAAGGTCTAACTTGTCAGGATTTTGTGAACGGTTCGCGCCTTGTATCTGAGCGTTAGCGCGCTTCTGGCGTTTCATTTTTTCAATGGCCGTTAACCGTTCAGCGTTGGCTGTCTGGAATAGACCTTGGGCGTTAGTGTTGGCTTCGTCTTGCGCTTGTTTTCCAGCCGATAGACTACCAACGACACTGACCATAGTGCCTACTACCATAAGTGTTGCTGTTGTATAACCGGACATATTATACTCCCGTAACTAAAGTGGTGTTTAGTTCTTCAACCTTATGCGACCCCAAAAGCTCATACTCGTCGGTGAACTCTTTTTCAGCTTCTTCCACTGATGTTGCCGTGGTTTGGAACAGCATGGTTATATAACTATCGGTGTGTACTAAGACAGCTTGCTTTCTTCCAGCGTAAGCCGGTATGACGCTGTACCCGCTAAAGTCAACGGCCCCATCCCCAACATAAAAAGTTACATCACCGCTGATAATGACCGTGGTGTTGATCTTTATAAGTGCGCCAGTGATCAGACAACCCGCCGGCGCGAACATCGTTCGAGAGTATACTCCACTATGTATTGTGTGGTGCGTCTTAATCGGTATCTGGGGTTGGGCCAACGCCATTTCTTCCAGGCGGCTCACCGTCTCAACGCTACGCGCACTCATGGCCGGTATTTGAGTATCCCTAGTTTCTATCTGGGTCATTGAAGGCTCCGAAAGAATATTTTGTTTGTTTCAGCGTACCCGGTCTTCGGGAGAAATTCTTCCAATCGGCTACCAACTGGCGCGCTAACTAAAAAGCCTACGGCACCTAATCCTTTTGCGTATTCCTCTGCCGCGCGTAGCAGCATCAACCCGCCGCCGGTAGGCCGGTCTTTAAAGCCGATAAAATAACTCTCCGCTGTTGCCACGCGGGTATTGTAGTGTGGTATTGTGCTAACCAATAGGTTCAAAAAACCTATCATACGCATACCGTCATACGCTCCAAGAACGTGTAACATCCCTGCGTTCTCTAATTGCCGATAGATTGCCGGGTCGCAGTTTGGTTTAGGTAAACCAGCTAACGCGGACTCTTCTGAATACTCAGTGATCAGCGCCGTAAAATCTGGATCGGTGTACGCTTCAGCGAAAGTGATATTTCTTACATCTGTCATAATATTCTAACATACGAAGCGCAATCTTGTCCGTCAGGACTGTAGTGTGGCATACGTTCACACTCCATCGTGAAGCCCAGCTTTTTAGCCCACTTGTGCGCTTGCTTAAATTCGCAATCAACCGAAATTTCTAAACGCCGAACTTCACAACCGTCAAGAAAATGTTTAACCGCTTTATGGCATTTTAAAAAGTTCTGCGGCCCCATTTCAGAAAGGAACGCCCACCCTTGGGCGCGCCCCGGCCATAAAGGTATCACCCCCGCCGCTCCAATTGGCACCCCATTATCTAACGCGGTGTAGCTTGGGTATTGCGCCAAGGCTGACGCCTGTTCACGGCTAACCCAATCACTTAACTGCATTTGCAATTTTTGTAATTTGATGTGCCCCAAGTGCGCCGGTATGAATGGTTCTACTGCAAACATTTAACTTCTATCCTGCGTTTCCATTTGCGGCATGAACGCTTCAATTGTTACGGGAAGGGGTTGCGTCTGCCGATAGAAAAATAAACTGTCGTTACTGTAGTCGCCGTCCCACTCTATTTCTACATCGCCCGTAAACAAAGGTACAGCCGTATCCATTGGATCACCGCCCTCACGAAACACGATTTCATCAAGGTTGTCTTCATCAGGGCCAGCAAAACCACCAAGGGACGTAAGAAAACGTATGAGGACACGGTGAAATCTTATGAATTTCCCTTGGCTGGTGCCTTCTCTTGAACCTTCGTCACGGCGCAAGGTTTGGAGATCCGCAATACATTGAAGCCCGATGTGAGCCTTTGCCGCTGGACGGTCAAGCGTGATTGAACCGCTTGATACGGTCTTAGTCGCATGTGTGGACCCTTCCGCTAAGATGTGAACGGTTTCACCTTCTAAGTGATCCAAACCGGAAATGACTGTTGACCGTTCGCGCGCTTCACCGCCGGACACATACGCGCCGAACGCTGAACTGTCGATTGCGTGGCGGATTGTACCGCTGACCGTGTATGTGGTGAACCCTGTGCTATTAACATTAAGGGTGATATTATCGGCGTCAACGACTGTGGCCACGTAGCCGTTGCCGTTCAATTCGGTCATACCAAGAACATCAAAAATTCCAACTTCATCACCAGACGTTAAGCCGTGCGCCGGTGCCGTAACAGCGGCGGGGTTAGCCTTAGTGATTGCCGTGATCGTGGTAGGCTGGCGTGTGTTGCTAAACAACTCGAAAGTGTTAGAACCATTATCTTCACCGACGACGTAAGAAACTTTATTCACTTCTGTCATACCTAACACATTGGAAATTCTTATATCATCCCCATCGGTAAAGGTGTGTGACGCTATCGTAACAACCGCCGGATCAGCTTGCGTAATACCGGTGATAGTCAACGGGCTATCTAAAGACAAACCACTGTCAACGAAAAACGCATCCTCTTGGTCTTTGCTGTCGTCCCAATGTGGTTTTAAATATTCAATATAACGAACCGTCGCACCATTTACACGCCGTCGCACAACCATATAAAGCTCATCAGCGGCACCTGCGGGGTTCGGTATTGTTGCAACACTCTCTACTATTGCTTGCGTTGTTCCGGCGTCACTGACGCCACCGATTTTGTGACGGCTCCAACCAACAACTTTTTGGTCCCTCTCATACGTCATACATATCAAAGTTCCATCAACTAACACGATCCATACGAGGCTTTGAGGCTCACCTTGATAAGCCATTTCAACAATGCCGGAGCGCGAAATGTGTTCTGATATTAAAGTCAAGTCCGGGGCTTTGAAACCATCATCTTCAAACACATACGCCAATTCACGAACTTTCTTCAACGCACGTTGAATAAACAACATAGCGCGCCCTGCGCGTATTGGTGCGATATTGGCGCTACCAAAACCGGATGACCTTTTACTTTGAACGTTGGCGGGTGTGGTAATACCGCCGGTGTCAGACGGGCGCGTTACCCACTCACCGCCCACGGTGCCGGATAGTAAACCTTTCTCATCATCAGCAACCCAACGGATTGCATTAACGGTGTCAGCGGATAAGTTATCAGTGACGGCGTTATCATCAACCACCGTGGCGTCTACTTCTGTTGGCGCAAAGTTTTCAAAATCACCCGTGCGGCTCATATCAATACGTTGTGGCAAATCCCTTGGACCAGCAAACACAAGACGGTTTTGGTGAAACGTGATTGCACCGGGGTAGCCTGTCGTGTCTGACCAAACACCAAGACGCCATGACGTTGTAGCTGTTGTGGCTGAAGCATTCGGACCGTCAATAAAGGCAGTGCATGTTCGCGCGTTAGCGACGGCGGTAATTGTTAAAAACGTCCACTCCCCCGCCGCGTCCTCCCAACGGATTAATCGGCCAACATCGGTAGACTTAAAACCATCTTGTCCGTTGATACCGTTTGTGTGTTGCGCGGCGGTGCCACCGGATGTGTAAGAGGTGAACCCCGTACCGTCAATGTCAACATCACTAGTGTCTTGGAGACTGTAACTATCATCATTAATCTTTGTAAGATGATAGAAGATGTTATTCAGTTCTACCATACCACCAACGGCGGCAATGAAAATTGTGTCGCCGCTGCTAAACCCGTGTGCAACGTCCGTGATCACAACTGGTTTTGCCGCTGTTGCGCCGGTGATCGCTGCCGTAGTTGGGTCCGTAGCGGTAACCGTAACCGAACCGCTGGTGCCAGATAGTAAGAGTGTAGTTTCTTCACTGTTGGTTGGTAAAAACGGCCCATCCGAAAAAGTAATATCAGTGATCGACCAATTTACATCCGAAGTCCGGGAAATTTTGCGCGGTTTTTGATCGGGGTGTACGATATATAAAATATCGGCACTTTGCGCGAATTTAAGTTCAAACAGTTGTGCCGTGGTGTAGGTGGTCGCCAACTCAACGGTGTTTTCAGCTGTACCCGCAGAAGAATACGCGGTGAACCCTGTACCGTCGATGTTGGTGCCACCAATATCTTGAAGCTGGTAAGTGTTGGCAGCTTTGTTGGCGATACGATAATATTTATCATTCAGTTCCGTCATACCCACAACGCCTTGAATGAAAAGCTCGTCACCGTTGGCGTAAGGGTGCGCGGTGTCCGTGATCACAACAGGGTTGGCTTGCGTAGCACCTGAAATGGTCGAACCGGTTGTACGGATAACGCCATTATCTTTATAGAAGCGAACGTAAAGATTGCCAAACTCTAAAATGTAAGCTTGCGTTGTTGAAAACTCAAAACGCACAATGCGGGTTTTAGCGGAACTGGTTTTAACTTCTTTTATGAACACCGTACCAGGGCGGCGTTCTACCGGGCCTTGAACAAGAGGGATAAAGTTTAAACAAGTCTTCAGGCCCGTCTTGTACCGGTCAACATCAGGACGCCCATACAAAAGCGGCGAGATTTCCCCGCCGTTAAAATTATTTTGTATCGGTGATACTCTTGCCATTAATGCCGCGCCATTATCCAGCTATCTTCAGGAAATTCTTGTGGGGGGTTTTCAAAACCGTTTATGCGGCGCGCTTCATTTTTAGCTGCTCTATACCGCGCTGCCGCCTCTTCTTTTTTCTTATTTGATTGTGTAAGTTTTTCCGCCGTGTCCATTGCAATACGGGACACTAGTAATTCAATAAACAGCGAGTCGAAATCATTTTCATCCGTGACTCGCCGGATATAAACAAGGTTAATCGGTGACGATGAATAGGTGGCTATATACCGACCTTCAATTTGAAAATCATCTTGAACAGAAGACCCGTCAAAACCGTTGGTGGGTAGAACACGAAGATTATCAGCAGGGAGCGCAAACCGGTTGGTTGGCCCGAACGTGGGCGCGGTGGCGTCAGCGGCCACTTGTACGCGGGTCTTGGCAAACCCCCACGGATGCGCGCGTAGCTCACTATCCCGCGCGTGTTGATACACACGGTTACATTCACGCGCGCGTGTGGTGTCTTCCGTTAAAGTAGATATCGACTTAGCGCCAAGCCGTTGAAGCGCCAGATTGCAGATAGAAACAGCATCAGCCATATGGCACCTTTAATTATGAAGTTTGAATCGTAATTTTATCACTCACCAAAGCAGCAATAATATTTTGCAAAGTAACAACTGCATCATGTTGGTTTGTATTTTCTTTAATGACAACCCGTACAGCGTTAGTAACAGTACCGGCGGCGGTGTCATCAATCCCGGTAATGTCAGCACCCGAAGCAACGTCAATCTGTGTATTGGCCATGCAAAAAACTCCTATAAAAAGAAAGGGTGAGGATGATTAAACATCCTCACCCCCTAGATCAATCGACGACATAGTGCATTGTCAACTCAATGGTGCCGGTAGCAGCAGCACCG
>TARA_R110000823_G_scaffold27931_4_pt1 | contig 13730 bp, 2 predicted proteins | sample TARA_R110000823 | Tara Oceans TARA_R110000823 (sample SAMEA4397722) | marine metagenome | biome: Polar Biome; feature: [DCM] deep chlorophyll maximum layer (ENVO:01000326); material: water (ENVO:00002006), including particulate matter (ENVO:01000060) such as... | depth 20 m | reverse complement strand
TACCATTAATCTATACAAGATACAGAAGGATAAGATTGTTGGTGGGTACGACAACTACTCAGACTCATTTGTAACGTCCATACAGTCAGTTGTTTCTGATATATCAGCTGGAGATGGGGATTATGACACCATATCTTTTAATGATTCAAATAATGGATGGAGTAGCTTCTGGGATTACAAGCCATCGTTTGCTGAAACTCTAAATGCTAATTTCTACACATGTAAAGACGCTGCAATTTGGAAGCACTACGACAATACTGTTTCTAAGAATAGGGGTAGTTTTTATGGTAACACAGTTGATACTAGCGTTACCTTTGTGTTCAACCCACAGGTCAGTACATCAAAAGTATTTAAGACTGTATCATACGAGGGTACAAACGGATGGGAGGTTGAGAGTTTCAAGTCAGATGCTCAGGGTGTGGATCTAAATAATTACTCAGGACCACCAAGTTTAAATGACTACCAAGACGTTAGTGCAAGCGTCTACAGTTATGACGAGGGTGCTTACATAGAGGGTGGTGTAACGTACCGAGCTGGTTTTGATAGAAAAGAAGGGAAATATATGTCTAACTTAGTTAACAATAGCTCTGCTAGAATTTATGAAGTAATATATGGTGTGGATATGTCTGGAATAAAAGGATACTACGCCACGGTAAAAGTCAAGACAGATGACACGACAGATGTTGGTGGTAACAAACAAATATTTGCGGCATCTACAAATAATGTTATGTCGTCTAATTAAGTTTATATAAGATATGGGGAGGAATAAGAAAAAAAAATACGGGGAAATACAAAGATCGCAAGACAGAATGTATGAATACGAGGAGCAGCAGAGGCAGGCTATGGATAGACTTAACGCTATTCGTGACTCACGCCAAGAAATTATTGACCCCTCATCAGCCGTTAAAGACTTAAGTGGTGATTTTTATAACCCATACTCAAATCTTGGTGTAGCTACAAAGGCGGCTGAAATGCAGATGGAACAGACAGACATTGCATTGGCAAATACACTAGATACACTTCGGGCAACTGGCTCTGGAGCTGGTGGCGCTACCGCACTTGCACAGGCAGCATTACAGAGTAAGAATCAGGTTGCAGCAAGTATCCAACAACAGGAGGCTGATAACGCTAAATTAAAGGCCCAAGGAGACTCTCAATTGCAGTCGATGAAAGCTAGTGAGCAACAAAGAGTTCAAGCCGCTAAAGCAGCTGGTATGGAGTTTATGTTTAGCGCACAGGAAGATAGAACAAATGCAGATCTTGACTTCGAGGCAAACCAAATGCAGCTTGCTGATGAAAGAAGGTATCAAGCTGAGGGTGATGTAGAGGCTACTATGAACTCTACATGGTTTCGCTCCTCCTGGTTTGGCAGTCAGTTAGATAGATTTGGCAAAGACAGTAAAGAGGACAAGTTTTATAACCAGGATGTTTCTGACGAAATATAAAAGGGCTACAATTAATAAATTACACTAGAAAAGAATAAAAGATGGCTTATAGAACTCAATCAACCAGAAGTCAATATAGGGATGTTTCTCCAAGTGAAGAGGACAATTCGTACGCACGGGACATTACCGCTGCTGCCACCGCATTTCTAGGTGGTGAACTTATCTCTTTAGGTAAAAGAAACTCAGAGCGAAAGCAGATAAATAATGCGTTAATGCTTCAGTCGGAGGCCAATAGGGTTAGATTAATGACAGATGTAGGTAAGCTTGCAACTCTAGAAAATGAGGTAAATAGAGATGAATTAAAAATAGCTGGTTCTACTGTGGTGAAAGATTTTAGTGACGCTCAATTAAGAGTAAATAGATCAACTGGAACTTATATATATAAAGACCCATTAACAGGGCAGGAGATAACTAGAGAGGATGATTTAAAGACAATAGATCAGTCTAATGATTGGCTTAGTAACATTGGTGGTGATATTGAAGCAAGCGAAACCTTGATTGCTGGTATTCAAGATCTATATCAAGCAGGTAAAATTGGTAATAAACCAGGCGATCTCGACATAGGTGCAACTGATCCTAGAGCGCTTGCTGTTGCAATAGGTGAGGGGGTTACAGAAAAATATAAGGTGAAAAAAAATAAAGATGGTTTGTATGAAACAACGGTAGAGTATTCAGGGAAGGCTATTGCGGAGGCTAATAAGGCAGAGGGTGTTTCTGGGGATACATGGACTATTGACACAAAGTCACTTGCGGAAGCACTAAACAACCCAAGTCGAAACCCAAAAAACATGCTGGCATACGTTGCGTCAAACGATTATACTCAGAATGGTGGTTTGTTTGATTCAGAAAAAAACGCTATCACTAATGAAGGCACACTTAAGCCTGAATTTTTTGAGAACATGGGTGAGACAACTATTTCTGTTGGTGGTAACAAGAGGCAAAAGGTAAGTCAAGACAGACTAAAAATTAATGAGGTTCAAAGTGCGGTATATGCCTCAAGTAGTGCAGCAGCAGGTTCAACTATGCGTGGTAATAATCCACAACAAGTTATTACCGATATTAAGTCGTATACAAGGTATGATAAGGAAAAAAACGAGTATTATTACAATACACCACTACTTTCTACTACTAAAGACCCAGAAACTGGTGAAGAAATAACTGAAGGTTACTTACAGTACGATGATAAAGGCGCTGTAATAATGAATAAGGAACGCACAGTTGTTATGAAGGATAATCAGCTTATGATTGACCAAGAAAACCTCAAGCCTGAACTCACAGAAATGTACAGTCAATACCAACTCGGTAATTTAGGTGCGTATGATAACAGAAGAAACACACCGATTGGTAATGCGTACACTAAAGATGAATCGGAACCAGGCGATGAGGTGGATACAAGTCTATTCAATATTCTAAGCACATCAGCTGATGATGACAAAGAAACACTCATGTTAGGTGGAGAGGATAAGGTTCTGGAAGTTAAGAATATACCATTGAATGATGAGAATTTCACAGGAATAGGTAGAGACGCAGAGGGCTTTTATGTTAAAGGTAGTGATGGGAAAAAGGACAGGAGTGAGAAGAAATATAACTTCTATAAGAACGCCATCATAGAGAGTGTAGATAAGAATGAAAAGCCGTCTCTATTGGCTAGGTTTGATGAGTTAGAGAAGATGACTCCATCTGGAAGCGTCAGCATCGAGAAGGCTGTAAAAAATATTGTTGACAAGGCTAAAACAGATGAATATCAAAAGGAAGAGGGTTTAACAGGAATGCTTGGCGCTAAATATGACGATGAGGAGAATTTTGCAAAGTATTTACGAGATACGTTAGGCCTTGAGTCAATTGTCGAAGCTGATTTAAGGGATGTAGACTTTGATGATGAGGAAGAAATGAGGACATACATCACGAATAAATTCTTTGAGAGCGATATAAACAAAGATGTCGCTAGAAAAATGTCAGGCAAGGATGTAGGATCAAATCAAAAAGAAACTTCAACGGGACAGATGACCCAAACGGAGTGGGATGCTACATGGAAAAAATTGAAAAAAGGTGAAAGTATGGTGGGTCTTGATGGAATTACGTATACAAAACAATAAATCAAAATCATTAAATAATGAGTGATAAAAATATCAATCCTTGGACACCACCTTCAGACGCAATTGTTTCTAATGAAAATGGTGAGGATAAAAAAGTTAATTTTACTCCACCTTCGGATGGCATTTTATCAGACAGCGAGGAGGGAGCTGGCGTGGGTTTTACCGAAGGCTCGCAAGAGCCACAAGAGCAGCCTACAGAGCCTTTAAAGAAGCCTATCGTTGATGTAGATTTATTTGGCGCACCTAAAACCGATGATTACTTAGCTGGACCAAGAAGGGAGCAGGAGGAGTATTTAAAATCAGTGTCTGGGCTTATAAGTGAGGAGGATTCCCCATCCTCAAAACTTGTGAGTCAGTATAGTGCCTATGATCCAATACAGCTTGATAGTGCTTTAATTGATATTGGAAAAAGAAAACAAATTCTTCAGAGTAATATAAGAGGCCCTGGAATATCCAAAAGAGAAAAATTAAATAAGCTTGAAGAGGAATACGCTGCCGCAATAGTGTATAAGGCAGAAAAAACAAATGATTACGATCTATCTGACGATGCCAGAAGAGCCGTTATGGACATAGGTCATAGCAGTCCACTTGGTAAGAAGTTAAGACCAGAGGTATACAAGCTTGAAAACAGAATATCAGAAGATATTTTTAAAGAGGTAGAGTCTAGGGGCGTAGAATTTTATAGTCTGACTGAGGAAGATTATAATGGAGTCAGGAGAGCCGATGCTGAAAAAGTTGGTGTTTTAGCAGATGAAATAGCTGAATCAATTGCTAAAGGAAATCCTGGGGTTAGACAAGTAGCCTACGAAAGGATATTCGAGAGAGCTGAGAATGAGGAGGAAATTAAAATGAATGAGGAGAAGATTAAATCTGATCCAGAGATTCAGGATATATTTTCTCGCTACAGGTCTGAAGGACTCGATGAATTTGAGTCTACAAATAAGGATGGTATAAAGTATAAGGCAGAGTACGCTTCTGCTGCAAACGCAATCAATAAGAGTGTTGAGTTTAAACTGAATAAACTAACCACTGATTATAATTCAGATGTAAACTCATACAAACAAGATCTTATATCTCAAATTAAACAGGGTGTCATAACTCCCGAAGAGGCAGAAAAACAACTTGGAGACTATAACAAGCAGCTTTACTCCGACCTACAAAACACTGAGAATTTAATAATTCAAAACAACAATCTAAATTTACAGGAGCTTACAACTGAATATTCTAAAAAGATAGAGGGTGGTTTTAAGGAGTTTCTCCAAAACAACCCAATGGACCCAGATGATTTACAGAAGCTAAATGATGCTGTAAAAAGAATTGGTGAAGAGGTTGATAAAGATAGATTTGGTAAGCTGAAGGTTCAAGAAATGATGTCCATTTACAAATATGGAGGTACCGCATTGATCCCATTACTTGGTAAATCTCTTAATTCAACGCTATCTAGGTCTATATCTGGTGCTGGAACCTTATACAATCAACCTTGGATGGTGGAGCTTGGCGATGAGATGAATACCTTATTTTCTGTTGCCGATGAGAGGGTTGAAGACTGGTCTGATTTGGCTAATATTCCAGCTGTAACTAAAAGTATTGGTAGACTAGCTGGCTCAGCATTACCTTCAATTCTTGTTGGTACAGCTGTTTCTGCTAGTACTGGAGGATTGGGTACCATCCCAGCTATGGCACTAATTGCTGGAACTGGATTGATGACGGAGAGCATTGATATGGCAGGTAACATAAAAAGAGATGTTATCAGAGAAACTGGTAGTTTACTTAAAGGTGAACAGGCTGCTGGGGCTATGTGGGAGGCGCAGCTTGGAAACTGGTGGACGTATGTATTTGATGGTCTTCCATACGTTGGTAAAGCGCTAAGAGCTGTTCCATCTAGGGCAGCTCGTATTGCTATTTCGGGTACTGAATCTGCCTTAACAGAAACACCCCAAGAAACATTCCAAACATCTCAAGAGCAGCAGATTATGCAGACTGTTTTTGATGAAACGGAAATTACAGCCAAGGGGTTTTCTGATAGAATTAATCAAAAGCTAGTAAAGGAAACATTTCTAGAAGTAGCACCAGGGTCATTTGCTTTAGGTGGTGGCGGTAGGGCTGTAACTGAGTTTATGATGGATAGACAGGCAGACAAGCTTGTAAAGGAGATGGTTGCAAAAACAAGGGCTGGATTGGTTGATGACAACGAGTCCTTTATACGTCAAAAGATTTTTGCGTCTATGAATCAATTTGGCAAGAACTTTACAAATTCTTGGTTAAGTACGCTACAAAAAAATGGTAGCATAACAGAGGAAGATCTTAATAGATTATATACATATTCAAAAACGGCAGAAGGATTTTTAAGAAATGTAAATGGTTTAAACCTTACAGAAGAACAAAATAATACATACTTTGCGTTATCACATCGGGCGAATGAATTATATAATCAGGCTGAGTCTATTACAGATGATAAGGTAACGAGATCAACAATAACAGAGCAGGCAAATGCGCTTAAAAAGAATGCACAAGAGTTTTTAAATAATCCAGAGACTGGTGGTTCTTTTGTTTCAGTTCAGATTGGAAAAGGTCAAGCTCTAATTATGAATGAAGAGCAGGCTATTGAGTTTGTTACAAATAATCCATATGTAGCGTTCCCAGAGGCTGGTATAAACATTCAGGGTAGAAATGTGGATGAGTTCACTAAGATGTTTAGTGAAATGGTTGAAGGGACTAAGGCTGGATTGGCAGATGTTAAATCTATAGACGAATATAGTAATCAACAAAGGGAAGAGGGTAGGTTGTCAAGTGTAGATAACACTCTGACTAAGATAAACAACGCTGAGTACATTAATGACAACGAGATTGATAGTAGCATCGACCAAATCTTTGATGAGATTGACCGTGTAGATGGGTTGGATATATCAGATAATGCAAAAGAGTCAATAAAACAACAGCTATTTAGCATAGCAGAAATACTAGATAATCATGAATTTAGAACAAAGACTGAAACTCGCAAGGTTACCCCTAAAGAATCAGCTGAGGGTGGTGCAGAAACTAAAAGAGAAATACCCAAAAAGTCAACCTCAAAAGCAGAACTCGCAGGGGTCGGGACTGTAAGTGTAACATTTACTGGAGGAAACACTATATCAATTACGCCACAGGGTCAGAAAGGCCGAGCTGCTAGGGTAACGAAATTTACATTCCCAGAGAACTTCTTATACACTAATGAGCAGGGTGATTTTACAGCCCTTATTATTGAGGATGCAGAAGGTAATGAGATTACGATTAACGACCCAGAGATAGGTGTCCCATTAGCTATAAACAACATTATAGCTGAAACAGCTGCTGTCCCTACTGATGTTGTTGAAGAGTTTGTTACTGAAGAAATAAACTACATTAAAGAAAGAAAAGAGGCTGCACCTGAGTCAAGAGAAGATCTAACTGGAGATGAGTATGTTGCTCCTGTTGATGAAAGACAAAAAGAGCTTGATGACGCTATTGCTGAAGCGGATGCTGAAGTGGCTGCTTTAAGAGAGAGTGATGGAAGCGTTTCTAAAGAAAATGAAGCTGCGTTTAAAAAAGCAGTTAAAAAAAGAAGCGGTCTATTCTCATTCGGAGAGGAGAATAAAGGGCGTATCCCACTAAAAGAAAAAGCTGAGGTAGGGAAAGACAGGACTGAATACTTATCTGAAAAACAAGCTGCATTAGCAGATAAGGTAATTCAAGCTATTATAGATAGTGGAATAAAGGACGGGCTGTCTGCACAAGAAATATCAGATCAGATAATTTTTAGACACGACTTCATACTAACTGAAATTCAAGCCATACAGCGATATGTAGCAGGACTCGTTAATAACACTACCGAACAAGGTAATAGTAAGCAGTCTTTCTCCGCTTGGAGACAGGGCAAAATGGATTCCGATTTAACAACCAAAACAGAACCTGCCCCTAAAGCAAGTACGCAGGTAGCTCCCACAGGAGAGCAGAAGCTTAAGGATATCTCAGAAGGAAGAGTTGTCACATTCACATACCCCAATAAGCAATCAATACCAGATATATTTAAAGACAAAGTCAGTTCCACAATTAATGTTACAGAAAAACGTGGTGCGTCAAAAACAACATACAAAGTCACAATATCACAATCAGAGGCAGATTACCTGTTAGCACAAGGAAAAGTTGCCCCAACTACAACAGAAGAAACTATAACAGAAGAGGATATTGACAATGCCCTTACAGACGAAATTATACCTATAACGGATTTAGAAGTAACGGGATTGTTTACTCATCAAACTAGACGCCCTGAAACAATTATTTCTTGGATTACAGGAGGTAAGGTACTTGGGTACGATAAAAAACGTAATAAGGATGAGGATCTTAATGAATTTACAGAAGATTTTGAAACAACTCCATTTGGAACGGCTAGACATAATACAAAAGCCCCTAATTTTCAAGAGGGTGGTTTATATGGTGGCAATGCAAAAGGAATGAAATTTGTGATAACAAGAAGTGGTAAAGAAAACTTTACACCTAATCTTGCATTTAGTAATAAAAAATCATTTGATGCTTCAAGAGGGGTCGGTGTACCAAACCCCAACAGTAGAAATATATCAGACTTTACTTTTTATAAGGTAACACAAGACGGCAAATTACAAAAAATAGATATAAGTAAGCTACGCAATAAAGTTGAATCTATTACAAAAACTACAAAAAAAGAGACTACAACAGAAGAAGCTCCAGTGGAAGAATCTACCACAGAAGGTGTTGAGTCTTCAGAAGGATTAACTGAGGAGGCAGAGTCTGAACTACGAAAATTAATGGGTCTTGATAAATCTAAAAGAAAAGCATCAAGAAAGGGTATAACTAAAAAAGATAATCAAAGACTAGATAAGGTTGAAAGGGCTATTGGCTTACTTGAACAATCATTAAGTAAGGTAATGCCAAACATAAAAATCTTCATAGCTGAGGACTCAGACGTGTTTGCAAGGCTTGCTAATGAACAAGCAGAGAAAAAAGAAGATAGGTCTAAAGGTTTATTTACTAGGGTAGACGGAACCTATGTTATTGTGTTGAATCCAGATTCAGCCGATGTTACAACCGTATTTCATGAAGGATTACATGCGGTGTTAGTGGCGTCTGGACTATCTGAAGCAGATGCTAGAGCTGTAACAGGTAGAATGATAGAAGCGGTAAAGAAAACTGCAACTAAGAAACTACAAAGGGAGCTTAAAGAGTTTACAGACATGTATGAAACCCCTCAACAGAACGAGGAGTACATAGCCGAGTTGATTGGTATTCTAGCCAATAACTACAATGAGCAAAATAGTGAAACCAAAAGCTTAATCAGAAGATGGTTAGAAAAGCTAGCTGAGATACTTGGATTAAAACCAAAGGGCGCTCCGTTGTCTTCCGTTGGTTTGGGTAAGACAGATGCTGCAACAGTCAACATGTTAAACGTCTTAGCCGAAAAAATGAGTAGGGGTAAGGTACTTAGTAAAGAAGATGTGACATCATTGAGGATGGGTGGTCCACTCACAGTACAGCAGGTTGCGGCTGATATGAGAATGGATGAGGAACAAGGAGGTTCTGGTCAGGTAGGTAATTTTAATTTTAAAATAAAAAAATCAAAAGCTCCAAGCGTAGAAGATGACACTAGAAGTTCCGCAAAAAATACTATTCAGAAAGACTTGACAACATATGCAGGGCAAAATTTTGTTACTAACATGTATGATTTTACTAATTATGGACCTACTGATATAGGTGGCGGTATTGTATTAGAATTATATGGGGGTAAAAATTATGTTGCTTACATGATGGAGAGAACAGGAACTAAATTAGGAGAGGTTTCTAACATAGCTGCTTTTAATAGTAAAGAAAATGCTGAAGCGTTTATTAAAAATTCTATAGATGGCAAAGCAAATCTATTTGCTCCCCATGTAGGAACTAAACAAGGCTCTTGGCAGTTTCAACAAAATATTTTTGAGCAATTAGTTGAAAAACTATTAGATAATAATGTTATAACGAATGAAGAGTTAATTGAAAGCTTCAATAGCGGATTAAATAGTAAGGATGGTAAGGAGGCTTTAAGAATATTTAATGAAAAAAATAAAACAAACCTTACTAACTTAAATGATTTTATAAAAAATCCTAAAAAATTAGTTGAACTGTTAGATATTGATAACAATTATTCAGCAGATTTGAGGAAGATATTAAATGATAAAATAGCTTCTAATAAAAAAGTTCAGAAATTTTTAGGTGTTACAAATAAAATTAAGTTTGCTGAATTACTTGAAGACCCTATGAATGTGGGAAGTAAACCTTTTGATTTAATTGGTATTATAGAATTTGATAACACTACTTTTGAAGAACCCTCAAGACCAAAGAAAGGGGATGCTGATTATCATCCTTCTTTTGCGTGGACAGTAAAGGCAAAAATAACAGCTATTGTTCAACCCACTTACTTTTATCAAAGCACTGAATCCACCGACTCTTATACTAAGTTCAACCAAGATGGAGTAGTTGTTTCAAGACCAACTGACCTTAAAGATTCCAAAGGAAGGTCTTTAGAAAAGTTATATAAAACAGCTCTTAAAGACACTAGAAAATACAAAATAAACGAACAAGGTAAAAAAGTAGTAGAATCAGGTAAAGCCCCATTTGATGGTACATTTGAAGATTTCCAAAAAAGTAAGTTTAAAAGCTCAAACGTAGCGAGTAGCGCAGGTTCACTTCCTAAAGTAGCTACTGTAAAACCTACAATCAGAAAACAAAAAAGAAGGACAGAAAGGTTAGCACCTAACGGAAAGAGGTCTAACCTAAACGACATTCAGTACGATACTGTAAGAACACCAGCCTTTAAGAATTGGTTCGGTGACTGGGAGAATGACCCTAAGAATGCAAGCAAGGTAGTTGATGAGAACGGTGAGCCTCAAGTTGTGTGGAGAGGTAGAGATAAAACAAAAGGAGACGTTGGGGATATAATAGATATTGGCAAAACTAATGAAGGAGCCTTCTTTGCTGACAATAAAGAAGCTGCTGATTTATTTATGTCTGAATTTCAAGATATAAACAAGAATGATTATGAGTTAATTGAGTCTTTTTTAAATATCAGAAAGCCCAAAGTTTTTAATGATTTTTGGAATGATTTTTCAGAAGCTAGAAACCGTTCACGCAAGGGTAAATACACTCCAAAAAAGGGGGTAGATGGTGCCATAATAAAAGACGATGTTTGGCTGACTCAGACAGAAATAGATTGGAAGGAAGGACAATTTGATGAGTTTGGAAATGAACTAGATGAAGAGGTTATAAAGGAAATAGCCTTAAAAGGAAAGCAATTTATTGCTTTAGATTCTAACCAAATAAAACTCGCAGACGGAAGCAACAAAACATTCGACCCAGACGCTCCGTCAATAAGAAAACGAAAAAAGAAAAAGCCAAGCGCTAAAATTAAAGATGCGTTTGAGTGGGGCATCCAAAAGGGTATACCAGCTATAAACATTAAGAACTGGCTAATTAAGTTAGGGTACACTGAAGAAGAGGTTGACTCTGGAGCTTACGATGCTGAAAGGATTTGGAATAAAGATGGAAAGAAGGTTAAGAATTGGTTTGAATCTGCTAGAAGAAGTGCTTTATCTGCCCGTAAATTTAGACCACAAAGTATGTTCTTGGCTAAAGAGGCTATGGAGTCAGCTATCTCAGCTGAGTTAAGACAAGCTAAAATGATGGCAGAAAGCCTCAATAGTGCCATAAATAGATACAAGTCTCAAGATAAAAGAGACGAGTTGATAGACGCTGTAGATGAATTTATGAGGGACGCAGAAGAGAGAGATTTTTGGAGGGATGAACTTCCAGATGAGATTGCTCAGATTGCTGAAGCTATGAGGATTCATATAGACTCACTCAGTTTAAAGCTTGTGGAAGTTGGTGCGATAAAAGCAGAGAGCAGCCGTGAGAACATACGAAAAAACATCGGTGTGTACATGAATCGCTCGTTTGAGGTGTTTGACAACAAAAATTGGAAAAAAGAGGTTAGTGACCAAGTTATAACAGCGGCACAGAACCATTTAAGAGAGGTTTATTATAATAGTCTGAGTGGTATAAACGAACTAGACCAACAACTAAAGGACGATAAGATAACAGAGTCTGATTATAACATACGCAAGAATAGGATATTGGCAAACAAGGCTTCTGTTAAAGAAATAATGGACCGAGATAACGTGAGTGAGGATGAGGCCCTTACTATGCATGTTGACAAGGTCGTAGATGACATTTTAACAAGAAAAGATGTAGATGAATACATTTCGTTTGCACAGTCAGTGGTTGGTAAAAAAGACCTTAGTTCACTCAAAAGGAGAAAGGATATACCACCTGCCATTAGAGCTTTGATGGGTGAGTACACAGACCCTGGATATAATTACGCAATGAGTATTTTCAAAATAGCGAATTTAGTTGAAAATCAAAAATACTTAACTAAGATAAGAGATGCTGGGTTAGGTGTTTGGCTGTTTGAAGATGAGGCTGGTATAAAAAAACGAGAGGGATATAAACAAATAACATTTGATGGTGATGCTAGTATGAACCCATTGGATGGGTTGTACGCTCCAGAAGCAGTAGCGGATGCGTTTAACGATAAAGAACTATCTACAATTATTTCTGGGATACCTGTTATTGGAACCAAGTATAAAAACTATTTAAAAGCTGTTGGAGCCGTTAAGTACAGTAAAACAATCCTATCGTTTGGTACACACGCCAAGAACGTGACAGGTAACATGTACTTCATGGCTCAAAATGGGTATCTAGACCCAAGAGAATATCAACAACCATTTATGGTATTAGCTAAGCAATTTGCTGGAAAAGAATTAACAGCGGAGCAGGAAGCCAAGATGGATGAATGGATCAGGGCTGGTATCATAGGCCAAGGAGCTAGTATTGGTGAAATAAAATCAATCTTTGAGGGTGAAGATTCTTTCGAGAAGGCTTTATCTAAGAGGATTGACAAAAAGACCGATAACATGTTGAGGATGGGCGAAAAGGGTGTTAAATGGGTCGGAAAAAAGGCACAAGAGGCATACCAGTATGAGGATGATATGTTTAAGATTGTGGCCTACGAAAAAGAAAAACTAAATTACAGTAAGATTCTTTTCGATGGTAAATCATACAACCAGTTGGATGCAGCTCAAAAGTCAGCGGTTAATGACTATGTTGCTGAAATAATTAAAAACATACTACCAAACTACGGTAGAATAGGTGGTTTTGGTAAATTTTTAAAGGCTGTACCTGTTGCTGGTACATTTATATCATTTCAGCTAGAGGCTTATAGAACCGCATACAACACCGTTGGTTTAGCTATGCAGGAGATTAAAGGGGATATACCTGGAATTTCTGAGGCTGGGAAAAAGTTGGCGCAAAAGAGGGGGGCTAAGAGGTTGGCTAGTATCGTAGGCTTCCAAGCATTTAAGTATGGAATGATAGCACTTTTAGGTATACCATTAATCCCAGGAGATGACGATGACGAGGATGGGCTGTTAGAAAGGATAAGAATGCTTCTGCCGTTCTGGGATACAAATTCGGATATAGCAATTCAAGATGTAAAGCCAAACGGTAACTTCACATATGTAAGTGTATCGGCATCTGACCCATACGGAAGTATATTTAAGGTTGTTAACGCTACAACAAATTACGCCAAAACTGGGGAGGGGTTTTCTGAAATATTTAAAGAACTATTAGGACCATTTGTTTCGGAGGATATACTACTTAATACGCTTAGGAATGTATCAAACAATGAAAATAATTATGGGGGCAAACTCTGGAGAAAAACAGACACAGCATTTGAGGTATCTGAAAAAATAACGCTTGAAATATATAAAGCTTTTGAGCCAGGGACCATTAGTTCAACAAAAAAGATCATTCAATCAGAGAATAAATTGAATGAGGTGATTGGTCAGTTTACTGGGTTTAAGGTGCATGAAATAAAATCACTAGAGCAGGCTGGATTTAAGTTTAGAGAAATACAAAATGAAGCTCAAGAATCAAAGAAAGCTTATAATTCGGTGAAGTATAATATAGATGACTACGAAACTCAAGAAGAGATTAATAAGGTAATCAGAGCCTCTAAGAAGGCAATGGATAAAGACTATAAAGAGGCTGTAAAATTATACCAAGCATTAATATCTTTAGGTGTGAGTAAGAGAGACATCAGGGCTAAAAT
>TARA_R110000823_G_scaffold17628_1_pt1 | contig 13738 bp, 18 predicted proteins | sample TARA_R110000823 | Tara Oceans TARA_R110000823 (sample SAMEA4397722) | marine metagenome | biome: Polar Biome; feature: [DCM] deep chlorophyll maximum layer (ENVO:01000326); material: water (ENVO:00002006), including particulate matter (ENVO:01000060) such as... | depth 20 m | reverse complement strand
AAAAAAAAGGGACTCGAAAGCCCCTTCTTTTAACCAACATTCATAACATGAATTATGAAAAACAAACACTTACCTATACGTAAGTTCTTTTAAAAGGTTACATTTTACTTCAACTTTTTTTCTAACATCGTCATTACCTCTATTCCTTCATCTGTCTGAAGGTATGAAGCTAACGCAGATACTGGCTCTTCCCCAAAAGGAACAGTCATCATCTTTTTCTTGTTATCCTTTAAATTAAAGTAAATATCCCTCTTATTATTTCTTAAGGCTACTAAACCATTACTTAATGATTTTTGAGCTAAATCCTGAAGCTGTAACATTGGGTCGTCCAACATCTCTAAAAACTCTACAGGGTTGTTTCTAGAATATAATCTAACATCTCTTTTTAATTCAGCACTACTTAACTTATCAGCCCTGGAGCCCATAAGTACCCTAGCGATTGATTCAGCCATCTCAATAGATAGTTCTTTAGCTGCAATCTCTGCATCTAATTCAATATCCATAGACTCAACATCTGAAGCTGCATCTTTTTCCGTATTTACCTCCTCGAATAGCTGTCCAAATCCTGGGTGTAGACTTAAAAATAATTGTAATACTGGGTTGTTTTTAGGAACCATTAAGTATCCATCCTCGAATATTACAGGCTCTAATATAGCATTATCATCCTGCTCGTCCTCGAAAGGAGTTTTTTGATTTCTTGCGTAACGAAGAGCTCTGTTTACACCTGCCTCCTCATCAAAATGCATTAATGGGTATCTTTTTGTATTCCTTGAAGAAAGCATGAAGCTTAAAGGAGTTGTGCTAGCCTTTAGCACATAGATTTTGTCTTTTAATTGTAATTTCATTTTATTTAATTTTAAATTTAAAAAAAGGGGAGGAACTAACCTCCCCTGTATTATTTATTCTTCTTAGCTCTTAAAGATAAAGAAGTTGTTTGCACCTAATGTACAAAGTGCTCTCTCAGAGAGGAAGTTTACTTCCATCGCATCAAGGTCACTTGTAGCAGCACCGCCAGCAGAACCTGTTATCCAAGTCTTGTAACGTCTGTCTTCAGTCTCAGAAGCTCTGTATCTAACGTGTAAGAAAGGTCTACGAGCATTTTTACCCATAACCTGGTCATATACATTAGTAGAACCAGCTGGAATTAATACACCGTTTACGATACCAGCAGTTACACCGCCTCTTAATGTTGCATCGTTAAGGTATTTCCAATCAGACTTATAGAACTCATACCCTCTTTTGAATCCTGAGAATCCAAGGTTAAGTGCCATCTCTTCGTCATTGTCAAACAATCCGTAAGAAGTACCACCTGCACCGTAAGAGTTTTGAGCAGCTAACATGTCATCAATATCAAATCCCATTTGTCTATTAACAAAAAGAACATTTTCTTGAATCGCACCTTGCTTATCTAATCTCTGGATGATAGCATCAAAATCAGCTAACGCTGTTGGATTACCACCAGACCAAACATTTCCTCTGTTTTCTATAGAATCAAACATACCTTGAGTACCTGCACTATTAGCTAGTGTAGACCCTGCTGGGTATGCAGCTCCATTTAAAGCAGTTAAAGCACCTGAACCTGTTTCAGCTGGAACACCCTCAATCATAGCCATTTCCATGTAGTCGTCAAATCTAAGACGAGTTTCATGCTCTGACTTGATATACCAAAGGTATCCATCTGCACCATTCTCTGAAGTTACTTCAACCCAACCAATTTGTGCCATATCAGACCCAGCAACAACGTACTTGTCTTTTATGATAATTGGTTTGTTGTCAAATATTACAGGGTCAGCCTCTAAAGAACCAACCATTCCAACTGAACCTTTTCTAAACTCAGAACCGTAAACAAATGCTACAATATCAGTTAATCCATTAGTAAATCCTGGAGCACCTGCATCATAATAAGCTACAGTAAATTCCTGGGCATTAGCTGTATTAACAAAAGTAATAACACCTTTCTGTAATTTATTATCAGTAGCGGATGATAGAATAACTGTTTGTCCAACTCTAAAGTTGCACGTACCTGCTGCAATATCTAAAGTTTGAACACCAGCTGCTACAACAGCTGTTACAGTTACGCCTGTATATTGTGTATGTAATCTTCCTTGCTCTTCCCATTTAATAAGGTCTGAGTTTGTAGGCATCTCTGCCCCTACCATTCTTAAGAAAGCGTTGATAGACCTGTTTCCATATCTTTCAAATTCTTTCTCATACGTGTCTGGTAAGTACTGATTCAGGAAATTAAAATCAGTAATGTAATTAGTAGGCAATGTTGCCTTACTAGCGGATGGTGTCAATGCTGGTTGTCCAGTTGCACCTGTTATAGCTCCTGCCATTTTTTTTAGTTTTTAGTTATTTTTTTTTACTTCTTATTCGTAGCTTTCCAGAACCTCTTCCTTCACTCATAGCGGTAACTTTAAATCCTCCTTTAGACACACTCTCTGATGCTTTCCGTACTGGCATGTCTATATTTTTAGACTCCCTAGTGACATCACCGATTGCATCCGCTTGACCTTGCTCGTAAAAATACTTCGCAAAGGATTCTGGATTCATGGCTACCGACAAAGCTCTGTGATACTCATTCGCATCCTTTAAATAACCATCCTCATTGACATGTTTGCCAATAAAATTAGTAACATCAGACTGGGTTTTTTTTAGTTGCTCTGAATTACCAGGCTTATAAGTTAACTCCTTCTCCCCTATCTTGAAATCAAAACCTTTGAAATCTTCAGAGAATAATTTATTAGTCTTATCTAAAAAGTACTCCTGTCTTTTTAAATTTTGCTCCTGAGAATCTTTAGTTCCTTGGGCATTTTTCTTGTAAGCATTGTAGTTTTCCTTCTCACTTTCTGAAACAAAATCGCTACTTGACTCAAGCGGCAATTTATACAGTTCCTTCTGTTTGTTAAAATACTCCTTTGCTTTTGCAAGCTCTTCTTTCTTGGCGATTTTAGTCTTTCTAATATCCGACTCCTCATCCATTTCTTCATCGTAACCAAATCTCTGCTCTAATTCAAAAGCTACATCATCCTTATCCAGATGTGATTTAGTCTCAGACCAATAATCAGCCAAGAGGCTGTCTGGGTTAGATTTATCAAAATCCTTGTTTAACTTAACAAAGTCATTGATTCCTCTTCCAGTTTCTTTTTTAAACTTTAAGAAAGTAGAGACATCCTCTGGAAGCTCCTCATTACTTTCTCTCTGCTCAAACAACTCATCAATAGAGTTAATTTCTTTATCCTTATACCTGTTCTTTATATACGAAAGAACGTCAGTATCTTTTAATTCTTTTTGCTCAACCTCTTCTGTTGACTCGGTAGTTACATCTTCCCCTACAACTACTTTCTCTTCTGTTTTAGGTGCATCTGCATCCTCAAACTGTTGCTCGTGCTTATCTAAAAGTTCAGCCTCTATCTGCTGCTTGGACTTTTCTGGCTCGGCACTAACCTCTCTTACTTTAAACTCTCCCATTATATTCTATTTTAATTTAATTTAATTCTCTGATTACAAAGGTAGTAAACTTTTTTTATATTTATCTAGGCTCAAATTCAGCTAAATCAAAACCATCTAAGCTATCCTCATTAGATTCGAAATCTATTGGTGGCAAATCATTCTTTTTCTGATTAACAATTTTTGATGTCTGAGTGGACTGTTGACTAATTCTTTCAGACTTTCCTAGCTCCCTATCATTTTCTCTAGTCTTTAAAGCCTCTGCTTCCTGTCCCTTAATCCTCATCTGCATGTTAAACTCTACCTCCATTAACTCTTTCTTAAGGTCAGCCTCTGCATTCATCTTTTCAATCTCGAATGCTATCTCAGCCTGCTTCACCTGAATCTTAGACTGCATCTCAGCCTGTGCCTGCTGTATTGCTGACTCAGCTGCCGCTTGTTGAGACTGCATGTTTATTTGTGATTGCATCTGCATCTTCTCATTTTCTCTATCAGTGTCTTGCTTTTGCTTATTCTTTCTCTTAACCTTAAGAAGCTCATTAGCCATCTTAATATTTTTGAGTTGACGGATGTCAATAGCATCCTCAAGAGAAATTTGGTCTCTACTAAGTGCCATCTGTATATTAGCCTCCAACTGAGCTTTTTGCTCCTCATCTGGAGATACTTCAATAAAAATTCCAAAATCATGCAGATATAAATTGTTGATGTCTTCTAAAATATTTACATTATACTTACCTATTTGATTTGCAAATTCCTCCCTAAAATCAGAATACTCTAAAACATCAGCAACCCTAATAGATAACGCTTCTGATAATTTTCTAGTAATAAATAAACTTCCATCAAGAATGTGTCTAGTTGCTGTATTTGAATTTAACGCAGCCAACTTCTGAACACCAACTAATGCATTAGGGTCTGGAGTAGAACCATCTCTTGCCTCATTTAATCCCGTAACATCTCTTATCATTCCTAAGTAATGATTATAGGTACTTATTAAGCTAGACATCTTAGCTTGCCCACTATTAGAGTTTAATTCCTGTATAGGAATCTTTGCGTGATTATACTCGCCATCACCTGTGAAGCTTCTACCAATAACACTACCTGTTTGGAAATACATCTTAAGAGCATCCTCTGGATTATACGCAGCCCCTGTACCTAGGTCTACCTCATTAATACCATCTGCATCTATGTATACACCATCTGGAACTACCTTAGCAATTACTTGTTGTAGTTTAAGATGTGTCATCTGAATTAAATCAGCAAATGTTGTCATCCTTCTCACTAAAGACTCTACAACACCTTTATACATTCTCGGTGCAACCCCTATATAATTAGGTAACGCATACTGAGATGATGACTTAGGTCTAACCATATTCTTAGAAAGCTTCCATTTAAGTAACTTATTACTTCCTAATATTAATATACCCTCATACCAAACATCTATTCTTTTCTCTATCTTTTCAAACCTTTCTTCCGTTCCTTCAGGTGGGTTAAATTCCTCATCCTTTCTAACAACCCTCTCTCCACCGTTTTCTAAATACTTTTTCTTATAAACAAATTTCTTATCTGTCTTATAGTTGTAATACAATAATGTAACAACATCTTTCTGGAATATATCATTCTGATATTGTCTAGTTACACCGTAGTAATCATACCATCCTGAGCTAGTGTCTGCAATCTCCTGTAGCTCTTCCTTGGTAATATCTGGTTTTATTTTAATAAGCTCTGTTATTGGAATCTGTTTAACCTCTCCAAAATAAAAACAATCACCATAGTGTGGGTCCTCTGTATAGCTATGAACTAGAGTTGCTGGGTCAACATACTCAACCTTTATACCTGAATTTGGCAAGAACTCATGTTTTACCCATCCCATACCAATGGTTGTTATATCGTAGTCTATCCTTTTTCTGGTATCGTAATAATGATTCTGTTCTAATATAGTGTTAATAGCCTCCTCTTCAGCAATCTCTATACCTGGCTTATAATTAAGCTGCATGTGTAGCTGAAGCTCTTGGTCATCAGAGGGTAAATCTTCAGCTTTAGTATTAAAAGCGTCAATACCAAACTGTTCCTTACTTTGTAATAAAAAATCTTTAGCAACCATGTCAGCCTCTATCATGTCTTGATATGACTTCCTGTTACCTGATGCCATCGCATCCTGAGCATACGCCTGTACGGTAAATAACCTGTCAGACATTCCATTAACAACTATGTCTACAAATTTTGGTATAATAGGAATTGGTGTCCAGTCTAGGTTTAAATAAGACAAATCACCATCTACTGATAATTCACTCTTATACTTAGCTACTGACTGTTCTCCCCTTGCGTATAATCTTAATCTATGAAAATCAACCCATTGGTTATAATACTTACAACTATTTCCTGACCTTCTAAACCACTCGTATTGGATTGATTGACCTACCTGCAATCCATACTCATCTGAAGCCTTTTGAGCATCAGTTGCTAATTGATTTGGAAAATTTGTAGGATTTACTAATATACTAGATTCCTTCATCTATTTAATGATTTGGCTTACGTTTCCTTTGTTACTATATCTTGCAAAGATAATAGATATTTTTGACTCTTCCTTGGTTGGGGTGTAAATATGCTTCTGATTTGCCATAATTGCAAGTCCTGAGCTAATAGAGGCATCGTGTTTAGTCCTATTGTTGATGTCAAACTTAGCCCAATCTATTAAAGTTTTGTTAAAAAACATAGAACCTATTTCCTCCGAATCCCTGTACGTACCTTCTGAATCAAACCCTACATTCTTTTCTATGTAGGACTCAATAGCTGATGCGTGAGCTTGTTTCATATCCTCAGACGAGTTTGGCACTCCTCCTAACTCTTTCTCGGTCTTAGATAGCTTATTATACGTCTTATCGGGTCTATTTAGGCAAAAGTGTCTATAACCCCTATTTTTAAAGTGATACAGTATCCTAGCTTTGTTATTCTCTATAAGTGCTGGCATTCCATAAAATATACACGCCATTAATATTTCCTCAAAGAATATCTCTGCTGTTTGTGGTCTAGCTATGTATTCTAAGAAAAATTCACTAGACGGGCAATTGTCCATGTTGAATTTAGTCATTCCGTGTAACGACCCATTAGACCCCTTTCCCACAACTGTGCCTGATATATCATAAGGGTCACAACCAAACGAACCTAAATGTTCGTTCCCAGGATGATACTTACCATTTTTTTTAAACACATTGTTTCTTAATCTTTCTTCTGGTATCCACGAAATTAAGAATCTTCCATTCCTATTTGGTGTCCAGATAACCTTAGTGTCCTTAATACCGTCCTTCCAATGAAACCCTCCCTTTGTTAAATACCTGTCCTTTATTAATGAGTCATTGTAATCTACCTGCTGGTATATTTTAGTTAGATTAAAAAGAGATGACTTACTCTCATCCCTGAATGCATGAGACTCTGTTCTTGGAAACTGACGATAAAATTCATTTAACGCATCCGAGTCTGACTTCAATGAGTCAACCTCATTCTGCCAATACTTAATAACACCTATTTTTATCCACTGTCCATCAACACCCTTTATTGGTTTTTCTGGAGTATAAAACACTGGCATTCCAAATTCATCTATGTATCCCTCAAAGTTCCACTCCATAGGAATAAATAAAGAATATAAACCTGATTTAGTTTGTCCATTAGCGTTTCGTTCAAATGGACTAGAGTTTTCATATAACTTCTTAAAATTATCACCCCCTTTATCTAAAGCGTTAGATGTAGAACCCATCATACACTTTCCTATAATCTTACTACCTAACCTAAGACATGTTTTAGTAACCCTCCAGTTGTTTAGTATGTTATTTGGTTTTAACCACTTTCCGCTTTCATCGTGTACTAATAACAATAATTTCTCACCATCGTAGGAGTTATCGTCTGTATTTTTCCAGTCAATCGAGGTGTCTAGACCATCTAGCTCATCAGTTTCTGTATTGTACATGTTCTTCTTAGTAATCTTACTAGCTGGAACACGAAAAGCAAGCTCAGTCTTTGGTCTATCCATACCATCTTGAATAGGCTTGAAAAAGAACGGATAGTTTAGTGTTATAGGAACTACCTTGTCGGTAAACATTTTTTTAGCATCACTACCACTTTTAGATAGTATACCTATTCTAGAATCCTTGGATATCGTCCCTATATTAGCACACTCCTCTGAACCCATAAAAGAAAACCCTGAACGTCTGTTTTTAAGGTAACACATCCCAAAGCTTCTATAGTCAGCCTTACAAGCCTCCCAGAATATGTAGAATAATCTATTTGATTCTCTGAAGTCAGGTTTACCTATATCAATCTTAGTCCATTGAAGGTACATATAGTGAGAGCCTGTCATGTAGGTAATGTTTCCATTGTTTACAAACCAATACCCCTCCTCTCGTCTATCGAACTCTGATTCTATATAATCAACCCATTTATCCTTAAAAAGGTTGTCTCGCTTGTTCCAGTCAAAAATTGTTCGTATCTTGCTAAGTTCTTTTGGGTAATTATCAGCAACCCATTTATTTTGACCCTTTATTAAATCAGTAGGTGTCTTAGGTAGACCTATTTTAACTCCGTTTATTTCATACACCTCTCCGAGTGTACCGTCCTTAGAAATAATTACAACGTCATACTTTTCGTTATAACCATACTTCCAGCTCTTAGCTTTATTTTTAGTAGTTATAGTAGATGTAGTTACATCTAACTTTATTACTTTATGTAAATCAAGATTTTCTTGACCTTCGTTCTGCGAATCCACCACTAGATGTGTTTTTTGTGCTAGAGCCACTCTCTTCTAACATAGCTCTTTCTGCTTCTATTCTATTTAAAATCTCAAAGGCATCAAAAATAGCTAGCTTCTTTGTAGCGGCTGCGTTCTTTAATCTATCAGCAGCTAACTCGTCATCAGGGTCTGGCTTTATAATCTCTTCCTTGGCAACCTTTACCAGCTGCTTAACAGCTAATTCACCAGCTTCTATAATCTCTTCCTTGATTTTTTTAATGTCCATTATAGTAATATACAAATATTTTTTGTAAACATCCTATACATCTTCTCTCCATCTACTGTAAACTCATACTCACTCTCTGGTTGAAAAGATATTAAATCACCCTCCCTTATTCCTGATTCTTTTTGTTCCTTATTAGCATACCTTATGTTACCCACAAGCTCTTGCTCTATATCGGAATCTTTTAAAACAGTCTTTTTCTTATCTATCGGGGTTACAAAACAATAAGGAGATGGAGCTTTCCATTCACCATTTGTTTTATATAAAAAAAATTGGTCAAAGTCTATCAAAAATAAATCATCCATAAAAAAAGATGGTCCACTCTTTTCTCTCCCTTTCATGTCGTAATATTTTCTAAATACATTATGATGTACTATAAGCGTATCTCCTACTTTAATCTCCCCACTATACACTATAGGTATTGACAATACCTCAGCATACCTATTGGTTGCCTTGTGGTCTTCCTGTGACGAGCTTATAATGAAATCTTTTTCACCTATTTTTTTAGTGTGGCTATACCTAACACCATCAACAGGTTTTACTAAGAATTGAAATGTAGACCTCATGAACCACAGCCAATGCAGTCAAAGTGAGAGTCTGTGGGTTTAGTTCCGTTTATCTGCATTTCTAGGTTATGAATTTCATCCTTAATATCCATATCCTGCATCATATCCCCAGTTATAAGTTTTTCTAACTTATCTATTCTCTGCTTTAACTCTATTTCTTCCATTACTTAAAAGTTTATGTTATACTCGATAGATATAGGCATATTGGGATTAAATTCTTTCCATAAAAACACTTCAGTCCCCCTTACAAGCCATATTCTAATGCTGTTATCTGACTCTTGTCTTATGTGATGTATTTTATGAGTACCACCCAACACATCCTGTCCTACCACATAATGCATAGCACTAGACTTATAATCAGCCCCTATAGATATCTTTCTAATCATTACGACAAAGCACCCGTCTCCAGGTTTACTTTCTTATCACCGTACTTCTTATTGAGACCTTCCTGGTACTGTCCTAATGCAGCGGATTGAGTCTCCACATCAAATATTAAGGATTTCTTTTTTGTTTCTAATCTTGAGATTGCCACCTGAACATCACCTAAATCTAGTCGTGAATCAAATAGTGGTTTTTGGAGTGAACGCAGCTGGTCCACTTCCTCTTGGGTCATTTTCTTTTCCATTATATTTTATTTTAATTTTATTCTGCGTCCTTGAACGCTAGTAAGAACTCTCTTATACCTACACCGAATGCGATGCCAGCATATAATATATCACCCTTAATTAATACTGCTAATCCTATTCCACCAGCTACTGCTGATAAGAATAACGGTGATGTAACTACTTTTTTTATCTTTTCCATTTTATTTTATTTTATTGTTTAACCATTACAATGCCTGCTGTCGTTAATGCACCTGCACCTGTAGTTTGATAAAGTTGACCTGCGGTCACTAATCCTACTCCTGCTGCGGCATCATCATTATAGGCAGGTAACGTAATTACCGCTGATGAAGCTAACGCTAAAATAGCTTGTGCTGTAAAATTTTTAGTAGCATCGGCTGAACCAACGTCTGTACCTAAAAGTAAATCAGTTAATGCTGGAGTTACTGATGCGTATGTGCTTATTTTTGCCATTGTGATTAGTTTTTTACAAAGTTAATAAATTATACCAATAGTTTACCAAACTTCTTTAGTATTAATAAGAACAACAATAGGAACCCTCCTATCATTACCGCACTCCCGTACTTTTGCCACCAAGTAAGCTCCTGTATAACGATTTTCTCATACGGTATAATTTTTTCCGAAAAAACCGTGTCGCCATAGCATGTGTACTCATGATGGATTGTTTCTCGAAGCGTGTCGTAGAAGTATTTGATTTTAATTCGTTCATTGTTAATTACCGTTACACTGTCATGATACTGTATAAATGTTGTAGTATCATGGGCGTACTCAGTAACAACTACGGTATCAATAATTCTAATGGTATCCATTTGTAATAAATATGGGTGTTTATTAATTAATCTATTGAGACGTTTTTGCGGAGTACATCCTACCAAAACGGCTACAAAGATAATAAATATTTTAAGACTTAGGTAACGCAATTAAAGAATCTTTTGAACGTAAGAATAATAATCCAGTTGTCATCCAACCTGACATGTCTTCAACGGTAGCCTTCTCCATGAATATCATAGTGCCACAGAACACTAGGATTAATAAGCCTAATATTGTAGTTACGTAGTTTGAGAATAATCTATTTTTCATATTTTTATTTTGTTGTATTATCCCACCTAGCCTTAGTACCTCTACGGTCATAGTGAGTAAATGTATTGTACCTACCTAATCCTCCCTCTTCGATAGCATCTATCCTTATTAATCCTTCGATTATGTCAGCTACTTCACTGGGGGTATATCCCTTTATTGTAATATCTGTTGCGTTACCAGTTAAGTGTTGAGACTTTGTAGCCCCACCAACCTTTTTATTATAATCAGGTGAACGATATGCACTGTTGATTATAACGCTTGCATCACAAAAATCTCTTATTGTTTGTAGGTTGTAAGCGTGAACCTCTACGTTGTTAAATACCTTTTGAGGCATCTCACTTCCATCGTTACATTCGAACTCTGACTTGCTAAAATTTTCAGTTAAATCTCCCATTGTTATTTTTCTTTAATAAACTTTCCAGAAGCTTTTATGTTGTCACTATTTGTTTTTAATATATAGCTACCTGGTGTAAACTTCTGTACATTAATTTTAAAGTCATGTATCTCTCCTATAAAGTGATTCTTATAAACCACGTTGCCGTTTATATCAAATATTTTAATATCGTGATTTATTAATGGGTCTAATGTGTAGTCCATTTCTAGTTCAATGAAATCAATGGCTGGATTGGGTCTAATGTTTAACCCTATAGTTTTATTATCCCTAACATTAACGGATACAGGGTAAAAAGTTTCTGATTTACCATCATAATCTACTTGTTTTAAGCGATAATAAGATAATCCTAGGTGTGGATATTTATCAGTTAAATTATAAAGAGTTTCAATATTACTATTCCCGTCCCCGTCTATTCTATTTACCTCACTCCATGTATAACAATCAATACTATTTTCTATAATGAAGTAATCATTATTTACTTGAGAATGTACAATCCAATCAATATCAACACTTGTTCCGTCCGCTTCTGCGATAAATGAAGTTAATGTTATTGGTAAAGATGTGCCACTTCCTGAGCCTAATAAAAAGAAGTCATCAATCCAAAACTCTTCACCTGCTCTATTTACCCTAGAATATATATCTATAGCCACTTGAGTTGTTCCTAAAGGAAATATTAATTCAATAATAGAGAATCCATCGCCTAATAATGTTCTGTCTCCGCCTCCTGACGGTGTATAAACATCTAAGCTTCCGTTAATTATTTTAGAGATAGTTTTAGAGTTGTAATCCCAGTATGCATTATTAAAACCTGTCACCCTAATCTCTGAAACGTAAGTGTTTCCACCATCCGTAGACACCTGTACATCTATATAATCTCCTATATCTATTCCTGACGTAGGACCCGTGCTTGTAAATCTCTGGGCGGCAATACTAAATTGTATCTTGTGTTCCACATCTGCTCTTAACGTATCTATATTTGGCAATGAGTACCAGTCATACTCGTAAGTGTTGTTTCCTGTTCCATATATAGCCGCTGATGTGGGTGCTGATTTAGAGGTGTTGGTGAAAAACCCTGTTGTCGATGCTCCAGCCCACCAGTTTCCTAGCCAGTTGTAGTCCTCCATTGAATCATAGGCTATGGTATCATTGAAGTTTTGAGAAATTAAATTCAGCGAGAATAAAAAAGAAAATATATATAATAATAAATGTTTCACTATTTCATGAATAAACCTTCTATAAATGTACCAATTCCAACAAAGAAAGTTCCTAGTGCTGTCCAGAACTTAGTCTCAAGTGACCTAATTCTTTTTTCTTGGTCCCTAGTAGTGTCCTCCATAGCATTAAGCTTAGTCTTTATTTCGACCTGCCCTTGTATTAGTTTATCTATTTTTTCCTCCATCTACTCAACAGGTATTGGTTCACTCCAAGCTGGAGTTGCCATTAGTTCTAGTATTGAATGGTGGTCGTAATCAGCGACTGGAACAACCGAAAAATCAGTTATAAAAGTTGGAGTGTAACCGTCCTCCCATTTAATTACAAATTGAGTATCGTCTAAACTCTTTCTAATTGTAGAAGCGGAGCTTTGACCTACTTGTGAAAAATCTATTAATCCAACATCTGTTAAATTAATTACTGCGTATGTTCTATTATTGTGCATTTTTTATTGTTTTTTATATTATGTAGGTACGTCAGTCTCTCTGTCAACTTCGTCCATATTCAAAGATAAAGCATTGTTTGTACTATTAGGTGCTTCTCCTATTCTATCTTCAATATACATATTAGATGAAGTTCCGCCACCTGTGTAATTAGGTGCTTCACCAACCATATCTTGAATAGCCATGTTAGCACTTGTTCCTGTGTTACTTCCTGCACTGTCTGGAACAGTCCAAACTACAGGTCCAGTTATTTTATATCCATCAGGAGAACTGAGAGATGGAAAGATAGCATCATCTAATGTCAGTTGAGTGGCTGCAATTGTATTAACTCTACTTATACTAGATGTAGTTGTATTACGAACTAAATCTCCTATTTCAACATTTAAAGTAGTGAAGTCAACTCCAGTGTCAATAAGTAAGTCTCCAGCAGCATCATCTGCTGTAGTATTACCTGAAACTCCTACAGCTGCATTGTAATTTGCATCTTCGCCCATTCGCCACCAAGAAGTTGCGCCCTCTATTTTAGCAGGATTGCCGCCGTTGTAAATATCTACTGGGTTAACTGTATTATTGTTCCACGCTGCCACCTCATCTATTTTTCCCCCTATTGGTAATGTTCCAGATGGTTTATCTCCTAAAGTGTCAAACATCGTATCTGTAACTGTACCGAAACCTGTATTTGTCCCTTTTGGGACTCCATTTAAAAATGCTTCTATGCTGTCACCCGTTCTTTGAATTACTATATTATTCCAAACTCCCGATGCTATGCCTCCTATTCCTTGATTGTACATATTAGTATAATTGACAGCTACACCTGCTATCCTAATATAAAAAGCTATATTCTCCTGAGCATATATTAAATAGTCGTTTGAATATGAGTTTTCTCCTAACAATACCCCGAAAAACCCACTTTCTAAATTAACCCATAAACTTATGGTAGAATTGATTCCTAAATTTATAGAAGATG
>TARA_R110000823_G_scaffold33348_3_pt1 | contig 13746 bp, 14 predicted proteins | sample TARA_R110000823 | Tara Oceans TARA_R110000823 (sample SAMEA4397722) | marine metagenome | biome: Polar Biome; feature: [DCM] deep chlorophyll maximum layer (ENVO:01000326); material: water (ENVO:00002006), including particulate matter (ENVO:01000060) such as... | depth 20 m | reverse complement strand
TTGTCCTGCCATGTCCCGTTCACCAACAATCCCATGATGCTCTCCCGAAACCGGTTTCCCGCTGTGTGATCAATAAGCATGACGCAATAGCCGTGGGCCTGCCAATCCGTAAACACATTTTACCGGGTGGCCATGCAAATTGAGTGTTGCACGGTCCGATGCCAGAACCGGTAGCATTTCGGAGTTGCCCTCATAATCAGCAGTTTTTTACTGCACTGCACTTATCGTAGAATGGACGGCTTTCCCGCGCAAAAAAGAGGCACCACCGCAAGCCGATGACAGCCCAAACGGATACCCTGCCCCAGCATACCCCCATGATGCAAAGGTATAAAACCCTATAAAATCAATTAGTTATACAATAAAGCTAAGAATTATCACACTTCTTGTTACACTTTTTTCTGCAAAGGCAGAGTATTTCCTGAAAATTCACTAGATTACAAAAGCAACTAACATACACCTACACACTTGCCCTGTTTTCAAAATTCATTGCCTTCGCGGACGTGCCGGTTCCAGCCCGGCCTCTGACACCATCCCCCCTCTCACATAAACGCAATGGCTCATTTCCTACCCCACATTCTGACAACCTGCTTAGCTCCAAACACCTCTACAGTTCTAGGCTAACATTTCCTTGCTCGAAGCTATTGCTCTAACATATCGGAGTGAACCTGAAAGCTCACTATTGTCCAACCGGTATCGATAGACCTTAATTAGGATAGCAATGAGTACAACTGTATCTAACCCCTCAGCTCTTACCATTGGGAAACTGGCGGAGGCCGCAGGTATCAATATAGAAACCGTGCGTTACTACGAACGGAGAAACCTGATTGAGCAGCCGACTAAGCCAGAGCACGGGTACCGGAAATACCCTCAGGCGACATTGGAGCGCATACTCTTTATCAAGCGCGCACAAGAGTTGGGGTTTACACTAGATGAAATCACTACGCTACTAACGTTGAGCGAAACGTCCTGCCATGAAGTAAAAGACCTGGCGGAGCAAAAACTGGATACCGTGCAGGCAAAAATCGAGGATCTACAGAGCCTTCAAGCCGTTTTGAACAATTTAGTCATCCAATGCCAGAACAACCCGGATGAATCCCATTGCCCTATAATCGAATCCCTGCTCCCTTCCAGAACACCACTTGACCCCGTACCTTAGTACGGGGTTTATAATGGCTCTGTATACTGTTGTATGGAGCGGAAATGCCCAATCAGAATTCCAACTGGCCGGTAATCGGCGGTATTGCAGCAGCCCTTGGTGCCGGACTTTGCTGTGTCGGACCTTTTTTGCTGATCTCACTGGGTATCAGTGGCGCGTGGATCAGTAATCTAACCCAGTTTGAGCCCTATCGGCCCCTATTCATTGTGGCGGTATTGATATTATTTGGGTGGGCGGGTTGGCAAGTGCATCGCCCTATCGAGCAGTGCGAGCCCGGTTCGGCCTGCGCAATCCCCCAGACTCGAAGAAGACGCCAGATCATCTTTTGGACTGCCATGCTGCTGGCCACCCTTTTCGTCGTCAGCCCTTACTGGATACCGCTAATCGCGGAATAGGAAATCTACTTTATGAACAAGATCGTGTTAGTTGTATTGATGGCTTTAAGTCTCAGTACCTGGGCAGAATCCAAGACCGTCATTCTCAATTTACCTACAATGAATTGCGCTATGTGTCCTATTACTGTCAAGAAAGCACTGAAAAACGTCAAAGGTGTCACTGATGCAGATGTAAGCTATGAAGGCAAGCAAGCCGTTGTCAACTTTGATGATGAACTGACTAGTCCAGATGCGCTGATCAACGCCACGACCAATGCCGGTTACCCATCCGCCATTAAGCAGACTGACGAGTCATGAGTAAAGATATTCAGTTAGACTCAGAAATCACTTGCCCTCACTGCAGTCATAAAAAGCTGGAAACCATGCCCACCGATGCTTGCCAATGGTTTTATGAATGCAGCGAGTGCCATGCAGTACTAAAACCCAAACAGGGAGATTGTTGTGTCTACTGCTCTTACGGAACGGTACCTTGCCCGCCTATTCAAGAAAATAGGTCATGCTGCTCATAACAAAAATTTATATCTTAGTACCCGCTAATGAAATGCAAAGGCGACTGCAACAAGGGTAAATACCTCCTCTGAAGTCCATCAGTGCCCTTCGCACGATGCGAACAAGAATTGCTAATTCCTTTTACCAAGCTTCATCATGACTGACAGATAGCCTTAATTTCAATCAATTAAAATCACTCATCTTTTAAAGCTCGGTAAAGTGTTAACGTGCCAAATACTGTACTAAATTGCTTATCGATTTGAACATCATTAAAGCCAGAGTGTTGAATTATGTTCGGCAATTGGCCTTCTACATTGTCCTTCGTGTTGGCAAATCCATCCAGCCATTGAATAGGGTAAAACAGTAGCCGCATAAGGAAATTAGTCGGCTTCCCCCAGTCCGCTACATGCAATTGTCCACCAGGCTTGAGTACTCCGAAAATTTCAGCGAATGCACGGGCTTTGTCGCTATGACCTAAATGATGAAAAAACAGCGTGGAAAATACTCGATCATAGCTTGAATCAGCATAAGGCAGCTGAGTTGCCAATCCTTGATCAAACTCTATTTTAACGTTAGCACTTTCTGACTTGGCTTTGGCAATTTGAAGTATTCTTGGGTCACCATCCACACCCACCACATCAACATCTGGAAACTTTCGCTTGATGATTATGGCCAGAGTACCAGTACCCGATGCTAGATCGAGCACTGTCATATCAGCTCCTAGCTTAGCCTTATCAATCAACTCGCCTTTAACTCGTGATTCTCTGGTTGTCCATCTAACGATTGGATCATAGATCGATGTAAGCCAAGGAATTCTCAATGCTGTAACGTAATTATCTGGTAACTCATTATTCTTCAACTTAATTGACCTCCAAATAGATAGCCACTGGAATACCGTTACCTAGTATTTTCTAATAAGACAACACAACGAATACAAAGAGTCCCTTACATTGTGCTTCTTCCATTATTTCTATCGGCATTCCATGCACATGAGCAACACGAGGTAAATACTGAACAGAAGGCAACATCAGAAATAGAAAAACCGAAACCACATCATTGTATTACTATATTCGCTCAATAGTTTGTAGAGATCACTGGGGCTGTATAACGGCCATCAATCAAATGAAACGATTGTACATTGCTGCGATAAGCCAACCACCTACGCCCGCTGCAATAAACCAGCCCAACAGTCCTTGAACAAAACCCCACAGTGTTAAATGCCATTTCGTATCCATCAAGTCCATATGTAGCATGTCACCCGACATCGAAAGCATCATCGACGGAAAAACCATAACTAGAACACTACATACTATCCAAAGTATCGACGCACTTAGCGCACATGCAACACCAAATTTCATCGCTTGAATATTCATAACGCTTCCCTCATTGTTGTATTTTTTACTACTAACTATCTTGATTATTGATAATTAAATGCTCGCCAAACGGTTCGCCCTTTGGGACATCAACAACAGAATGATTAACAAAATATTATGCGATCCCATACGCAAGCATTGCCTCAGCCACTTTTACAAACCCCCCAATATTGGCACCATTAACGTAGTTAATGGTATCGCCTTCTCCCTTACCGTATTCAACACATTGTTTATGAATGTGTGCCATGATCTGCTGCAATCGTTCATCAACTTCTTCTCTAGACCACGCAAACCGTTGTGAATTTTGACTTTGCTCCAGCCCGGAAACAGCAACACCGCCCGCGTTAGCCGCTTTAGCAGGTGCAAATAGCACCTCTTTTTCTTCGAAAAACCTCACTGCTTCCAATGTACAGGGCATGTTTGCCCCTTCAGCAACGACCAGAATATGGTTGCTTACCAGTGCTTTTGCATCGTTCAAGTCCAGCTCATTTTGGGTGGCACAGGGAAATGCCATATCCCCCGGAATGACCCAGGGACGTTGGTCCGGATAATACTTGGCTGTACTGAACTGCTGCGCATATTCACTGATACGTCCCCTTTTGTTGAACTTTAACTCTCTCAACCAATGTAGTTTTTCAAGATCAATACCATCAGGGTCGTGAATAAAACCACTGGAATCTGACAGTGTGACAACCTTTACCCCCAGATGAATCAATTTTTCCGCACAAAATAAGGCGACATTACCTGAACCCGAAATGACAGCAGTCTTGTCTGAAAAAGATTGACCATGTTGATGCAAAACATGTTGCGTGAAATAGACGACGCCGTAGCCTGTCGCTTCGGCTCTGATTAAACTGCCGCCAAAGGAAAGCCCCTTTCCCGTCAATGTACCCACAAATCGGTTGTTTAGTCGCTTGTATTGGCCAAATAAATAACTTATTTCTCGTGCCCCCACACCAATATCCCCAGCGGGTATATCAGTATCTTCACCGATATGGCGAGACAGCTCAGTCATAAGTGATTGACAAAAACGCATCACTTCCCGATCACTTTTTCCTTTTGGATCGAAGTTACTTCCGCCCTTCGCACCGCCCATAGGCAAGCCTGTTAACGCATTTTTGTAGACCTGTTCAAAACCCAAAAACTTCAATACACCTTGGGATACATTGGGGTGAAAGCGCAACCCGCCTTTATAGGGACCAATTGAGTTATTAAACTGTACACGCCACGCTCGGTTGCAACAGATATGGCCTTCATCGTTTTCCCAGCACACCCTGAAAATCACAATCCTGTCAGGCTCAGTCATACGCTCCAATATATGACCGTCAGAGTATTTTTCATGATTCATCAAAAAGGGAATCACTGATTCAGTAAACTCTCTAACAGCCTGATGAAATTCATATTCAGCGGGGTTTCTTTCTACAATACCTTGGTTAAACATCTCAATTTTTTCGTTCGCGTGCGCTATTAAATTATTCATAATCAACTCTTTTAGAACTCTGAATTAGTGCTATTTCATAGAATTTACTGTGTACAAGTACTCTATTTAAGACATAAAGGTATCCGTGAAATAAACGGTTGTCGTTTTTATCATCGATTCGCTAACAGATACGGGGCAGAGGATCATCCTCCAATTCATCCAACAGCCGCTCGCCTCCGATGTGGGTGACTAAACTAACAGGGCAGTGATATTGTTCTTGGCGGGGTAACACTTCACCGATGGTCGCTGCATTTTGCCCGTGTTCGCAGACCTGCCAACGCCTGACTACTTCTTCACTCACTTCCGGGGCTACCACGGCGACAACGCGCCCTTCACAGGCCAGGTAATAGGGATCGAAACCAAGCATGTTGCAAACTGATTCAACCTGCCCACTCAAAGGTATAGCTGCTTCATTTAATCGGATGGATAAATTGGTCGCTTGTGCCATTTCGTGCATAGCCATGGCAATTCCGCCACGAGTGGGGTCACGCAGGAATTTTACGCCGTCGATGGTATCGATAGCTTCAACGAATGGATAGACAGATGCGCAGTCAGAGATGAGCTGACTGTCCAAACCAAACTCGTCTCTTGCCAGTAGCACAGCAACGCCGTGATCACCAATCGGTCCGCTGACCACAATATGATCGCCTGCAGATAGGCGCTTGATGTCAAATTGGGTATGAGTCCTTTTTAGGCCAATCCCTGCAGTGTTGATATAAATACCACCACCCTGTCCCTTAGGCACCACTTTGGTATCCCCGGTCACAATACTGACATTGGCTTTGTGGGCAGCCTCTGCCATCGCCTTTACCACCCGAATCAGACACGCCATCGAGACACCTTCCTCAATAATAAAACTGGTGCTTAGATACAAAGGAGTTGCCCCGCTGACCGATAGGTCATTTACGGTACCATGAACAGCCAAAGACCCTACATTACCCCCAGGGAATTCCAGCGGTTGTACGGTAAAGCTGTCAGTGGTCATGCAAATCGTCTGGTTAGGCAGAGACATCGTGGCCGCATCGTTTACGGTATCGAGCAAAGGGTGTTGGCCATATTGGACAAATACCTTGTCTATCAATTCACGCGTCAGACGACCACCGTTGCCGTGTGCCAATGAAATGTATTCTTCTGTCATTCTGTCATCTCCGTCGTTAAGGCATTGCACATACATGTGGATGTGGCAATGTGCTCAACGATTTGTCCAATGCTAATGGCCCCGTCGTTAACGGGTAATTCTTGGGGTAGCGTGATTTTGAACACCTGGTCTTCCGTGGTGTCCTGTATCCAGGACACTAACGTCTGGTTTTGAAAGACTCCGCCAGTAAGCCCCACGCACTCAAAGGGAAAATGGGGACCCAACAGCCCAATAACCTCACTGACTACACCTGCCATCGAAGCATGAAAAATCTCTGCCTTGTGCTTGGCGGAACACTGAGTATCCAGTAACAGGGGCAATAAAGGGGCCCAATCAATCTGCCAAAAGCTATCGTTGACAGGTACTATCGGTAGTGAGATCGTTGCAGGTTTGTCTGTAACCAATGACTCGAACATCATCGGTCCCTGCGCTTCATACGTGGTCGTGTACACCGCCAAACCGAAGGCTGCAGCGGCATCAAACAAGCGGCCGGCGGACGACGACGAATGACAGTTAATAGACTGTTGCCAGGCATGGTGCACCCATCCATCAGGATCGCAGTGTTCCAACCCCGGCCACAACACACCTTCCTGCCAGCATAACGCCGCTGCACTTCGCCATGGCGCTCGTCCTGCTTGCTCAGCGCCTTGAAGTGTAAAGGGTTTGAAGGAGACCATTCTGCGCCAGTGCCCGGGGGTACCATAAAACACTTCGCCTCCCCACAAATGACCGTCGTTACCCTGCCCAACACCATCCCAAACAAATACAACACTGGCCTCGGTCACGCCGTATTCAAATGCCCAGGCCGATGCATGAGCCTCATGATGCTGGACACGCATTACGTCCAGGCCAGAGCATTCCGCCCATCGAGTGGAGGCATAGCCGGAATGCTTATCGCAAACCACCACTTCAGCACAGACTCCATACAATCGCTGCAGATCGGTAATGGTTTCATCAAACAGCTGTTGACTGGCCACTGACGTCAAATCACCTATGTGTGGTGATACCACCAAGCGGTCATTCCAGGCGAGCGATACCGTATTTTTCTGGTGTGCACCGACGGCGAGGGTTGGCCGGTCAATGGCCACCGGCAAGGTCAATTCCAGAGGAGCGATTCCCCGCCCAATCCGTATTGGGCGCAATGCACCGGCTGACGTTTTTATTACGCTGTCATCAAGAGGCCGCACTATCGGGCGATCGTGATGCACATAATAATCGGCAATGCCACGCAGCTTTTTGTGCGCCGCTTGCTCATTGATAACGACTGGCTCACCGCTAAGATTGGCAGAGGTCGCGATAAGGGGACGGTTAACCATATCCAACACCGATCGGTGCAGTGCACTGCAAGGCAGCATAACGCCGTGGCAGGCAAGCGCTGGCGCTACATCGTCAGCAAGTAGTGATGATGCCCGTTTAGGCAACAGGACGACGGGACGGCTATCGCTGCAAAGTGTGCGCCACTCGTCGTCAGTAAACGAGACATCGGATGCCAACATCGTAGAGACAGCGTTGCCCTGTGGCTCGGGATACATCACAGCAAACGGCTTATGCAATCTGTTTTTTTTCAAACGCAATTGCCTCACGACCGTGTCATTGGTGGCATCACACAATAAATGGTAGCCACCAACACTTTTCATCGCGACAATGGCACCAGCGGTGAGTTGTTCAGCGATAAAAGACACCACCGATGTGCTTTCCACACCAAGATCATGGCCAGTATGATCCTTGACCGTTAGCTTCGGACCACAGGTCGGACAGGCAATGGGTTCAGCATGAAAACGGCGATTAGTCGGGTCACTGTATTCTGCCTCACAACGTGTACACAGGGAAAAAGCGGTCATTGACGTATTGGATCGGTCATAAGGCATCCCGGTAATAATGGAATAACGCGGACCACAATGACTACAGTTAATAAAAGGATACTGATAACGCGGATTTTCAGGCGTGTTGAACTCGCTAATACAAGCGGTGCACAGGTAGGTATCCTGAGGCACAGTAATGGGGCCATGGGATTCACTCGCGCTTCTCAACACCGCAAAGTTGTCATAATGACGAACGGGTACGTCCTGAAGCGTGTGCAGCAAGGGTGACGCATGACCTGGCGCGTTAACGACAATTTCTTGAAAAAACGTGTTCAGACAAGCACGATCACCCTCGACATGGACATAGACAGCGCCCACCCGATTTTGCACCCACCCGGTCAACCCGTAGCCAATGGCCAGACGATACACAAACGGCCGAAACCCTACCCCCTGTACGATACCCATAAAACATGCCAATTGAGCCGCACTATCAGCAGGCTGAGGGATCAGCGGTGACACGATGGTTTGCAACGTCACGTTAAACCCCTTCCGGTGTTGGCTTGGACTCATCAACACTGCGCATGCCACTACTCATCCATATCCGGCAAGCTCCCTCATCCGAGACCATACAAGGGCCAATCGGGTGCCTGGGCGTACACTCGTTGCCAAATAGCGGGCATTGATCCGGGTATAACCGTCCCAGTACCACATCAGCGCAGCGCGCCCCTGCCGGAGGAGCTAACGGGGTAAAACTGCTTTGGTCAGTGAGTTCGGAAAACCGCACACGGGCATTAACAGTGGCGAATTCAGGGCGCAGGGTAAATCCAGAGTCCTCCACGACACCAATCCCCCGCCAGTTCGCCGCTGATACCACCATCACTTCACGCAGTAATTGCTGCGCTTGGGTATTGCCCTGCGGTTTTACCACTTCGGGGTAACAATTCACTAGCTGTGCGCGATTGTCAGAGCGTTGTTGCAAGAGGCATTGCAGTGCCGCAAGCACACTTTCACCATGAAAGCCGGCAATGGCTGTGGGGAGCCCATGCTGTTCGGCTACAAAAGCCCATTCGTCCGAGCCCATGATCGTGGCAACGTGCCCCGGCGCAATCAGTGCGTCAAAGGCCTGTTCGTCATTGCTCAACAGCATGGCGACCGCAGGCCAGGTTAATCGACCCGACAGCAGCACGGTTAAGTTATCCGGCACACCTTCGGCCACCATCGCCGCCACCGGTGCCATGGTCGTTTCAAACCCTGCGGCAAAAAACACGACCTGTTGTGTGACGTTCGCACGTGCGATGGCAACCGCATCCCGCGGGCTTGCCACCGGTCGGACATCCGCCCCTTGGCTTCTTGCTGCTAACAATGACCGTGGCCCATCGGTGGCTGAAAAAACGGGTACCCGCAACATATCGCCAAAACTCAGCAGGATAACCTGTTCGTTTAGCGCCAGGTGGATTGCTTGCGCAATATCCTCTTCGGGACAAATGCATACCGGGCATCCCGGTCCGGGTATCAGTTCGATATGCTTATCCAACAGACTGCGCAGCCCTGCCTGAGTGATGCTCCGTTCATGCCCACCACAGACATTCATTACCCGAAAGGGGCGCTCGGGATGCATCGCATCAAGCCCTGCTATTAATGTTTCAACACTTTGGCGGCGCATCAGCGGTCTCCGAGGGTGATGGGATGGATAGTGCAGTGAATTTCTGTGCATAGGCGCTCAATAGCCAGTCAATCCATGCTGACACCCCTCGATCCAACGGCGCCGCCAGTTCCTTCACTGGGGCTCGACCACCTACGTTCCGAAATGACTGCGTCGCTCGGTGGATTGAAAATGCCGTCGCGACGGGCAAGTAGTCCGTTTTGGTGATCAGCATCAGATCGGCGGCGCGAAACATGACCGGGTATTTTTCCGGCTTATCATCCCCTTCGGGTACCGATAACAACACCACATTGACATCCTGGCCTAGATCAAAACAAGCCGGGCAAATTAAATTGCCGACATTTTCAATAAAGAGAATATCAATGGTATCGAGAGAGAACTGTGGCAATACGGTTTCAATCATCGCCGCATCCAGGTGGCAGGCTGTGCCAGTGGTGATTTGCTCAGCTTGAACACCATGGCGACGAATGCGCAGGGCATCGTTTTCGGTGTCCAGGTCCCCTTCAATAACGGCGATTGTAATTTCATCGTTCAGTGTCTGGATAGTCTGTTCGATCAGCTGGGTTTTGCCGCTGCCCGGTGACGACATCAGATTCACTACCAACACGCGATGATGCTCGAACTGCTGCCGATTCCTGGCTGCTACGATCTCGTCAGGTTGCAGAATGGCGGTATACAACTCCGTACTCTCCGGAACCGATGCTGAAGGCGCATGATGCTTGTGCTGATGACCGAGGCCATCACAACCACAGGTGTTACACATGTTTATTCTCCATAGAATGACCATTGGCAGACAAGGTGTTAGGAGCAAATTCAATGCGCAATAACACCAGCTCATCCCCGCTGACCAACGCCGTTTGCCACTGTTGGCAGTGTGGGCAGACTAATCGGTTGGTTGGTACTGGGGACTCATTTTTACACGACGGACATGCCACAACGACTGCTGGTGTGTGGATATCCAGAACAGCCGTTTCAGCGACACTGCCAAGGCGCAATGCGTCAAAGGCTCGTTGTAGCAGTGTGTCAACCACCCCGGACAGCGGGCCCACGCTGAGTACGATACGCGTTACGCGCCGAGCATGATGACGCCGGGTCACCTGTTCAACTTGCTCAAGCACATTCTGGCAAATACTGAACTCATGCATCTGCTGAAACCATATCATCCAGTAACGCCCAGGTGACTTGGGCGTCTTCCAGGGAAATACGTTCAAGCGCATACCCCACATGCACCATGACATAGTCGCCTTCTACCAACGGCGTATCTTGCAGCAAAAATAGGCTGACTGAACGATTGACACCTTTGGCAGTACACTGAGCGGTTAACCCGTTAATGTCGACGATTTGCATGGGTATGGACAAGCACATCGCATTCCCCTACGGTGTTCTTTTGCGGGTTAAGTACAGACCAGTCGACACAAGTGTTGCCACAGCGAGCGCTATCAGCGCGAAAGTGTGAAACGCCGCCTCGGCATAATGAATGTGTTCGCCGACAGGGCCAGTATGCGCAAACACAGCCGGCGACAGACCGCTGATACCTAGTAATAGATAGAGACGACCAAGGCTTTTTCGTGCCCGTCGACGGGTCGCTATTTTGTCCATTTCATTCTCCAAAGCGTTGTTTGTGGGACAGCCAAATTTATCGGATTTTGACTTTTAGTTGCTCATTGCCGTGTGCGTCCATCAGGTGAACCGCACACGCTAAACACGGATCAAAACTGTGCAAGGTACGTAAAATTTCGAGCGGCTGTGCTTGATCGACCAAGGTATGGTTATCTTGCAACGCAGCCTCATAGGCTCCCGTCTGCCCGTTGGGGTCACGCGGACCCGCATTCCATGTGGTTGGCACCACACATTGGTAATTATCGATCAGGCCGTCTTTCATCACGATCCAATGACCGAGTGCCCCCCGTGGGGCTTCCATGATGCCAATACCTTTACCTTCCTTAGGCCAATATGCAGGATCAAAATACTGCTCATTGAAGGTACGGGTGTCACCCTGTTTAATGTTAGCGACCAATCGGTCATACCATGTCTGCAGATTGTCACACAGGATTTTCGTTTCTAACGCGCGCGCCAATGTGCGGCCCAAAGTTGAAAACAGCGCGCGCTGATCCAGCTTCAGCAAGCTTAGCGAGCTATCAACCAATTCTCTGGCCTGCGCATCGCCGGTGGCATACATCATCAGCACTCGCGACAGTGGCCCCACTTCCATCGGTTTGCCGCGCCAACGGGGGCTCTTTAACCACGAATAACTGTTATCCACATCCAGGTGTTTGTATGGCGGCACAGGGCCCGAATAATTCAGGTCCGTTTCCCCTGACCAGGGGTGCAAGCCCTGCTGTTTGCCACCGCGGTAGTCATACCAGGAGTGAGAGACAAATTCTTGTATTTCGGTGGGATCGGTCAAATCAACGTCATACACACGACTTAAATCTCGGTTTAAGATCACCCCACGGGGGAACAAAAACGACGACGGATCATCCATACCGTTCGACGGTAAATCCCCTACAGTAAGAAAATTCCCTAACCCCTCTCCCCGGCTACCCCACTCTTTGTAATAGCCTGCAATCGCCAGTATATCGGGCAGATATACCTGATCGACAAAGGTACGCATTGATGTGATTGCTTCTTGCAATTGTGCCAGTCGACGCGTATTGATCCCCGTATCGGCATCCAGATTGATGGGGCATGGCACGCCCCCGACCACAAAGTTGGGATGGGGGTTTTTTCCGCCAAATATGGTGTGTACTTTGACGACGTCCCGCTGCCATGACAGCGCATCGAGATAGTGCGCCAGTGCCATCAAATTGACCTCCGGGGGTAGCTTGTAACCTGGATGCCCCCAATAGGCATTACCAAAAATACCCAGCTGGCCAGACTCAGCAAACACCTTGAGTTTGGTTTGCATATCGCGAAAATAGCCGGGCGATGAACGCGGATAACGACTGAGTGAACCCGCTAACGCGGCGGTTTTTGTGGGGTTAGCTTTGAGTGCCGACAATACATCCACCCAATCCAGTGCATGCAGGTGATAAAAATGCATCACATGATCATGCACAAATTGCGTGCCAATCATCAGGTTGCGGATCAACTGCGCGTTGGGCGGTATGGCCATGTCCACAGGTGCCGCGCTGGAGGCTATCGCATGACCACGGCCTTGGGGTGGGCCGTGTTTCATCCCACTTTTGTTCGGCCCTCGTCCCATTGCCGGGTGCGGCATCGACATTCCGTCAGGACCGGATGCGGCCATAGGCGACTGGCCTGGTGGACCATGCTTGCCGGCCGCAACCCCTAACGGCGCGTTAGATTGCCAGGCCGACCGTATCGCATGCTCAACTCCGCGAATGGAGGCCATACCGTGAACCAGGGTACACACACCACAAATGCGCTGCGCAAAGGCCCATGCATCGCGCGGGTCGCGACCTTGTAAAATCCGTTCAATACCTCGCACCGAGGTGCCTGATGAATACGCCTGTTTAATTGTATTGCCGTCCATTTCCGCTTCTATGCGCAAATGTCCCTCAATCCGCGTGATGGGATCAACCACCAGTCGATCAGTACTTTTTTGTTCACTCATCGCTCATGTACCTGCCAGTTAATGTCAATATTCAATGATTGGGCCCGCCTTTGCCTGCCCCCGGTTTGGCTTTATAACGCTCCCACGGAAAGAGTGATTGATAAAAACTGCCGTGATCCCAAAAATCCGGTTCTGAACAGCCCAGGCAAGGATGACCGGATTCTATAGGGAAGCTGGTGCCCTGGTTCCATTTCACCGTGGCACAGGCGTTGTAAGTTTCGGGGCCTTTACAGCCAAGCTCAAACAAACACCAGCCTTTTTTTGCCCCTTCATCGTCAAAGGATTTAGCGAATTTGCGTTGTTCAAAGAACGGCCGTCGGTAACATCGGTCGTGGATGGTGCTCCCAAAAAAGGCCAGCGGCCGTTTGAGTTCATCAAGCGCTGGTAGCCTGTTAAAGGTCAGGTAATGAACCAAAACAGCCGTGATCGCAATCGGCAAGGGGGGGCAGCCCGAGACGTTAATGATCGGTTTATCGGTGATGATACTGCTGACCGGGACCGCGCCCGTGGGATTGGGATTGGCCTTGGGAATGCCGCCAAACGAGGCACAGGTACCAATGGCAACAATAGCAGCAGCATCCTTGGCGCTTTCTATCAACATGTCGACATTGCTTTGCCCGCTAATGGTGGAATAGCCCTTATTGCCAAGCGGCACTGATCCATCGACCAACAA
>TARA_R110000823_G_scaffold118939_2_pt1 | contig 13777 bp, 16 predicted proteins | sample TARA_R110000823 | Tara Oceans TARA_R110000823 (sample SAMEA4397722) | marine metagenome | biome: Polar Biome; feature: [DCM] deep chlorophyll maximum layer (ENVO:01000326); material: water (ENVO:00002006), including particulate matter (ENVO:01000060) such as... | depth 20 m | reverse complement strand
ACTGCGGCAACCGCAAGAACGTGGACACCGAGAAGTCGCCGTGCCCTGGGCCTTCATGGCAATCGATGATGCACAACGACAAAAAGGAAACCGACTATGACCCAATCTAATAACATTGTGTACGCTTCGGATTGTGCACCATGCGAAATGTGTGGTGAGCCTATCTGCCCAAACTGCAATGAACATTATGCCGATTGCCCATGCCCGGGCCCGCACAGCGAGGAAGACGAAGATAATGGGGAAGACTATGCCCCAACCTGAGCTTGCCCGTGTTGGCGTTACCGTCGCACACGTTATGCTCTGCGATTGCCCTACATGCATATGGTACGAGGAATCATGGGGCGATATTAACCCATATGAAGATACACCAAATCCAGAAACCATTGTGGTTATGCCAACAGATGGCGGATTGTACTTACTCAGTGAAGGGATGATTCCGAGATATAGGGTTCTGGACACTGACGACAGCACGTTCGTCGGGCCCTGGCATCATGTCCACTTTGATTCCTTGTTCGCCCCCATGCAATAGTGCGGTACTATAATACCACAATTTAATAGACCGGCGCTCCATCTTGTGCTAATTACGGTGTATGGACGCAATACTTGTATTTGCATCGGGCAACCATCACGCGCTGTCCTGGATGCTGGATAAGGCTCACCGGCACGTCTTTGTCTGCGTTTTGACGGACAACGGTTGGGTCAAGTACGATTGGCGCGACGGAAACCCCACAATAGAATCCTTTGCCGCAAAAGACTTCGACCTGTCTTCGTTCTACCGAGACGGTGGATACGAGGTCTTATCAATACAAACGCAACGCAATAGCACCTTTGGCCCTCTCATGTTGAACAACTGTGTTGGCCACGCCAAGCTAATCCTTGGCATCAATTCATTCTCGATTACTCCCCATCAACTTTATTGCCACCTCTCAAACCGGAGCATTCTTATGCGGATCATGGACTTCATCAAACAGCTATCATATATCCCAGGTTTTGGCGGTGCCCCAAAAGCGGCAGCCCCTCCACCTCCACCTCCACCTCCACCACCTCCTGCACCCGTTGCCAAAAAGGCAGACGAGGCAGTGTCGCAGGCTCGACGTGATGAGCAGAAGCGCGCACGTATCCAGGCTGGCCAAGGTGGAACGGTTAAGACCGGGCCTCTCGGTGTACAAACACCGGCCACAACAACAAAAACCCTATTAGGGAGCTAGACCATGCCAGAACTAGGCGCAAAGCCTGTCGGCGGCACGTTGATGGATGAGCAGACGGAGAGCAAAAACTATCCGCGGCTATATCTGAACGACGGCGATGTCGATGCTGTTCCCAATGATGCGGAGCCAGGTGACGAACGTATGATCACCGGCAAAGTGCGGGTCTCTGAGATGGGCAAAGCAAAAGACGGTTCTCGGACTGCCTCTCTGGAGGTGCTAGAGCTGTACCTAGAAGAGAAAGACAAGCCGACAGCAGCCGAAAAAATGTATCCATCCCTCGATAAGGAATAGACTATGGCCTTGCTGGCATCACCAGAAAACCTTCAGTCAATGAATACGTTGAAGGGCAAGCGCGGACCAATCATCCGGCGCTATCGTAAGCTCGAGAACGATAGATCATCATGGAGAAGTCATTGGCAAGAGCTGAGTGATTACTTAGCACCTCGTCGTGGCCGGTTCTTAATTGAGGACAGCTCGAACACCCGAGGCCGCAAGCGCAACAACAAGATTATTGATAGCACAGGCACACAAGCTTTGCGGACTATGGCTGCGGGCATGATGTCTGGTATGACGAGCCCAGCTCGACCCTGGCACCGGCGCGGAGTTGCTGGAGACCCTGACCTAATGGACCGTGAAGACGTGAAGATCTGGTTGTCTAAGGTTGAAGCCGTTGAACGCGGCATCCTGAACAATTCCAATTTCTACAATTCCATGTCCACTATCTATACAGAGCTGGGAGGCTTCGGCACCGGGCCAATGTTCCGAGAGCCAAGCTTTGAGAAGGTTGTGCGGTTCCGCCCATACACGGCAGGCGAATACATCATTGCCGAAGATGATAAAGGCAACGTCGATACGCTCGGCCGGTATTTCACATACACAGTCAGCCAGGTCGTTGAGAAGTTTGTCGTCCAGTCAGATGGCAGCCTCGATTGGTCCGTATTGAGCGCGGTAACCAAGAAGCTTTGGGATGAGCAGAACTATGACGAGCTTGTCCCCATCATCCATATGATCGAACCACGGCGTTCTGAAGACCGCGAGTATGGTAAGATGGATGGCAAGAACATGCCGTTCAAATCTGCATACATGGAATATGGCGGCGATGGCGATAAGCTATTGAGCGAAGGCGGATACAAACGATTCCCAGCCTATGTGCCGCGGTGGGATGTTCTCCCCGGCGACGTGTACGGCAGATCACCAGGTATGGACACACTTGGCGACATCAAACAATTACAGCACCAGCAGAAGCGTAAGGCTCAGGCTATTGATAAACAGGTCAACCCTCCAATGGTTGCGTCTGTAAGTCTTCGCGGCAAGCCAACGTCAACTCTACCTGGTGCCAATACCTATGTGGACCCGACGCAGGGCGGAGCTGGATACCAGCCTGCCTACACTGTGACGCCTGACATATCCGGATTGGGTCAAGACATCCAAGAAGTACAAGGCCGCATCCAGCGTGGGTTCTATGCTGACCTCTTTGCAATGATGATCAATTCCGATCGTCGGCAGATCACAGCCACTGAGGTTGTTGAGCGCCATGAAGAGAAGCTTGTTCTGCTCGGGCCTGTGTTACAAAGGCTGAACGTGGAGCTTCTGAACCCCCTACTTGATGACGTTTTCGAGTTTGCCTTAGAAGCTGACCTCCTCCCACCGCCGCCCGAGGCACTTCAAGGGGTAGAGCTGAAGGTGGATTACATCTCGCTCTTGGCGCAGGCCCAGCAGGCTGTTTCGGCATCAAGCATTGAACGTACCATGAGCTTCGCAGGCAACCTGTCTGCTGTGTTCCCAGAGGTCGTTGATGTTATCGATGCTGATTTCGCAATGCGCGAATACTCGGAGATCCTGGGTAATGATCCGCAACTAATTAAAGATACAGAAACTGTCGGCAATGCTCGGGAGGCGCGAGCTCAACAGGCTCAGGCTGCCCAGGAACAAGATCAAGCTGGAGCCTTGGCCGCGAATGCCAAGGTATTGAGCGAGACGGATTCTCAGTCACCAAACGCATTAACTGACCTGTTGGGAAGTGGCGCATCAGTATGAGTATGCACATTGTCAAAGATAGCTCTAGCCCTGGTGACATCCAGAAGGCGGACGACCAGGAGAAGGACCGGGAACGTGACCTGGAATTTATCCTGTCGAAGCCTCGTGGCCGTCGCTGGGTGCATGACATCATTTACAGCACTAGCCATGTGGATCTGAACAGCCATATCCCTGGCTGCTCTGACAGCACTGCATTCAACGAAGGCGCTCGGAGTATTGGCGCAAAGATTCTCGAGGACATTCGGGCAGCCCATCCAGAGCATTACCTGAAGATGTTAGAGGAGAACCACTTTGATAGTTAATTCTACCAACTCATTTGGGCCAGAGCTTGATCCGTTCAACAATGCCAGCAAACGGCATAAACATTATTGCTCATGGATTTGAGAGGCTACCCTAATGAATTTTAACCCAAAGCTGAGGAGCTGAACAATGGCGGAAGAGACAGACGTAGTTGACGAAGTAATTGATGACCAGGTTGCAGACGACCAGGTCACAGACCAGAAACCGGCTGATGAGGATCAGCCAGGCGCGGACGATAAGAAGGCGGATGGTGATGATACCAAAGCTGACGGATCTGAGCGCAAAGAGACCAAAACCCTGCTGTCGGACGACGAGGGTGACGGATCGGACGAAGGTGTACCCGAGAAATACGAGTTCACACCGCCCGAGGGTATTGACCTCAGCGAGGACGCCCAAACAAGACTGGAAGCGTTTGGTGACACGGCGCGGGAAATGAATCTCTCTCAGGAGCAGTATCAATCCCTCATTGAGTATGACATCGAGCGTGGACAGAAAGCGTTGGTAGAAGCTGCCAATGGATTTGTAGAACGTGTTGAAGGATGGGCTGGCGAGACTAAGGCTGACAAGGAGCTAGGGGGCGATGCCCTTAATGCGAATTTAGGCACTATCAAGGCAGCTCAAGAGAAGTTCGGGAGCCCTGCACTTGCGGAGCTAGTTGGCGCACCAAGCGTTGACAATCCCAACGGACTCGGCTTGGGAAATCACCCAGAGTTTCTTCGACTGATGTTAAGGGTGGGTAAAGCCCTCGGGGAAGATACTTTCCACGAGGGTGACGGGCACAAGGCATCTGACGGTGATTCCTTGAAGCGCATGTACCCATCTATGTTTAAAGAAGCCAGCTAATCAAAGCTGACTTACATAGGAGGCCATTATGGCTACATTAGGAACTGAAAACCCAACCCTCGCTGATTTGGCGAAGGTTACCGATCCGGATGGCACTATTGCTGACGTGATCGAAATTCTAAACCAGACGAACGAAATTCTGGAAGACATGACTTGGTTAGAGGGCAACCTCACAACTGGTCACCGGAGTTCTATTCGTTCCGGACTACCCTCACCAACTTTCCGTAAGATGTACGGTTTCGTGCAGCCGACTAAATCTCGCGCGGTACAAATCACCGATAACTGCGGCATGATGGAAGACTATTCCCAGGTGGATAAAGCACTTGTGGACATGGCTGGAAATCCCGCTGCATTCCGCTTACAGGAAGACCGCCCTCATATCGAAGGCATGAACCAAACATTGGCAACTAAGATCTTTTACGGTGATGAATCTACATCTCCTGAAGAGTTCACTGGTTTGTCTCCGCGTTACAATAGTTTGTCTGCTGAGAACGGCGACAACATTATTTCTGGCGGCGGAAGCGGTTCAGACAATGCATCGATCTGGTTGATCTGTTGGTCACCAAATACGTGCCACGGCATTATTCCAAAAGGCTCCAAAGCTGGCGTCCAGCAACGCGACCTCGGTGAGGTTACCGTTCAGGACACTGAAGGCGGAACCACTGGCTTGATGCAGGGCTACCGTACTCACTATCGTTGGGACGTGGGCTTAACTGTTCGCGACTGGCGCTATGCTGTGCGTATTGCCAACATTGACCGTTCTGCCTTGCTAGTCACTGCTGCGACGGGCGCGGATCTGAACGACCTGATGCACCAGGCGGTCACAGAAATCCCGAATACGGCTGTTGGTCGTTGCGCTTGGTACATGGATAAATCAATCCTGTCCATGTTGCGTCGTCAAACGTCGAACGCGGTTTCTAATTCAACTTTGTCTATGGACATGGTTGGCGGCACAATGCAGACTTCATGGGGTGGATATCCTATCCGCCGTGTTGATGCTTTGCGCGGTAACGAAGCTACTGTATCTTAATCACACGATTAGGTAATAACCCCCGGCCTGGAGCCTAATAACCCCTCCAGGCCAACTTCTCCCGAAAGGAGATTTGCTATGATTATGGATAAACTAGGCGAATTTGCAGACGGCGGTGATATCTCCGCTGTTGCATCAACTGTGTTGTCTGACAACGTGATTGATATTGGCAACTCACGCGACATCGGCCAAGGTCAACCAATCTATTTGGTGATCCAGATTGATGTTGCTGTTAGCGGCACATCTTCAACAATCAACTTCCGGCTTCGGTCAGATAGCACGGCAGCTATCCACGCCACCACCTCGACGGCACACATTGAGACTGGCGCTATCCCTGAAGCGACTTTGGTTGCTGGTTACACCACTGTGATTCCTTTGCCAATGGGCACTGCTTACGAGCAGTTCATCGGTGTTCAGGCTGTCATTGGTACGGCGACGACAACAGCGGGCACTTACTCTGCCTTCTTGACGCTTGACCCAACAGGCTGGATTGCAGCGGCTGACGCCACTAACTAAGACCTAACCGGGGAGGTGGATTAATCTGCCTCCCCACCCTTTAACTCTGAGGAGAGACACAAATGGCTATCAAGAAAAAAGCACCACCGAAAGAAGAATCCGAGACCGGCGATATGATCACGGTTTTGTTCAAACAGAATTTTTACCCAGGTTACGGAACTGGCATCGGCATGTATGAAAAAGGCGAGACTTACGAGATGCCTGCTGACACAGCAATCCCGTCTCGGGACATTGAAATACTTGGCGGGGAGTCATCATACTTAAAGGCTCGAGCTGCGATAAAGGCTGCACCCGAAAAGAAATAGAAAGGCTAAACCATGGCATCCGCCGTTCAGATTGCAAAATTAGCCCTCCAACATATCGGTGATCGATACGACATATCGGATCTGACCGAGGAGGGGACAGAAGCAGAGCAGATGAATCTTATCTTCGAGGATACTCGGGACGAGTTACTGCGACGGGTGCCATGGCGCTTTGCCAAAAAATACACCAGCCCTGCGACACTATCGGTAACGGTTCCAGGTGGGTGGACATTTGCCTACCAGTATCCAACTGACGCAGTCAAGGTGCGCGGCATCACCAACGTCCTTGGCGGGTTTGATGCTGAGGCTATCGACTTCGAGGTTGTCCTCCTATCGGATGACACGAAGGTCGTTTTAACTGATGAGTCAGATGCGGAGCTTTTCTACACATCCCGCGTTAGTGACACCACCAAGTTTGACCCAGAATTTACAATGGCATTTAGCTTCTTATTGGCCGCTAGATCTTGCATGTCCCTGACGGGAAGTGTGGAGATTACCAGCAAGCTTGATCAAGAAGTCCTGCGCGTGGTCAGCCATGCAGCGGAAACAGATAGTAGCGAGGGCCGGACACGGTCAGCCCCAGAGGCTTCATGGATTGATGCGAGGAATTAATGGTAAAAGTAATTCAACCCAGCTTGGCCGGTGGAGAAATATCTGAAGCTGTTGCGGCTCGGGTAGACATTTCCAAATACCAAACGTCTCTTGCCGCCTGCGAGAATATGTATGTGCAGACATCTGGCGGTGTGTCCAACCGGACAGGAACCGAATTTGTAGGCGAGGTGAAGAACAGCTCTTTATCCACCCGCATTATTCCCTTTGAATTTAACGTAGACCAGACATACATCCTCGAGATGGGGAACCTATACATCCGCGTCATTGCTGATGGCGGACTGGTTGTTGATAGCTCAGAGATCAAAACGATTAGTGGCGCGACGGCAGCCGATCCTGTTGTGGTCACGGCAACCAGCCATGGCAGAAGCAACGGAGAAGAGATATTTATATCTAGCGTTGTTGGCATGACAGAATTAAACGGGCGACAGTTTAAAGTGGCCAACGTGACTACCCATACGTTCGAGATCCAGGACATGGACAGCGTTGATGTCGATGGCACCGGATATACGACATACAGCTCGGCAGGGATTGCATCTCTGATCTTTGAGGTGGCGACGCCGTACCTGACCGCGGATCTGTTCGAGATCCAATATGTGCAGTCTGCTGACGTGATGACGTTGACCCATCCCAGCTATGAACCCCGCGAACTTATCCGGACGGCCAATGATGACTGGACACTAAGCGTAATTGTATTCCAGCCAGAGCAGGCATTCCCCACCTCCTTGACTGTCACGGCCAATGTCACAGGTACAGCTGTTGAGCAGTACGTTGTAACGGCGGTTTCACGTGAAACTGCGGAGGAAAGCTTACGTGCCACCGGTTCATCATTCACAATATCAGGTGCCACTGCGGCGAATCCTGTTGTAATCACAGCAACATCTCACGGCGTATCGTTGGGGGATGAGATCCATATCAGCGGTGTTGTTGGAATGACAGAGCTGAACGGTCAAAGGTTCAAGGCAGGGACTATTGGCACACACACCATCTCCCTGGAGGATACGACAGGAACGGACATAGATGGTTCTGGATTCACGGCCTATTCATCTGCTGGCGACGTGTTCATTGCATACGACGAAATCACCAACGGCAAGGCAACGCCTGACAACACAATAACCTGGGATGCGGTTACCGGGGCTGAGAGCTATAATATTTACAAAGCCGAGAACGGGTTGTTCGGGTTTATTGGCCGGACGGAGAAGGAAACTTTTACTGACAACAACATTGATCCGGACCTCTCTGATACGCCACCACAAACCCGCAACCCTTTCCTTGGCACCAACAACTTTCCAAGTACGGCAGGTTTCTTCGACCAGCGCAGGATTTTTGGCAATACCAACTCGAATACCCAGCGCAACTTTTTCACACAGACGGCCAACTTCTATAACATGTCAGTTTCCAGCCCGGCCAAAGATGACGACGCAATAACCGCGACCATTGCCGCTTTACGAATAAACGAGATCAAGCATTATATTCCGCTGATCGATCTGATCGTCCTGACATCAGGCGGTGAGTGGGTTATCAGTGGGGTTGACGACAAGATCACTCCTTCCGGTATCCAGGTAAAGCCACAGTCATATTACGGCGCGACATCCCTGAAGCCGATCGTTGCCGGTGACGTTGGCATCTTCATGCAGCCAGGTCAGACGGTGCGGGATCTAGGATACAAATTTGAGACTGACGCCTATAGCGGCAACGACATATCAATCCTTGCCCGGCACCTATTCGATTATAACACGGTTGTCGATTGGGGTTTCAGCCAGGCTCCGCTGTCTATCATTTGGAGTGTGCGAGACGACGGGATTCTTGTGGCGCTAACATATCTACGAGAGCAGGAGATCTACGGTTGGCACCGGCACACAACGCAGGGCGACTTTAAATCGACGGCGTCTGTGCGCGAGGGTGACGACGACATCACATACTTTGTTGTTGAGCGTAAGATTGGAACCCGCACGGTCAAATATATTGAACGTCTGAAGGAACGGACATTCGAGGATATCCAGGACGCACCATTTGTGGACGCGGGTGTATTCCATGATGTCCCGATCACCATCACCGGCTTTACGAATGCAAATCCAATTGTAGTGACGGCACCGTCTCATGGTTTGAACGACGGTGACATTGTGGACATCGACGGTCTGAGGGTTCTCGACACTACCGTGACGCAAGGGCATATTATCGATACCGATATAAACGGCACCGGGTACATGGTTGCCAACAAGACGACACACACATTCGAGCTTCAAAACAACGCAACGGACGTGGATGGCACAGCATTTGGTGTCTATCACTCCGGCGGCAAAGTTCGCCTGTCATCTGTGAGCGTTGGGTTCCTGTGGCACCTAGAAGGCGCGGAGGTTGTTTGCCTGGCCAATGGCTATGTGGTTCGAGGCCTGACGGTGGCAAACGGTCAAATCACACTTCCGGACACAGCCAGCCGGGTTCATGTCGGGTTTGGCTACACTGCTGAGATCGAGACACTGCGCTTGGATGCAGGGTCTGCGGCCGAAACCATCCAGGGCAAAGCTAAGAAAATCTCCAGATTGACCGTCCGAGTGGAAAGAACGCTGGGGATGTGGATGGGAAGCAATCGAGACCGTATGCGAGAGGCGAAATTTGGACTTCCTGCGCTGTTTGGGCAACCCCCGAGTATGTTGACAGGGGACAAGGACGTAACGCTCCCTCCTGAGTGGAATAAGGAAGGCAAGTATATTATTCAACAACGTGACCCACTGCCCATTACTGTGCTATCGTTGATCCCAGATGCAATAATTGGTGGAAACTAATGATTCGCTGCATAACCTTTGACGAAGCATACTCACACCCAGACTTTGCCGATCTTTTGGCAGGGTACGGTGATGAGTGCGCCATCAATGGTTTGCCAGCACCCGATTGTCAGCCAGAGCAGTATAAGGCGCTCGAGCTTACTGGGGCATTTCATGTGTTCGGTGCGTTTAGCGGTGACCGTATGATTGGCTTCCTCGGTCTGTTGATTTCAGTTATTCCTCACTATGGGGCAATGGTTGCGACAACTGAAAGTTTCTTTGTTGATCCTGATAAGCGGCAGTCTGGGGCTGGCATTAAACTGCTACGCATTGCTGAGGCTGTGGCAAAGGATCTCGGCGCTGTTGGGCTGCTGGTCAGTGCTCCGTTCGGCGGTAAGCTGGCTGATGTTATGGAGAAGGTCGGTTATACAGAAACGAACCGCGTATTCTTTAGGGGTTTGGCATGAACAACATAGTTCCATCAAGGGCACACATACCGGCTATGAGTGAAGCATCTATTGGCAACGTGCGTAAGTTTGAAGCTGAGATGTCTAAGCAGCCACAGTATGACCTTGAAATACTCCACACGATCCACGGCGGGGTTTACACTCGAACGATTATGATGCCGCCTGGCTGTATGCTGACTGGCGCTCTGATTAAGATTGCAACAACCCTTATCATAAGCGGGCATGTTACTGTATACACTGATGGTGAAGATATCGATTTTGTCGGGTACAATGTCGTTCCAGCGAGCGCAAACCGGAAACAGGCTATATACGCCCATGAGCATACTGATATGACAATGCTGTTCTCAACCAAGGCGACGACGGTTGGTGAAGCGCAAGAAGAATTTACGGATGAGGTGTATTTGCTGGTTTCCAGTAAGGACCATGTCGTGGTTACAGGAGAATAATAATGACTGGTGCAACAACAGCGACAGCGGTAGCCGGGGCAGGAATGTCTTGGGGTACAATCGCGTCTATTGGGTTTTCTGCATTAGGGGCTGTGTCGGGAGCAATGGGGGCACGTCAGCAAGCCCAGGCTGCACAACAGCAGGCTAATTTCCAGGCTTCAGTCCAGCGGAACAATGCAATCATTGCCCAACAGAATGCGGCGGATGTTCGTAACCGTGGAGAGGTTGAAGCGCAGGAGCATCGGGACAGGATCAGGCAGACCCGTGGTGCTGTCGTTGCTGCGCAGGCTGCCAATGGGTTCCTGGTCGATGACCCTGGTTCGTCAAATGTAGATTTGCTGGCAGATGTCATGGAAGCCGGTGAGCTGGACGTTTTGCGGATAGAAGAGAACACGGCTCGAGAAGAGCGCCGGGCGCTTATTCAAGGGCAGAACTTCACGGCTCAGGCTGGTCTATTTGATGCGCAGGCATCGGCTCAGAACCCAGGGCTTGCAGGGGCGACAACCCTTCTTTCAGGTGCGGCCAAAACCGCTAAGTTATTCGCATAAGGATTTAAGTTATGGCTCGAGTTCCAACACCAGTTACCCAAGGCGCTCAGAACATCGGAGCTGTTAAGCCGATTGCTGCTGATACGCCATTTCAGTCTTTCCAGACATCTGGTGATATGTTCGGAGCTGGCCTTGGCAAGTCTTTGTCATCTGCTGGGTCTGAGCTTATGGGCGCTGCCCAGGACATAAAAGCATTCTCAGATAAGCGCGCAGAAGATGCCTCGTTGATCAAAACGATGGAGCTAGAAGGCATGGTTCTGGAAAACGATGCAGAACAGCGCCGGATCTTTTCGCAGACAAATCTTGGTGGGGCAAAGGACGCGGCCAAAAATTACAAGAAACAGGTTGATGATTTCAACAATAAATTAGATACGAAAGGCCTCACACCAACTGCGGCGGCACGATTTAAACTGTTCCGTCTGAAAAGTGGAACGACTGGATATAGCGCGGCGTTTAGGCATGAGTCTGAGCAGACTGAGCTTCAGATTGTTGGCTTGGCTAATGAGCGGACAAAGTCTTATTCTGAAGCTGCCCAGGGTCAGTACAACAACCCCCAGCTCGCTAATGATGCGACCAATGTTATCCGATCGAGCGAGACCTTGGCCGGTCAGCGTCTGGGTATTGATCAGAAAGAAATCGACGCGAAGGTCCAGGACAAAGTCAGCGCCATGAATCTCGGGCGGATGAAAAACGCAATTGCAAACGATGACACTGCATTCGCTCAGACTATCTATGAAGAAGGTAAGAAGAATGGATCTCTCGACGGGGATGACATGGCGGCGGCTAAAAACATGCTGCGGACCGCATCTGTCGATGAGGGTGCAAGGAAAGAAGCGTCAAGCATTCTGGCGGTGCATAAGGATGAAGGGTCTGCATTGAAAGCAGCGGAGAAAATAACGGACGTTGCAATAGCTGACGCGGCAGCGATCCGAATAAAGCAACAGTTCGCCCTTAATGACCGGATAGTAAAACGAGCGAAAGATTTGCGGTTTGATGCCTTGGCGAAGATGGCTGCTGACCCTGGGACAGATCCTATTAAAGAGGTTGATTTGGAAGGGCTAACACAGCGGGAGAAGGATTACGTTAAGAAACGCGAGAACGAAAAGAACTTGCAGAATGCTGACCCAGACTACAACAGGCCTGGCGACGGTGGGGGCACCTGGAAAAAGTGGGTGAACGATTCTTCCGATACGAAAGCTGTCGCAGATATGAGCCTTCGGGATTTAGAAGCCGACTATGAGCAGGGCGTTACGAAAAAGCAGTTTGAGACTGTCATCCTGGTTGAATGGCGGGCCCACCGGCTGGCGCTTGGCAAATCGATTGATAGGTCTGATGCCAAAACAGGCCCTAGTGGCATGACGGAAGTGCAGCGAAAAACTGCTGCATTCAAGAACGCAACCGGCTTGGATAAATCAGATCACGGAGATGAGTACACGGCATTTGAGGTTGAGTATGACCGGCGGGTTCAAGAAGAAGGCGCAGTGAAATCATCCGATAAGACTAAAATTCTCGACCAAATGATAAAAGAGAAAATTGTGTTTGATAAGTCGGACACATGGTTCAGTGCTGATGAAAGCAAGAACCTTAACGCGCTGACAAAGGAAGAGATGAAGACCTTCGCTGTAGACGCGGAGATCCCTAAAAAGGACCAGGATCTGTTTATTGCGAACATCCAGGTGATGGCATCGAAGCTACGGGGAGCAAAGAAGAAAGTCTCCCGTGCGAACATCCTTGCGCTATGGAAAACAAAGAAAGCTAAAAACCCATGACAGAGCTAACATTTGATCTAGGCGAAGCTGGACTTGAAGAAAAAGATGATGACGAGATGGATACTCTCGGATCTGCGCCCGCGTCGAATGTCGTTGAGTTCGATTTTGATGTTAATGCCATCGATACAGCGAGCCAGAAGGAAAAGGCCAGGACGGCTGTGGCTGCTCCTCCAGATCAGCATCGGGCCAATAAGGCTGTCGCGGCAACTGTTGGCGTCGATGTCGGCGTTGTGGAGCGTGATGATGGAGCCCTGAAAAATGAAGCTCGCGTAAAAGAAATCGAAGCGGCTACGGCTAATTCCCCCTCGACACGGGAATGGCTTGGCAAGGATGACAATATAAATCTCGCGCATGATGACGTGGAAAACCTGGCGTTTATTGAGGACGCTTGGGACAGCATTGCTAATGTTGCGAAAGGCATCGGGGAAAGTGCCTTTGATGTCGTTGGGTATTTGACCGAGACAACCGGCATCCTTGCGAAAGGTGGCGCTAACCTCATTGATGAATATGTGCCAGGCCAGATAGAATATGATTTCTCCGGCGAGGGCCCTATGTTTAGCCTCCGGCATATGAATGCTGCGGAGCGAGGGGAGAAAAGCGTACTTGACGACTTTGGCCAGGATTTCAAGAAAGTGGATTTTGGTTACAAGAAGGGCACAACATGGGAAGAGGTGAAGGAAAGCCCATTAAGTCAGTTCATCCCGTTCGCGATCGAAACAGGATTGGTGTCTCTGCCGGACATGGCTGCGGCTATATTGAACCTCCCAGCATTCGTTTTAAAGCAGACAGGCGCTATCGGTGAAGACCGGGCAAAAAATGATGGTCGCCCTGGCGATACGACGACTGGTGATTTATTTAAGGCTCTTCCTGCGGCGGTCTTCTCGGCTGTTCTGGAACGATGGGCTGGAAAGGGTATCCTGGGGCTGACAGATGATCT
>TARA_R110000823_G_scaffold195624_1_pt1 | contig 13904 bp, 6 predicted proteins | sample TARA_R110000823 | Tara Oceans TARA_R110000823 (sample SAMEA4397722) | marine metagenome | biome: Polar Biome; feature: [DCM] deep chlorophyll maximum layer (ENVO:01000326); material: water (ENVO:00002006), including particulate matter (ENVO:01000060) such as... | depth 20 m | reverse complement strand
GGCTGGAACGGCAGCGCCGTGGTGGTGGACCGCGTGTCTGGCGGGCCCCTGCCCGACCCGCAGAACCAGACCATTCCGCTGCCCTCGAACGATGCCTTCGTGGAAGACAATTTCAACGACGCCAGCTACAGCGGCGGGCGCATCAGCGTGAACTACCTGATCAACCCCGACTGGGACATTCTGGTACAGCACACCCAGCAATCCCTGGACACCGACGGCGTGTGGGCCTACGACCCGAACCTCGGCGAAGAAGATGAAGTCAATCGCTTCAACCCGGACAGCAACGAAGACGAGTTCGGTCTCACCACCTGGACCGTCACCGGCCGGCTGGCGCAACTCGAGATGATCTACACCGGCGGCTACCTCGACCGGGACATCAACGCCAGCATCGATTACACCTGGTACACCAACGGCGGGCTGTTCGCGGCCTACTACGTGTGCTACCCCGGCGATGGCAGCTACTCCGAGTGTTTCGACCCGTCCAAGTTCTACAAGGAAGATTCGCACAACGGCCGCATCACCCACGAATTCCGTGTTAGCACCTCCGCCGAGAACCGCCTGCGCATGACCGCCGGCGTGTTCTACGACGAGATCGAACTGGAGAGCACCGGCCGCTTCAAGATCGCCTCCACCGACAGCCCTTACTTCCAGGACCTGGCGCGCACCCTCTCGCCCGGTTCCACGGCGGGCCAGAACACCAACGGCGGCCCCTTCGGCCCCGAGATCAGCTTTGTGAACGACGTGACCCGCACCACCGAGCAGATTGCCCTGTTCGGCCAGGCGGATTTCGACATAACGCCCGACGTCACCGCCTCCTTCGGCGCACGCTGGTATGAAATTACCGAGAACTACGAGGGCGCCACCACCACCACCAACGTCACCGACCGGCTGGCGGCGCAGGGCAGCGGCTCACTTGAACAACTGCAGGAATTCTTCGGCGAGGCCGAGGGCCAGGCGCAGTTCGATGCCATTCAGAGCGGCCAGCTCGACGTGAGCGACCTCGACGACGACGGCGAATTGCAGGTGGACGACATTATCGTGCGCGCGGCGCTCAACTGGCACGTGACCGAAGACATCATGCTGTTCGGCACCTATGCCCAGGGCTTCCGCCCGCCGGTGACCAACCGCGTGGGCGGCGATGCAGCCAATACATCCTCCGCCGCGTTTGAGGATTTCCGCGTGCCCATCTACTCGGAAACAGACAACCTCGACAACTACGAGCTCGGCATCAAGGCGGATCTGTTCGACCGCACACTGCGCCTGAATGCCACCGCCTACTACTCGGAAATCACCGATCTGCAAACCTCGCGTTTCGACCCCACCAACATCAGCTTCCTGTGGTTCGTGGACAACGTGGGCGAAGCGGAGATCATGGGAATCGACGGCGATTTCACCTGGCTCGCCACCTCGAACCTCACCATCAGCGGTGCCTTCAGCCTGCTGGATACCGAAATTACCGACCTCAACCCCGAACTGGCCGGCATCGCGGCGCCGGAAGGCAGCTCGCTGCCCTATGCGGCGGATTTCTCCGCCAACCTGCGCGCGCGCTACGACTTTGACCTCGCCGGCATGACCAACTTCGCCGACCTGCGGGGCTACGCAACCGGCTCCGTGGTGTACACTGGCGAGAGCCTCGCGGGGCTGAAGATCGACGCCTTCGTGCAGGAAGATACCCTGCAGCGCGTGTACCAGGTGGCCGGTTCCGGCCTGGATATAGAACGTGAGGGCGGCAGCTTTGAAGGCGCCGCGCCAGGCACTGATCTGCTCGATGAAGAGGGTATACCCGGAGGCCGCTATAAGATGGGCGACTACTTTTTGCTGAATGCGGCGGTGGGCGTGACCAGCGGCGCCTGGGAGGCCGAGTTGTTCGTGGATAATATCGCGGATGAAAACGCCGAGGTGTATGTGGATACGCAGCAGTTTACCCCGAAGGTGGTAACCAACCGCCCCAGAACCCTCGGCCTGCGTGTCAACTACCGCTTCCAGTAAGCCGGAGCGCCCCGACCCCGCCGATGAGCTGAATCGCGCACGCAAACTCATCGGCGCTGCCCGCTTTGACGATGCGCGGGCAGCTCTGCAAAGCCTTCTCGACAGCGACCCGGAAAGCGCCACCCGCCAGGAAGCGCTCTATACGCTGGCGGTGGCCGAGCGCTACGCGCGGGACTACCCCGCGGCACTCGCCACCCTCGATGCGCTGCTCAGGGAGGCTCCCGACTATGGCCGCGCCTTCCAGGAGAAAGGCCACGCGCTGCTCGCGGCCAACCACCCAGCGGAAGCCGCCGGCGCCTTTGCCCGCGCGGTAGACCTCAACCCCGGCCTGCACGCAAGCTGGAAGGCCCTGGCGAGCCTGTACCGGCATGCCGGCCAGGAGAATCGCGCGCGCTTCGCCGGCCAGCAACTGGCCTTTCTCGAAGCACTGCCGAAAGACCTGCTGCACGTAACCGACCTGATCGGCGAGGGCAAACTGTACAAGGCCGAGAAACTCTGCCGCCGCTTCCTGCAGGAAAACCCCGACCACGTTGAAGGCATGCGCCTGCTCGCGGATATCGGCATCCGGCTGAAGATTTACGACGACGCGGAATTCCTGCTGGAAAGCTGCGTTACTTTTGAGCCGCAAAACCTGCGCGCACGCGCAGACTACCTGAAGATTCTCAACCGCAAGGGCAAATTCCAGCAGGCGCTGGAGCAGGCGCAATTTCTGTACGAGCAGGAACCCGGCAACCCGGTGTTCCAGCTCGCTCTGGCCACGGCGCTCACTGGGCTCGGCCGCTTCGATGAAGGCATTGCACTGTATGAACAGTGTTTGCAGCACGCCACCCAGCGCGCCGGTACCTTGTTATTGCTGGGGCACGCGCGCAAGGCGGTGGGCGATATACAAGGCGCGATAGAAAACTACCGGCAGGCGGGAAAAGAAAAGCCGGACTACGGCGACGCCTACTGGAGCCTGGCCAACACCAAAACGTACCGCTTCGATGACGACGAACTGCAACACATGCGCGCCTGCGAAACCGATACCGCGATTGCCACGGACGACCGCGTGCATTTCAGCTTTGCCGCCGGCAAGGCGCTGGAAGACCGCGGCGAGTACGCGGAATCCTTCGGCTGCTACACGCGGGGCAATGCCCTGAAGGCCGAGCGCAGCGGCTACAGCGCCGACGCCACCACGGCGATGGTAGACGCCCAGATCGAACACTGCACGCCCGAGCTTTTTGCCAGCCGCGGCGACGCCGGCTGCATGGCGCCCGACCCGATCTTCATCGTGGGCATGCCGCGCGCCGGTTCAACCCTGCTGGAGCAGATACTCGCCTCCCACTCGCAGGTAGACGGCACCCTGGAACTGCACAACGTGCTCGGCCTGGCGCAGCGCCTGCGTGGCCGCAGCGTGGCCGAAGAGGCGCGCTACCCGCGCAACCTCGGTGAGATTGATGTGAGCTACCTGCGCCGCTTCGGCGAACGCTTTATGGACGACACCCGCGTGTACCGCCAGGACGCGCCGTTTTTCATCGACAAGATGCCGAACAACTTCCTGCACATCGGGCTGATCCGCCTGATTCTGCCCAGGGCAAAAATCATAGACGCGCGGCGCGAGCCCATGGCCTGCTGCTTCAGCAACTTCAAGCAGCTCTTCGGCGAGGGGCAGGACTTCAGCTACGGGCTTGAGAGCATGGGGCGCTACTACCGCGACTACGTGCGCCTGATGCAGCACTGGGACGACGTACTGCCCGGCCATGTATTGCGCGTGCAGCACGAAGATGTGCTGGACAACCTCGAAGGCCAGGTGCGGCGCATGCTGGATTTTTGCGGCCTGCCCTTCGAGGAACAATGCCTGCGCTACTGGGAAACCGAGCGCGCAGTGCGCACCCCCAGCTCCGAGCAGGTGCGCCAGCCGATCTTCCGCTCCAGCACGGAACAGTGGCGGCACTACAACGAGTGGCTGGATCCGCTACGCGAGGCGCTGGGGCCGGAGTTGGCGAAGCAGGCAAGCTGAAGCCCGCCTGGGACTGCCCGCTTGGGACTGCCCGCCTGGGACTGCCCGTCCGGGACTATGCGCCCCGGACCTTCTTCTCTATAATCGGCGATCCTCTTGGGGCCCATAGCTCAGTTGGTTAGAGCATCCGACTCATAATCGGCCGGTCGCAGGTTCAAGTCCTGCTGGGCCCACCATTTTTTCATAATTTTCATAGACTTATAGATCGAGTGAGCGTCCGACTATGCGTGCTGACCGACCTACCCGAGGCGGCTGGTCCGTCCGACCGTGTTTCCCGCAAGCCCTGTAGTATCGTAGCTCTATCATTCCCTGAACCGGGAGGCGGCCGACATTCACGCTCAACCGTGATCTTCTCATAGTCAGGCTGAAGCAGCCCTTCGTGGACTGGATTAACCAAGCTGATCGAGATGATACCCGGAAGGTAACCGGTGGCGCTTGCATGTGCTCATCCACCGATTCCAGCCCAAATCAGCTACTTAACCTGGGAGTACCAATTGGTGCCAGCTGTTCTCGTGACTGCAATCGTCAAAGTCAAAATAGTAGCGATCTGCACAGGCCAAAAAGCTGCACTCTATGCGGCTTCCTCGCGCATTGGTGCGGGTGTCTCGGTCATCCATGGCGCTTTCTCCGGCTTGGCCGGGCTGGGTTGCACCGCCTTTCAGGATACGGCGCAGCCCTTTATATCTGGTTAAACGCCAGAAACGAAAAAGCCGCCTCGATGGGCGGCTTTGGGATACTATCAATTATCACATTATCCGAGTGCAATGATGACCGCTATCACTTAATTCCGGTCATTAGTCAGTGTCAGGAAATTTTACGTGAGCGTGCATATATCGGCGCAAAACCACTGTAGGGTATTGGTTTAACTGTAATGGCATATGATTTGCCTAGCTTTTAAGCAACTCAAATAGTGATCACAGGATGGGTCAATTGAAGATAATCTCAAGAGTTATGGCCACCTTGGCATTTGCCGGGTGGGTGGGCAATGCCTCGGCAGTGCCCATAAGCACAGCTGATATAGTCAATGTCGGCGGGCAGGAGTGGGCACAGGTTAACTTGTTCACCAATAACAGCTGGGACGCAATAAACGCGCAATGCCCCGGCGGCACATGTTTGACTACAAGTACGATCAACGGATACGACCTCGACGGCTGGGCTTGGGCATCCATCTACGATGTAAAGGCTCTGTTCGAAATTTTCACGGGCACAACTAATCGCTCTCTCGAGGTAAATTCAACGTGGGGCCCAGAAATGGCAGCACTGTTTGACCCAACCGTCATCCATGACTACGATCATCCGGTTGTTGGTTTGACGTCCACATCTAGCACCTATTATTACGGGAGAGTGGCGCGATTCGTAGATGGCTTAGCGTCATACCAATATGACAGCACTCACTTCACTATAAATGCCCCCAAAAGTAGAAGTTCTTCGTACGAAGGGGCTTGGTTCGTTCGCGATCCCTTGCAGATACCTGCACCCACCACGCTAGCCCTCTTCGGTTTGGGATTGGTTAGTCTCGGGATGTTTCGCCGGAAGCATGCTGCCAAGGTCTAGCTCTTTCAAACCCGTTTCCGTCCAACGTAACCAGCGGGTGAGATAGTCATCAAGCGCAGGGGTCCTTGCGGGGCCATTTGCTTTTACTCATAAAGCCGATCAATTTTTCCTGCTCCAAATTACCGGTTGTAGGCGAACGCGGTCTTAACGACATCCAGATTCTTGCCATCAACGATGGAAAATTAGGGTGGTCGGAAAATCAGCGCTACTAGAGCCTTGGTTGACCTGCCCCTGGCGAATTCCTAATTTACCAATGATATCAGAGACTTGATAGTTGCTGCCCGCTTTAAGCTTTACTACCCTCGAGCAGCATGAAGAATCTCATTTACCTGCTGCTTCACCTTCTATCGACGCTTGCCAAGCTGATATAGGCGGGCGGTAGTCGTAACGACATTGCAGAGAACCTTCTCTTGAAGCAGCAACTGATAATCCACAGCAGATCCCGGCAATGAGTACTCAACCTCGCGCCAGTACGCCGATGCCTGCCATCCCGGGCCATCCCCGAGGTCGTCACCTCTTCCCCAGAGCGCCCACCGCTCGGCAACTCTAGGGGAAAGCATGGGTAGTGATGGGTTGAACTAGCCAAGCACGTATGCTCAGCAATCTCATCCCAGCAACACAGCACCAGAAATCATCAATCAACCCGACGCAATCGACGAACCCGACGCCAACCCATCTGCCTCAGGATCTTGCGGTGCATCAATGGGCGACGAGTGCGACAGGTTCGTCGAGTGTAACTGGAGTTTCCTCTTTAGGGGGGTACTCCCCCTTTGCCGCCACAGCTTTACACACTATCTCCCGCGGAATTTTTGGTAAGCCCATAAAGGGCTCTCTAAAAATCTGGCTGGGGTTACGGGTAGTGGCTGCCTGTGATGCAGAGTCGCGGCCCTGGCGGTAAAGCGCACGTAGGTATGCAGATGGACATGGGGCGATCTACTGAAGGCCGGTGGCCTTTGTTGATGGGGGATAGCCTCTAGGCCAATGCGGACCGACGGAATTCTGGAGAACTGAAAAACTGCATTTCTGGCCTCGCGAATGCGCAGATTTTCAGAATTTCAGTTTCCAAAGTCCCCCCACGCCTCTGACTCGCGACCCCGCCCTCCACGCCACATGACCGGGCTCGCTATCTCTGCCCCAGAACGGGCACCTCTCGGCAAATCCGGGGCGAGGCAAAGGGATGGCCATGGGGCGACGACGCGGAGCGCCTGGGCGACGCAGGGGTGTGAGATAGCAGTTACCCTTCGCCCTTCAAGGCCAAGTATGCCTATAATCGTAGCTGCGTGGGATATCGGCGTTTTCTCTATTAAACGACCTTCGCAAAATCCGTTTAATGAATGCCGATGCCCCCCGTTAATGATGAAGAGCCTAATTCTTTCATATCCCTGACTCTGCGGTTCGCCGCCAGCTTCTGATGCAGCTCCCAACACAGCGCGAGGCTCATCAGGTCGATTTACTCGCTAATGCGTGGAGCTAATCCGGGGATACCTACACTCTTGCGCGCACCCGTTCACGAATGAATGGATATGAATGGCATGCTCAGCGCTGCTAAAAGATAGTTCTTGGCAACAGGCGAAAAACTCGACAGATCAGCAATCGCAGTCGACAGAATCAGCGAGGTTGTCTACTTTTAACGGGGTGTTTATCCTTACTATACTTACAAAATCATGGATACAGGAAATTGCCGTGAACAGTGATTCAGTGTGCTTTTTGCGTTCAGGCGCGATTTTTGTATTTTTTGTTTGTTTTTTCCATGTAACTCCTGCCTCGTCACAAGAGACAAACATTACATGCAGCGTGGAGGCACAGGGCGCAGAAAGAGTGCTGACTTGCCTAGGTAAAACCGTAAGAGCGCTCCCTTTGTGGCCGGCCACTCGAAACAATATCAATCTTGAATTTGGTCTGACGCTGCTAGGTTGTGCCGTTCCGAAGATAGATGGCGACTTGAGCGATGCCGAGGAAGCAATTGCGTGCGTTCAGAACATGTTCGGATTGCCGGCAGGTGAGCTCTCGCGGAATGATTCCCACTACATCACTGGAGCAGGCGGAGTTACCAACAGCCGGGAGGAGGCATTAGATTACCTGGCCACCCGTGGCTATCGCCCTGTCGGTGCCCGAGTAGCTCAAACCGAGGTACCTCAGCTTGTAGGCCGTGTTCCGCTTAACTTCCCGGCGGTCGAGGAGCCCCCACCCGGCAAGGGGTCGATTATCAGTGACCACCGGTTCTACAACTTCGTCTACGACGCAAAAATCTCAGCCGTACGAGAAGTGCGGCTGGCGTCTCCTGGACGATTGAGCCCTTTTGCTATTTCGGTCGCTATGCTTCTTGATCCGTCCGATGAAAACCGAGGCGGGCCGCTAAGACGGAGTTGGCAAGAGCTTCTCTATGAAGAACGTCGATACGCGAGGTTCTTCACTGAGCCAATTATGGCGGCGATCGCAGAGACACCCCCAGTGCATAGTTGCATGTATGACCAATATTCGGCCGCTCCAGCTGACGATCGAGATTACATGGGTTCTGCGAGGAGCATTCTCCTCGCTTTCTGGTCGGGTCCCGTGCCGAATGCGATCAGCCCAGAGACACTGCGCGCGTTTCAGGCGCCAGGAGAGCTATTGCATCCTTTACTTATCATCGGGCCGCCCATCGAAGCTTGTCCCGAGACACTCGGCTTGGCGCTTGAAGTGATGGCGACGCAATTTCCTGGCCAAGTGCCCGCCACGGAGCCGCCTGCGTTGGTTGATCCAGAAGACTCGGTCGCGGCGTTAGCGGAGACGGGGCCGGATCTCAGCTATCTGTCTCGCAGCAAAAGACGCTACTTTACGCGCATACTCGAAGGCGACAAGAAAGCCGGCAACTCGGCAGCTAACAAGATCGGTATCTATCTCGCATTTCACCGAGCATTCGACGCAACCTGTCGCGCCGAGATGGGAAATGATTGGCAGGAATATACTTTCACCCGCGAAAGTACCCGTCTCGCTCTTAGCGAGGAGGAGAAGATTAGGCTCTCTCCCTCAGAGTTCGAGGAATTCTATCTTGCCGCCTCATCTCTTGTGCCGGTTGTCATCCTGGAATACGAGGAGAATCCCATAAAAGATTTCGGTAGCAGGGACCCTAACGCTGCCGTTCCAGAGGTCTACGCGATTCGCACTCAGACCGATAAGGAGAACGAATCTGCCTTCGCCGAAATCCTTGCGCGCGAAGGATGTCGCTCTGAATTTGCGGAGGAGCTTCGCGCGGCATTGTCTGAACACCTTCCTCAGATGACGATCAGCGAGGGTGAAACCACAGTCTCGATGTATTTCCAGGGCGACACCGGAGCGCGAAGCGTGAATGTCGTGCTCGATGCACCATACGACCCGGACAGCATACGAGAGACGAGAGTTGTCAGCGGTTCTGACACAGGGTTGTTCCCCCTGGGGAGCGATTACGGGGGAAGAATGCTGTCGTACATCGCACTCGGAGACTTCGGCGCGGCACGCGGTGAGCAACGCAAGTCGTCCGACGAGGTGATAAGGCAGATGCGGGCGATGGGACCGTCGGGATACAATCCGACCGCCGATTTCTACGAATGGGGCTTCAGGACCAGCGACAGCTTCAGTCCGATGAACGCCGTTATCACGTCCTACATCATCCGCAGGGTTCAGCTTCTCGGCGCCTGTGGAGATCCGTTGGTGCCCATCTCGCGCACCTATGTCGAAACCGAGACGACACGAAATGGCTTTGGTACGGAAATTATGTCGCGGGAGGTAGGACGCTACAATGAGCAGGTGATGGTTCCGGCTGCCTTCCGGCATGTCGTCGAACGGGCCGAGGATATCACACCGGGCGTTTACTCCCGTGACCTTGTTGATGTAGCTATCGAGAAGCTGTCGTGCGCTTCCGAGATGCGGAAGAACCTAGAAGCCAACATGATTGCGTTTAATCGCGGTGAAGATCCCGCCTGGGTCAGTCCGGAAAGCGTAAGATCTTTCGGTTCATTCGATGAAGCCGTTGGTACGGGAGAAAGTGTCTACGTCTACGCGGGAGTGGATGCGACCGAGAAGCTGATAGAGGAGGCAGCCAGTAATGCCAATCCGCGGTTGTCGCTTCTTCACGAGCTTCCGGATGACGCCGACAGGTCGCCGGGGCAGTTGAACCTTCTCATGATCGACGGCGTGCCGGCTGTGGTTTTCGATACCAGCTATTTCGGTCGAAAACCCGGCGATCATGTTTCTGGTCGCATCGTGCGATTAATGATGACGTGTGCCGACACCGGAGAACTCGAAGTCAGTCAGTTTCTGTCCAGTACACAACCCAACGATCTTGAGCCGGAAGCGCCGTACAGCATGACCTATCGCGCCTACGGAATGGATGGGGAATGGACGCTTCCGGTTCGCCTGGAGAGCGAGATTGATGGCGATAACGGGCTTACTTACGCTCGGTTTCGTGGAAGGATGACAGTAGACGAAACTACCTTTGCGGGGCTGCGGCCGACGTCCAACTTCACAAGCTCGGTGCCAATGCCAAATGGAAATAATAGTCTGCATACTGGTGTCGATGGGGGACGCGTGAACACGACTCTTGCTCTGCTGATTGACCAATGTAGATCAATCGACGGGCGGTTGTGAATTGGCATTGAGTATTTACCACTATTGGCGTAGAAAGATAGTCAGTCAAGTTTACAGATAAACCCGCAAATCGATGTGGTAGCGAGTCTATCGATATTTCGCCTAATGCCAATGCTGGTCAATATTTGATGCCAGTTGACAGAACAGAATGATGGCCAGGCCGCCGCGTAATTCACATCCCCAAACACCAGATTTGACAGTAACTCTGTAGTTCGTGGCAAAATCCGAAAACGCATGGATACCAATAAGGCTAGGAAACTATGGCGCTTAGTGAAAGTGACATCATGCAGAAGCTAAAGCACTTTGACCTATACGATCCAACTTGCGAAGAATCGTCCGTATATGCGAATACTAGCCCGGCAGCGTGGGAATGGTTTGTGTATCCTGCTGCGGCGGCTCTGAGCAGCACTAACTACGTCCTAAACTGCTCTAAAATTGGGGTAACAATATTTCCGGCAACTATTGGGGGCGCGCTGAAAAAAGATCCTCCGATATTCATTCCCAAAGCTGACATTGTGGATATGAAGATTAGACGTAAATTACTCTCTTACTCCATCATAATCTCCAGTACAGAGAAGAATGTTTCATTGACGTTTGGCAAGATCACGTTCGGTGAAAAGTGGAATAATGACAATATACCTAGCATCCTAAACTACGCAGTCGCTTGGATGCGTTGATTCGGTACCGACAGGTTAACTCCTCCAAGCCGATGAAATCCAGCGCCTGACAATCAGGCTACTGCCCTACTCCACTCGCTGAACGCAGTTACCCTCAGATCCCGATAATGCTGAGCCCTGATCAGATGCCTGTGCATGGCGAATTCGTAATTCAGCAATGATATCAGTGAGTTGATAGTTGCTGCGTGCTGGACGCTACTCTACGCTCCATCGGCATGAGAGAAGCCATGTACCTTCTATTTTGCCTGCTCACTACTATCGCTAAAGTGATCCAGCCTGGTGGTGCCCGTTATGGGGTTCTGGGGATCTGGGAATCTGGTGTTGCAGATCGCCAGGAATCCAGTTTCCCAGAATCCCCGGAATTTCGCTGCCCGGGCCAGCACACCGGCGATTCCCACCGCCGAGTCCGTCACCTCTGTCCCAGAGCGGTCACCTCTCGGTAAATCCGGAGCGGGGCATAGGGGTGGTCATGGGGCGAACCGGCGGTGCTCCTTGGGGCGAGGGGAAGTGAGATAGTATTTACCCTTGGCCGATCAAGACTAGGTATGCCTGTAATCGTTGCTGCGTGGGACATCGGTGTTTTTTCTATGAACCGATCTTCGCAAAACCAGTTTGATGAATGTCGGTGTGCGCGGTTATTGTGAAGTGCTTGGGTGTGCTGCATAGGAGCCGATGATCTGCGACTCATCTATTTTTCTTTCGCTCTGGAAATCATCGCCTGCGCGGGAGGCCCAAATTCAAGTTTAACTAAACGCTCTTCCCGCTGACTTTCAGGCTCAACAATCTGAACCGCTAACAACTCACAATTCTCTTCTAACGCGCGAACAAGAAAATCCTGAGGATTAGGATTATCGGATTTTCCACCGAGCACCTGCTCCGAACTCTTTAAACCTGACAATACCTGGGTCAGTGAGATAGCAGGAATTTCTAAGGTAAACCCTCCCCCTTCCAAGCTTTGGAACTGCCATCCTCCTCCTCTCTTCAAATTTCTTTCTCGCATAGAACTCCGCGCACCCCCTTCCCAGGATTCCCAACCAGGACCATATTCAATTATCGAGAAGTCCATGGATTGTAGCGCCCATATTTGTTCGTCGTTTAATGGATTGAGCGCCCTTGGATTTACATATATTCTTGCGTCCGCCTCCTTATTATATCTGTAGCGGTCCAACGTTGTCCGGAACTGGACAAACACTACAGCACTTATGTTGTCGGATCCTGGTACTCGATAGCTCCTCCCCGACGGCTCTAAACCCTCATCTGATATTCGAAGGTCCGCTCCCATTATGTTGTAGGCCTGAAGAGGATCAATATCACTCGGGTCGACCAGAGAAGACCACACCACTTGATCCCTAATTCCCCGCCCTCCAAACGACCCATTGTCAAATTCAGCACCATCTTCGAAAGCACCAACAACCAGAACAACGGGTGTGGCACGTACTCGTCCTTCCCACTTCCGTATCTGTTTGGATTTTCTACGTAGCGCCTTATAGAGCGGGTTATCAAGCACTCTCTCTGAGACTTTGGGGACAAAAGAGGCACCGGTTGAACCATATGACTTTGTGAGCTTCAGAAAAATTCTCATATTGTAGTCACGAATTTCCCAAACTCCCTTACCGCTCTCTCTAAGCGAATCCAAAAATTCTTTCCAAGAGTTGCGTCTCATTTGCTCGCGCCATTTATTCTTATCAGGCAGTTGAACATCCATATTCTTATCGATTAACTCGGTAACCGTGTGGCTTGATTCGATACTTATGCCCGCCTTGGCAATACGCTTATGTATCCAGAGATCGAATTCGCCCATCAAACGCCTGGTTGCCTCACTCTGCGAAAAAACAACGTGGGCCTCGAGCGAAAAACTATAATCGGAGATAAACACATCTGGCATCCCCTCTCCTGGCTCATGCTCAACGTCCCCGAGCGCTTTGTGGGCAACGTACAATACTATGAGTTCCCATATTGCTGCCTCTGGTGTTCGATTCCGAAGCAAGTCTGCTCGCAATTTGCTCAACTTTCGAGCTGTTCCCGCTTCTATTTCCGTCAAAAGACGAATTGCTTGTGGTTCTGATATCAATATCTTGCTCTACTTCGCGTGGGTCCAGAGATACAGATTACCCGATATCTGCTCATTGCTCACCGCATCCAGCGACTGCAAGCCACGCCCAGTCCGTAGTCTCTGGACCATAGCGCCCCACTCGCGGCGAATCCAGGGCTGTGCATCGGATGGTCATGGGATAATCTGTCGGAGCAGGTGGCCTACTGCTTGTCGATTCCTTCCGAATACAAGAATACCAGAAAGCCATCAAACTACCCGACGCAAAAGACGAGCCCGAAGCCAGGTCAATTAGCGCAGGGCCTTGTAGAATATACGTTGGCGTCGAGTGCGACAGGTTCGTCGGGTGTAACTGGAGTTTCTTGTAGGGGGTATTCCCCCTTTCCCACCGCAGCTTTATACACTATCTGCCGCGAAATTTTGGAGAAGCCCATAAAGGCCTTTCAAAAAAATCTGGCTGGGGTTACGGGTAGCGGCCGCCTGTAATGCAGATCCGCCGCCCTGACGGTAAAGCGCAGGTAGGTATGCAGATGGACATGGGGTGATCTACTGAAGGCCGGTGGCCTTTGTTGCTGGTGAGTACACTCAATCCGATGCAGCTCGATGGGATTCCGGAAAACTGAAAATCTGGATTTCGGGTCTCGTGCATGCGCAGATTTTCAGAATTTCAGTTTTCCAGAATCAATATATTTTGCCGATATCCTGCGGCTCCGGGCCCGCATCCGGGCTTTCCCCATCAACCCACGCAAACCCCATTCTGTCAGGCTTCGATTACGGCAGTACGATCACCCGGAGTGTTGGTAGTTTTGTGTCTACTCCGAGACCGGCCCTTTTTCGCTCTCCCCTAGCCACGCACCGCAGCGAAAGAGCCAACTTTAGTAAATCCATGGCTGATACTTTCGCCGGCTAAAATCCAGAAGTCACTGTATATTCAACGCTGTTATTGCTCGCCGAATGTATGACAAGTCGAACGCTTTTGAAACTCACCTGTGTATCATCTTCGTCTAGTGTATAAGTGAGGTCTTGGTGA
>TARA_R110000823_G_scaffold67450_6_pt1 | contig 13963 bp, 20 predicted proteins | sample TARA_R110000823 | Tara Oceans TARA_R110000823 (sample SAMEA4397722) | marine metagenome | biome: Polar Biome; feature: [DCM] deep chlorophyll maximum layer (ENVO:01000326); material: water (ENVO:00002006), including particulate matter (ENVO:01000060) such as... | depth 20 m | reverse complement strand
CACTAAACGGGACGCCTAGCAACCCACCGATCTTGAAATGCAAGTTGATGCGGTCGATCAAACCTAGTGTACTAATGTCACGTTGGGTGACACCGAAGAAATCTTTTTCAAACAATTCACTATATCCACGGTGAAAACTTCTAACTAGACCAGGAAATTTTGATTTGATTTTGCGCTCAATACGAGCATCCTCAATTACATTGAGAAATGACTTGAAAGCAGGGCCATACTCCATGACATTATCATGCCAGCCCATCATTGGGGTGAATAGAGCATGGCCAACTTCGTGACCGATGAATAGATCGTAAAGATCCACACTCATTTCTTCCCAGATAGGCAGAGTAAGAGTGCGAGACTTTAGATCAAACGATGCAGTAGGTACATTGCGATGCTTCAGAGTAACGTTCTCAGCAGCAAGCAACTTAGCTAGAATTGATTTGTTTTGAATATCCAACGCATTCTCCTCGATTTGAAGTACTATTATACTGCCTTAGCGCCTCTATGTCAAGAACTATTTCACAACCTAAGTCATTGATTTTGTTGGATATTCAAAAATAATGCTATTTTTTTACCCTTTTGGTACTCTTTTTGGGTGGATTTTCGTACAAATCCTTCCTTTTTTGCAGTCTTTCGATCACTTCAGGTGACTCCATCCAGAAGTCCTTACCGTCTAGTAATGATGTGAGTTCAGCATCTTCCATGAATCCCTCATACGTCTGCCGTACCAGCTTCTCGCCCCACGATCTTTCCATTGTGACTTGGGCAAACATTTCGCTGCTCTTGCCATATGAGAAAGAGGAGAAGGTATGAAACATAAACACTGTATGATCTGAGACTTCGCATTGATCACCACACAAAAATAGCATGGTTGCCGCTGATGCAACAAAACCTTCTGCTGAGGTTATCACTGTAGCCTCAGTCTCAGATAATACTCGCATAAACTGTATCGCAGTAAATGCATCTCCCCCAGGCGAGTTCAAATGTATATACAATATGTCATTGGGCCCTGCTGATCGAATGATATTAAACCACTCGATGTACTTTGCTGGCTCTTCAATTTCACCAGATACATAAAAATGATGTACCTTGGTCATGATTTGATCTATGTAGCCTGCAGGTCTTTGGGTCAGTCCATCAATTAACTCGTTCATAATATCTCGTTACCGCCGTGATCTTTTCGATCTGTTTGTCAATGATAGCCGTTCTATTAGGCCAATGTATGTAATCCTTTTCAGGATTCTTTTTCAAATTAGTAAGTAGCGGCATGATTAGATCTTCGAGGTCGCGCAACTTAGTCGCAACATCTTGTTCTACCAAAGCACGATGCTCATTAATCATTCCTGAGTTATCAGCAGAGAGGACTCTGCTTTCAATATCAAATAGTTTAGATAGGACTTCATCTTTAAAATCATCCGAGACGGCTGCTTGTGCAGGCGCCGCGTTAGTAGGGGTCATATCCTCACTGTCAACAATAGTAAAGCCGAAATCGAAATCGTCTGCCATATTAGCCTTCTTTATCTGAAAAGTATTTATCAAGTACTGCTAGTTTCTCTTCATACTCAGCAACCTTAGCAAGCTGTAATTCTAGCTCTGACATAATGTCACTGTGTTCTCCGATACCAACAGGGTTAGTGAGCATGTTGTCCGCATTCAAAAGATGCTTACCAATTTGCCCTGAGAAGTAGCCACGCGCTACTTTAATCATCTTATCTTTCATATTTATGTCTCCTCCTTGACACGGTTTCTTAGGGTTGTACTACTGAAAGAATGCTTTCTAGAATTGTAAACAATTTCTATTGGCAATTCTTTACCAGTAAATTCTTTTTCTCTATACTCTTCGCCGATGATTCTTACATCTATAGGCAACGATAGTAAGATATCAACTAAATCTGCCTCAGTATTGTAAACGACAATCTCATCTACATATTTTACCGCAGCTAACTGCAACTGCCTTTCTACAATACTCTGCACTGGTTTGTTCTTATCAATCCTATCTACAGTAGGATCATTTTGTAAGCCGACAATAAGATGCTCACAGTGTCGGCTTGCTTCTGCTAACATCACGATATGCCCTGCGTGTAATAGGTCAAAGGTAGAACAAGTGAAACCTATTCTAGTCGATCCTCTAAGTATTTTGTAATCTAAGACCATTATTTTTAACCTTTCTTTTAATACGCTTCAATGCCAGATCTAATTTCAACTTCGATGCCCGCTGCGTAAAGTTTTGACCTAGCATGTGATCATATTCATGTAGGAACACCCTAGCAGCCAATTCTATAAATTCTTCTGTAGCCCAACTCCCGTCTGTTCGCTGATATCTTGCAGTCACTGAAACGGGTCGAGTCAAGTTTAACCACACTCCTGGCAAACTCAAGCAACCTTCTCTCATTGTAACAGTTTCATCCGATAAGTCAACTACTTCAGGGTTTATAATGTACCGAACTAGCTCTTTTCCATCACCGAATGTGAATACTTGCATGTCTAGACCAACCTGATTGGCAGATAAGCCAGCGCCATTCAATTCCAATTGCTTCTTCATAAGCGCCTTGCCGACTTCTTCTGCATTGTACTTTTCAAAGTCGAAGGGAGCAGGCTGATTTCTCAACAAGGGGCTGCCAAATTCTACCAGCTCTAAATTATTTAAATCCATTATGTCATCACCGAATAGTTCTGTTTCTTTTGAAATTTGATCACGCTTCTAAATTTATCAAATAGCACATCGCCTTTATGTGATATGACAAATACATGTGTTTCATCACCAATAGTATTTAACAGGTTCATAACGTAGTCCGTTCCATTATTATCTAAGCTACTGTCGAACACCTCGTCAAGTATCAGCAAGTTTGTTGCTGCTGAGTTTTTCATCTTTGCTATTGTTCTCCAGGTGAATAGCAAGGCTAAATCAATTCGCTGCTTCTCACCTTCACTGAAACTAGCATACGAAAACTTGTCTCGGTGTCTAGACTTAATCGTCTCGTTAAATTTTTCATCCAGATTAAACTGAACAAAGAAGTCCATAGACGCTAAGTATTTATTGACAAGTTTATTTATCGCAGGAAGAAATTGCTTTATCACGCGAGTTTTGATGCCTGTATCTTTTAGCAACGAGCCGCATGCTGCTAGATAGTGCTGCTCTTCATTTTTCTCTGACCTAGTGTTGTTTTTCGCTATGACATCTTTAGCCAGAGTTTTTAACTTTGCAGTTTCTTCATCGATGTCTGCCGCGTTACTTTTAGCTTCGTGGAGCTCCAGATTTAACCTCTGTAGCTGTCTTTGATTAAGTATGATGTCATTGTTAGCATCGGCTATCTGAGTCATTAATCTAGCCCACTCTTTAAGAGTAGCCTCTACTTCAGCCATTTGTGCATCTAAGTCTAAGGTAGCTGTCTCCAACTCCTCTAGCTTAGAAGTTCTCGCTTCTTGCATCCCCGATTTGAATTCATGAGGAATGCCCTGTTTACATGTAGGGCAATCATCATGCTCCTGATAGAAGTCTAACTCGTTTCTGATTTTTCGGAGTTGTTGCGCAAATCGATCTCGGTATCGAGCAAGGTCGTTTCTTTTTCCTTCTGGGTCACCCAGATTCGTCTTCTGCTCTGTGAGCGCAACTGCTGTTGTTTCCGCGCCACTAATCGTCTTGTCGATTTCACCTATTTGCTCCTTTATCTCTGTTATTTTATTTGCTTTGCTTTGTTCTAACGTTTCAATAAATTTCTTTTGCAATTCAGCCTTCTGTTTTGCAACTTCCATTTTAGTTTCTACGTCACGAATTGTGTCTTTGAGAATGTTTTGTTTTTCTTTAAGTACAGTATTCATCACAGTGAAGATTTTGATATCTAGGATGTCTTCGATAATTTCTCTGCGCTGACCCAATGGTAGCTGCATAAAAGGAGTGAAGGACGCGGAGCCTAGTATCACAATCTGTGTGAACGATTTGTAATTTAACTTTAGAACTACCTCCTCTAGGTACTTCTGAGAATCTCTCGCCGCAGCGTCCTGGTCTACTAGAACATCATCGCAATATATTTCAAAGATATTAGGCTTGGTGCCTCGGCGAACAAGATAATTATGTGTGCCTATCCTGAATTCGATTTCAACTACTAGTGACTTGTTATTTATAGTATTGAGTAGTTGCGGCTTAGTGATGTTTCTGAATGGCTTGTTGAATAGCACATAGCATAGTGCATCAAGCATTGTAGATTTGCCGCTGCCGTTCTCACCCACAATAAGAGTAGACGGGCTGCGAGTGAATTGCATTTCAGTAAATGCGTTTCCTGTTGACAGGAAGTTTTTCCATCGAAGTTTCTCAAAATATATCATAAGTTCTCTTCAACCAAGGCATGATGACTTGCCGTGTAAATGTTTTATGTTGCACATCGTCGGGATGACAGTGATAGCCCTCAGACTCTCTCTTTGTAAACACTGTGTCAGAATACGCTTCTAACCAATCAAATTCACCTTCGACAGGCAGCCAGTTTTTTCTACTCGCTTTCAATAATTTATACTCGGTATTATCAGTACCCTCTAGGCTCAGTTCGCTAGGATATGCTGACATACGAGTCATAAAATATTTCACGCCTTTGTTTTGCAGATACTGTTCAGTTAGAAACTGCCAGTATGCTGTAGTCAGGGCGGCACCTGTTAAGTCATGTAAGTTATTATAGTACGCTGTTGACAAAGGATCATCCCAATGAGCATTAAGAGTTTTCCATTCGTCGCCTTGATAAACTTCGTGACGATCAATGCCTGTCCACATTACACCTACAAGCAGATCTTCGGCTGACAGTTCTTCTAACAATCGCTCAACGCCTTGAACAATAGTTCGCGCAATGTACTGATTACCTACAGATGATTTAGCATAGTTTACTAGTGGCACATTTAAACTTTCAGACAGAGGTAAAGGCCAGCACCGCGTGTGACCTTCTTCTGTTTCAGTAAAGCTACACCCTGAAGTTAGTAATACCTTCATTGAATATCTTGTGCTTCCACATATAGAGTTCGCAATTGTGTTTTTAACCTATCACGATCAAGATCAGTATTGATATTATCCACATAATCTACAAGCAATGTCATTGTATCCTCTAGATCAATATTCTCTTCACCGACTGCCTCGTCTTCAAACTCAGAAAAGTCCTCGATGATTTTCAACTCATTAAGGTTACAAGTATACAACGTATCAACTAGTTTGTCAAATGCCGTGAAGTCCGTTTTGTTCACAACAATCAATTTGACAGATCGGTTCTGTAGCGTAGAGTAATCAAATTCAGCAATCTGTTTCATAGCCTGTACATCACTATCATCATAGTATACTTTATGAAACATTCTGTAAGGATTCTCATAAAATGTAAAGTCTACCGTTTCTGTCTCCATGATATGAAACCCTCTCGGATCATCGTAATCTGACCAAGTAATTTCATATGGATTTCCGAGATAAAATATATTGCCACTACGGTCACGATGATGGAAGTGCCCGCTACAAACAAGATCAAATTGATTAAAAATCTTAGGATCCATACCATGCTCATTTCTAACGCCTTTATACATCTGGAAACCAGCAAGTTCAAAATGACCAAAACAAATGGCAGCATCTGCATTCTCCAAAGCATCTTTTGATGCTGCATAATTCTCTGAACATATCCAAGGCATCAGTAGAATATTAGTATTACCGAACTTAACTTCAGTCGGATCTTGATACAAAATTATGTTGTCATACTCTGCGAGTAATAGGTTGGGTGAGTTTACTTCATTTGTATTTTTGAAATAGGTGTCGTGATTGCCTGGTATAAGATGTATATCTATACCTCTGCGGCGTGCCTCATCAAAAAAATATCTCTTGCAACTTGCTAAGGTGTTGAAGTTGATATACTTTCGTCGATCAAAGATATCACCCAAGTGAATGATTGTCTTTACACCCTGCTTCTCTATCTCAGGGAAGAACGCATCATTGTAGAAACTCTCAAAGAAATTGTCAAACGGAATAGAATCCGATCTAGCACCGAAGTGCGTATCCGTGATGATTGCTACCTTCATGCGTAAAAGGCACCGGAGTTTGCACCATGCTCCATACACTCAACTTCGGTCACCCAACAGCGATTGTCTGTCATGTTTCTAATCATTTCGTCAGCATACCAGAATGCGTGTTCAGCAAACTTTTCACACCCCACGCCTTTAAGTATAGTCAGTGACGCTAGGCCAGCTACTTCTAACTCTTCAAACGTATCCATTGCTGGGTCGTTAATATCGACAACAAGTTTGTGGTCAAAGTGATCTTCAAGCCAATATTTAAGGTCTTTCAAACCGCCGAAATCTACAACCCAGTTCTTATCATCTAAACTTTCACAAGCAAAAGTAAATTTGAATCCCAGAGAATAACCATGCAACAAAGAGCAATGGCTATGTTTTGCGTTAGGCTGCCTGAAAGTACACGATAGTCCTCTCTCATGCCCATATGTTTTTGTAGATAAATGCATCACTCTTCACCTTTTAGTACGTTGATTAAACCATCAGCAGAAAAATACTCTTCTGTTAGAAACTTATAATTCTTATCTATACTATGTGACATCAAACCATCATCATAGAATGTCATCATCTGTCGAATACGGGCAAGCAACTCTTCTCGGTTCTGCTCATAGTGAGCAAAAGATGCTGTCCAATCAGATGGATATTTAAATTCGTGACTGTACATTTCGCTGTACGATAGAGCATCAGGCACTAACGGCATGCCACCTGCACATAGAATTTCATAGCAACCTATACCTAGAGTCTCTTGTAAGTTTGCAGAGAATACCATCTTAGCTGAACCAAGCAACTTATGATATTCTGCTTTAGTGAGAGATTCATCTTGTGCTATCACCAGTGTGTACTCAGGTAAATGTTGCTGCATATCTCTGAATATTTCAGGCTGTTTCTCGACAGCTAATCGATGTGGGAATAGTATCACATCCTCTTTATCGATACCACGTGTGTCATGCACAATCTCATGGATCAAATAATCCATAGGCCAGCCTGTTCGATACGTTCTATCAGTGCCAAAGTAGAGATTAAACAAACCCATGTGATCATGCGATGCAAACCAATTGTAGTCATATGCATGATAAAAACTTTTCTCGGCATGTTGCAACCATCGCTGATCACCATGCGCGCCGAGAAAATCATTGGGGTCATACGAACCGGCATGCCAAAGACCGTGAGTTTCTACAGGTACACCTAGCAACTGTGACATGTATTTTAAGTTGATGATACCTGGATGCCACGCATCAGCGAACACAAACTTGTCGCCTGGTTGGACTTTGTTTGCATGAAACAACTCAGCAATTTTCCTAACTTGCTCAGACTTGTAGATGTTCGTACCAGAGAAATTTAGAAATGCACCAGGTGTTGCGCACTCAGCAATGTTATCAGGACCGTCAATGACAGTCACAGCCGCACCCGCATTTCTAATAGCCTCAGGGAAATGTACTTTCCACTGTGCTGTATAGCGAGTCTCTACATATTCTAGATCAACTAAATAGATCATTCTGTACAATACCCCCATTCTCATCATCTTCGTAAACTTCAACCTTGCAAGCTCTGTCAGGGTAATATGCTTCCATGTAATCAAGCAGACTATCTGCAAGCATTTCACATGATTGATTGTTTAACTGCAAAGTCCCGCCATCATATAACGCTTCAAGTTCACGCTTCAATAGTATGAATTCAACATCTCTGTCATCATGGAACACTCCAAGAGTTACATAGAAGTGAAACATATGCCGATGTGGATATTGCAAAAATTCTACACCTGGTAGATTTGCAGCGGCAGGGTATTTGTGAATGCCTTCTTTCTGAAAACTAACCTGAATAAAACTTTTTCTCATAAAAACAAATCCTCTAATGACGGCGGTGCGTCTGTTCGTACAGGGGTAGATTTCATACTACCTCCCAGATACTGGTCAGATTCCCATCTACGGAAATCGTCAACAGATTTGATATTATACAGGTTTCTGAATTGATGTTCAAGCCTCATCTTGACCGAATACTTCAATAAAGCATCTTTGTCAGTCAGCATGGTTTGCATAGTTCGCATGAAGTTTCTAGTACTACCTGCAACAACCATAGTCCTAACACGCATCCACATATACAGATCGCCACCTAGTTTCTTGTAGTCACCCACGCCGTTGTTTAACACATTGTAGAAGTCTTCAATAGTAGTACCTACATCCATAACTGTATTGAGATCGTTGTAAATTAATTCATAGTTAGGACCCCATGCTCTACCTATGGACATAGTTCTGCCATTGATAAAGTACAACCCATTCTCTGCTGCTCTTGCATGCGAGGTGCTATCGTATGAAATTTCAACGTGATCATACAACCCATTCTGACAGAAGATCAGATAAGGAATCATACGTCGAACACTACCGACTCCTAAAACGTGAAGATGTAATTTACCTTCTGCATTTCTAAAAGGAATCTGACTAGCAATGAATGCGCGTTTCACATCTTCAAGCGGTCCTGTTCCGAGTGCAGCCGCACCCATAGCAATGCCTCCAATGTAGCCGTGTCCGCTCTGTGGGACCTCAGATAGAAGCCTATCAAACCAAGTCATGTATGTGTCATAGCAATTTCCTTGTAAAATTGCAAACGATTTACAGGAGCTTGATTTATCATCAAATATCTCTACTTGCTTCCTGACATTGTTGCCTGTTTTTCTAGCAAGTGCCTCATAGTTTTCAAAGTCAAAGTATCTACCTGAAACATCGTTTCTATCTGACTTGCCACTTGGCATGATGATAGGTATTTCATCAAAGCACATACCAACATCAGCAAATTCCGCTTGATTGTGATATACCTTTTCTTTCAACGCTTCAGTGATAGTCTTACCTTGTGTGACTATCTGCAATCCACCAGAGTCTGCGTGAATGTTTTTGATATGATCTCTGTAAGGTTCAAATCGTCCTCCATAGTCTGCTTCTTGATATGCATTATACAAGATAGAATAATTGTGACTATAATGGTTGTTGACAAAAGTATCAAAGATTTGATTTATAACGCCAGCAATATCAGGATCATTAGCCGCGAGAGGATTTGCAATTCGCATATAGCTTGTGCCTGATACTACATATTCTAATTTATGCATTCATAAAGTCCGGTGTATCTCTGTTAGTCCACTTAGAAAAATGCGCCTTGTATTGACGATAATATTTTTGATATGCCAACACAACATCATCACCCTTGACATCATCAGGCATTGCTTGCGGTAATACAGTGAGATTGCCTTCAGGAATATTCGCGGGCAAGTCAGCGACAAGTGCATGCAGTTTAGTATACGCGCCGTGTTCTTTGCCATAGCGAAAGGTATACTCGTTACATGTTTCAATCCAGAGTGTATGTAGCCATCGATAGTTAGCAGCCGTTTCGCGTGTCCATATGTTAGACGGATGATTGATGTGACTAGCTTTGTACAGCGTAGACTCCATTACATCATCAGCCATACGCCAACGCTTGATACGTCGATTGTTTGCAGTTCTATCGACATACATTTTACCGTCAAGTACGCGGTGAGCAGTAGACAGCAACTGCGCATATTCCGTAGCCATCTTCACAACATGTTTATCGTTCTGCAACATTGCAGCAACAGTGGGATCTTCGTTTAGTTTGAATACATTCACAGACCTAACACCCTCTTTATATCATCGCTTTGTTCTAGTTTACCTAGATAGTACATATCAATCAGCACATTATAGATGGTTTCTTGATTCATGTCAAGTACTTTATGATCTTCTCTTTGACCAAAGCCATTACGAATACTAACGACTAAATCACCTTTATGATTCATCTTGATATCGGTACTGTCACGAAGAATTTTAGGCTGTTTCATACTAGCTCCTGAGTATAGTCAATAAGGTTCGCGTTTGACTCATTGCATCGTCTAGCGCGTTGTGGTGAGTGTCAGATTCTGCTTTGCGTATCTTAGCATTACTGACACCAACTAGATTCAACACTGTCCTGTAACACTGCACTTTCCACGGCGTCCATGGTATAGTTCGTTCAGTGTTCCAGTATGCTGATTCTAATATTGATATATCAAACGCGGCACCGTTGCCCCAAATGACTGTGTTCTTTCTGTCAGTGCCGTACCATTCAGCAAACTTATCAAGTGCTTCACCGATTGGCTGCGGATCTATAGTCAAAACTTTTCTCGCTTCAAGAGATTGCCTAGACCACCACTCAACAGTATCTTTGGATACATGCAACCCCACATCTTTGCAGGACTTTGCATCAACATTGATATAGAAAGTATCTATGACACCATCTTCTACATTAAATGCTACTGCGCCAATAGATAATATACTAGCGTAGGGTCTAACGCTGAGTGTCTCAATGTCCACCATCACATGTTTAACTGGCATCTAGATTCTCCTGTATTTGCACATTGTGCATGAATTCGTTTTTTAATGCTGGATTTGTTTTTAGTTCGCCTTTGAGTACAGTCGTTTGCGTTGAACTGTTAGATGACATAATGCCGCGATTTTCACAGCAACCATGTCTAGCACGAATGTAAACACCAACTGCCTTAGAAGCGGTGAGTTCTTCAATTTGTGCTGCGATCATCTCAGTTAGCTCTTCCTGTAAATGTCCGCGCTGTGATAGATGCTGTGCAATGCGTGTATACTTTGATAGCCCTATAACGCGATCACCTGGCATACAAGCTATATAGCACACTCCTGATACAGGTTGATGATGATGTGAACACATGCTTTTGATATCACTGCGAACAACAATCAGTTGATCATACTGTCCATCATTAGGAAATGATGTGACTCTCGGAGCAGGATAGTAGCGACCAGACATAATTTCATTGACATACATTTTTGCCAATCGTTTAGAAGTGCCAGTGCTATTCGGATCGTCTTCGGTGTCAATGATCAGAGACTGTAATACACCCTCAAATTTGCCAGCGACCTCGTCGATTAGTAATTCAAGTTCACCGTCTTCAATAAATTCTGAGATATTATCTGCTGCGTAGTATCGGTTGCCATCATGTTCAACTCGATCTCTAATTATCTTGCTTACGTCTCTGTTCATATATTTTCTCTCTCACATCATTTAGTATTGAATCTGCAATTTTTCTATGCCCTACTGCATTAGGATGCTGACATAGTTCCATATCATCTGCACATAATTCTTTCAACGTGCCTGGTATAAAATTATCCCACTGTTCCATCTGAATTAACATGTGTTCAACAAATCCTGCATACATTATACATGAAACTGAATTCTTTGTCAAGTAGTTTTCTGCCGATCTGATAGAAATTTCTGACATGTAATAGCAGATATCTAGTTCTCTTGGTTTGCGTACCCTAAGATTCGCTTTCTTGAATCTCAAACGTTCTGGGTCCCAGTCCCAATCTCTAGTATGTCCACTCCATGTTACAAGTGCAAATTGATCTTCTGTGAAATCGTGTGCTAATATCTGACTAGCGATTGCAGGATTTGAGTTGCCATCTATACCGTAATTTATTAGATCAAATCCCAACTCATTGGCGACATGCTCGACAAACGGTGTGACATAGTAACGATTATTCGGGTCTGGTTTATTTAGACCTGAAGTGTAGCTGTCACCAAATGCTACTATTGTTCCCATGGGAAAACTACCCAATCATCAGCCTCAAAATACTCTGCTCTATATTTTACCATACTATCGCCTGTCTTGTCTATTAGAACGGCAAAATCGGTGTTCTTAAATACTTCAGATAAGCCTCTTATTGTATCACCTGTGTCACAGATGTCATCCACAATTAAAGCCTTTTGGTAACTTTGCTGTGAGATGATGTGCATTGAGCCGTTACCATCTCTTAATTGGTACTGAACAGTACCCATTGGTACGCCTAGCAAGTGCGACAGTTGAACAGCAGGAACTAAACCGCCTCTTGTGACACCTATGATGATGTCGTAATTTTGATCTTGTACGCGGCGATATAGTTTATTGATCATCGCATCATACTGTTCCCATGTTATATGCATTATGTACCTATCGCGTTGCCGAAAACGTAGCTATGATTTCTCGTAGCTACTTTATAACCACGACACATCGCTTCCATGCAGATGTCAGCAACTTCTTCTTGCTCTTCTTTTGTCGCACCTACAGGCATTATCCAAACTTCTGGGTGCGGAATCTCGTTTGAATCAGCCAGAGCATTTGTTTCTCTACACCAGTAATCAATCTCGTTCCAAGAATTCTCTGTGCCGTTACACACAAATTTTATGATGCCTGTGCTTCGTGTTGACTGTAAGTAATCGACGTAGATATCTGGCATAATTTTGTCTTCCTCGCCAGCAGTAAAGAGCGTCTTAGGACTAATAGCCCAATGCCAACGTATACCCATATCCGCAAGATACACATTGATGAAATCTCGCAGTTCAGGCTTCAGTGCTTTTGTACCGTTTGTTTCTACAGTGATTATCTTAGGTGGGTTGCCACGAATCAAAAACTCATTGACGATTGCCTTCATCTGTTTCTGTTGCAACATGGGTTCGCCACCTGTAAAAGCAAGCATATTTTCTTGACCAGTCACAGGATGTGTGAATTTGTTGAAGGGTAAAGCTGCTTCTAGTCTGTCACAAACTTCGTCAACATCGCAGTTTTCAGCTAAATGCTTATACTTTTTTGACCATGAGTAGGAGCTGTCACACCCATACTGCCATACAGGTAGATCTTTAACCTGTTTCACATCGATCAGGTCATGATCTTTGTATGGCAGTATCCATGTGCTTTCATCTTCAGGAGTCGTTTGACCGAAGCCGTTGCATTCTAAGTTGCAACCGAAGAATCTAAGCCATGCAGTGGGTGTGCCAGCTAGTTCTGCTTCACCTTGGAAGCTATAAAAAATTTCAGAGTATCTAATATTCATACGCACATTATACAAGTAAACTAATGTTATGTCAAGTACTAATCAGCCAAATCTTTAAGTTGTTCGACCTTTTCTTTCGCTAATTTGAGTGCCGCAGCATCATCAAAGTATTTCGGTCTACGTTTAGCCAGCTTTTGATCTTTGTGCTTTTCATGTAGCATTGCAGCATCATCAGCTTGCTTACGAATGAACTCCAGATATTCGGTGTTACCCGATCCTGCTTCATCTGCAATCAGCCCTTCTATGTCAACACTCTTGATATATTTTTGCTTGATGTCTAGCTGTTTCTTTTCTTTCTGAATTCTACGCAGAAAAGCATAGTAGGTAATTTGCGTGAAATATGCAAACGGGTTCTTAGATTTCTCAGGATTGAAGTTGTCAATATAGGTGATGCAGTTTTCAATGCCATCCAGAATCATTTCATCTCGGAAGGTATAATTGACAAAGTTTGATTTGTATGCCAAATGGTTTGCAATCTTAACCATGCATTCACCAAGATAATGGGTGACGCGAGGCTTAGTCTCTTCGGCTTCTTTCGCGGCGATCACTTTTTCTCGATACTCAGAAATATGTTTTAAGAATTCTTTGTTATCGATGTAGTGAGCATTCTTTGGTTTCGTCTTCACTTTAGGTCCCCATAATAAAAAATAAAAATAACGCTTGACAACGTATTCAGTTTGCTGTACACTTCGCTATGTTGCGATTGAAAGGAATAATATCAATGTATACTGAATGCAGTATCACATGAAATCAGATTCGGTAGATCGTCATCATCTTCTAGTTCCTGATCTGCATTTCCCCCCAAGTAAAAATGTTCAACTGTTGCCATATACTCGGTCGCATACTCTGTTTTTAGTTCAGTCATATAAAGTATTACACTACTATTTATACTGATTGAATCCGCGCTTGAGAGAGTTTGCCAAGGCTTCAAGTTAAACCTCTCACGCATATCATCCCCTGCTTCTTTATACAAGGTAATAACTTCAACAGGAAAAGTAAGATTGATAGTATCATCTAAATTTTGTGTGAACGATTTATCGCTCATAGCAATTATCGTATCACCGGTAATC
>TARA_R110000823_G_scaffold298593_1_pt1 | contig 13966 bp, 12 predicted proteins | sample TARA_R110000823 | Tara Oceans TARA_R110000823 (sample SAMEA4397722) | marine metagenome | biome: Polar Biome; feature: [DCM] deep chlorophyll maximum layer (ENVO:01000326); material: water (ENVO:00002006), including particulate matter (ENVO:01000060) such as... | depth 20 m | reverse complement strand
AGGGTTTCGCAACATTTGATGGCGAATTTCCCGCGACTTCATAGGCTTTTTTCTGACTGTTGCGAAAACAACTGTTTATGCAACGTAAGTCGGCAGTCAGCAGTCAGGTTTGAGTGAAGCTTGGTAGACCTTCCAATTGACATCCGGATTCTACTGGCCGATAGTACATGTACGGTGAAATGCCGTACGTGCTAACATTGTTAGTTGTCAGTCAAACAGCAAAAACCGAAAACACTAAAACAGAGGGTTTGGTCGATTGGCCAGCCCGTTGAAAGAGGGATACCGCATGTCAAAGACAAGCGCGCGGCTGGATTTAAGAATTGATCCAGCGATCAAAGAATTGGCGGCGCGCGCTTCAGCTCTGACCGGGAGTCACAGTCTGTCGGAGTTTGTCATCCAGGCAATCCGAGAGAAGTCGGCTCGCGTGATCGAGGAGGCCGAAGTGTATCGGCTGAATAGTCAGTCGTTTGATGCTTTTGTAGCAGCCTGCGAGGCAGCTCCAGCACCGAACGAGGCTTTGCTGAGCGCGAAACGTCGCCGTAACAAAAGGATAGAAAACGGTGACCTTGAGGTTAGAACCACTAGATAAGAAGTCCCATGACAGGAAATCGTTCGATTGTGGATTGGAGCGGGTAAATGAGTTCCTTTTGCGAGAAGCACGCAATCAGATGGACAAAAAAATTAATCGTACCTGGGTGTTGGTGGATGATGAGCCCGCAAATGTGTTGCCGGCGCCGGTCCTGGGCTATTTCACCCTGACCAGTGCGACCGTGGTGCGTGACGAGCTACCAGATCAGGAGACCCGTAGTCGGTATCCTGCCTATCCTATTCCAGTGATCAAGCTGGCGTGGTTAGGTGTTGATAGCAGGCTACACAGCTCAGAGCGCCGACTCGGTGAAACGATTCTTCTTGAAGCTCTGGAAGAGGCGTACCGGATTGTTCAGTACAGTGGTATGGGAATAGCGGTTGTAACGGATCCTCTAACGGTGGAAAGCGATCGCTTCTTCAAGCGGTACGGCTTTATTTCAATGAAGCGATCTTTCGGGAGTTTGGATTCATTGTACTTGCCCATGAAAACAATCGGACGACTCTTGAACGAAACCTAGCGAAAGGATTTTCTCAAAATAATCTTGGGATTAGTGAGTAGGCCTCAGACTGTTACGTGGACACTGCCCTGGAATCTCAGGTACTCTTTTTGATGAGCTTTCATCAAGTATTAAGGGCCTAGAGGGATTTTGAGTGCGCGTTAAATCAATTAAGCTGATTAATTTCAAAAAATTCCGTGACGATCTTATTGACTTCAATGACGATGTTAATATTTTCGTTGGCGATAATAACTCTGGTAAAAGCACAATACTCGAGGCCTTGGAGATTGTTCTTAATTTCAACCACCGTGGTCGATCGTTCAATGGTGAGTTTGCCCCAGATATTTTCAATCAAGACGCAGTCAATCAGTTTCTATCTTCTGACAAAACATCAAAACATCTTCCCAATCTTATCATAGAGGCTTACATAGAAGGCGTTCCTGAATATCGAGGCTCGAACAACACTCTTGAGGCTGACGCACAAGGTCTTATAGTTTGTGCATGTTTCGATAAATCTCTCGAGTCGGTTTATGAGGATTATCTAAAAACAGATCCCTCAATATCCAGTATACCAATCGAGTTTTATAAGTTGGAGTGGCTGGATTTCGGTTGGAACCCAATTAAACCAATAGCAAAGAAATTCAAAGCACTCTACATTGATCCCTCACGTCTACACCCGACCGTTGGTAAGAATCAGTACATTTCAAGCATCCTCAATACAACGCTAGATAGGGAAGAGCTGGCCAAACTGACTCTAAATTACCGAGAGAATCAACAGATGTTTAATGAGTCAGGAGAGGTCAGGGCGGTTAATGATAATCTTGATGCAGATCACCTCATCACAGAAAAGAAGCTCTCCATTGCAGCTAATACTTTACCTTCAGGTTCCATTCAAACGGGCCTTCAGCTTGAAATCGATGATGTGCCCTTTCGTTTCATCGGAAAGGGTGAGCAAAGTAATGTGCAAATTAAGTTAGCTATCCAGAATCGATCTCATGACATAGATCTTGTTATGATGGAAGAGCCTGAAAATCACTTGTCGCACACTAATCTTAACAAGCTTGTCCATTATATCGAAAAACAACGGGGAGATAAGCAGTTATTTTTAACTACACACAGTTCCTTTGTGTTAAATAAACTAAGCATTGATAAGATTTGTCTTTTGCACTCAGGATATAAAAGGCTACATAATTTAAATCCAACAGTGGTAAAGACTCTCAAACGGCTTCCTGGTTACGACACCCTCCGTGTCGCACTTTCAGAAAAGGTTATCCTGGTTGAAGGGCCTTCAGATGAATTGGTATTAAAGAAAATCTATCTTCGTACTCATGGATGTCTTCCTGAACAACATGGTATAGATATCATTGTTGTTCGTGGTGTTGGCTTTAAAACCTTTATTGAGGTCGGTAAAGAGATAGGTACCAAAATTCACATTTTAAGAGATAACGATGGTGACTATTTAACCAATATTTTAGAAGAACAAGAGAGATTTTCTGATTTTCCTAATGTAAAAATATTTTCTCCAGTTAGTGATGAAGAATTTTCTATTGAACCAGCATTGATTTATGCCAATGCAATTGACATAAAAACCCTTGATGCCTTCTCAAAAGAAGTGTTGTCAACTAAAACCTACAAATTTTATGATACACAGGATACGCTAGAAGATAGAATAAATTATCTCATCCAATGGTTTATGAGTGTTAAGGGGAACGGGAAGGGAGCCCGAAAGGTCGATTCGGCCATTAGACTTTTCGATAGTAATTTCGACTTTAGATACCCTGCGTTTCTCGATGAGGTATTCGATTTTGGCTAATGAGCTCTGGGTTGCCGGCGCCGGGTCTGGTAAAACAAACAAAATAATATTGGATGCGATTGAGACGATTGAAGAGGGCGGCCGAGTTTTGGTGGTTACATATACCATTAACAATCAGGCGGAGTTACGTGCTCGATTTATTAAGATGTATGGTGATAGTAGTGAATCCTTTGTTGTTAAAGGGCTTTTCTCTTTTTATCTAGAAGACATGATTCGACCTTACCAAAGAGTACTTTTTAAAGATCGGATCACCTCGCACCATTTCACGGAGCACAACCCCCATATAATACCAGGCACAAAATTTTACAAGAAGAATCGCGGTGAAAAGCTGAAGGACGGATCGATTAATCCAGATTATTACCTCACTCCTTGTAAGACTAAGGCCTACTCCGGATTGTTGGCCAAGCTCGCAACTGTTATTGCTCAACGGTCGAAAGACGCACCAGCGAAGCGACTTCAAGATATATATCAGAAAGTCTTTTTTGATGAAGTTCAAGACCTAGTTGGTTGGGATTACAGCGTTATCAAATCGATTAGCAAAGTTATGGTCGATTCGATCTGCTGTGTGGGTGACTTCAGACAGACAATTTACAGCACAACGTTCGGTCACAAGGCTCCGAAATCGCCCGAGCAGAAGATCGACTACTTCGTCAAAAAGATGAAGTTTCAAATAAACCATATGGCAAAGAATCACAGGTGCATCCAACCAATCTGTGACATCTCCGACACGATCCATGCAGGGCTATACGGCGAGACGGTATCGGGAGTTCAAACAATCCCAGCGGAGATAGGTAATCACTATGGTGTCTTCATTGTTAAGCAGTCCGAAGTTGTTGAGTATATAGACGCCTTTCATCCTCAGGTACTTCGTTGGTCAGCTGCTGCTGGTGGTAAGTACCTTCCCGCCGAACTCAACTCCTACACATTTGGCTCCAGTAAGGGCCTTGGTTTTGATCGCGTGCTTGTCATTCTCCCTGATAAGCACGTGCAGTTCATTGGAGGAAATAGAGGGGTTTTTGAAAAAGATAAAACAGAAGAATCACGTAACAAGCTGTATGTTGCTATTACACGCGCTCGGTTCAGTTTGACATTCGTAGTAAAGGACAAATTGGCTGAAAATCTGAATTATCCTATCTGGAAGCCTTACTAAGTCTTAAAGAAGTTGGTTGGTGGGATGTCGAAAGATCAGAGGACATTTGTCATTCAATCAGCTGTTAAGCCCAATGGAAATCAGGAGTCAGTGTGTCAAAGTACGAAATATTAAGCGTTTTCTTAGGTTGTATCGCGACCATTATTAGCTTGATCGTTTGGGCTGGACAACGAAAGATGCAGAGAGAAGCAAACGACCTTCAACGTGCAACGTCCGAGCTTGCAAATAAACAGCTGGAGATATTGCTACGTGAAGAAAGAGGGGGAAATGCTGCTCGATTATCATTCGATATTTTAAAAGACGGTAAAACTTACCGTTTTCGCATAACGAATATCAGTGACGTTGACGCTAAAAATGTGGACCTGCGTCTTTTGGTAAAGCCGGAAGATAGCCCGATCGTGAAGAATGATTACGAAGCAAAGTTCCCGGTGCCAAAGCTCCAACCAGGGAGCTCTGTTACGCTTATTGCAGCGATCCACTTGGGAAGTCCTACTGCGTACAATGCCGTCCTTACGTGGGTTAATCCGGATGGCTCCGAGGTCTCGGAAGAGACTTATGCAGCGCTGTAGGCATAATAATCGGCTGCATAGCGACCGATTTTCCGTCGCATCGCGGCTCCAAACCGGGGTGCGAGCCTGGCGTTGTATCAAAGGGAGGTTTCATGCCTAATGATGACCTGGAGAGATTGATTCACGAATCTCTTGAGCAACTTGGGTGGTCGGCTGATGCCTCGCAAGTTGCTCAACGAGTGAAACGGCTTGATCTAGGCCTCCCGCTAGAAGATGAGTTCAGTGTCGTTTGTGGGTGGCTTGGCAACTGCAAGTTGATACACAAATTGGATCAAAGCCAGTACCCTCAAGAGTCTGCGGCTTTAATCCAGGCACCCGACCTTTTGGCAATTTTTGAGTGTAACGGAAAAGATGTTCCGGTCTTAATTGAAGTTAAGTCTAGTTGGAAGAATACCCTGTCTTTTAGGCCGGACTACAAAGAACGGCTCCAGAAATACGCTGACACGCTAAAGCTTCCACTATTGGTAGCTTGGAGGACGAGATGGGATATTTGGGCTCTTTTTCCTCTTTCAAACCTGAGAAAAGCGCAAAAGAATTACAATATAAATTTCGAAAATGCCTTGTGTAATAGCTTGCTTGGAATGCTTGCCGGTGATTTTTCATACACGGTCAAATCTGGGGCAGGAGTGCATATAAGCTGTAAGAAGCAACGATTTGTGGAATCTGAGCGAGGCGATGAGTCACAACACTGGGAAGTAGTCATTGATGATGTCTATTATACGAATGGTAACGGCGATATCGTGAGAGATCTATCACCTATAGCGCAGAGCATATTCTACTCTTGGAGCCTAGAAGAATCCCAGGAGGATATCGGTAGTCATTTTCTCATTCACTCGGTTGCCAAAGAAACATCTGCACTCTTTGCACACATGGCAATTACTCGGCTATTGAAATTTAAACTTTCTATCGGTAAAGAAAGCATTCATTGGCGCTCCTTCGTATCTGGGAAAGACAGTGTGTCAGAATTCAAGGAGTTCCGGTCTGGAGTTCTGGAGAATATGCGACATGGGATTGTATCGTACGTACTTGATCCACAGCCCGAGAATGTGCCGGATTTTTTTAGTTAATATATCAAAACGCACAAGGCAGACAGTACTTTCAATGTGTCAATTGCGCGTTGCTAGACGAAACATGAATCAACTATTGGCCTGCGCATAATAGAAAAAGACGAGTCTCGGTGACATTGGCAGAAGAGCTCTCAGTTAGTGGGCTAGGCTTCAATTACTCAAAAGCTCATGAACCTTTCGGTACACTGCATGTGCTTTAACATAATCTTTATTATGCGTATAAGTTGCTGATTTTAAAGAGGTCTAATGATTTCTCGCAATGCTCGAAATAGTAGGAGGACCTAGTTATCGTCCTCCGTACCATGACCAGGCTCAGCTGTAATCGTTCGCTAATGCACCAGTAAATAGAGTCGAAGCATCGCTTGCCATAGATATGGCATGACGTACTTGTTGATTGGTTAGATCTAGTACTCTAAGTTTATCCTTTACTTCTGCCACTGATTCAATACGACGGTACGCACCGGCGTGCTTCTCTGCATATATAGCTAGTCCTTGCAGTTTGGGTAAAGCATCGGCCAAATGGAGCCCGTGTGGGTCAATAATGTCAGCGACAACTTGCCCACCCTGCTCGGCAAAGAATATGAAATCCGGACGCAGTATTTTGTATTGGTCGGCATCCTGATATGCAATACCCAGCGATGACTGTCCTGGCTGCTGCGGGTTGCGATACCAGGAGGAGAAACCCGGCCTGGCCGATTCAGTCTCGACAACGGTGCGTTCCCAGTCATTCAGGTCAGCCGGATACTTGCCCGCAGGGTCACACAGCAAGTGGCCTTCCCAAACTGGCAAGACTCTCACTTTGCCGTTTTCGTTTGCTTTGGTCGCCTCATGACGAGCCTCAGGCTTCAGCAAGCCTGTGTCCTGAGGCTCCGTACTCATCTCGATGATCTGCCGATAGGATTCCCTGCGATCATCGCTTAGCGCCTTGATCTGCTTCCTATACTTGGACAACCAGGTATTGGCCAAATTGTCCGCCTCGGCATCAAAAAAATCCTGTGCTTCTATAACCAGTCCCAAACCAGCAACGGTCACGCGAGCCTCAACAATGGCTTCTAGGAATGCTTCTGGGTCATCTTCCCTGTCAGCTTTCTGACTAGCCAAGTGGTCAACATACGAGTGAGCAATCGCGGGGCTGAAGATACGCGCTGCACGACGATAAGCATCGTCGATTACCACCATGTCGGCATCTTCCCAAAACTGTTCCAAGCTGCGACCCTGGCCCAGCATGTCCGCTTTTACGGTTTTACCGTCCACAACAAGCACGGACTGCCGTTTGGCCTTGATCTTGGCTTCATTGTCAGCCTGAAACTTATCCAGGAAAACATGCATTTCGGCATGGGCCAGACTGCCAGCACCTGGCAGAATATCGTCGGACGCCAATTCATGAGCCAATGCAGTTAATCTCACAGCAGGCTTGGCACCACGCTGCGGCCGTGTTTGCGAGGGCAATGCCTCGAACGCATCCCATACTTCAGGCGAAATATTAGTATTCGGAACCACCTCGATGTAATCGATCAAAACGCGCCCCGGTGTTGCTGCCTCACTGCCGGTCGTCAATTCATCGACAACCTGCTCCACTGCCTTGCGATTGAATTTCGGCAGCAAGCAATCCACCGCGTTCAGGAGGTCATTACCTGGGATACGGCGAGCCAGTGGCGAACGCACTAGGCGGCCCAACAATTGCGTGATGTGCGTCTTATCGCGAGCAGCGCGGAAAGACACCATGACCTCGGCTCGCGGGCAATCCCAGCCTGTGCTAATGGCATCCTTGGCAATCAACACCCGCACCCAAGTCGACTCTTCGACTCGCTGAGGCTCGATGTAGGGTACGTCTCGATTGCCAAACCTTTGCGTTGAATGTTCTCCGAAAACATGTGCCACACTGGTAGATGGCAGCTCGGGATAACGCTCAAAAATGGTATCTAGAGCCCGCCCAATTTCATCAGGGTCAGGTTTATTGGGAACCTGCAAAACCATCAGCGGCACGACAACATGGGCTTCCTGCTGTTGTTTTGAGTAAGCTGCCCAGGCAACGGTTGATTCTTTGAGTTTGTCAGTCGCTCGCCGCACTAGAACGGTGTCGAAGTCACCGACATTGTCCGGTATATCCAGCAGGATGGTATCTTTGATAAGGCCTGACTCTTGCACCTTGGACGCATCAACTTCCACATTGGGCAGCTTGATGTGCTTGCCGGCTGACTCAATCGCCTTGTTAAATCGCTCTACCGTGGCCGAGATACCCCATACTGCTGGAATGCCGGGGACGCTACCCACGCCATTGATGAGCCGTTGAACGATAGTACTCTTGGCGTTCTGGCTAGCTGCCGTCTGTGTGCCCATACCCCGGTGCGCCTCATCCAGCACGAGATAGAGCGTCAATTCAGGGTCTTCAATAGTGTTCTGTATAGTGTCCCAAATGGTGTATGCACGGAGATCGGGACGCATTTCAGGGAAAGTACCATCCACCTTGGCTGCCATTTCCTCTGGATCATGGCCGCGTACCAGAAGGCTGTTCTTGCTAAGCTTCTGGGTGTTGAGAAAGTAGATTTTCCCGGCCTGGAACTTCGGCCTATTGAAGGTGTTTTCTACTACCACCAGGTCGGTGTAGTTGATACGGTCACTGGCCTCGATAAAGCGAAAACGCGTCTGCTCATTCAGAGATGGGTCGTCGCTGAACCAGATCACCACTGCGCCAGGGTCAGCATCAAAACTGAATTCATCGTCACCGTGAAACAGTGCTTCGAACGTGGCCGCAGCCATGACTGTTTTGCCCGCGCCGGTTACTGCCGTGAGTGAGAATGCCGTCCTGTCGGCTTCACTGTGCCAAAGGCGGCGAGCCTTGCCCAGGTTATTCAAGGAATCGCGGACGGCGTCGCGCTGATAGTCTTTGAGCGTGAACTTCATCCGTTATTCTCCGTTGGAAAAGCTGAAGTTGGTGAGATAAGACTCGTAAAGTCGCACTGGCTCGACACGATCGGGCAACCGCTTGGCAATCGCCTGGAAGCGGCGGTCATCGTCGGTAACGATATAGGCAATACCGACTCTATCAGCGTTATCCATCGCCTTGATAAAGGGTGCGGCAGCATCCACATTGACCAACAGCCCATAGGCATCTACTACTGCCCAGCCATCAGCGGGCAGCTTGTCTATACGACTGCCCCGTGCACCCGCCCGGAGCCAGAGCAATGGCGCGATTTTGTTGAACGCCAGATTGTGGCTGACTGCCACCGGAGTCTCATAGGACAGGGTAAAAAACTCGGCATTTTCTTCGAAACCTTTTGCCATGGGAAACTCATCAGTGAACTTGTAGTCACCTTTGATCGGTTCACCATCTGGAGTTTTCCCTGTAATTGCGGCAGCAATTCGGGGTTTGGTGATGTAGTCGCAGATACCGACTTTTTCCCACTCATCATCGCCGGGGCGCATGCCCGCTTCGAGTAACTTTTTCTGTTCGACGGCAGCGACCTCGTTGTTAGTAATGCTGATGCATTGTCGTTGTCCACCGTCTTGTTTGTTCAGCCGCATCACCGCATGAGCAGTCGTCCCTGAACCCGAGAAGAAATCAAGAATGACTGCGTCTGGCTTATTTGCGACGAAGAATCTCAACGTATCTTCGACAGCATATAGCGACTTCGGGAATGGGAACTTACGACCAGGAATGAAAGCTCGCAGCAAAGTCGAACCATATACACTAGCGTTATGAGATCTTTTATTCCAAATCGTTCTCGGCCACGCCACTGAAGATCTTTTGGCCTGATATATAGGATATCCATAAGCATCCATTCCACTCATAATGGTTTCGCCTTTTTCTATCTGTGACCGGGCTCCGCCCTTCAGATAAGTAACGGCGTAGGAACGACCAACTCTGGCCATTCCATTTTTAAGAACCTCTTCAAAAGTATCGCGCCCAAGCTGCCATCGCCCTTCTGATCCATCTGTTCGTATAGGCCACTTCACAATATGATTTGGATTATCATCCTTGACTGGCGGAATAGGATTTCCCTTACCAGGAGGGTAACCAATCTCAACAACTTGACGTGTCACTTTGTCAATAGTGATTGGATAGAACATATCTTCTCGGGACTCTCTGGTCGCGTCAGTGCCACGGCGCATTAAGCTATCCCACGTTACTTTCAACTCCTGGGTTGCATTACTATCTTCATTCTCACTATCGTCTGTAGTTGCGATCATTGCATCGCCCGTCGGCACAGCGATGCCTTCCCCAAAAAAACCACAAAAGACATATTCTTCAATGCGGGAAAAACGGCCTGGACGTTGTGAGCCTTGAGGTGCAATGACTGTGCTTGTCATTTGGAAACTAGCTTCCGGGAAAAGCTGCTCCAGCATTAGTCCCAATCGCAAATATTCCTTTTCGTCGATAGTTACGATGAGTACGGAGCAGGAAGGGTTCAAGAGCTCTTTTGCTGCCAATAGGCGGCGCTCCATCATCGCCAGCCATTTGCTATGTCGGTAAGAATCGTCCTTCTCAACGTAATCGTTATTGTACTTCCAGTCCTTTGCCCCAGTGTTGTAGGGCGGGTCAATATAGATCGCATCCACCTTGCCACGATGGGTGTAGGTTAGCGCTTTCAAAGCGTGATAGTTCTCTCCATTGATAACTGTATGGCATGGCTTGGCGCCGCCACGCATTACCTTGCCTGTACTGATTAGACCTGGGTAGATCGTGTCTCGGAACTCTGCCACCACTACCAAGTCATCCACCGACACGGTTTGAGTCTCGAGCTCTACTGCGTTCATCAACTCCAAGACAGCTGTTTTCTTGGATCTTTGAATACTCTTCACCTGCCACAGCCGCTGATCGCTCTTCTTGGTGGAACCACGCTCCGGTAGTACTCGTACCTTGTCACCCTTCCTAATTGGTCGCAGCGGCAACTCAACCGCTTCAGGGCTGTGACGCTCGAAGTTCAGCCCGAAGGGTAACCGTGACGACAGCATCTTGAACTCTCGATCTAGTTCAGCTCCTAACGCAGCATCTTTGGATTTTGCCTTCGCAATCAAATCGGTCAATCTCGACACTAACGACTCCTAATTTTTAAAACTTGCCATTACGCATACCGAATTAACTTTGGCTGCTTCAGGTGGCCTGGACATCTGCCTGGACGGATTTCCTTAGTCGAAAACCTAGACTTATGACAGCTTCCTCAAAGAGGGGCCCATAAGTCTGTAAGGGCTACATCCTCTCTTTGTTCAGTCTCGCGAGAGAGCTGTTGAGTGTGGTTCTGGTTACTCGAAAGTGCTCGGCGACTTCCTTCTTAGTGATATTCGGATCAGTCAACATAGCAACAGCTTCTTTAACGTCGGCCTCCGACATAGATGGCTTACGACCTCCCTTGCGGCCCCTTGCTCTGGTAGCCTGAAGCCCTTCCTTTGTTCTTTCGCGGATAAGATCATGCTCGAACTCTGCCAGGACTCCAAAAACATGGAAGACTAGCTGACCTTCGGACCCGGTTGTATCGATTCCCTCAGAAAGGGATTTGAATCCGATATTTCTGTCTTTGAGATCCTGAATGGTCTCAACGAGGTCTTTGAGAGACCGGGCCATGCGACCCAGCTTCCAGATAACGAGTACATCGCCTTTTTTTAGCGTTCGGAGGCACTGCTGGAGCACCGGGCGCTCTTTGAAATGCCCCGTTAATTCCTCTCGGAAAATTTTTTCGCAGCCCGCGTGTTGTAAGGCATCGATTTGAAACTCTGCATTGTGATCTTGGCTGCTGGCCCGTGTGTAACCTATGATCATTGAACGTACCTTTTCCAATCATAGATTTTTGTACGTGATTGTTGCCCCCAAAACAATAGGCGTTGTGAAACTTATAGTGCTTTCCAATAAAAATCGACGGTTTTAGAAGGGAGACTTTGCCACTTGCAATGATCGCGAAGTTACTCAGTAGTAACTTGTGATACCTTCTGGTAAGTAAAACCGGCTTTATCGGGATCAAAGACATTTTGGCGCCATGGGGCGAGAAACGATCCATCATGTCCATTCGAATCCGGTGTGTAATGTGCGCCAGGGTCCGCATCCAGGATCAGGTGTCTTTTCCAAAAATCGTTTCTGCGTTTGCCAAAGCCACGATCCGACTTCTTTGAATCTTCGGGGGTAAGAGTGCCCTTCAGCCAGGGCGTTACTCCGACTTCTTCCGGAATCAGGTCGCGCAAGCGATCCAGAAGCCAGGTTGCCAACCCCATCCCTTCCAGATTGATCGGGAAAACCCAGTCATCCACGAGGCACACTTTGCCCGTTCTTACTTCGCCCTTAATCCACCCAAGTGCGTTGCCGGTCGGGCCATTCACCACCACTTTCCCGTCAAAGCGCCAGTCGTTGTATTCGGGCACCCTTGTCGTTTTCAACCGGATCTTCGCCCGCCCAATGCGGCCGCCTGCCTTGTGGTGCAAGTCGTAGTCCTCAGTAACTTCAGTGGATGCCATCGCTTCCTCACATCGATCATTATTTATTTGTTTGTTTATTTATTTCTTTGTTCGTTTGTTTGTTTCTTAATTATGCATTATACTGTTCGCACAGTCCACTGATAATGAGGTATGCCCCATGCGCCCCGCCGAGTTTGAAGACGAACAGATCATTGAGGCCGCCAAGCACTTGCTAAGCGAGGGGCGCCGCGTAACAGGCTTTGCGCTACGGAAAGAGGTAGGAGGCGGCAACCCTTCCCGCCTTGTCCGGGTCTGGGAGGATTACCGTCAGACTCAGGAAGTTGTTGAAAGCGAGCCGGTCCAGGACCTTCCGGTGGAAGTCGAGGAGGCGCTGAACGAAATGACAGGGGCCTTCCTGGAGCAGGTCCGCTCACTGGCCCTCAACCTGAACAACCGGGCTGTGAAGACGGCGGAAAGGCGCGTGGCGGATGTGATGAAGTCGGCGAAGGAGCAGCAGGAAAGTGCTGAAGCAGAGCTGATTGATGCCGCAACCACAGTGGATGACCTTGAAGATCAGCTGACTGATAGAGAGACCCGGCTGAACGAAACCTCCGCCGAGCTCCAGGCAGCAAATACGAACGTGGAGAAGCTTCGTCAGCAAGTGGTGCGTCTGGAGAAAGACCTTGCCGTTACCACGGAGAAACTGGAGCAGGAAAAGGGTAAGCGTGAAGCGGCCGAGAATGAGGTGAAAAGCCTCAATGCCCGAAATAAGGCGTTGGAAGCGGATAAAGAAGATCTCCGGGAGCAGCGTGATTCCCTTAAGGGAACGGTCAAGAAACAGCAGGAGGACATTGAGGGCCTGAAACGGACCAACGATAACCTGGTTGACACGCGGTCTGAGCTTAAAGCCCAGCTGTCTGCGATTGCGGAGCGCGAAGAGGCTGCACTGAGAAGAGCCGAAGAACGGAAGGAAGAACGGGACGAATCCAGAAAAGCTGAGAAAGAAGCTGAGCGCAGAGCTGTGCAGGCTGAGACGCAGGCTGCCGCCCTTCAGAAGGATTTGGACGCCCTGATTGCAAAGACGTCGACGACAGATGAGAAAAAGGGCAATGCCAAGAAATAACGCTACTGCCCTACTCGCAAACTGAGATCAAGGAGGACAATTACGATGGCAGCCCGGTTGCTGTTGATCTTGGTGTTATCGGCCCTGCCGCTGTTAGGGGCGGCCGATGTAGTCAAGAAGTCTCGATCCGGCATTTGCCATGGGACCGAAAGCTCGTATTACGACACCGTGAAGCACTTTAAGGGATTCGGAACCGTCCAGGATTGTTTGCAATCAGGAGGCCGTTTACCCAGAGGCAGTGGTTACAGTCGCGACCAAGTCAACACCCTGGCTTACAGCAGGGATCGATTTGGCCATGGTTGGGCCGACGAAGATGGCGACTGCCAGAACACTCGAATGGAAATGCTGATTGATCAGTCCACGGTGCCAGTTCGCTTTGCGGGCGGGGATGATTGCAGGGTGATCTACGGCCGCTGGATTTCACCCTTCACAGGAAATGTGATCCATGATGGATCGAAAGTGCAGATCGACCATGTTGTGCCTTTGAAATGGGCATGGGAACGAGGAGCGCCTTCCTGGCCACAGGCGAAACGTGAAAAGTTCGCCAATGATCCGGTTAACCTGCTCCCGGTTGAGTCCAGTTTTTCGAAAGACCAATATCGAATTGGAAAAGCATTGCTTTTGTTGTCGGATCGGCAAATTATACGAAGACCATTCAAGTGCCGGTGGCAATGTGACAGTTTGCGTAGAGAAGCAAGTCGATTATCAGTTTAACGGTCACCGTTTTGAGCCGTTTTGGCTTATCCTCAATGAGCGGCGCAAACCACCGCTTCTC
>TARA_R110000823_G_scaffold38655_4_pt1 | contig 13977 bp, 12 predicted proteins | sample TARA_R110000823 | Tara Oceans TARA_R110000823 (sample SAMEA4397722) | marine metagenome | biome: Polar Biome; feature: [DCM] deep chlorophyll maximum layer (ENVO:01000326); material: water (ENVO:00002006), including particulate matter (ENVO:01000060) such as... | depth 20 m | reverse complement strand
TCCCGACTACTTCAATGTTACGAGCTTCTTGCACGTAATGTCCGAGTACGTCGGTGATGGTCTATATAGCTTTCTTTTTGAGGTCAGTGAAGACCAGACCTATAAAATAGAGGACAAACGCCTGATCGTTTTTGAACTGGATGAAGTCAAGGACAATAAGGAAATCCTGTCCGTAATGCTCAAGTTGATTAAATCGGCCATCCAAAGAACCATATGGAAGAACCGTGGGGAAAAAGGTATCATCCTATTTGATGAGTTTGCCAAGCAGCTGAAGTTTGAAAACGTATTGGAAAGTGTGGAATTCTACTATCAGGCGATACGTAAACAGAGCGGTGCTATTGGGATTATTCTACAATCCATCAATCAACTGCCCAACAATTCCACCTCGGCTAGCATTCTTGAAAACACACAGGTCATCTATAGCCTGAACAATGAAAAAGGCTATGCCGAACTGGTCAAACGCCTCAACCTGTCCAGCCACGACCTGAACCAGTTAAAATCCATCAAGAACAACCTAACAGGACCACGGAAGTACACGGAAATGTTCATCAAGATCGGAAAGGAAAGCAACATTTTTCGGCTTGAAGTTCCCAAAGAAGTATATGCCGCATATCTAACCGATGGACAGGAAAACGAGGCTATAATGGCCATTTATGAAAAGACCCAAGATATGGAGAAAGCTATCATTGAATTCACATCTAAAACATAATAGTATGAAATCGAAAATTTTAATTATCGCAACAGCATTCATCTTTTTATTGCCTGCACGCGCTGCGTGCCAGGGAATGCCCACTTATGACAATACCAATTTTATCAGCTTGGTAAAGCAATTGGTGGAATCAGGAAAACAGACCGCCCAACTTATCAAGTCCGTAAAATTCCTGAAGGATGCCAAGGAAAGCATCGAGAAAGTCTCCAATGTAGTCAGACAACTTAGGGCTGTGGAAGAAATTGGAAGAAACAACCAACGTCTTATTGAGGTAATGCAAAATGACTTGCAGGATATTCTGAACTCACCCTATATCAAACCCGATGAAGTGGCCAGGGTGTCCGAATCCTTTAACACCATTGTCCAGAATTCCTTGGACACAATGGACTTCATTGACGAAATCCTGTCCAGCGACTACCTCAAAATGAGCGATGCCGAACGTGCAGAAATATTAAAGCAAAAGGAAACCGAGTCCAAGGAAATGGTCTCCGATATCACGATCAGGACGAAACGCTATCGGGATATTATCTCCTTCAGAAAAATGCAGGATAAAATCAATAACCGCGAAACTGAATACTAAAGATGACCGCAACCATCATTTTAGGGATCGGGCTTGAATATGTGGATACCGTATTCCAGACCATTCAAAACAGCGACTTCTCACAATATACCATTGTCGGAATGAAAACGCTTGCTGTTTTGTTCTTCCTGGTCAACATCCTTAAAAAATACAACGAAGGTGTTGCGGATAAGGATGGTTATACTTGGGGATTGAGTCCGGGAGAATTGGCCAAGAATTTTGCGGTCGTTCTCCTGGTCATTTTCTCGACACAGGTCTTGGGATTTTTTGATGCTATTCTAGTGGCCATCGAAGGGCAATATCGGGGAACTGCCCCAGCCTTGTTGCCCTTACAGATGCAGGATATTCCTATTGAAGAAGACGTGAACCTGATAGATGCAGCAAAAAACGCAATGACGTTGCTTTATGAAGCTTTGGTAACCCCACTTTTTGGGTTTAAGATATTTGCCTTTATCGTCAGCATTATCCTTTGGATCCTGGATCTGTTCATTTATCCTTTGTTTTTGGCGGAACGCTTTTTCCTTTTGGGGATAATGCAGGCCTTTTTCCCTTTGGTAATCAGTTTAGCGGTCTTTGAAAAGTTCCGCTCCTTGGCCTATACCTTTTTCAAGCTGTATGCAGCGGTGTATATGCTCGTACCGGCATTCTTTCTGGTCAATGTTTTTGTAAATGCCCTCTATACGGAAATCAATACCAACTTTTGGACCAACCTTTTTGGTACGGATGTGGGCCAGGGCTTCTTTGCCCCTGTGGTGCAATTGGGTTCTGTTGGCTTTATCGTGTTTTTGAAATTCAAGCTGTATAGACGTGCCACCTCGTTCACATTAAGACTTTTCACCAACTAATTAAATTCCTATGCAAACACCATATAAAAATATCTATGGCATTCTAAAATTAAACAGGTTCATAGTCCTGTCGGTTATTATATGCGCCACCATCTCGGGGATATTTTCCGTTTGGATTGCTTTTAATATCCATAAGAAAGCTTTGAACAGTGCCTTTGCCATCAATACCGATGGAAGTATTATTCCTTTAAAATTAGTTACCCAAAAGGAAAATTTTAAAGTGGAGGCTTTGGCACATCTAGAACTGTTCCATACCTATTTCTACAATATAGATGCGAGCAATTATGAAAAGAATCTGAAAAAGGCGCTTTGGTTAGGGAATAGCTCCGTGGACAACCTCTATCGCCAAAAGAAAGCGGATGGTGTTTATAACCGTCTTTTACAATATTCCTTGGTACAAAAGGTATTGCGCATCGATTCCCAAATCGAGGAAAACAATGGGACTTATAGTTTCAGAACGATTACCCTATTTGAAATCAATCGGGGGTCGGTAATCGACACCTATGAATTGGTTTCCACAGGGAATCTGATTACGGTTGACCGAAACTTCCCCAACAATCCGCACGGATTGTTGATTACAAATTACTTCGAGAACACACTAAAAAAAATATCCAATGAAAGTCGAAAAGAATAAAATAGTATTTGCGGCCGTACTTGCCGTACTGTTCATTTTCCTGATATCCTATTCTATTTTGATAATGGGAGATGATAAAAGTGAAAACGAGAACCTTGAACAGACCTTGATACCTGAACTGGAACAGAACCAAAAGGAATATGATTCAAAACTGGATGCCATCAACGATCTGAAAGAAGTTAGGGAGACCAACGCACCGAGTATCTATGATGAAAAGATGATCGATTCGCTCGGCTATTACAATCCGGATTTGCCCGAAATGGAAAAAGAGCGCATTGTGGACAGCATTTACGCTGCCGGAAAGATTCGATATTCAGATAAGTCCTATGAACATATAGGCGGAAAAAGAACCGCTCCAAACAAAGTCCAAGAAATTGATTCCACGGAACTGAAAATGGAACAAAAGATTGCCGCCAAGGAGCTGGGTCTGGAACATCAACTGTTCTTTGCAGCCAATCCCAAGAAAAATGAGCTGTCGATTTTGGGCAGCACGGATGATATGATATATGCGGTTGTAGATGGAAATCAAGTGGTCAAGGCCAATTCCCGCTTGCGGATGCGCCTGGTTCAGGATGCACTCATTAATAATAAAAAGGTATCAAAAAACACCCTTGTTTATGGATTTATCAGTTTTCAGCCCAATCGTGCCTTGATTGAAATTGAAAATATCCAACACAGTCCTACCAGTTTAAAAGCCTTTGACCTACAAGATGGTAGTGAAGGAATATATGTGGAAAACAACTTTAGGGCAGAAGCCACCAATGAGGTAATGGATGATATCATCGGCGACATCAATATTCCAAGTGTGCCCCAAGTAGGCGGTATCACCAAAGTACTAAAACGCAACAACCGAAACGTAAAGGTGACCGTACTCAATAATTACCAATTGATATTAAAACCAAAACTATAAGCCCATAATAGGCATTTTAAAACATACTCTTATGAAAAATTATTTATTTATTTCCGTCTTTATCCTGGTTTCCACTTTCACCAAAGCGCAAAATATTTTAGCGCTGGATACTATTTACGCCAATGACCAAAAGAATGTGGCGCTGTTTTTTCCCGAACCCATACGCCAAGGCATAACCGGATCGGATAATTTTGTGTTCACCTATAATCGGGAAAACGAACAGTATCTAGGGCTTTTACAGGCCAAACCCGGAAGGGAAAGCAATCTGTTGGTTGTCAATAGAGATGGTTCGGTTTTCTCGTATATTATAAAATATAGGGAGCGGCTCTCGAAGCTCAATTATTTTATCCCGATGTCAAGTAGCATTGGGAATGAAAGGCCGGCAGCGAGTGATTCGATAAAAGTTGCCAAATCTGAACCCCATATTGAAAACAGAGAGCAATATTATAAAAGATTCTGCTCCTACCTTCTTGATGGAAAGCAGCGAATTAGTCGACTTAAAAAGAGAAAGGAAGGGATTGTCTTGAGTGTTAAAAATATTGTCTTTGACAAAGATGAGCTCTATTTTGTAATCCAAATAAAGAACAACTCTAGCCTGGATTATGATTTGAATTTCTTGAATCTCTCCATAGAAACAAGACAGAAAGGAAAAAAGAAATCTTTACAGAAATTATATCAAAAACCGCACTTCAGATATAATGTGCCTTCCAGAATTGCTGAAAACGAAACCGTGAGATTGGTTTATATACTGCCAAAATTTTCGCTATCCAACGAACGAAGGATAGTTTTGGAGCTGAACGAGAGGAATGGGGAAAGAAACTTAAAACTGAACGTATCGCATCGGGTTATTAATAATCCAAATTAAAAAAATGCTAAAAAACACCCTCCCGTCTTCTCGCTTATTGCTTTTTTTTCTGGGGCGAAAAATTGAAATTTATCTTGTGCCTTCATCAATTTTACAATCTGATTTAACCTCTTGCATTTTTTACCTGAATTTCAATCTGATAAGAAATAGGTATTTTTTTAACTTTAGGATTAACAGGATTGAAGGGGTTATCAATTACCCATATTTTAGGAGATTGTGATAGTATATCATAAACCATGTAAATAAAGTAGTTTTCTAATTCTTGTGCTTTGTCTAATTCGTTTTGAGATAAAAAAAATCTGGCATTACCTGCTTTAGCCCTTGTAGTTTTAACTTCAATGAATCGTTGGTCTCCATTTTTTTCAAAGGATTCAATGTCATATCCTAAATAGTCATATTCTGCCTTTTTAACAAATGGAATAAGATCACCTCTACCTATGCTTTCAAGTCTTTGCTTTTCCATTTCCAAAGCAATCTTTTCACCTCTATCTCCAAGCTGTTTCATTTCTCTTGCTTCCGCTTGATAATCAGGATTTGAATTTCCTTTATTTTTACCAGAACCTTTGTAAAAAGATTTATCCTTTGCGTTTTCCATCTCTAAATCAATCCAATCAGGAGTTATAAAAGAGGGAAATTGCGGCTTTCGTAAATCCTTCAAAAGATCATTATTTTCTTCATCTTCTTTTGGAGGTCTGCCTGGATAAACATTATAAAGGAAGTACATGAAAACATCTAATGACCAATTTTTCATTACAGGGTCATTGCTTTTAAAATTACGCAAGGCTTCTCTTTTTACAATTGCATCAGACCAAAGCAATTCATTTGTATCAATATTCAATTGTGTTAGAAAGTATTCTAAATGGGAATCCGAGAATACATTTAAATACCTTTTCGGGTAATAAGTAGAAAGGACTTTTCCTTTAAACATAGTAGAGATAGGATTAGAAACTAAAGCATCTATGTCCTCTTGTTTTCCCGCAATGACTAAATCAACTAATGACTGTTTTACATTTTCAAAAGCCTCAATGTAATTACTGCCGAATTTCTTGGTATGTCGATATTTATACTCATCATCTGATTTAGTTCTCCCAAAATAAACTCCAAACTTATTTGAAGTAGAACCTGTAACCCTTCCTAGACCATCTAACTTTCTTTCTATAGTATGACAGAAATGAAAACCTTCTTCTGGTAAATCATTTCCTAAAGCATAATGCTCAAGAGGCATACTTCTTAATCTTTCTATGGAGTAATATTGACTAAATTGTACAGCAATGTCATGAAGGTCTCTCCGATTAGCAACAACAACAGGAATCTGTGGTTTAAAATAAAGTTGAGCTGTATTTAAATCAGAATAATCCACAGTTAGTTCTCCTTCAACTCTTTTATTACCGATTCAAAACTTTCTAAACCAGCCCGAAGGTTTTCTACTATATCATTAGCCAATTCTTCAGGTTCCGGAAGATTTTCCAGATTGATCATGTTGTCATCACGCAACCATGTAATGTCTAAATTGACTTTTTCATTACTGATTATTTCCTGATATTGATATTTACGCCAACGGCCTTCAGGAGAAGCGGTTTCTTCAGTTGTTTCAGCCCAGGTTTCTTTTCGTTTTTTGGATTTATATAATTCTATGAATGGTTGTAGGTTCTCAAATCTAAGAGGATTACGTTTGGGAGAATGTTTAATATTTGTCCTGTAATCATAGTACCAGATTTCTTTAGTTGCAGGTTTTTGAGAATTAGCTTTAATCTCAAAAAATAGGACGTTAGCTTTTACACCCTGAGCATAAAAAATTCCTGAAGGCAGCCTTAGTATCGTGTGCAAATTGGTTCTTTGAAGCAGCTCCTTTCTGATTTCGATTCCTGCCGTATCAAAGAGCACATTGTCGGGCAATACAACTGCAGCACGACCATTTTTGTCTAACATGGTATAGATATGCTGCAAGAAAGCTAATTGCTTATTACTTGTTGTTACCCAAAAATCAGATCTTAGAAAGTACCCATCTTTTTTTGCTAATTTATCATCTGGTGTTGGTACATCACTACTACTGATTCCAAAAGGAGGATTAGCCAAAATTATGTCAACCTGCTTTTCAGGTGTTTGTTTTAGACTGTCACTAACAATTATTTCAGGAGTTTGCTTTAAATCTCCAATCCCATGAAGGTATAGATTCATTAAGCATAATCTTGCAGTGGAAGTTTCAATTTCCCAACCCTTAAATGTTTCAAACTTAAGTTTATTCTTTTGATTTTCAGTTAATTTTCCCCTGTTTAAATAATCAAGAGCTCCAAGGAAAAAGCCCCCAGTACCACAAGAAGGGTCAGAAATTGATTCTCCAACTTTTGGTTCTATACATTCTACCATCGCTTGGATTACAGGTCTAGGTGTAAAATATTGGCCGGCACCGCTGTTTTCAGCATTTCTTTGTAACAGCGACTCATAAATCTCACCCTTAACATCAATTTCGGTTGATGTCCAATCTTGCTCATCAATTAACTCTATCAAACGTTTTAACTTAACAGAATCATAGATTCTATTTCTAGCATCACTGAAAATCTTAGCTAGCATCCCTCCCGAATCTCCAAGTTTATCTAATGCTTGTTCATAAGTTGCTCGAATAGATTCAGGTTTAGAAGCCTTTAATGTTTCCCAATCGCATCCTTTGGGAATAACACTAAGCCCTTTATTCTCATCTGCCATTTTAAGAAATAGCAAATAAGTTAATTGTTCAAGATAGTCGCCATACCCTAATCCATCATCTCTGAGAGTATCACAAAACGACCATATTTTGGCACTTATATTAGTTGACATTGTCTTCTTCTTTTTCTTCAGGAATAATAAAATCACTACAAAATTCTTCTACAGGAATCTGTTCTTCTAACAGAGCTAATGCCCAATCCTTTTCAGAAGCTCTTAAGCATGCCCTCACGGTAGAAGATAGTTCTTCACAAGGAGCTAACATGCTTCTCATAGTTTCAAGTTTTTCTTCCAATATCCCCAATTTCCTTGCTGTAGGATTTTGATTGTATTCTGCTTCAGCGATATCAATTTTATCAATAAGTATCTTTACTCGCTTCCACTTAATTTTTCGGGCTTCTTCCAGAGATTCAAAATTGAGGTCTAGATAATCTATCGTATATTTTGCTCTTATATGATCCCATGCTTCTTCGTTTTGATGTGAGGGACCTATTTGCCCATTTTCATTAATTCTGAGCTTCTTATAATCATTGCGCTGAGTTGGATCAAGAAAGTAAATGATTTCATCATCAACATCATCATCTAAGCAGGTAGCACAGTTTTGTTTCACTGCAAAATGGTTCCCTTTTTTTGTATTACCGACTCCACCAGAAAGTCTATAATTAGTCCATTTAAAAGCTAACCACCAATATCCGTCTCTATTTCTGTTTTCTTCATTCTGAAATACATCAACGGACTTAATTTTAGGACGAAAATGGTCTACGTGATAATGAGAATAAATTTCTCTTGCTTCTGAATACCAACATTTACCATAAGAAAGCTTTTTTAAACCTTTTTTGAGGTCTTTCCACATTGGCTGGTTCTTCTCAATAATACTGTTCCTAGCTTCCTTATCTTCACCTGCATCACGCATTGTTTGAAGCAACCCATTTGCTTTTGCTAGCCAGCCGTCAGGCAGTTCATGTTCAAGTCTGTTAATGTCTATATAAATCATTTCTTTTTCTCTAATAACTTCATTAGTACTTTGTAAGCAGTACTTTTTTCTTGTTCAGAACTTTCAGATTCTTGCCCTTTGAGGTTCGACTTTTGCTCTTCCAGATATTTTTCATATGCTACTATAAAAGAAGAATATAGAGGGTCTTTAAAAGTTTGTGTGAACCCCATTTTGTTCAACTCATCAAAAAGTTGATTTAAACGCTTCTGTTCTTCAACTGTTAACTTAGATTCATTTTCCTTTTGAAGTAGGCTATTTCTTTCTTTCAGTTTTTCGTTTGCATAATGAGAAATTGTATTAGGCAATCCGAACATTGGACTTGTCAGTATTCCTGCAATTCCCAATTCTCTTGGGCTGATATCGGGTGTGAAAGCAGTGGTTTTCTTGTCACGCTTAAAAATTTGAACCTGTTCTTTTTTCATGTTTCCAATTACCAAGGGATCATGGGTGCAGAAAATAATTTGAGTTGATTCGGGTCTTTTTACTACTTTATCAATGTAATCGAGGTACTTCCATTTCCAAAGAGGATTGAGATGCGTATCCGGTTCGTCAAGCAGGATTAGGCTTTCTTCATCTTTCGTGAACTTGAGCATTCCTAAAACCGTAAGTAACTGTTTTTCTCCTTCGCTTAGTTCACGCATAACTAATTCACCATCTTCTCTTTCTTTAAAAACATTTACTTTGATGTCTTCTTTTTCCACGAAATCAGAGACATACAAACTATTAAGAGCATTGAATAACTGAATCGTATTTTGATGTTTTAATCCCGCAAAATTCTTAAGAGTTATTTCATCCTTGATATAGAGGTAAAGCCGATCTACAGTTTCCTTTTTTCTGTAATTAGAAGAAATAGATTCTTTTGCCCTAATTGGGGCGAGGGCGAAACGGTTTAGGTCTTCAATTACCCTTCTTACTAGACCCTCAGCATGCCAATAGGGATCAGGGCCATGGCGCTTAATCAATGAATCTGCCCAACTTGGCTTTTTTAGTTTAAATAATGTAGATGCAAATTCACTGATTCCTAGTTCTTCTTTCAAAAATTCAAGTGTCTCATTTTCGAATTCTTGGAACATGAAGAATGAAATCAATGCAAAACTTGCATGAATCTCCTCAACTAAAAACAAGGGCGGAAGCCTATCAAACTCTTCGTATTTGGCATCTTTACTGGTAAGAGCGTGAAAGTATTTCAACCTGTGCGGATGAAATAGTTCTTCCATTCTATTATTTAAACCAGAATAGTAGACAAAAACGTGGCGAGGCAAGTAATGCTCTTTCTTTTGCCAGAACTCTTTTTTAGTCACGTTTTCACCATCAACTGTAAATAGATATCCTTTTCGAGGGGTAATATCAAACTCTATTTCTATCTGATATTTTGTTTTCTTATCCTCTGAATTTCGTTCATAACGAATATAATAGCCAAGCTTATCCTTTTTCTGATCACTTACTATTGGATCACGTTCCAAATCCAAATCCCGAAAAATGATAACGAGAGCTTCTATAAAATTCGATTTACCAGTAGCATTGAGTCCCAACAAAACAGTTTCCATGCTTTGTTCGTGTATATCAATTTCAAACCCTTCCAGATTTTTGAACGGACTAGTTATTTTTAAGTAATCAATTCGCATCTTCTAATCTTAGTAAGGATTCGGTTTCGCTTTTTATTTCGACAACTTTATCTCCCAGTTTTTTTAACTCCAGATAGAATTCCTCAATATCATGTTTATGCTTTGAGGTTTCCCAAAGTTCCTTGGGTGAAATAGGCTCTTTAGCTTTTTTAAGTACCTGCTCTATTGTAAGTGCTTCCATACGCGTCTTTGGTTTGGAGATTTTCTTCTTTTCTTTTTGAGATTCCTGCCATTCATATTTTTCCTTCTGAATTTTCTTAAGCAATTCACTTGTAGGTTCATCATTAGGTTCTTGAGGCACAAGTTTGCCTTCAAAAGCTTTTTTTAGGATTGATTGGCGAAGAATTTCACAATCGTTTAATGAATTTTCAATTAACTTTTCCAACTGATTGACAGATGCAAAAGCAATATCTAATTTTTGTTGAATGATATTTTGTTCTTTAAGGGAGCATATTGGTACAGGAAAGCGATTTATATCATCTAATCTTAATCCAGCTTTAACCGCCCCTTTTTGTTTCTCATTAAGAAAAAAATGACCTCCGGTTTTGCTTATCGCATAATACCCAAAGTATTTTTTATTATATCCTAAACTTGGTCTAGCCAAACAAACATGCTGATTGATGTATGCATTTTCCAAATAAGGTGATATTGCAAACATTCCGAGGTAACCTGTGATAGAAAAAAGAAAATCACCTGCTTGAAGTTTTGTCCTTTGGCCTTCCACATTATCAGGAGGATTTACATATTGAATCTTATCTGGAGTTAAGTCAAGCTCCAGTGAGCCAAAATTCATGTTAGTAATTCGAACAAATATGGATCCTGAATCACTATAATATTGTGCCCAACCTCTGGATCCACTTGTTACACTATTAAATAGGTTTCCTGACCAAGTCCATTCCCATTCTTTTGGCAGATCAGGTAAATCTAAAAGTTCCAAATTAGTAAGGTTTGGAAATTGTTTTTGATTTTTAGGCTTTATTGGTTTATTACCTACTTTATTTTCTGCTTTCCACTTCTTTACCTTAGACTCCCAGATTTTAATTGCTTCCTCATGATCTTTTTGTTTCTGTTCATTTATGTAGTGAAGCAAATGTGTTGCAGATTCTGGTTGATGTTCATTCCGCCATTTCTCAGATAATTGCCCCGTAAATGCTTTTTGAAGTATTGATTCACGATAAAGTTTAAGTTGATATTGAGCGTTTTTGATATGTTCTTCCCCTTGTTCAATAATTTTGAGAAACTTTTCAATTTTATCAACAATTCTAAATTGTTCATCAACCGGAGGTAAGGGAACTTTTATATTCCACAAGATTTTTGGATCGATATGGGGAATACCTGTACCCCTAGCATTTGTATTAAAATAAGAATAGTTAAATCTCAAGAAAAAGAATAAATAATCAACTTTTAATACGAATGGTTTTATTTTTACAATTGTTGAACCAATAGCTCCAGATTTACCCTTTTCTACCAATCCACTTCTTGAACCATCCCAGACTATTGCTATTGATCTGTCATCAAGTATTTTGGAGCTTTCTTCTTCTGCATATCTATCAATATCTCCAGTTTCTAATGCTTTGATGTCAAGGTATGGAATGAACCCTTTATCAGGTTGAAATGAAAAAGCTTTTGGTTTTTTACCTTTTTCTGAAACTACAATGTCTTTTAGGAAGGGGTATGACCAATACTCAATTATGTTGCGACCTTTCTCCATCCAGATTAACGATTCAATTTTAATTCTTTAAAAACCTCTTCAAACATCTCACCAGGTGCTATATCAATCGCCAAAGCAATCAGATACAATTCATCTGCACGGAGTTTGGTGGATTCGTTTGAGCTCAATTGAGATAGCCGAGCCTGACTAATTCCTGTTCGTCTTGAAACCATAGCTCTATTTACAGATTTTTTAGTCAAATAAAGTCCTAAAGAAGTCATAATTCTTTCGAATTTGTTCATATAAATATATCTAATATAAATAAAAATATAGAATATCTAAATTTATAATTTGAATTTAAATATGTAATATATACATTTGTTTAGAAAATCTAAAGATATAGGTATAAGGTTATAAATAAAAAACATACCGGTTAATCGAATATCGACCTAGCTTCCTCATAAATCCTCTCAAAATTATCCTCCAAATCAGCCATTGAAAACTGCTTCGTTTTTTCTGGAAGCCCCCTTTTTATTCTTTGTAATTTAAACTGCACTTTGTTGTCCCTCCCATCAGCATACGTGATAAACTCCCCCTGTTTCAGCCGAAAGAAAACATCCGCCCTAATTTTGGGAATTTCCTTTTCCCCTGTGGTTATTCGAGTATCAAAATCCAAGTTATGCCCACGGCTCACGCTCTTTGTCGGGTCCTTTATAATCTCAAAAAAACGTTCGTAATATTTTGCGGTGTCCGGGTCATTGACCTTTCCAAAGAACTGGTAGGAAAGATTACTCAATATAGCCTTGCTCGCCTTATCGCCATACATCATATCGTTCTGGATCTTGTCCTGCATCACATAGACCGTAGAAATATTATAACTTCGCAGCGTTGCCGGAATACGGTGCATATTCAATAAGCGGATGGTTGGCGCTTCTTCCATTAACAGGAATGAAGGCTCGGAATTCCGAACACTCATTTGCTTGGTAATGGTATGGATGATGGTGGCAATTATAGGCGAATAAGATGTTTCAAATTTTGGATTGTTCACCACGGAAATCACACACCTATTTTCTTTACTATTAATATTCAATGGCACTTCATCTTCAGACAATGCCATAAAAATCCGTTGAGTGCTGATCCGTTTGAGTGCATTGGCCAAGGTACTTTTTACCCCGGCAGTTTGCCGTTCCGAATCCTTACCACTAATGAAGGCATCTGCCATAGCCCTCGATGTGGTATTGGTTTCCAAAAACTGTATCAGGCTGTCGGTGTCCAGATATTGATAAATGGCAATCAAATGTGGAAGGGTACAAAATTGTGGATAGGTCGTTTTCAGCTTCCAAATCAGTCCTCCGATTAAACCTTCGGCAGCATCATTGAAAAATTTAGTCGTTCCGGTCGTGCCTGACTCCCGTTGTTCCAATAGATTCTCTATCAATACCCGGGAAACCTCATTGACACTTTCCTCGTTCTCCAAATAACGAGGCGCAATAGGATTGACCCGATGGATGATTTTATCAAAGGAAATCACCTTGAATGGAATATCTCCATCCTTAAAAAGTGGATACGCCATTTCCGTTAGTTCAAAATCCTTGTAATCGTGGATGATGCCACAAAAGCCTTCTTTCCGGAAATGTTTCAGAAATCCATACACCACACTTTCGGTCTTTCCGCTTCCCGCAGAACCAATAACCGATGTACCTCGCTTGATATTGTCCAGTTTGAAGTTTCCCTGGGTAGTGGCAAAATCGACCTGATACCTATCGTCGCCATTTTTTGAGCTTTCCTTTTTATGCAGGAAAACATACAATGCCGTATTGATCAATAAAAGCGGACAGACCACATTCAATAAAATTAAAACCCAATTGTTCCAAGGCTGTAAAAAATAGACTAGGGCAAACAACAAAAGGCTGTTTGCAAGAAATGCATATTTGGAGACCAGATACAATCCATAAAATAAAGCACTGGTCAGACCAATGGTTAAAAGAGCGGTAAAGAGATTGTCTACTTGCATACGTTCGGATTAGATACCTATAGAACTTGATTGAATGGCCACTTCCACGCCACGGCGTAGCCGGTTGAATACCTTCATTGCCAATTGCGCCTGTGTTACCGGAATGTTTGGAAGCATTGGAACACCACTTTCCTTCATCATTTTAAAGGCAATCGCCTTTTCATTGGTGGGCAGTTTCATCAGCGAGGCAAAATAGACTTTCGGATTCTTTATAAAATCCTTTCGAGCCTTGTAGGTCTCAGCGAAGTTCCGTTGATAGCCAAAAGTTTTGTCAAAAGTTTTTTCCGCTTTCGCGAAAAAATTATCCCTATCAAAACCACGTTTTACTTTTTTACCGCGCATTTCAACTTCAGAAGCTTTGTGTTTACTTCCTGGGGAAAGACTGACCGAATTGGAAGCATCCTTTCGGCTCACGATGATATGGATATGGCTTTGGTTTCCATCCTTTTT
>TARA_R110000823_G_scaffold115674_2_pt1 | contig 14029 bp, 10 predicted proteins | sample TARA_R110000823 | Tara Oceans TARA_R110000823 (sample SAMEA4397722) | marine metagenome | biome: Polar Biome; feature: [DCM] deep chlorophyll maximum layer (ENVO:01000326); material: water (ENVO:00002006), including particulate matter (ENVO:01000060) such as... | depth 20 m | reverse complement strand
TTGTGATCATCTTTGTGGCTTACAAACTTGTTAATACGGAGCGGGCTCTGGATGCATGTCTTTGGGCATATATTCTCGGAGCAACTTATATCGGGATTGTAGTTTACCAGACCGGAAGAAACTCTGGGGACCGTGTGGAAGGGGTGGGGATGGTAGACACGGGGGGTGACAGTAATATGGTCGCGGCCGCGTTGGCACCGAGTCTGGTGATTCTCATCTACATGGCCTGGCTGGGTAATAAAAAAATAAAGGCGCTGACCTTCATTTGCGGAGCGTTAATTGCAAATGGTGTCGTGTTGATCAACAGCCGCGGGGCTTTTCTCGGAGTTGTTTTAGGGGCTGCGTTTTTCCTTTTCTACATGCTTTTTTCAAAATACCGGCGCAAAGGACAACGGGGGACGGCCATTTTCGTTATTCTGGCGGGCCTGAGTGGTGGGCTCTATGTCGCCGATGACACCTTTTGGGAGCGGATGCAGACGCTGACTCTGGCACAGGAAGATGCCGGTGCCAGCGGGTCCCGCCGGACAGACTACTGGCTGGCCACTTTCGATGTCATGGAAGATTACCCGATGGGGGTGGGTATTGGAGGATTTCAGGTGGTTAGCAAACAGTACTTGCCCAGTAGTAATTTTGTGAATCGCGATATCGGTAGAGCCGTCCACTCCACTTGGTTCCAGTTGTTGGGGGAACTCGGTTGGCCCGGGCCGATACTGTTTATCGGTTTGCTGATTACCATTACCAGACTCTCGGGAAAAACGAAGAGGTCGTTAATAGCCGAGGGCCGGTACGAAGCCTATTTCAAGATGCTTGCCTTGGAAGGTGCGCTTCTCGCTTATCTGATATGTGCAACCTTTATTGACCGGAGCAGGGCTGAGATACTGTATTGGCTAATACTCTTTATAGCTATCGGCGTGAATGTTTATTACCTTCAGAGTGCCGGCCAGAGGACCAGTCAGGTTGCTGGCGCCAAAAAACCAAGCAAGCGGCCTGCGCTTCACAAACAGACATCGGTACAAAGCTGAAAAAGGCGATTTGAATGAAGAATGATCCAGCGCTGGTTTCTGTAATTGTTCCCGTCTATAACCGGGCGCACCTCGTAACAGAAACGGTTGCAAGTATTCTCGGGCAAACATACCAGAACATCGAAATTATCCTGATCAATGATGGGTCTACCGACGATTCCTTAAATGTTATCCAAGCTCTGCAGCAGGAGTACCCTGATGTGATTCGCATCATTGATCAGGAAAATCAGGGCCAGACCATCGCGCGGAATCAGGGGATACAAAAGGCCCGTGGGAAATACGTTGCATTTTTGGACAGTGACGACCTTTGGGTGCCGGACAAGCTCGCGCGTCAGATTCCTCTGTTTGATGAAGGGGTCGGGCTCGTCTATGGAGGTGTTGCGCTGATCAATGAGTACGGGGAAACTACGGGTTTTGACTCCTGTGATCCTACCATTCAGGGTAAGATCTATCCGCAGTTGCTGGTTAAAAACCGAATGACTGGCGGATCCGTTGTGGTTCTGCGAGAGGCGCTGGACAGGGTCGGAGTGTTCGATCCCGAGTTCAGGGCGGCGGAAAACTGGGATCTCTGGCTGCGGATCTGCAAAGAGTACCAGGCGCGGCTAGTAAATATGCCGGTAGTCAAGTACCGCCTGCACCAGAACAACATGTCAAAGGATATGATGTTAATGCAGGATGCCAAACGGCAGATCATGGCGAAACACTGTGATAAACATTCGTCAGATAAACTGGTTGCACGCTACTCCAGATTGGCGGAAGCCGACCTTTTCTACAAGTTAGGTGTCTATTGTTTTTCCCGGGAACAGTTTGGAGAAGCCATCCGGAATTTTTCGCGGGTAGTGATAATCTCGCCCTTCTACGAAGACACGCCAGTGCGGCTACTAAGAAGTTTGCTGGGAAGTCAAGGCAATCGTATGCTTCGAAAACTCAAGAAAGCGCACTAATGCTCGTTCTACTTCACTCGTTTATCTCAAAGCCAGTCTCGATAATTCCGCAAGGTGCACCTAAATGCCCGGTGTAAAACAGGCCATCTTATATTCGTCTTTAGGTCGATACTTGCTCATGTCCATTGGTCTGGCGAGTTCCATCATCACGGCCCGGTTACTTTCACCAGACGAGATTGGCACATTTGCCATTGCAAGTTCAGTGGTAATGGTCATGGCCGAATTCCGGATGCTGGGGGCGAATGCTTACTTGGTCCGGCAAGCTGAAGTGACCACAGAGAAAATTCGCTCAGCTTACGGCCTCACGATACTGGTTTCATGGGGGCTGGGTGTTGCGCTGGCTGCGGCGTCGTGGCCACTGGCAGACTTTTTTGGGGTAGATGGTCTGGCTTTTGTTTTTCTTATCCTCTCTGTCTCTTTTCTCTTGGCACCTTATATCAGCATACCGGATGCTTTATTAACCAGGAATTACCGTTTCCGGGAGATCGCCACTATTAATGTAACTTCATCAGTGATTCAGCTTGCGCTGGTGGTAGTACTCATTAAGAACGGGTTCAGTTTTTACTCCCTGGCCATCGGTCAGGCCATCTCAATTTTCGTAAAGTTCGTGCTAAGTCTGTATTTTACCCGTGATATAAAAGTGTACATGCCGAGATTCACTGGAATGAAAGACATTGCGAAACTTGGTATCATTGTTTCGGTGGGTCATGTGGTGCGTAAAGCGCAGCATACCTTTCCCGATATGCTGATTGGTAAGTTGGGTAGCCCGACACAGGTGGGGCTTTTCTCCCGTGGGCTCGGTTTTACAGTATTCATCTCAAACCTGCTGCTCTCCGGCATTTCCCCGGTTGCATTACCCTATTTCTCCGGAGTAAGAAACAAAGGCCAGGACGTGGTGGCGGCCTACCGCCATGCCTCAGAGCTGATTGCCGGTGTGGTGTGGCCCGTTCTCGCAGTAGCCAGCGTTGCAAGCCTTCCCGCCATCCGGCTGATGTTTGGGGACCAGTGGGATCAAGCCGCCCCCATCGCCACAGTGGCAGCATTCTGGGCGATTCTGCGCTCTGCCCATGTAATGGCGCCCAACGCTCTGGTTGCGGTGGGTAAAGAGGGCTCCATGCTTGCGAAAGAAGTAATAGTTTTTGGCGTGTTTCTGGTGGCGACAACCATCGCTTACATGCAGTTTGGCTCAATCGGTGTTGCCTACGCTTTTGTATTTGCTGGCTTGACCGATTTCCTGGTGTCTTCCTGGTTCATGAAGCACAAAGTGGGGCTGGGTTTCCTTTCCTACTGTGCCGGGATGACCAGTAGTGCGCTTTTGGCACTGGTTTGCTGGAGTACCGCTAGTGTGTTGGATTGGTATCTATCATTTGAAGATGCATCGCCTTTCGCGGTCTTGCTGTACATTACAGGTGTGCTACCGCCAGTCTGGCTGGCCTCCGTTTTGCTGTTAAAACACCCGCTGCGGCACCAGATTCGGGCGATCTACGACAAGGTTCTATCCAAGATCTGAAAATCATTTTCATATACAGGTAGAAAGGGAAAACTATTTTTAACATACCCCCGTGCGACCAAAGTGCTGGGTTTTCTTTACAGGCCTTCTTCTACTCCGCGAGAAAGAGGTCCAATACTCGCTTTAACCAGGCTCGATAAGGTTTACGTTTCTCGCCAGTGCTCCATGGTCCCAACCTCAACAAAAGATGGTGAAGGAAGTGCCATCGAATAACCTTTTCTGGAATTCCAAGGGTCTGACCTGCGTCGACAATAGCGGAAAGATTAAATACGTTTGCAGCATTAACAGGTTCATCTCCGCAGGACGGGAGCGAAAGAGCTAATGTGAAGTGGTCATACAATGGCATGCTTGTTATGGAAAAATCCTCAAAATCGATCACGGTAATATGGTCAGTATCAATAATCAGATTGTTTAAGCAGAAATCTCCATGCTGTGGAACCGCAGGAGTGTCTGGCTCGCTTGAGAGGTCATTAAATGCCTCATCAACAATTTTCGCTAGATTAGCGCTCGGAGTGTTGCCGGTGTCTCGGTAAGCTGAATAGGCTTTGTGCAGTTCTTCATGAGGTTTGAGATTTCTAGCTTCGTTCGCGTTCGCCGGACAAATTGTTGTCTGAAAATTTCGCAGCGTCTCCCACATTCTATTTTCAAGGTATATTCTCGCTTCTTCTGTACGGACCTTTGATTTTAGTTGAAACCAGGGAGCCCCTTTCACTCCACGTTGAATATCATATATTTCTCCAGCATGCTCATAAACGCCAACAGGTTCAGGGACCAGATTGCCAGCAAGCCGATAGAGTCGCCCATGAATTTTTTGGGAATGAAGACTGGAGAGGTCATCAAGTTTTCGGATCACATAAATCGGATAGTCGGATTCTTGATCGAACACTAGGTAGATTGGCCTGCTGGTGCTTATACAGGCAATTGAGTGAGCTGCCGATTGTCCATCGAGCAAGTCTGTCTCGGAGAGCAACTGTTTAATGAAAAACATGACTATTTCCTGTGCACAAGAAGGCCTAAACCGCCGACAGCTGGGTTGGCTCTGAGTAACCTCCCGATAAAGTACTTGATCGTGCCAATCACAGCGGAGTTATCGCGAGGAAGGACGTTGGCTGATATGTAACGATCTGCGTTGGTGTGTAGCTGATAAACGCACGCTGGGTACTCTAGGGATGGATAGATGCCAATAAGGCTCGTATCCGATAGGGAATATTCGTGGAAAAGCTGTTGTCGTAATTTCTTTAACGCAACTAAGCTGTGGTATAGAGTTTTAATGTTACGTAATTTATGACTGCTTATACTTGTGGCTGCAATGATGCAGCAATGCTTGGAGGTTTTGAGAACCCTTCTCGTTTTAGCCAAAGTTAATGCTTGATCGTCAAGCTGTAGTGTTACAGTAGGGCTTTCTAGCACATCTTCAAGCTGGGAAAATTCTTTTTCGGCACTGAATTTAGACATGGCAAGCTCAAATTAATAAGTTTTGAACGGAGTCAGACGTGTATGGTGACACGCTGCTAACGCTAACGTGCATATCTTACTTCATTATGAGTTTAAATCACTGTTTTATATAAATTAATTCAACCTATTCAAACGTATTGGATAGGCTAGGCGACAGAAGCACTGGTAAGAGATACGGATCTGTTGGATGTTACAGTTTAGATCTAAATTATAGACTTTGGTAACAATGCCAAGCAATTACGAACACATCACAGTATTTCGAAGCCGTTTGGATAAATTGGTCCATGGTATTAGCTAAAATTGCTATCTCAGCTCACTTTAAGCCCTCGTTTTCGGTCGGCAGGGGGCCAAATCCTTGGGGCGCCAGGTGAAAGCTGAGATCCGTTAGTCCGTCTGAAGATACTTTTTCGGTCATGCTGAGCGAAGGAACAAACTATGATTTTGAAGAACAAATTACTCATTAATGGCCTTTTGGCAGGTGTTGTGCTGTTGGGCGCATCAATCACCCATGCGGAAGTCAGCTTCAGCGAGAGCTTTGACGATCAGCCAGACTGGAATAGTGGCCTGGCAGAGAATGACAAGAGTGGGGCGTCAATGAGCGGTGGCGCTGCAGGCGGCTGGGACGTTGATATTGCGCAATTTGCGGAGACACACACGATCCCTGTTGGCTGGTCTTTTGTCCGGCAAACTCCTTCTTATGCCCCCTCACTGGGTGATCCGGACAGGCACGAAAACATAGAAATCAGCTCTATATCCACGGCGGAGAACCCGAACAGAGCCCGAGGCGGCACCGGGAAATCACTTGTTAGTTGGCGAGACAGTGACGCATCCAAGGGTACGAATTCGTTTGTATCTGACGGTCTGCTGATGAAGCATTATCCGGCGGGCTTCGATCAGCTATACGTCGAGTTTTGGATTAATTTCTCCGATGAAACAGTCGCAACTTACTTTAACCCAGACTACAAAACCCAAACAATCGGACTATCCAAGCTCTTCCGCATATACCACTGGTCGGGAGAGGGAGATGCTTTCGACTATTACAACAACGGCATAAATCCGAATATAATCTGGGGTATCGAGGGCCGACCTAGCTCGGTGGGGGGCTATGGGTTTCGGAACAACTTGAGCCTGCTGACACGCAGAGACCGTGCACTCCCAGAAGACGATCAAAGATTTATTGATTCTAATGGGAACTATGCAGACAAGCCCCCAACTTCCTACAATCCATCTACTCGGGCACCGTATAGTGGTGTAGCTCTTGGGGACAAAAAGGGCGGTGGGTTTATTGATGGAGGCGTTATTGATATTGATCAAATTTTCGGTGACGAGACCAAATGGACCAAGATGGCCTTCTTTGTAAAGATAAACAGTGCGCCGGGAGCCTTCGATGGAACGCTTATTCAATGGGTCGACGACAGAAAATCAATGGAGATAAACACCGTGGCATGGGTGGCTGCGTCACGAGACATGGTGAAGTGGACCACTTTCGGCTTTGGCGGTAATGACAACTTTAACAAGTATCCCAACGACCTACGCTATGAAGAATGGTACGCGTTTGACGATATCAAGGTGTCGACCGAGATACCAGATGCCCTGATAGGTGATTCAAAGAATACAACGCCACCCAATCCACCTCTAGGTATTGCTATCAAATAAATTAACTTTTAATCGGGTCATCATGGATGCGCTTATGATGCTCCGGTTGAAGGGGCTGGGGAATCCCGCTGCCAACATAGTTGACACTGTAGGTCATAAAATTATCCAGATTTATGAAAGACTCCTTTTAAAACCCCGACGCCTCTACCTGTCAAATAAAGTAAGTCTAAAAAATATATTTGTAATAAAATTTTTGGGGTCAGTCTAAAATTACCCGCCCGGTACACGCGCTTACACGACAGCAGAGCGGGAAGAAGGGTGCATAGTGCCAAATTAATAAGAATTGTAATGTGGCTTGGTGAAAAAATGCTCTGTATGATGAATAGAAATGACAGAAAAAGAAAAGATAATGTAACTAAAAATACCGGATCCTTTAGGGAGTCTGTACAATTGGCCAAATAATTTTCAGAGTGCCAGATTTGTCGCTGTATAAATTGCAGAGGAGTTTTAGCATTTCCTAAGTGAGTGATATCCAATGCATGATCAAAAAACACAGGTATATTTCTATAAGTTAGCCGATTATGTAGATCTGTGTCCTCGCCAGAAGATACTAATTCATCAAAACCGTCTATTTTTAAAAAAAGCTCCTTGGATAGCATCGTGCTTGCGCCAATTAAATGCTTCGGCAAGGTAGGTTGGCCTTTGGTCTGCAATAGCCATGATTTTTCAATCCATGTCGCATCGCTGGGTAACTTTACACCGCCTCCATAAGCACAGTTAGGCCGGTCTTTAATCAAATTTTCAGCTCTGTTTAGCCAGTCATTATCTATAAGGCAGTCAGCATCAATGAAAACGAGTATTTGCCCACGGGCCTGAGCTGCGCCGTAATTTCGTACAGCGCCGACATTTCCCTGTAGTAACTGAAACACTAATGCGCGGGAGTTAAGGGCAATCTCATGGCTCCGATCCTGGGATCCGTTGTCGACAACGATCACCTCATATTGAGTGCTGTCGTAGTCAGAGTTAAAAATGGATTGAAGGCATGAGCCAATATGGTCTTCTTCATTGAAGGCAGGTATCACAATAGAAAAATAGGGTGAAGCGTTGTCTGTTTTAGTTTGTTCGCTCATTTTTCTCTAATCACCGAACGAAATTTGCCATTACGACCACGTGGAATTTCCGATACGTGCTCAACTACTACTCGAAAGTCGTCTCCGAGTCGTTGTTTACAGTTGGAAATAAGGGCGCTGTCATTAAAATCAACGGTCGAATCTTTCACCAGTCTGATGGTAGCCGAACCTGGTTGGTTTTGAACAATCTGCGCCTCCCGGATGCCATCGACACCTTTAAAAATGTGGTCAATGCGTCCTATGAGGCGCCCGTCGCTTGTTTCGATGTAGTCGTCGACCCTCCCATTGATGGACTTTAATCCCGGTGTGCCAATTGTTTCTCCGGATGCATTTTCTAACGTTGCCGTATCGCCAAGATTGTACCGAATTAATGGCATTTGTTTGTTGGTCAGAGAGGTGGCCAGTAATCTGCCTGTATCATTCGAGTCTGAACCTATTTCTACCTCTGTAATGCCAATTATAGGATTCGGCCGATAGATTCCTGCATTGTCCTGTCCGGCAAATATCACATATTCGGCAGTTCCATAGTAGTCGTAAACCGGGCACCCAAACACAGATTCAATTTTTTCTCGTTGCCACAGAAGAAGTGTCTCGGAGTTCGTAATGACCGCTTTCGGTTGGAAGCCAGGTTTGGAATCAGACTTTAGGTAGTGAGCTGCCAGGTCATAAATCGCAGATGGGTAGCCGATCAGTTCTTCAGGCTGAAATTTGTCCAGTTCTTTCTTATAGTGAGGAAACGTATTTTCATTGATGTGATAGCTGGAAAAGAGTCGCTGGTTTTCAGACCGGTTAAAGCGCGAAAACGGAGGTTTCATGTCATCAGCTGGTTTGAGCATTCTCCCTGCAAAGGTCGCTCGCTTTGAGCCAAAAGGAACTCCGTGACTTTCTTCATGATCGACCAGCAGCGCCATAGCCAATTTATAAGTACGCTCATCAATCTGCAGCGCTAGCGGGGTACCGGTGCTACCGCTTGTATGCTGAATCATAAAAGGTTTTTGGGCATCTTTGGGCCGAAAGTTATAATTTTGCTCGAGTATCGTCTGCTTATTCAGGATCGGCAGCTTTGTTAGGTCTTGAATCGTTGTGATATCGCTTGGACGTAACCCGTACTCAGCAAATAGCTTTTGATAGTAGGGAATTTGGTTTGCGCAGTAGGCGACCATCTGGTGCAGGCTTTCTTCCTGCAGTGCTCTTACTTCTGTTGCACTGAATCTCTTGGTTTCTTCAAGCTCTTTGCGAATTTCGTAATATAGACCTTTGTATCGTTTCTGATAAATCAGGTGCCCATAAGCTGATATCATAAAGCTCTGAAGCAGAGTAGGGGAGCGGAAGTATATTTTTTCAGCCATTTTCATCGTGAACTGCACCCCCACTTCCCCTAGCTTTATTATCAGCGGATAAATAATAATCTATGGTCTTTATTTTACAGACCATATCCATCGTAGAGCCGGCGTCTATACCATTTTTTTGATTTGAAGCGATAGTTTTTGACATCCGCTCCTTAGACCAGATGTCGGATCTAAGCGAGTGTATAGTGGTTTCGAAAAAATCGCCTGAATAAAGGTGTTCGTAGTTAAACCATCCCAAATTAGGTCGGTTTTTCTTTAACTTAAAAAAAGTCTTTTCAAAGAGTATCCGTAAGATTCTGGAAAGCTCTTGAGTAAAAATTGGTCGCTTAGCTTTCGCTAAAGTCGCTGCCATAGGGAATTCTAATAAATCAGCATTGAGCTCGGTAATTACGCTTTTAGTTAAACGATTTTGAATCCTTTGTTTAAACGGTACATTGTAGACCAGTTTAAGCAGCTCTGGGTGACTAAGAGGAGAGTAATAACCTTGAAACGATTTTGCCATGCCTGGCTGTTTCATCATGTACTGGCGACTAACGTGGTCGTAGTTAAATTTCTCAAGCGCAAAAGAAAAATCGTTGGTTGCTTCTAGGTATTTGTCTAGCATTTCATGAATGCTTTTATTTATACTGGTAGCGGTCTGACTAAATATTTGACTGCCTTTATCGCTAGTAAACCAGAAGTTTTTAGGTGCCGTAGCATGTTTTTTAACGTCGTTTATGATCTTTTCTTTTGAAACTATTTTTGGGCTTATCAGGTGTAAAGAATTAAAGGTTTTCTGGAAGCGAGTTCCTACACTTGGAAAACCATTGTGCCCTCCCAACCTGGCACCTATCACGCCACTGGTGATGGGTAGGCAAAATTTCTCTGATATAAATTTGCTGGATAAATGCCAAATCGGCCATAGGCAGTGGCCGTGAAGCTCCAGCATTTCATCAAGCAAGTCCGTGTCTATCACCATTCCTTTTACATCTTTAAAATAATGATCTGTCCGCAGGGTACCTGAGAGTTTTTTTGCAATAGTGCATTCGCGGCTGGAAATGTCGCCATGGGTATAGGCTGCCGTTATGGGGGATTTTCGCGGCGCGAGCAGTGTTCTGGAATCCCAACCTGCCGACATCATTAAAGCCATTGGACTGTAGGTCTGCATGATGTCGCTAAGCAGTTTTGCAAACGTTTTGCCATTGCTTGCTAGCGTTTCAGTATTTGGTGTCTGTGGCGTGACATCAGAAACCTGCTTTGTTATCTCCAGAGATGCAGTGTCCACCTCTAACCTTTGATTAGGCAGTGTCTGCTGAATATTTTTGAAAAAGGAGCTTTCTCCCAATGTATAGCCAAATGAAAGGTAGCAGTGAATCGCGTCCCAGTCGGGGCGGTCGCTACCTTCTATCAGATTGTCCAATCGATTCGACAAAAAGATAGTGGAATTATTATTCCGATAGTAAACAGGTTCAGCACCAGCCAGGTCCGACCTTACAGTCAGTTCCTTATTCGCGACAGAGTACGTTATCGAGGACCCGTTGACTGGCGCTTTGAAATCGACCGTTTTGCTGTCCTTTCTTTCACCGAAAAACAGTTCGAAGTCCCCAGATTCCTGGACTTGGTGACGGATATAGAAAGGATTAACATCCTTTACCTGAAGTAAAGCCTGGGAACCAGAATCCTTTTTTTCAAGATGTCTATTTTCGTTTGTTCCAATGATCACCAGAAAAGAGTTCGGCTTCAGCATTCCCTAAGCTCCCTTAGTCCTTGAACTAATCTTGACGGCTGGATTCCCGCCCCAAATAGCCCCCGATTCATCAATGGGCCGAGTCAATACTGAGCCTGCAGCGACTATAGATTTGTCACTGACATCTGCCATTAAAAGGGCGCTGTTTCCAATCCAGCAGTCTTCGCCGATTTTAACTTTCGTATATGTGCCACCTTGTTCCTGGATGGGCGTTTGGGGATCGCCAAAATTATGTTGCTGGTTGCCACTCAGTATATGTACGCCGCTACCAAGGAGCGTATTTTCGCCAATCGTGCACTTTCCGATGTTGCACTGTGGACCAATGTATACGCCCTTGTGAATTGATGTGTCTCTGTGTGAGAGTACCGTTAAAAAGCCAATGAGGATGTCGTCTGACGTATCTGGGCAGGCAAGTCGATAAAACGCAGCACGAAAATAGATCCCGATTTTCCCTGGAATCAGGCTAAGCGCTTGAGAGAAGGTCTGGAATGTGCCGTCTGGATTGCCGGTGAAGCTGAGTAACAAGTAAAGTCCATAGAGAGGAAAAATCAACAAGAGGAATACTTTTTTAATGGTTTTTTTGAGTGTATAGCACATGTTCAGGATCGATCCAGTCGCGTGGTGAGCCAAAGCTTCTCGCGGGATGGCCGAAAGGTTAATAAAGCGCGCAGCGCCCGCCCGCCAATACGTGATATGAGTAGTCTCCATGTCAGAACCGGAGGGGTCCAATGCTGATGCACGGAGGTAACGCGATCATTAGCTAGAGGACTTGAAGTGGCTAGGAACTGGGGGCCATGACTCTGCATAAGAATAACGAGTATTCTGGAGAAGTGGCTCTCCTGACTGTATTGAAGTGTTCCCGTTACCCCTTCAAGCCATTTGCGGCCTTGCTTCTGATACTGCCCGGAATTCTCATGGTCAAGTTCGGACGCTTGGAACATGAGCATAGCTTTTCGCACATCTTGCGCTACCCACGTGTCGTTCGCAAATTCAAGCTGAGTCTTATCGGCCATGAAAGGGCGTTCATTTTTTAGCATCCAGTGAGTGTAAAGCAACAGCGATTCTTTGGTGTACTCATATTGTTCATCTTCGCCGTCGATCTGACGCTTCAGGCAAAGATAGCGAAAAAGGCTGGAGAGGAGAACGAGATAGGACCATCGGTTCTCAACGTCCAGCAAATTCCGGTGTTCGATCACATCCTGAGGATGAATTGTTTTCCTGATTACCGTTTCAGCCTGCTGAAGCCACGATCCATGTTCATCAAGGATCCAGGCGTCCAGAAGGGTATTGAGGTAATTTCCGGTCCCGCGATTAAAAAGATATCGATGGGTTGATACGGTTTCACCGCGGATCATTTTCTTCAGGGCTGGAATTTCTCTTTTCTTTAAGGCAAGCATCTGCTCAAGAAATCCGCCTTGCCCTTCATGCAGTGCGGTCATCCAGCGAGCAAGATCAAGAACGGCTCGTCGTGATTTCTCGCTACCAGAAAGGTAATAATGATAGAGGAGGCCGGTTGAATAGCAGTGCTCTTCAGCTGGCCCGCCGCCTGTTTGCCCTGGAGTAGAGCTGGAGTCGTTGTGTCGGGAAAAGGTTCTATGGGTAGCGGTATATGCATCCAGATAGTGGTCTGTGTGCCAGAACAGGCCATTGTTATATTCCGCTCTATCTTCTTCAGTATGATAGATGTCTATGTCTGTCACGTGCCGAGCCAAATCGTCCATCAACTGAAACCAGCGCTTATCCCCACTAAGGGCAAATTGCCTGGCGAAACCATATATTGGATCGTACTGGTTGTTGAAGTGAGAGATGAACGGTGGCTCCCCCTCATTTTGGTAGAGAGTTTCATGATCCGCGAAAATATCGCCAAAGTTACGCCAGCCAAATTCGTCAATAACTTCTCTTTTGGCAAAGAAGTTAGATTTTCCGTCCACGCCCTTGGCTATGAGTTTGTCGAGAGCACCAGGTTGGGCATTGGCCTTGAACCATGGAAAAGCATCGGCTTGCTCGTAGCACTCTGGGGCAAGCACTGGCACCAGCGGTGTGTAAGCCGTTGCAGGGATGCTGTTGTTGGCGTCATGGGCCATTAAGCAGCGCAGAGTTTTCTGTTCACCCCCCTGTAGTTCATAAGCATTCTTTGAATCTTTCGGGAACAGGCCAATCGTTACCTTGTTTTCTTCTTTACGCAGGCTGGTTGGGAAGTTCTGCCAGAAGCTGGGTATTGCCAGGCTGAGCTGTCCGTAATCGTGCTCAATATTCACCAGCGGATTAGCGCGCTTACCTTCGTGTTGCAGCTCGCTCGCGTTAGTGAGCCTGTAACCACAGAATTGGGTGCTGATTTCACCGTTGGAGTTTATGTGGTTTCGACTTTGCCAATTTTCGCCGCCACTTGAGTCTTGGTAAAGATTGAAATCAGAAAGATGAAACACACTTGCGTTTTCGTCTGCGGCCTGTGGTGTGACCTTGGTATTGTCGTTGGCTGGCAGTGTTGTTTCTATCGCAAGTTCCCGAAAGTAAACGGAGCCTGGGTCACCTAGATCCCACAAGCCGCCGGGATGACGGGCACGTTTGGGGTTATGGGTTATCAGCTCCACTTGTATTAGCCCGGTTCCCACAAAAATACGCAGCTCACATTGAAAACGCGCAAGCGGCTCGTTGTTTAGCTTTAACCATTTGCCTTTTAAAACCACGGCGACGAAAACGGCGCCTTTTTGAGTAATTTCCCAATCGGCTTCCGCTTTAGCTGAGCAGGGCGCGCTTGTTTCATCGCTCAGCGTTACCGTAGATGGAACGCCGGCGTCGTTATGATTAAATGCTTGCCAAGCTAGGCTGCGGGCCTGCAGAACAACTCTGCCCGTTGAGGTGGGTATTACGAGTCCTTCTGGTGACTGCTTAATTACGGGCTCAGAAGTATAGGGGGAGTGTACTTGTTGTTGTGTCAGTGCCAGGCCTTTCTTGCTGTTTGGATCCAGGTTGATCAAAAAGCTTGCGTGGACCCAACGGATGCTGCCGTCTGGCCAATGTGTGAGGGGTTCAAGCTGCAGGCTTAGAGGCGTCTGGTCATCCATCAGTACGAGATTATCGACAGTATGAACGGTGCCTTTTGTTAGTGGTATACCTAGGCTAACGGGTTCATTAATGCGAGCTATACCGCTTACGTTCTCTAGCTGAATGGTTATTTTTTCCATAATTTTACCTACGGCCTGACTTCCTGTGTGGTGCATAGGATAATCTGCCGGCTTGGTAACTTAAAGCCGCAATTTGGCGGCGTTATAACCCCAGGGTTTTTAATCTGTTAAC
>TARA_R110000823_G_scaffold145002_1_pt1 | contig 14032 bp, 14 predicted proteins | sample TARA_R110000823 | Tara Oceans TARA_R110000823 (sample SAMEA4397722) | marine metagenome | biome: Polar Biome; feature: [DCM] deep chlorophyll maximum layer (ENVO:01000326); material: water (ENVO:00002006), including particulate matter (ENVO:01000060) such as... | depth 20 m | reverse complement strand
TGTTGAATATCGAGTTGTTGGCGACCTGACCAATACTGACCGCACCATGAATCAGACTTTCTGGCTGGGGGTTCAGCCTTCGTTGGGGCAAGAGCACTTCGATTTCGTTGGTGAGAAGCTGGACGAGTTTTTTGGTTTGAACTTCTGATGAATGAAAAGAAAAACACTATCTTGTTGACCGGGGCTACCGGATTTTTGGGAAGTCAGATGCTCGAAGCCTTGATGGCTGAAGAACATAAAGTGGTCATTCTTAAGAGGTCAACATCCGATACCTGGCGAATAGAAAATCTTTTGAGCAATGTAGTCAGCTATGACGTTGACAGACAGCCTTTAGAGCGGGTATTCGAAGAACATTCAATTGACATCATTATTCATTTTGCAACTCTTTATCGTAAGTTTGACAACGGTAAAGAGGTCGCAGATATGATCCAATCGAACGTGACCTTTCCTGTGGAACTTTTGGAGATTGGCGTCAGAAATAAAATTAAGGCATTCATTAATACCGGGACCTTTTTTGAGTATGACTGCTCAAACTTGCCAGTCAGAGAAAGCGCCGATATTAAGCCGTTCAACCTGTATGCGAAAACAAAAGTAGCGTTTGAAAGTATATTAGGAACATATTCTGATAAAATTTCAATAAACACTTTCAGACTGTTTTCACCTTATGGGAAGAAAGATAATCAGAAATTAATTCCCATGCTTATTAATAAAGGGCTATCTGATGAAAGAATTTCCGTTTCTGAAGGTTTTCAAAAGCTGGATTTCATTTATGCCGAAGATGTAATAAGTGCCTATATAAAGGCAATTGAAAGGCTTAATGCATTGAACTTTGAAAATGAGTATCAGATATTTAATTTGGGATCTGGGCGACCCTTAAGCATAAGGGAAGTAGTATCTGTTATTGAACAAGAGCTTGGGTATAGTTTAGACGTAAAATGGGGGGAGAAAGCAGCAGAAGATATTCCCATCGTATTTTCGGATGTAACTAAATTGATATCCACTCTTGCTTGGAAGCCTGATCATTCAATACAGCAAGGGATTTCTAAAACGATTAGTTATTATAAGGGATTGAATCCATGAAAATAATCTCAACCCCGCTGGATGGTGTGTTTGAAATAGAAAATAGAGTTTCCCAAGACCATCGAGGTAGTTTCGTAAAAACTTTCAATTCTGATTTGTTTTCTCAAAATGCATTGGATACGGATTTTCGAGAAAGTTTTTATTCCGTTTCAGAAAAAAATGTTTTAAGGGGGATGCATTATCAAAGACCCCCTTGTGATCATGCAAAGCTTGTTTACGTTCTCGACGGTGAAATTCTCGATGTGGCTGTTGATATAAGGAAGGAATCGAAAACATTTGGTCAGCATTTTTCGACAACACTTTCGAGCGAAAATGCCAAATCTTTGTACCTCGCCAAAGGGTTTGCCCATGGGTTTTTGACATTATCCAATCAAGCAACGGTTGTATATTTAACCACAACGGTTTATTCACCCGATTTTGACACAGGCATTCGGTGGGATAGCTTCGGCTTTAATTGGCCAACATCGTGTCCAATATTGTCGAAGCGTGATGAGTCTTTCATGTGCCTATATGAATGAATAAAAATCGAACATTTTTTTTAGGGTTTTGTGCTCAATTTTTGCAGTATGGAACAGCACTACTTATCTTGCCGTTTATCACAATATTCTTAAGCGAAGAAAAGGTGGGGCTATGGTTTGTTTTCTTGACGATTATAGCGTTGTCTATGCTTTTAGATTTCGGATTTCAGCCTACCTTTGCTAGAAATTTCGCTTTGGCTTATTCTGGCGTAGATTCTTTACAGAAGTTGGGGATATCAGCACAGGAAAATAATCACCCAAACTACAGCTTGGTTTTAGAACTCCTAAAAACGGCAAAACTGATTTATTTATTAATATCCATAGTAACTTTTTTATTGTTACTTTTGGCTGGAACTCAATATATAGAGTATCTGGTCTCGCAGGATGTGACGCTTAGTTACAATGAAGTTAGTCTTGCTTGGTACATTCTAATTGTCGGGGTTTCACTAAATGCATGCTTTATGTGGATTAGCCCCTTTCTGATTGGTTCAGATAATGTAGATAAAAATTACATCTACCTTATTGTTAATAAGATAGTCTTTGCATCCATAGGTATTGCTTTGTTGTTTCTTAATGCAGGATTGCTTGGGCTAGCCTCCGCGTTCGTGATGGGCGTTATATCTGCAAGATTAACGGCTTCTTTTTTGACGAGAAATGAATTAAAAAAATGTATAGATAAAAAAGGGGAGCGGTCAGGAGCAGGAAGTTATTTCGAAATATTGAAAATAATTTGGCCTACAGCAAGCAGAATGGGTGTTGTGTCAATTAGCACGTTTCTTATACTAAGATATAACTTGCTGGTTGTTTCATCGTTTTTTGGCTTGAAAGTCGCCGCAAGTTATGGACTTACCCTGCAGGTTTTAATGGCACTAAATAGTGTCGGACAACTCCTTTTTCAAATTAATTTGCCTGGAATGGTTAAGGCCCGAGTTGATAGAAACTCAGAAATACTTAGAAGAATTTATCTTAAATCAACCTGGTACTTCTTCTTAATGTTTTTAGCGGGTGTGCCTTTTCTTGCTGTATGGGGTAACGATATCCTGAGTATTATAGGAAGCAGCACAAAACTCCTGGATTTTAAAATGTTGATGTTGTTTTCGGTAATTGTTATGCTTGAGGGTAACCATTCTAACGCCGGTCTTGTAATTACGACAGGCAATAACATCCCCTTTATGTTGTCTTCCGTTCTTTCCGGCGTGTCGATAGGTCTTCTTTCAGTATCGAGTGGGTACCTAGGTTTAGGTTTATTTTATATTTTATTAGCTCAGGGCGTTGTCCAAATTTTATATAATAACTGGAGGTGGCCACTATATGTTTATCAAGAGATTAAAGGTATGGAAGCGTAATGATTAGTATAGTTATTCCATCGATTGGAAGAAGTGATACAATTGAAAAATCACTAGTGAGCGCCCAAGCTACAGAAAAGTCATTGGTAAAAGAAATACTTGTCTTAGATAATTCCCAGTCTCAAGAATTTAACTCTCGTTTGAAAGACTCTATTGAAAAACTAAACGATGAGAGATTCACGATAATAGAATATGAAGAAAGAAGACCAATGGCTCAGTCCTGGAATGGTGCTTTTGAGTATATTAGTCAGCCGTGGGTTTTATACTTGCATGACGACGATGAAATATTACCAGATAAATTTAACCTACTTGCTGATTATCTGAATAATTGCAAAGACTCATCGTTTCTGTCTTTTGATTATTTGATTGGTTTAAGCGCTGGAAGTAAGTGTCAAAAAATTAGAAGCAGAAGAGAAAAGCGACTTAAAGGATCAGTTTACCAGAAAATAATATCAGATTGTCCAAAATTTGTTAGCACCATAATTAATGTGAAATGTTTAGAAGATATAGGCGGCTGGTCTGAAAACACCGGGTATTTTTTGGATTTTGTAGGTTTCATTGAATTGGCGTCGTTGAAAGAGCCTCAATTCTTAGATGTCGTAATTGGTCTATATAATATTCACGATGATAATGAATCTTCAATTTCAAAAAGAGATTATATGTACGGTCGGTTTATTCCAATAGTTAGTAAAAAGGTATTTGAAAAACTGAGCGAGGAGGAGGATCGAAGGCAGTTTGTTCGCTTATTAAATAATTTTGTGTATCCGAATCAGAGTAGAAGCGTTATTTTTAGATTGGCTAGAAAAATTGAAATGTTATATGACTAATTTTGCTGTAAATATATTGATGGCGTGTTTTTTTACTGTTAACTCTACTGATATATTACGGTTTTAGATGTTAAAATAGAGCTCAATTGATTTTTAAATTTCAAAAGATTTTTAATTGAAATTTAAAGTTGTATGTGACTGTGATGCTTTCTGGCTTTCTCGTAGGCCAGTCATGATTTTAGTTATCTTGGGTGGACGGAATTAGGAGTATTTTTGGGGTTTTAAAAAATTTTTAATACGTGCAAATAGAATTATTACTTTGATAGTTTTTGATACTAACTATTTATCTCATTTAGATTAGGTTTATTTCAATAATATTTATAGATATTATTGAAATTTTTGGTGATTATATTCAAGTCAGGATTTATATTTTTTGAAATATACAATTTTAATATTTAACAATTGTTTTAACTCTCTCATTTAAAAAGAGATCAATGTGGCTGAACGAATTGTTCTTTCCATGTACTTGTACGCCCTCACGTTTTCTGCCGGCCTAATGATGGTTACGGGGAAATACTCAGGTGAGTTGGACTATTTTTACCTTAATATTTCAAAGTTTGAAGTTGCTGCGCTATATTTTCTAACTGCTCTAGGCTTTATTTTTTTATTTATTTACTATAAGGTGACGAAAAAAAAAGATAGCGATTTTAGTATAGGTAGATGGGTCGTTCTTCCGAAGCGTTTTAACGTAGCATTTTTTTTAATACTATTAGGTAATATTGCTTTCTTTATCAATACAAAAGTAGGGTTGGCTGGGGGCGGTGGTGGTGAAAGTAAATACTCGATAATTTTCGCTCCATTGAAGGTCCAAGTTATATTTTTTCTTTTTTATATTTTTTGCAGAAAATCTCCCGAGTTCCGCTTTCTGTTTTGGGTTAATGTTGTTCTTTTTATAATTTTTTCGTTAATGCAAGGCTGGACAAGTTTTTTTTTAACGATAGCAATTTTTGAGCTTCATTTCTTCTTTCAATTTAAAAGAATAAGTCTTCCCAACAGAATTTTAATAATTTGTTTTGCCCCACTTTTATTATTTTTGTTAGGTGGGGCTGTATACAAAGAGGCTTATCCTTACAAATTTGAGGCGAGAGGACAAAGTGTTTCTGACCTTGGCTATCTTGAAGCAGTTGATAAGCTGGTAACTCGCCTTAGTTTTTTTCCAATATCCGTGGGTGTTTATGAAAAAAATCAGGAAGTCACTAAATTATATGATAATAGTAGTATCAGTTTCAAGGAGCTTAGAGGAGCCTTTAGGCAGATTCTTCCTCGGTTTTTAATGGAGCAAAAAGAATTTAGATCATTAAATAATAACGCAGTACAGGCTTTCATGCCAGATTTGACGGCCCATACAAGTAGTAGTTTTGGTTTTCTTATTTATGGTGTAACTCTATTCTCCATTTCCATTTTTGAAGGTATTCTATGGCTCCTTATGTCCGTTTTTTCTATTTTTATCTTAAAATATATTTTTGATTCGCTTGAGCAATATCCCGGACAATTTAATATATTATATTTTTTGTTGATCCTTAAGTTATATCGAGACGCCTCCTTTGAGTCAGTTTTTGGTGACTCCTATGCCTATTTACTTTATATTTTACCTGTATTTATAATTTTCGGTGTTATCAAACGAAGAAGAGTTGAGGTGTGAATGACGATAAAGAATGAATGCAAGATTCTTTTCATTACTTTTAATGACATTAACGATCTTAGTTATGGCGGAGGGCAGTGTAGTTCCAGGAATGTTCAGGTTCTTCGATCTTTTGGTGCGGTTGATATTTATGTCGTAAAAAAGAGATCGACGATTGCAAGTCTGTTTTCCATTTTTACGGGCCATTTTCCACCGACATCCCGCAGCGATTTTAGAGAAATTGAGATTCATCTCAGGCGGGGCAGTTACAGTATGGTCTTTTTTGACAATTCTCTTTTTGGGCGCATGGCAAAATATATTTATAAGTCATTTAACCTTCCAGCTATTTGTTTTTTGCACAATATAGAAACTGAATATGTGGGTATTCGCTTCGGAAGGAATCCCTCTCGATTTATATATAAATACTTGGCTTGGCGAAACGAAAAAGAAATAGCGGAAAGTGTCGATAAGATTATTGCTCTTAATATAAGGGATGCAGAATTATTTCTAGATCGATATGGACGGAAGTGTGACTATGTAGTTCCTATCACTTTTATATCTAAATTTGAAACGGAAAAATTAAAAAGAATATATGAGAACCGATTGGATGATGTTGATTGTAGAAAGACATGTTTATTTGTGGGATCTATTGGGCGATCTACCTTAGAAGGGGTTAAATGGTTTGTAAATAATGTGGCTCCGTTTGTCGATTCGAATATCCGTATAGTTGGAAAAGGTTTTGATTCAGTTAGTCAGGAGCTCTGTTCTAAAAACGTCGAAGTTATTGGATTTGTAGAAGATTTAGAAGATGAGTATCTTAGTGCCGATTGCGTTATTGTTCCAATTCTTTCGGGGGCGGGAATGAAGGTTAAGGTTGCAGAAGCATTGATGTATGGAAAAACTGTTTTTGGCACGGGGGAAGCTTTTGAGGGCTATGATATTGATTTTGAAAGAGTAGGTGCAAAATGCGATTCGGCCGATGAGTTTATAAAAGCTATAAACTGTTATTTACCTAAATCTAAAAAATATAATTCGTTTAGTAGAAGTGAGTTTGATAATAAATATTCAGGGAAATTGGCCTATGATATTTTCGAAGCTGCTATATCATCTATTTTAAACTAGTTATTAAGTTAATTGATTATTTTATAATGCCCCGTAATTCAATAAATTATTTGATGACTGTTATTACGTTAGCCAATTTTTTGGTAAATTTGGTGTATTTAAATTTTGGGATTGACCGAAGGTAGATTTCCGATGAAGCAGCTCCATATCGTTCAGAGTATAGATGAATCTTTTGGTGGGCTTGGTTTGGCTGCTTTACGTTACTCGGAGGCTGTCTCGAATGCCGGGGCCGACATTGTTCTTTTTGTCGCAAATCGTGGTAATAATGAGCTTAGTTACGGAAACCAGGAAGGTAGATTTTCTGTAGTTAGTGCCGAATCAATATTAGGTCGTAATAAAAGTAGCTTGATTTTCCAGTTCATCTCCTTGCGCGTTCTCTTTTCACGCACTAATTTTGATGTAGTTCACCTTCATGGAGTATGGTCACCGTTATTATTTCTAGCAGGCATGCTTGCAAAGAAGAACGGAATTCCCTTTATTATATCTCCCCACGGATGTCTAGAACCTTGGGCGCTTGGCCATCGTAAACTAAAAAAACAGATGGCATTATCCGTTTATCAACGTCATGCTTTTAATAATGCTGCTTTATTGGTTGCGACAGCCAAGCAAGAGTTGGATAGCATCAGAGCGCTTAGGTTATCAAACCCGGTTGTCGTTTTACCGAATGGAGTAGATTTGTTCTTCGGAAATATGATAGGTGAACATTCTTTCCCTCGTAAGATTCTTTTTTTATCGAGAGTACATCCAAAAAAGGGAATAATTAATTTGATTTTGGCTTGGAAAACGATTTGCCAGCCAGGCTGGAAAATAATTATTGCAGGCCCTGATGAATGTGGTCATACCGCTGAATTAACCGATATAATAAGAAACGAAGGTTTGGATGAATATTTTGAATTTAGGGGGTTAGTTGTTGGTGAAGAAAAAGAAAGATGCTTTTCGGAGGCTGATATTTTTATTCTTCCTACGTATTCGGAGAATTTCGGCATTGCGGTGGCGGAGGCACTTGCTCGGGGTTTGCCTGTTATAACTACGACTGGTGCTCCGTGGGAGGATCTGGTCGTTCACGATTGTGGCTGGTGGGTGACGCCAGATGTTGATGGCATTGCGAGTGCATTATCGTTGGCTATGTCACTACCTCAATCGACGTTGGCAGCTATGGGCGCTCGGGGAGTTAAGCTTGTTCAAGAAAAATACTCTTGGGATCGTATAGGTAAAATAGCTTTGGTGACAAGCCAATGGGTTGTTCAAGGTGGTGATTTACCATCTTATGTTGAAGTTGTTTAATATGACTTGCCTTGTTTATGGACCATACTGCGATAGTGGCGAAAACGACATTGTAGATAATGGTGATATTGTTGTGATTCAGGTGAGTAATATTGATCATGCAGAAATACGGGGCTTTCGAAAGGTGGATGCCCTTTTATTCGCCAGCGAGGTGTGTAATTGTCCATGGACGGGCGATCATGTACGTTCGATTTATAAACAGGATTGCTGGTCGCCATTCTATTCGTTAAATCAATGGCGTTTTTTCCGGAAGATTTTTTTGGAAAAAATCGGTCTGTTAATGTTTACGACCAATGATCGTAACGGGCACGGACATCTGGAAGCGCTGCGTTTTTGTGGAGGAACACTAACGCGAAGTCTTCTAATATTTTATGATTTAGTGAATTGCCTTAAGTTCGATTTGGTTTGTAAAAATCTGTACCAAGCCTTGTTTATAAATAACAACATCATTCTCAGAGAAAATGGGTTTGAGGCAGTGGAGGCCATTTTGTGAAGTTGCTGGTGGTCACGCAGTATTTCTGGCCTGAAACCTTCATTATTCAGGATTTGGTAAGGACGCTTTCCGAACAGGGGCATAGCGTTGTAGTCCTGACCGGGAAGCCAAATTATCCAGGTGGCAACGTATTTCTTGGTTATGAAGAAGCCTCGATTCAGAAAGAGACCTATGCTGGCTGTATTGAGGTTAACCGGGTGCCGTTGAGGGCGCGCAGGAGGGGGGCCGTTAATCTGTTTCGAAATTACCTTTCATTCGTCTGGTCGGGTATTAGATGGTTCCCGAAGATGGTCAAGGGGCGAGACGTCGACGCTATCCTGGTTTTTGCACCGTCCCCTATCACCGCGGCGATTCCTGCAATCTATCTTAAGTGGCGCAAGAAGGCTCATTTGGCGTTATGGATTCAGGATCTCTGGCCTGAAAGTTTGTATGCAACTGGTTATATACGGAACCCTCTTGCTTTAGTCTTGGTAGGCCATGTAGTTCGATGGATTTACAGAATGTGTGACACGCTATTAATTCAATCTCGGGCATTTTATGACCCGGTTGCACGATATGGCAGCGAGGAAAAGATTGTTTATTATCCCAACTCGATAGATGGGGACATTAATAGGGGCAATGACGGAGTTTGTGATGAACTGCCGTCGGCATTGATTGACGTCTTAGACTCTCATTTTTGTGTGGTCTTTGCAGGCAATATCGGTAAAGCGCAGTCAATACCAACTTTGATTGAGGCCGCTCGACAGTTGAAAGACATGAGCGATGTTAAATTTATCCTTGTCGGCAGTGGTAGTATGCTCGATTGGGCCAGAGAGCAGCAAGTTTCTCTTGGTCTGTCAAATCTTGTACTCGCCGGGCGGTTTTCGATGGGAGTGATGCCGGATATATATCGCAGGGCCAGCGCGTTAGTGGTTACGTTAACTGATGAGGCGATTTTTGCCCAAACGATACCAAGTAAGGTTCAAGCCTATCTTGCTGCGGCGAAACCTATTATTGGAGCTTTGAATGGTGAGGGTGCACGGGTCATCCAGGAGGCTCAGGCTGGGCTTACCTCGCCCGCGGAGGATAGTGAGGCCCTTGCCCGGTGTGTCAGGACGATTTATGAAATGTCCTCCGAGGATCGTAATCTTTTGGGGGCGGCCGGACGACGATATTTTGAAACACACTTCGAGATGCGGAGTCAGGCGAAGCGCCTAATTGAGGTTCTCACCCAAAGGATCGAAAAGACCGGGAGTAATAACTGATGCGAGTGTTGATTTTAGGGGCAACCGGCATGTTGGGAAGTTCGGTTTTCCGAACATTCTCCAGTGATGACAGGTACGATGTTTGGGCAACAATACGTGGGACATTTGATAAAAAATATTTTCCCGAGCCCCTTCATTCTCGGCTTTTGACTGGCGTTGATGTGTTGGATATCGACGGATTGGCAAATGCTATGGTGCAGGTTCGGCCAGATCTGGTCATCAACTGTGTCGGCGTAATCAAGCAGCTCTCCGTAGCCAAAGATCCACTAGCCGTGCTCCCTTTAAATGCTATGCTGCCCCACCGATTACTTAAGTTATGTCGTTTGGCCAGCGCACGGCTCATACACGTAAGCACAGACTGTGTTTTTTCCGGACGAAAAGGCGGTTACACGGAAAATGATACGTCGGACGCGGAAGACTTATATGGGAAGTCGAAATTTATTGGTGAAATTCAAGATGATCCGAATGCAATAACACTGAGGACATCGATAATCGGTCACGAATTGAAGTCGAGCAACTCGCTAATTGATTGGTTTTTAGCCCAGGAAGGTCAGGTACAGGGGTTTACCAAAGCGGTCTTCTCTGGGTTACCCACAGTCGAGTTGGCTCGAGTCATGCGTGATTTTGTTGCGCCTGCCAAGCAGTTAAGTGGCTTATACCATGTTTCAGCGAGCGCTATCGACAAGTTCTCGCTCTTGTCTTTGGTTGCGGAAATATATGGCAAAGATATTAGCATTAGCCGATCAGACCGGGTGAGCATTGATCGCTCACTGGATTCTTCAAGATTTTCTGCAGCGACAGGTTATACCACACCGGACTGGACTGAGTTGGTTCGGGCTATGCGTGGTTCATACCGGGCTGATTGAGAAAAATCAGCGCGATGTGCGATGTAAACTGAAGCTGTGAACTGTTTAGGGGCTCGAATACTATATGTTTGATGACAAAGTATTGATGATTACGGGTGGTACCGGGTCATTTGGCAATGCTGTACTGAAACGCTTTTTGGACACCCAAGTGAGAGAAATTCGCGTGTTTAGTCGCGATGAAAAAAAGCAAGAAGATATGCGTATTTCGCTGGCCAATGACAAGCTTAAGTTCTACATCGGCGATGTGCGTGACTATAGCAGCTTGGCCCAGGCAATGGTGGGTGTTGACTATGTTTTCCATGCAGCGGCTCTAAAACAGGTCCCGTCTTGTGAGTTCTATCCCATGGAGGCCGTGCGAACCAATATTGAAGGTACTGAAAATGTGCTTAATGCGGCGATTGCATCTAAGGTAAAGCGTGTTGTCGTTCTTAGCACGGACAAGGCTGTGTATCCAATTAATGCCATGGGTATCTCGAAAGCGATGGCGGAGAAACTGACGACGGCCAAGTCCAGGGCCATTTCCGATGATGGCCCTGTAGTTTGTGCCACTCGCTACGGAAATGTTATGGCATCGAGAGGCTCAGTCATTCCTTTGTTTGTGAACCAGTTGAAAACAGGGCAGTCTCTAACGGTTACAGATCCCAACATGACACGGTTTTTGATGTCCCTGGAGGACTCTGTAGATCTTGTATTGCATGCTTTTGAACATGCGCAACAGGGGGATATTTTTATTCAGAAAGCGCCGGCATCAACAGTCAAGGATTTAGCCGAAGCTCTGAAAGAATTGTTTTCAAGTGATCAACCGATCAAGGTTATTGGCACTCGTCACGGTGAGAAACTTTATGAGTCTCTGCTTTCACGTGAAGAGATGGCAAGGGCGGAAGATATGGGCCGTTACTATCGAATCCCGGCTGATAATCGTGATTTGAACTACAAGAAATATTTTGTCGAAGGTGAGGAAATAATTTCTAAGCTGGAAGATTATACCTCACATAATACGGAACTCCTGGATGTTCCGGGCATTAAACAGCTGCTGCTTAAACTTGACTACATCAAGGAGCAGCTTGATGCTTAAGGTAATGACGCTTGTAGGTACCCGTCCCGAATTAATCAAAATGAGTCGGGTGATTGCTGAACTGGATAAGCAGGTTGATCACATTCTGGTTCACTCCGGGCAGAACTACGATTATGGTCTGAATCAGGTTTTCTTTGACGATCTGGAAATTCGTAAGCCAGACCATTTTTTGTGTGCCGCAGGTGAGACAGCCGCGCAAACGATCGCCGAGGTGATTGCTAAGGCCGACGAGGTTTTTGAGCTTGAAAAGCCCGATGCGGTGCTGCTCTATGGTGATACCAATACCTGTCTGGCTGTGATTGCGGCTAAGCGCCGGAAAATACCTGTATTCCATATGGAAGCGGGAAATCGTTGTTTCGATCAGCGAGTACCGGAGGAGCTCAATCGTAAGGTTCTCGATCACCTCAGTGATATCAATATGGTGCTTACCGAGCATGCCCGGCGCTACCTAATCGCTGAGGGTATTCGCCCTGAAACCATTATCAAGACCGGCTCTCATATGCATGAAGTATTGGAATACTACATGCCGAAGATCCTGCAGGCAGAAGTACTAAAGAGCAATGGTCTTGAAAACGGTAAATTCTTTATCGTCAGCACTCATCGCGAGGAGAATGTTGATACGCCAGAAAACCTGAAAGACCTTCTAGCCTCCTTGCGCGCCTTGGCAGAAGAGTATGGTTTTCCGCTGATTGTTTCGACCCACCCGCGTACTCGCAAGCGCTTGGAAGCGTTGGGAGAATCACTGGATCATCCGCTGATTCGCTTTGTTAAACCTTTCGGCCTGCTTGATTATATAAAGTTGCAGATGTCTGCTTTCTGCATATTGTCTGATAGCGGTACTATTACAGAGGAAGCCTCGCTATTGAATTTGCCGGCGGTAACTCTTCGCAATGCTCATGAGCGTCCTGAAGGTATGGATGAAGGCACGCTGATCATGAGCGGACTGAAGAAGGAGTCCGTGCTGGCAGCGGTCAAGGTCATCACTAGCCAGCATGACTCCAATAAGCGTGTTATTCCCAAAGTTGAAGATTATGAAGGCGGGCCTGTATCTCTGCAGGTGGTGCGTATCGTTCTGAGCTATACCGACTACATAAATCGGACTGTTTGGCGGAGAGGTTGAGACTGGAATGAGAGTCCTACTTACTGGAGCAAGTGGTTTTGTTGGCCGCGCTGTTCAAACACGGTTATCCCGCGATGGCGTATATGACCTGAGGGCCGCCTACCGGACAATGCCCACGGGTACGAATGGACATGAGGTGGTTCGGGCTCCTGATCTTGGTCCTGTCAGTGACTGGGGGGAGTTATTGACCGGAGTATCGGTGATCATACACTGTGCTGCACGCGCACATATTATGAGTGATCCGTCTGCTGATCCACTGAATGAATTTCGCACAGTAAATGTTGAAGGTACGTTGAATCTGGCCCGGCAAGCCGCAAAAGCTGGTGTAAAACGTTTTATTTTTCTCAGCTCCATCAAGGTTAACGGAGAGCAAACGATTTCCGGAAAACCTTTTACTCCTCAGTATGCTTGTGGACCTGAAGATGTCTATGGCACATCCAAGCTCGAGGCAGAACAGGCGTTGAAGTCTGTTTGCAGCGAAGCCGGTATGGACGTGGTCATCGTACGCCCGCCGCTCGTTTACGGTCCAGGCGTCAAAGGCAACTTCGCCAGCTTGATTAGGCTGGTTGAAAAAGGAATACCGCTGCCTTTGGGGGCTATTCATAATAAACGTTCCCTTGTTGGCCTCGATAACCTGGTGGATCTGATCATTACCTGCATTGATCACCCTTCAGCAGCGAATCAGGTTTTTCTCGCGGCAGATGGAGAGGATCTATCGACATCGGAGTTGTTGAGGCGCGTAGCGGCTGCGATGGGTAAGCCTTCCCGTTTAATACCGGTGCCTGCAGGTCTACTTCAGTTAGGCGCTACTTTGCTGGGAAAAAAAGCTGTCGGCCAACGACTGCTGGGTTCGTTGCAGGTGGATATCAGTTCAACCCGGGACTGCTTGGGCTGGGAGCCGCCGTTTTCAGTGGATGAAGGGCTGAGGCGTTGCTTTGTAAGTCACCCGAAAGAGTAGCGGGCGGCCTGCATAGAAGTGGTGTTTTCAGGTGTTTTGCCTTGCTAATGTGACTGGAGGTTTTATGCTTATTTTTCAGGTGATTGCTGGTCATAATCATATTAGCGAGCCCTCGGGAAAACGAGCTAGTAATCTAAATGCAAGCGGCCATGTTCTGGAGCCAGCGAGGGGCATCCTGATTGCATTGGCGTATAACGGCTGCACTGGATTTTCTATTTCAAGACCACCGACCATCAAGGTGATGTGTCGCTAACTGGGATGTTTAGAGTGATTCGTTTTCTCGATATTTGTTTTTCCTTGCTGGGGATCGTCGTTAGTTTTCCGATTTTAGTAACGCTCTACATGGTTGGGTTGTTTGATACTGGTTCCCCTATATTCCGGCAAAAGCGGGTAGGGCGGCATCAAAAAACCTTCACGTTGATGAAGTTCCGCACGATGTCGGTTGACACGGTTTCCGTTGCCAGCCACCTGGCAAGCG
>TARA_R110000823_G_scaffold27609_9_pt1 | contig 14047 bp, 14 predicted proteins | sample TARA_R110000823 | Tara Oceans TARA_R110000823 (sample SAMEA4397722) | marine metagenome | biome: Polar Biome; feature: [DCM] deep chlorophyll maximum layer (ENVO:01000326); material: water (ENVO:00002006), including particulate matter (ENVO:01000060) such as... | depth 20 m | reverse complement strand
AAATGGCATACGCCTCGCGGCCGCTGAGGTCTGTCTCCCGTCCATCGGCATACTCCGCCACGTCCCTGAACTTGAGCAGATTCACCATGTAGATGGGGCCATCGGGGCCGGGTTCGAGAAACTCCCTGATCTGTGCTTCGCTGGGTATTACCGCGTTGTTAACCTGCATGCGCGTATCTCCGCTGTAACCACTGTTAACCGCGCACGGGCCGCGCCGGCGGCGCGTGGCCCCGGGCTGCGGGTTCTGTTATTCGCCGGGCACCAGCATCTTGAGCAAATCGGTGACGATGCCGATGCTCGACTTCTTGCTCAGCCCCTGGTGCTCACGCAGCCGGTGCCACATCTCGAAGGACGCCACCGCATCCACCGCTTCGCGCTTCGGTGCGGGCAGACGCGCCAGCTCCGGCAGCCAGTCGTCGAGATCCTTGCGCAAGCCGCGCTGGCAGCGTGCGTAATTGGTACGCAACACTTCATAGCGCCAACTTTGCGCAGTGGTGGCCAGTACAATATTGCGCACGGTTTCATAGGCGTCGGCATGCCGTTGTACTGCATGTTCAATACGCTCGTGCACGCTGCCCTGACGATCCCCACCGAGAAACAGTGCCTCGTAAGAGGCACGAATCTGCTCATCCACTGCCGCGGAAAGCGCGCCCATGTCTTCAAAGTGACGGAAAAAGGAGCGAATACCCAGGCCCGCGCGATCCGCTATCTGCTGCGCGGTCGGCAGCAGGTTGCCCTCCTCCATGTGCGCCAGCGTCGCATCGATAATCGCCTGGCGGCTGCGTTCGGTGCGCAGGCGACGGCCGTCGGTTTCCGGGGAATCGGTCATGCCGCGCTGGCCGCCGTGGGCGCGTCATCCAGCATGCCATTGAGCCTGTCGCGGATAATCTGTTGCGCATCGGCCATGATGTTGCTCACCAGTTCCTCGCAGGTGGGAATGTCGTCGATCAGCCCGCCACTCATACCCACCGTGACCATGCCCGCTTCGATATCCCCGGTGCTCCAGGCCTTTTCCTGATTGGCGCCGGAGACCAGGTGATGCACTTCGCCGAACTCACCACCGGCGGCTTCAATCTCCGCGACCTTGTCAGCCACCGTGTTGCGATAGACGCGCGCGGTATTGCGGTAACTGCGGAAGATAAGGCGGGTCTGGTTTTCGTCCATCTCCACAATCTTCTGCTTGATCCCTTCGTGAATGGGCGCCTCCTGCGTGACCATGAAGCGGCTGCCCATGTTGATCCCCTCGCAGCCCAGCGCCAGGGCCGCCACCAGGCCGCGACCGTCGGCGATGCCGCCGGAGGCCACCACCGGAATTTTCAGCGCCTGCGCCGCGGCGGGAAACAGCACCAGGCCGCCCACATCCTGCTCTCCCGGATGGCCGGCACACTCGAAGCCGTCGATGCTCACCACGTCGACGCCGATACGTTCCGCTTTCAGTGCATGCCGCACCGCCACGCATTTATGAATAACCTTGATGCCGTTGTCCTTGAAGCGCTGCATGAAAGGCTCGGGGCTGCGGCCGGCCGTTTCCACGATCTTCACGCCGCTGTCGATAATCACATCGAGGTAATCGTCGTAGTTGATTTCGGTGGCAACCACACCCACGGTCAGGTTTACGCCGAAGGGCTTGTCGGTGAGGGAGCGGCACTTTTCAATTTCGGCGCGCAAGCCCTCCAGCGTGGGCTGCGTCAGCGCGGTCATCACGCCGAGCGCGCCCGCATTGGACGCGGCGGCCGCCAGCTCTGCCGTGCCGACACGCATCATGCCGCCGCAAATAATGGGCGTTTCGATACCGAGTAATTCCGTAATCCGTGTTTTCATCGCACAGCCTCCTCGGGGCTCATGGTTGTTCGCCGACAGTGACGCCAGCTCTGCTCAGTAATTGGCACATCTTATGTCGCAAGATTGGCGGCGTCCAGCGGGCGCATTTCCGCTCTCTGTGGCGGCGCAGAAGACGCTGTGGCCGGCCGGCACCTTATTGCACATTGACTGCCATTATATTATGGCATATCTTGTGCCTTATTGTTCTGTATCCTGAAAACATAGCCACAAAAACATAAGAGTCACAGCGAAGGAGATACGGAATGCGCAGACTCATGCTCGCATCCGCCGCAACCGCCCTGTTCGCCAACGTTAGCGCCACCCAGGCCCAGACCACCGCTCTGGAAGAGGTGATTGTCACCGCCACCAAACGCGCCGAAAGCCTGCAGGACATTCCGGTTACCGTCACCGCCTTCGGTGCCGAGACCATCCAGGAAGCCGGCATCAACAACGCGATCGATCTCGCCGTGATGACGCCCAGCCTGAACGTCAACGTCAATTTCAGCCCCTTCAACGCGCGCATGACCATTCGCGGCATCGGCACCGCGCAGGCTGACCCGGCCCTGGAACCTTCCGTGGGCCTGTTCGTGGACGGCGTGTTCATAGGGCGCACCGGCCTCGGCATGTCGGACCTCACCGACATAGAACGCATCGAGGTACTGCAGGGCCCACAGGGCACGCTGTACGGCAAGAACACCAACGCCGGCGCGATCAGCGTGGTCACGCGCGCACCCAACGCCGACGAGTTCGAGGGCTACCTCGAGGCCTCAGCCGGCGACTACGCCATGCGCCGTTTCACCGCGTCGGCATCCGGCCCCCTCACCGATGCGCTCGCCTATCGCGTGTCCGGCAATAGCCACCAGCGCGACGGCTTCTACGACAACAGCGGCGGCGATGACCTCAACGATGCCGACGACTGGAACCTGATGGGCAAACTGCAGTGGGAGCCCACCGATACGCTCAGCCTGCTGCTGAGCGGTAGCCATGTGGATCGCGACACCACCTGCTGCGGCGCGGACGCCATCCAGACCGATGCACTCAACGATGCACTCGCCGCCCGGGGGTTCGAGCGGGATCGCAACGATCCCTATGACTACAAGATTGCGCCGGATGTGGAGAGCCGCTTCGCGATGGAATCCGACCTGCTCTCACTCAGCGCGGACTACGACCTGGCCTGGGGCACTGTCACCTCCATTACCGCCTGGAACCAGTATGAGTACAGCGTGGACGTGGACGCCGACCGCTCCCAGCTCGACGTGCTGGCCCTGGTGGATGACAATTTTTCCGGCGACAGTTTCTCGCAGGAACTCAGGCTGACCGCCGACATCGGCGACAGCATCGAATACCAGGTGGGGCTTTTCTACTACGAGCAAACTACCGAGCGCGGTGACAACAAGCCCTTTGTGATTATCGGCGACGACTTCCTCGACGTTGCCCGGCAACAGGACCTGCCCTTTCCGCCGGGCGTTAGCGTGGACTTTCTCGCGGCGCCCGGAGACAACCTCGTGGCGCAGGGCAAACAGGAGACCGAGACGCTGGCCGCCTTCGGCCAGGCCACCTGGCACCTCGGCGAGCGCTGGCACCTCACCGGTGGCCTGCGCTGGACGGATGAAAGCAAGGAGTCGGACCTGTTCAGTGAAACCAATTCCACCGCGCCATCCGCCACGCTGATCGGCAGTTCGTTCCTGGATTCCGTGTCCACACCCATCGACGCCACACTCGAGCGCAGCGCCGACAACGTCGACTGGTTGCTGCGTCTGGCGCTGGACGTGGGTCTCGACAGCATGCTCTTTGCCAGCGCGTCCACCGGCACCAAATCAGGTGGTTTCAACAGCGTGAGTGGCGCGGCAGATACGCGGGAATTCGACGACGAGGAGACCCTCGCCTACGAACTGGGCGTGAAATCCACGCTGCTGGATGCCCGGTTGCGCATCAACGCCACCGTGTTCTTTACCCAGATCGACAACTTTCAGTCGCAGCAGCAACAGGAGACGGGCATCGGCACTTTCGTGAGCAATGAAGCGGAGGTGGAATCGGCCGGGCTGGATCTGTACGTGGAAGCCCTGCCGTTGCCCAACCTGACGCTCTCGGCGGGCCTGCAATATCTCGACCGCTATGAAATCACCGCCGGGCCGGACGAGGGCCAGCAATTGCCCTTCACCGCCGAGCTCAGCGGCAACCTGGCCGCGACCGTGGTATTTCCGCTCGCCGATGGCGGCGTGTACTGGCGCACGGACTACAGCTACATGGATGAGCACACCACCAACGTTGCCGACACGGCGGACCTGATGCCGTCCGACTTCGACGATCGCAACCTGCTCAACATGAAACTCGGCTGGCGCAACGACCACTGGAATGTATCGGTGTGGGGCAGAAACCTCACCGATGACGACTACGCGAGCCAGACAGCGGTGACACAACTCGTCTCCGGCACCGATGCGTTTTTTCTCGCGGACCCGCGCACCTGGGGGGCGACGGTGCGCTACGACTTCTAGCGGGCGTCAACTCCTGCAACGCAGCGTGGAATGCGTTGCAGCTAGTGTGTCATCATGCCTGCACAACACCGTCGAGGGCGGGCGATGCAGCGCCACATTTTCCTGATCCCGGGTTTTTTCGGCTTCGCCAACCTCGGCGATTTCGCGTACTGGGGACCAGTTTTCCGCCAACTCAACCAGCAGTTGGATGGTGCCGGCCTCCCGGCGCACATCCACTGCGTACCATCGCTGCCCACTGCCAGCCTGCGGGCACGCACCCGCAGCCTGCTTGAGTCCATTGCCCGGGTTCGCCCGCATACCGACGCGGCGATCCATCTGATAGGGCATTCCACCGGTGGCCTGGACGCACGCTTGCTGCTTTCTCCCGGTGTGAATCTTGAGACCCGCATGGACGTTGAGGCTATTGCACGGCGTGTCTGCTCGAGCATCAGTATCGCGACACCCCATCGTGGCGCTCCGATCGCGTCCTTCTTTACCGGCCTGCTGGGCCGGAAACTGCTGCATCTACTGTCTATCGTCACCATGACGGCACTGCGCGGGGCGCACCTGCCACTGCATGTCTGGGTGGAAATCGCAGGCTTGTTCGCCGTGCCGCCAGCACTCGGCGAGGCCACCGGCTCGCTTGCCAGCCAGCTCTACCAACAACTGTTATCGGACTTCAACCCGGAACGCCGTGAGCAGGTCAGTCAACTTCTTGGCCACGTGCAGAACGATCAGTCACTGCTGACGCAGCTCACTGTGGAATCCATGGATATCTTCAACTCACTGGCGATTGACCGGGCGCATGTAGCCTACGGCGCGGTCATTACGCAGGCACGCCCGCCCTCCCTGAACACCTCGCTGGAGATAGGCTTCGATTTCGTTGAGCAGGCACAGCAGGCGCTCTATTACAGCCTCAGCCAGCTCGCGAGAGGTTACCGCTTTCCGTCACCCAACGCGCAGTACCAAAGCCAACTCATAAAATCCCTGGGCGCGCTTCCCGACTCGGATGCCAACGATGGAATCGTGCCCACGAATTCACAACCCTGGGGCGACTGCATTGCCGTGGCGAGGGCCGACCACCTGGATATCATTGGCCACCACGGAGGCAGCGAAACGGATGTCGCGCAGCACTTCGACTGGCTCTCCACGCACAGTGAGTTTCGTAGCGAACAGTTCATCCATGTATGGCAGCGCGTGGCGCAGTTTATCGCACGCTCGGAAACCGCGCGCAGTACACCGGCATAACAGACATGGTCGCGGCTTATTGCCAGTTTATGAACACAACACCCATCTCGCCTCCGGCGCCGATGTCTCTTACCTTGTTGACTCAGGCACCTGGGGGGGCGACGACGTTGCAGTACTGGTATTCAAAATGGCGCCCTAGACTAGTTTCGAAATACGCTAACTAACGGGCGTAGCCGTATCTGAACCGGCTATGTAACTGATTCGCCTTTGAAAGTTGGCCAACGGTTATACCCGATTTGTGGATCGTTGGATCGCAACTTGCGAATGAACTCAACTTCCTTAGCCGCTAAATCAGCCTCGGTACAGTCCTCGCACTCCCACAGAATCTCCTTTCGAATGGTATAGTCTTTGCGCACCGAATCCGGCAACTTAGCAAAGTCCGCGTTGACTACCCGCATATCCGGACTACCGTAGTACCGGTGACTTTCGATGCTGTCCTTCCCGATATAGATCTTGCCTGTGGGGTAGGTAATCTTATAAACCTGCTTCATTGTCTATGATATGCGACTATCCGGTTTCGATATCTTTCAGGGACCTGCCGCGTTTGTCCTTCCATGCGGTCAAACCATTAGCACTGCCACCGTGTATGACAGCGGCAGCAGCGCTGGGACTTGAAAACTCGGTATCTTTGGCAAAAACCCACAACGCGCGCGGTTTCTAGGTGGATGCAGAGGCGAAGCGGAACAACCGTCGCCGTCATTGATCCCATTACATCATTTCTCATAGTGATACCGGCAGGAAATGATAGTGATTTGATTCTTCTCAACCGCATAAACCAGGCGGTTTGTATCGTCAATTCGCCGCGACCAGAAACCTGCCAGGTTCTCTTTCAGCGGTTCAGGTTTGCCGATGCCCTCAAAGGGACTGCGTTGCGCATCAAGTATCAGCTTGTTGATGCGTTTGAGCGTTTTTTTATCCTGGCTTTGCCAGTACACGTAGTCCGTCCAGGCCTCCCTGGTCCAGGTTAGCAGCTCAATCATCGGTCAGTTTTCGTTTCTGAACTTTGCCAGCCCGGTATTGCTTAATGGATTTGTCCAGATGCGCCGCATTGGCCGGGCTTTTTAACAAATGCACCGTTTCCATCAGGCTGTTGAACTGGTCGAGCGACATCACCACGGCATCATCGGCATCCCGACGGGCGATTATCGTATAGTCGGCATCGCTGACCACTCCATCCAGAACACTTTTCAGTCGATTTCGGGCTTCGGAAAAATTAACAACTTTCATTCGAGCTACACTCACTTGTACGATCAACTGTGCAAGTTTAACTTGTCCAGTAAAATGTGCAAGTGCCGGGTATGGCAGAAGTTCGATCCATTATCGGGTACCAGTCTATAAAGTTCATCCAAGGGGGGGTTGTTGCAGCGGGCTTTTGCATCACACACAGCTCCAAACCTATAATCCGCCTTCGAACCCGATCGGCACTTCCGCCGGCAATGTTGCCACCACTGCGACCCGGGCCACGCATCAGCAGGAACCACCCGATGACACTGATTCATCCAGACGACTACGACCTCGAGGCCGTGCGCCGCGAATGGTGCGGCAAGCTGCTCGCCGAGGCCCGGGGCCGCTACCCGGTGGAGTACGACCCCATCCGCCGCCACTGCCACATGACGGGCGATCTCAACCCCCTGTTTCTGGACCCTGCCATCGCGAAAGAAGGCCCCTACGGCGAGGTGATTGTGCCGCCGTCGATGTTGCCGATCTACTTTGCCTCCGAGGGCCCGTGGCCACCCAAGCCTCTGGAAGCGGCAGATCCTGACAGGCCGATGTTTACCCTCGGCGTTCCCACGCCGGGGGATCGCGGCATCAACATGGAGGTGGAGTACGAGTTTCTCGAACCGATCCGCGTGGGCGACCAGCTCCATCTGCAGTTGCGCATCGCTGACATTTACCAGAAAGCCATCAAGCTGGACGCGCACGCGGTATGGATTGTTTCGGAAACCGCCATTTTCAATCAGCACGACAGCGTGGTGGCGAAATGGCGCAACACCGTCCTGGTGCATCGCTCGCCCGAGCAGGTGCGCGACGATGCAGCGCGCGCTGAGGGTGCCGGGACAGCGGAGACGGAACAATGAATGCGACAAATTACGAGTCGGTGCGTTACTTTGAAGACGTGGCAGTCGGCGAAGAGTTGCCGGAGCTGAGCATGCCGCTCGACTGGACCACAATGGCGCTGCAGGTGAGCGGTTCGCAGGACTGGACGCCCATCCACCACGATTTCGATTTCGCGCGAGAGAGCGGCATGCACAGCATCTTCTACAACACAGGCTGGACGTCCGGCATGCTGGGACGGCTGCTCAGCGACTGGGCCGGTCGGGAGGGCTGGGTGCAGAAACTTTCCTTCCAGATGCGCGGCATGAACGGCAACGGCGTGACCGTGATGGCGCAGGCCCGCGTGACCGGCAAGCACATTGAGGATGGCCAGGGACTGGTAGAGCTGGATATTTCGCTCGGCAACGATCAGGCGGGCGTTACCACCCCCGGCAAGGCAACCGTTCGCCTGCCACTGAAACAGGGAGATAGCGCATGACGGCCGATACCGCAAACACGGGCGACAGCGGCGCGGAGACGCCCCGTACCGGCCCCCTCACGGGCGTCCGGATTCTGGACATCGGCACCATGGTCGCCGCACCGCTGGCCGCCGGCGTGCTGGCCGACCAGGGCGCGGATGTGATCAAGGTGGAGCCGCCGGGTTTCGGCGATCTCATGCGCTACGTGGGCGCCTCGCGCAATGGCGTGAGTGCGCTGTTCCAGAATGTGAATCGCGGCAAACGCAGCATCGCCCTGGACCTGAAAAGCCCCGAAGGGCTGGACATACTGCAACGCCTGATTGGCGATGTGGATGTGATCCTGCACAACTTTCGCCCGGGCGTGGCGGAGCGGCTCGGGGTGGACTACGCCACGCTGTCGGCCTTGAACCCGGAGTTGATCTACCTGTCCGTCACCGGTTTTGGCCACTCCGGTCCCATGGCGGGCAAGGCCGCCTACGACAACGTGGTGCAGGCCTTCGCCGGCGTGGCGCACAGCCAGCCGGAGCTATCCACCGGTGAGCCCGCACAGTACCAGCAACTGTTCGCCGACAAGCTCACCGCGCTGTACGCCAGCCAGGCCATCACGGCGGCCCTGTTCGCGCGCGAACGCGGCGCCGGCGGCCAGCACATCCAGCTCGCAATGGTCGACGCGGTCGCCAGCTTCCTGTGGGCGGACGTTGCCGGTACCGCGGGGTTCAAGGATGAGGGCGCGGACCCGGGCATGCAGGTGTCCAAGGGCGTGCCGCTGCTCAAATTCAAAAACGGCTACGCCCAGGCGGCGCCCGTTTCCGATGACAATTTCCACGGCTGGTGCGCCGCCTTTGACGTGGATTCCAGTGATCCGCGCCTGGCCAGCATCATGCAGCGCAATATCAACCGCGACGCCGTGGCCGAGGTATCGCAACAGGTGTTCGCGCGCGCGCTGGAACTCGATGTGGACGAGACCATCGCCAAACTGGAAGCGGCGGACGTGCCCTGCGCGAAGGCTTATTCACTGGACGAACTGCCGCAACACGCGCAGATGCAGGCGAATGGATTGTTCGTCACCACCGCGCATCCGCAGGCCGGCACGCTGGTGGAGCCCAAAACCCCGGCCAACTTCAGCAACACACCGGCGGGCTGTGGCTTTCCCAGCGCCGCGCTCGGCGCGCACAGCGCGGAGATTCTCGCGGAGCTGGGGTTCAGCGAAGATGATATCGAGGCGCTGCGTGAGCGCAACGCGATTGCCTGAGAGCAAGGGCTGGCCCGCGAGCCAGGGGCCGTATCCCCTGTACGGGTACGGTTGAGCACAGTCCCGCCAATTTTTTTCAAGGAGCACAGCATGTCCCAACTGGGAACACCGTTCAGTCCCACCGCCACGCGGGTGCTGCTCTGCGGCGCGGGCGAACTCGGCAAGGAAGTCGTGATCGAGTTGCAGCGCCTCGGTGTGGAAGTGATCGCCTGTGATCGCTACGCGAATGCACCCGCCATGCAGGTTGCCGACCGCAGCTACACTTTCTCCATGCTCGACGGCGCGGAACTGCGGCGCGTGATCGAACTGGAGCAACCGCATTTTATTGTGCCTGAGATCGAGGCGATCGCCACCGACACGCTGGTAGAGCTGGAAAACGAGGGCTTCACTGTCGTGCCTACCGCACAGGCGGCGCGCCTGACCATGAACCGCGAGGGCATCCGCCGGCTCGCCGCGGAGGAACTCGAGCTCCCCACCTCGCCCTACCGCTTCGCCGACACGCGCGAAGCGTTCGACGCCGCAATTGCGGAAATTGGCACCCCCTGCGTGATCAAGCCGGTAATGAGTTCTTCCGGCAAGGGCCAGAGCACGCTGCGCGATGCGGCCGACGCCGGCAAGGCCTGGGACTACGCCCAACAGGGCGGGCGCGCCGGTGCCGGCCGCGTGATCATTGAGGGCTTCGTCGACTTCGACTATGAAATCACCCTGCTCACCGTGCGCCACCGCGACGGCACCAGCTTCTGTGAGCCCATCGGCCATCGCCAGGAGGATGGCGACTACCGCGAATCCTGGCAGCCACAGCCGATGTCGGCCGCTGCCCTGGCCGGCGCGAAAGCCGTCGCCGAAAAAGTGACCGCGGCGCTGGGCGGTCGCGGCCTGTTCGGCGTGGAGCTGTTTGTAAAGGGCGACGAAGTGATCTTCAGTGAAGTATCGCCGCGGCCCCACGATACCGGCATGGTCACGCTGATCTCACAGGATCTGTCCGAATTCGCGCTGCATGCGCGCGCCATTCTCGGCCTGCCGATTCCCGCGATCCGCCAACTTGGACCTTCCGCCTCGGCGGTTATTCTGGTGCAGGGCGAGTCCAGCCAGACCAGCTTCGCCAATCTCGATAAGGCGCTCGCCGAGCCGGATACAGACCTGCGCCTGTTCGGTAAACCCGAGGTTACCGGCCGCCGCCGCATGGGAGTGGCGCTGGCGCGCGATGACAGCATTGCAGCGGCCGTGGCCAAAGCTCTTAAAGTCGCCGCTGCGGTGAAGGTGGATATGGGCACGCCCACCGCCTGAGATCAAGTCTCCCCGGTAGTGCTGGTGGCCCAGTGTAATTGAGGGCAGCTGTGGTTGAATTGTAGCTCCCTGAGTGCAACCCGAGCGCTGGAGTCTGGCCACTTCGTCGAATACCCCATTTGGTGCGAACAAAGAAAGGGGCAGCGAGAGCTGCCCAAAAGGACCTGGAGACAAAGTGATTCAGGCTCATTCATAACCCCGGTTATCCTGATCACGCCGCTTTCCACGTCGAAGTTCCCGTTTTTTCTCCAGTTCTGCCAGCTCCTCGCGCTGCTCAGCGTTCAGCAGGCCGGAAATTTGTGCGGCGGTACTGGTCTTCACGTACAGCATGCGAGCGGTAATTTCACCGGCCTCGTCGGCGGTCTCACGGGCAACTTCCTCATTGAAGCTCTGCTCTTGCTGATGCAGGATTTTCTTCAAAGTGGCCAGGCGTTGTCGATCTGCCTCATTTTCTGCGTGCGAGGCTTTCAACAGTGCGTTAATGTCTTTCTCCTGGCTTTCCGTCAAATCCAGTTTATCTGCCAGGACGCTGACCATTTTTGCCGGGTTACGCTGGTGCTCGCCGCCTGGCATCGACCAGCTGGAGAACGCGACGGACAGCATAAAGACGCCCACCGCAACGGTGCTGATAAGGATTTTGGATAGAGACTTCTTCATAAGACTTCCTCATGTTGATTGTATTCGCTGCCGCCCCGCGGACGTTGGATGCACCGCCTTGATGACTGTGCATGTAAAACATCCTAGCGATACTCGCCCGTTAAGCTCTGCCCCCGCCGAGTAAAGAAATGTTAAGAAGCGTCTTGCCCTGTTAAGTCCGGGTGACAAGCGCTGCCCTGTTGGTCACACTGGCGTCAGGTTATCGGGTACGCAAGGGCGCGCATGAGTGCCGCGATATTGATTATTGATGACGATACGGAGCTCTGTGCGCTGTTATCTGATTTCTTGTCGCTGGAGGGCTTCCAGACCAGCGCCGTGCACGACGGCGCCGAGGCGGTCACACACTGCCACGAGCAACAATACGACGCGATTGTCCTCGACATCATGTTACCGGGGCTACAGGGCCTGGATGTCCTGCGACAGCTGCGCCTGTTCACCAACACACCCATACTTATGCTCACGGCGCGCGGCGAAGATACCGATCGCATACTGGGTCTGGAGCTGGGAGCCGATGACTATCTGCCAAAGCCCTGCAACCCACGCGAGCTATCGGCCCGCCTCCGGGCCATCCTGCGGCGCGGCAGGCTGCCCCGCACAGCCAGCGGCGTGCAGAGCATTAGTTGCGGTGCAACCTGTATCAGCCCGGCCGATCGCAGTGCCACTTTCGATGGTGTCGATCTCAATCTCACCAGCGCCGAGTTCAGCGTACTGCAACTGCTTGTGAGCAATGCCGGTAGTGTTGTCGATAAGGAGACACTCAGCCAGCAGGCGCTGGGGCGCGCCCTGACAGCCTATGACCGCAGTATCGATGTCCACGTCAGCAAAATCCGCAGGAAACTGGCAGAGCTCGGAGGTGACGATTTGATCATCAGCGTGCGCGGTGTCGGTTACCAGTTCAGGATCACGGCCGGGGACACCCCATGATGAGGTTGCGCGGCAACCTTTTTATAAAGATGTTCATCGCTTTCTGGCTGGTGACTATATCGATTCTCGTTAGCTGGATGCTGTCATCGCATTATTTTGAATCCAGGCCGCCACCCGGGGAGTATTCCGGACACCAGTCGGGCGGCCCTCCACATCGATTTCTGCTGCCCATCATCTACAACCTCCAGAATCTGGAAGATGATGCACTGGCAATGGCTGTAGCCAAAGTACGGCAGGAGCACGACATCGAGATTTACCTGGTCGACCGGGCCAATAGCGATCTGCTGGGACGCAAGTTACCTCCCGAGGTACAGCGCCTGGCGAAACGAATACATGGGGCTCGCCGCCGCGCCATTCTCAACACACCCAGGGAACGTCTGGTGGCACACGCTATCTATCGCCCGCAAGGGGGAATGCTGCGTGCGGTGTTCGTGTTCCCGGCACGACCCGGACCGATAATGGATGCGTTGCGCGGCAATGTGTGGCTGCGCATCGCACTGGCAATTCTGATTAGCGGTGCCGTATGTTTCGGTCTGTCCAGACTGATGACCAATCGCCTCAAAGACCTGCAACAGGCATCACGCCGGCTGGCTGATGGCGAACTGGATGCGCGACTTCAGGTACGCAGTAGCGGCGGTGATGAAACAGACGAGTTGGCACGCGACTTCAACAGCATGGCCGACCAGCTACAGCAGCGAATTCAGGCCCAGAAACGACTATTGGGTGATGTCTCGCATGAACTGCGCTCGCCGCTGGCGCGTCTGCGGGTTGCCCTGGCGCTGGCCCAGGAAAAACCCGACGGCGGCCCGGTCTACCTGGGGCGTATTGAGCAGGAAGCCGAGCGTCTGGAAGAGTTGATCGGGCAACTGCTCAGCACGCAGGCGGATGATATGGAGCTCGATGCGCATATCGATCTTGTGCCCCTGCTGACCCAACTGTGCGCGGACGCCAGTTTTGAGGGACAGGTTGACGCTAAAGCGGTCGACTTCATCGCCACAACACAGGAGGCGATTGTCGATAGCAGCACAGAACTGTTGCGCAGATGCTTCGACAACATACTGCGCAATGCGCTACATCACACCCCTCATGACTCGCGGGTAAAGGTGTCACTGCAATTGTCCGGTGACGAATACCAGGTGACTATTGAGGATCAGGGGCCAGGTGTACCCGAGGAAGATCTCGGGCATATCTTCGACGAGTTTTTTCGCGTCGACTCTGCCCGTTCGCGATCTTCCGGAGGCTATGGTCTGGGCCTGGCTATTGCCCGGCGCGCTATTCTGCAGCACGGTGGCGAAGTGACAGCACAAAACACCGGCACGGGATTGCGCATCACTGTGCTACTGCCTAAGTCTGGGCAGGGCACCCACACGACTCTTTAAGTAGCCGGGCCTGCATGCGCCACGATGTTCAGCTCAGCGCCACCCAATGCAGCGACAACACCAGCAGCGCACTGGCGGCGCTCCAGGAGGCGACTACCCGCACGGCGAGCCGTTGCCAATCGCGCCGTGGCAACTCCGCCAGCGCAGCGAATAGAATCAGACACACGCAGGCGCCCACGCCGCTGCCGGCAAGCGCGGCGGCAGCGCGCGTGGCGCTGGTGATTTCCGGTGACGAATCCAGGCCCAGCGCGAGGCCGACCGTGGCCGCCAGCCCAGCGGCCACACCCACAGGCAGGCGCAGGCGCAGCGCCACCAGCAGGCCGCAGACGATGCTGCCCGCCAGCAACCATAACTCCAGGCCGGGAAAAGACACCCCGGAGCCGACAGCAACCAGCCCCACCACAATGGCGGGCAGAAAGGCGCAGTAGCCCACACGCATGGCATCCAGCCCCCGCTGGCCCAGCAGGAAGCCGAGTGTGAGCAGCACCAGCA
>TARA_R110000823_G_scaffold120482_6_pt1 | contig 14087 bp, 30 predicted proteins | sample TARA_R110000823 | Tara Oceans TARA_R110000823 (sample SAMEA4397722) | marine metagenome | biome: Polar Biome; feature: [DCM] deep chlorophyll maximum layer (ENVO:01000326); material: water (ENVO:00002006), including particulate matter (ENVO:01000060) such as... | depth 20 m | reverse complement strand
GGCACTCCTTAGAGTCCATCATCACTACATTGTCCCCTTCTTTATTGGGGATGAAGAGGACGATATAATCAGAGCCATCCTTATTAGGTAGGCCCACCATGTAATCCTTGTCATACTGTGAGGTATGTGATGTAAATTTAATTTCCTTCCCGTCTTTAGTTCCAGAGAAAGAAGAGGGGCCAAGTGACTTTACATCTCTCAGCCCCCATTCTAACCTAGCAAACAGAACTAGTCCCTTAGAAAGGGAGTGCATCCTTGGGAGTTGTTTGCTCCGCCGCCTTTTCCTGACGTCGTTCCTTGGCTGCCTCGCTGTTCGGATTGAACACCCGAGCACAAGGCTTACCACCCTTACTCATGAAGAGGGTGATGTAGGCGTTGCCGCCCTGACCCTTCTCGTTTGTAGTGGTTAGGTATTGGTCCATGATGTCCTTCATCTCATGACCTTTGAGTTTGACACTCCAAGAAAGGAGTTGACCTTCTTCGTTGTAACGGGGCTCTTCAACCCACCCAACTAATTCTGAGTCATATTTTTTATCGCTCATCTTCTGTACGCTCATCTTCTGTAGTTTTAAAGTAAAATATAGTGCTGCAAATATACTCCTCGCAGCCGAGAGTTCCAAGAATTACACTCGGAAAGTTAAATAATCTGTGTCTGGAGAAGCTTCACTGCCCGCCTCCAAGAATGTTCGTATACGTTCTATGCCATCGTTGAACTTCATCTCCCCAGCGAACAACGTTTCGTCAGAGCATTCAATAATAGCAGGTAGGTAAGGCATACTCTTCTCTTGGGCTAGCCAGTAGAATTTATCCACCCCGAAAACCTTCGTATAGATGTAAGCTTGGATGTCATAGCTAAAATCCCTAACGCTGTACCGGAATTTCGTCACCGACATAGTGGACTTAGAGTCTACGATGAAGCCATCTCCAAGGCAGTCTAAGAATCCCTTGACTTCTACATCTCCGAGCGCCTCATTGAACTCAACCTGATACTTTCCTGAGCTAAGATACATGTCCTTTAGACCGCTGACTTCCAGTCTGTTAATCATATCCATGGCTTGGGTCCAATCCTTTTGAGTGGTGAGGACCTTGCCCATGGCCTCGGCGGTGCCTTTCAATTCCGCCTTGGCGGCCTTGAACTCACCAGAGAGCTTGGGATTCTTTAGCTTCAGTGACTTTGAAGAGAGGCTGTCCATGATGCGGTCTTCATCGGCAATCTCATACGTCTCGATGGCCCTGTCCTTTTCGAACAACAGCATGTCGTACATGGTACCGAACACTAGAGCGTCAGACTTAAAGACAATCTCTCGCTTCATATACTTGTCGAACATAGACATGTCCACGAGTGCGTTCTTAATGGAAGAGTACGACAGGTGTCGCTTCCCATACCGAGCTTCTAGAGCGTCGGGTATACTGAAGGCGCTCATCGCACAAACTTCTTAAGGCCAGTAATCTGCCCCGGGGTAAGAGACGACTCGTACTTCTTCATGATACTATCGAAAGCTTTGTGCTTATCCGCTGCTTGCTTGATGTATCCAACAGCTTTGTCCATGATGTTCTCCTCTTTGGCTTCAGATACGGCAGCCTTAGCGACTGGTGCCTGACGTTTAACAGGAGCTGACCTCGTCTGTGGTGCGTCATCAGAGCCTACGTTGGTAGCGTCAGCGTCCTTCGTGTCGTCGATAGCAAAGAGTCCGTTCATAGCATACTTCCGAGCGTATGAAGAGGTGGCTCCAGTAATCTGAGCTGAGTCCATTCCCTTCTTGTCCTCTGGCTCACGGGCAAAAGCAACAGACTCAATAGAATCAGAGTCGCTGGATAGCTTCACCGTAGACTTGACATAGATTCGTGTTCCTACCTCCACCACTTCATCTGATATGGTTACAGACAAAGCTCTTTTCGAAGAGAGTGGTTTCACTGCCTCAAGGATGTCCTCAGCAGAGCGATAGTTGTACTTGCCAAAGTTATTGCGTTGGCCTTTTGGTGCTTTGAGTTCCTTCTGAATCTCAGCGAGTAGGGTGTGAACCCCTTTTTTATTTGTAGTGCTCATCTTAAGTTTATTTATTTATTTAATGTCAGCCATGAGTAGGGCTTTCAGTTCTTCTCTTTGGAGTAGGTTCTCTTTCGGAGGCTCCAAATGTAAATCCATTTCTTTTAATAACCTAGCTTTTCTTCTCTCAAGAATCGCTTCTTGGTGTAAAAGGTTCAAGAGCTTGGACTCGTTGCCTTGTCGGGCGTCGAACTCAGAGGTAAACTTCAAGGCTGTGTCGAATATCATTTTGTAATCCGGCCAGAAGACTAGGTTGTCTCTATGCATGCGGCTATAGTGAGACATCGTGCTCCGGTCTCGTCCTACCACCTTAGCAGTAGTCTCTTGTATAACTCCAATGCTCATTAGCGCAACCGCAAAGGCGGCTCTAGCTTTTACTTGGGGTGTGGTCTGTCCGTCACCTCTCGCAATGTTTATCTCGTGGTAGTAGTTGTCGCGTACTTCTTTGAGTACATCTACTGATGTTTTATTTTTCATGGCTTATATTATTTATCAATTTATTTTTCTGAACTGTACTGTACTAAATGAAAGGGGGGAAGGACCTTTGTTTCTCATGGCAAAACCCTCCTATGGAATGTAAAAACCCGTCGTAGGCTCTCCCTACGCACCATTCGGCTGCCCCCCCAGAGTCAGCGTTCTGACTCTATTTCTTTTCTAATCTTCTCTCTTGCGGATACGTACTCTATCATCGCCCTCATCACCCTCTCCAGCCTTCTAGAAAATATAGTCAGCTCATCTCCCATCGTGGGGTCTGTTCCTTCTATGTCTCCTATGTACCTGTCCGAGTTAGTCTTCAGGTGTTTCATGAACTGCCCTAACATGGCCTCAATGTCTCCTTCCACCCACTCTAAGACGTCTTGTTCGATGACATCTTCACAGGCATATATGGAAGCCATAGAACCTGAAGCAGTGGAAGAATCTATCAAGGACAGAATGGTTTGAATAGCTTTTTCGTTAGTCATTTTCTTTTGCCTTCGTGCACCTCTAGTGCTGTAAAGATAACAGCCATAGCTGAAAGAACAATGATTGTTGGTAGATATTCTATCATTTTATTGGTACGTTGAACACAGTTTAAAAATCTCTACCGGGTCAGAGAACTTGTAGTCCTCGAACTTATTTGATTGTGCTTTAGCAAAGCTTACCGCCTGTGTCTTGGCCTTGGAGGCCGTGTTAGAGTAAAACACTTCTCGACTCTGTGTGGTAAGGTCCGTAACCACACACTTGAATGTGCCTTGGTCTCTATTCTCTCTTCTCTTCTCTCGTGATAAATCCATTTTACTTCTGTATTATTTCTGTTTAGTACCCCTAGTAGGATTCGAACCTACAGCCTTCACCTTAGAAGGGTGACACTCTATCCAGTTGAGTTATAGGGGCTTAATGTCTCACAGGTTTCGGTGACCTGCTGCCTGTGACAGTCGCAATGACGAGACAAGTACCCCCTCTAGGACTCGAACCTAGGACTCTCTCGTTAAAAGCGAGATACTCTAACCAACTGAGTTAAGGGGGCATATAGAGCGTTAATAAAACAGACTCAGTAAGTGACTATATAACTTCTCGTTCTTGGACTTCAAGACAAAGGTGTTCACGTTAGGAACAAGACCGAGGTCATCTGCATACTTCTTGTTTGCAGCCACGATGGCGGACCTCTTACTCGGTGCACTGATGGTGTTCCATCCACCTCCGTTGAAGAGGAATATGTATTCTTTGTCTTTCATGATTCTTTTTTTTTGATAATCTGTTCTTCTTCTTTTCTATCACGTATTCATAACCCATCCAAAGCGGAGAGGAGGACTGACTCCTCCAAGGTTGTTTGTTTAGTAGCCACCTTGTGGGTTTTTTGATGAATCAAATTCTTCTAAACCACTAGGCTGAAACCACTAAGTCTGGTTGCTTACCCACTTCTAAGAGCGAAGGTACACGCCATTCTTGAGACTGCCTAATCTTTTGGTGGTTTATTTTCAGCTATCATGGACATGACCCGATACTCTAAGGCTGTAGCCATGTAGCGCAGCTCCTTTGCCTCGCGCTTTAGTATGTCCAAGGCGTTACTCTTAGATGATTCCGATGTAGGTTTTTCGTTCTTCATGATTGACATAGGTATGGTGGTGTGGTGTACCCCGCAAAGAGTTCGTTGATTTCATTCTGTACGTGTAGTCGGTTCATGTACCGGGATGTTTCGTTGCTTACCATCTCGTCTATTTCCAGCTTACTGTACAGCTTAACAAGCTCAGTGCTGAGTCCGTGGCGTACCTTCAAAGAACCCATGTCATGCTCTAAGAACACCACAGTAAACCTCTCCATCAACTCCACAGGCCAAGGCGCATAGTCAGCCTCTTGAATCATCTCGTTTAACTCGAGGATTTCTTTCTTTGCTAAGGACACGTCAAACATTATAGACAGATTGAACAGCGCGAGTAGCCAAGATGTGTGCATACGAACGTTGCTGATGAAACGTCCCCGTTGTCTGACCCGGTGGGATTTCAACCGAAGCTTGATTGCAACAGACGAACAGACCTGTAGATTGCCCGCTGATATACCGCGCCATCTCTAAGACATCAGCCTGCATCCGGCTGGCGTATGAACTCATCATAACGTTTCTCTGCGCAGCATCCAATGCTCGTCCAATAATCCACGTCTCCGGGTAATGCCGCTCGTACTCTTTGCGATGCTTGATGAAGTGGAGCAGGTCTTCTTCGTTACCAATCAAATCACTTATGAAGTGAACCAACTTCCCGACCAACTCTTCTTCGTCTACAATAAAGTGATAAGCATCGTGCGCTTCCTTGTCTCCCGAGAACTCCGGCATGAGACCAACGAACTGCCCCTCAAAGTGTGCTGCTCCACCGGCAGACAATCCTGTTTCAGCATTGTGGAAGGTCGTAGACCAATCCCACGGCGTGTCTTTCGAGACTATCTCCGACGTTCCCTTGAGGTCACCTCGATGTGGCGGTGCATGGAAGCATCCGATTACTACTGGGCCGATGTGCCTGTCTTCTATTCCTATCGTTTCTAAATATTTCATGGTGTTTGTTTGTGTGGTTAATAGTCTTCTCGTTTTCCGTGGGATTTTTCGTAGGTTTCAACGGACATCACATCCCCGCCGTTCAAGTCCCATAGTACCTCCTTCAGCGTTTGGCTGTGCATACTCCTGCCTTGCATATACTCGGAGATGTACCCCTCGTTTAGGAACATCCACCAATCCTTTTTGTCAGAGTCCATATTGCCAAACTCTGACCAGCAATCCTCGACCCGTGGGTCGGCGAGTGCCTGTGCTAACGTGTACACCTTCTTGAACTCGCGCTTTACTCTCTTCTTCTTAGTCATGCTTTCTTGTGTGTTTGAATTGATTATACGGCTGAGTAGTATTTCACGCCGTCGATTGTGACCAAGTTCGGGCGGCCTCCGAACTCAATTGTATTAGGGTCGTGCGGCTCGAGTTTTCCAGCGGCAAGCATATCAACGTTAACGTTGCGCCTCCATGTGCGGTTGTCGTGGTATCCGTCGCGGGACTCATAGTCGTTGGTGAGGACTCGTTCCGCAACTTCGTTTATGGTGTCACTGCGTAGAGAATCTTCGAGGCCCTTGTACTCGTCCGCATACTCGTCCGATTCAATTGTTCTTCCTGCTCTAAGGTAGTCAGACAGGCAGTCCATCCTGTCTTCTAATGTGGCTCTTGTGGTAACGTTCATGGGTGGTTTTGTTTTGATAGTGCAATGTACATAGTCATTTTCGGAACACCAAACCAAAAATGTTAAAAAGTGTTAAAGAATGTTAATTTATTCCTCTGATTTGAATTGGCTCTCATAGCCCCACTTTGTTTCGCCCGTCACTAACTTGACTACGAACCGCGTAAGACCTTGGGAGTCTGTTTCCTTTGCCGTTATTACCCCGGCCCGCTTCCTTGCTTTACCAAAGTGTCCGCAGTAAGAAACCCTTTCGTTAATAGAGAACTTCATCGGAGTGTGATTTCTGCTTTGTTCTTGAAGTCCCAAATAGATTGCTCACCACGGGCTATGCCGTGTAGTAGAGCCTCTCGTAGGTTTTCGTGGTGCGTTATCACGTCTATGACGACTGCACCTCCTCCGCTGACCCATCCACCTATGCCGATGTTCACGGCCCAAGCCGGGCAGTTCTCCCCTACGTGTTCCAACTCGGAGTAGATTGCGAGTCTTACATTTTGAAGCTCCTTGGGTTGGTATGGGAAGACCGCCGCTAATCCATACCCGCCGACTGAATAACCCCATGTTGGGCAGCGACCTTCGATGTCTGTAAAGCCCTTGGTTTCAGTTATCTGACGCATCGCAGCGTCTACTCGTTGTTGAATGTTCATAGTGTTTTGTTTTGATAGCCTCAGTCCCGGTAATTTTGCATACAATCGATTGCGTCTTCCAATGCCATCCACAGTTCTTCGTGGTACTTACCGATTTCGTCTTCGGGGACTAACTCAATCAAGTAGTTTTGCAATTCAGCCAATCCATTGGCAATTTTCATCTTGTCTTTGATTCGGCGATTCGGCACGAAATACGCGCTCTTTAGAGCATACTGATGTTCGCTTGTGGCTCGATACAAGACAGCCTCAGATTGAAACCAATCCTCTTTGATGTAGTCTTGGACTTCGGGAAACTTTATTAAAGTATAGTTCATAGTGTGTGTGTTTGTGTTTTAAATTTTTGGTTTTCATCGTACACAGAAGCCCGAAACTTCTTTTCGAATTCGGCCAGTTCTACTTCGATGCCGCCCACAATATGGACGTACACCGCACCTCTGTACTCGCGGGAGGATATGCCCCTTTCCTCGAAGTACGCTATACATTTTTCTTCTTTGCTCATGCTTTCTGTTTTGTTTTGATAGTGCAATTTACGATGACAACTCTGCCGCACCAAATCTGAGTTGTTAATTAGTGTTAAAGAATGTTAATCCATTTCTTCAATTGTAACGAAATCAGCTTTGTCGATTCCATCTCGACGTAACTCTTCGCACTTCTCAAGTAGGTAGCCCGCAAGGACTTCCATCTCAAGGATGATGTCTTCGGTGCTGCGGGTTCGCACACATTTAAATATCTCGTAGCGAGTCTTTTCGGACTTCTCGATAACCCGGGCCATCTGAGCAAACTGATGTACGCATTCCCATCCGTCGTGCCTTGTCTTATTTACTTGATTATTCATGCTTTCTCTGTGTTGTATTTTGTTCTGTGATGTTGTACTATTCCGAATGCTTCAGCCTCCTCACCCGCAGAGAGTAACACGAAGTCCGCCATACCTCCTGCTTGGTATGTTGACCATCCGAGTTTCTGCACCCAAGTTTCCAAATGACTTACTGATTCAAAAGTAAAGGTGTGCTTCACCTTGCCAACTTGAATGGCCGCTTGTATTTCGACTGTATTCAGCATGGTCGTGGTGTGTTTGCCATTTCAAACTCTCCGATAATTTTGCTCACCTCCATCCAAAAGCCAGACCGGTCTACGAGACGGATGCCGTCCATATCCATCACACGCAGAACGGATTGCGGATTCCCATCGATGACGTAGTTGTGTCCGTCGATGCAAGTGATATAACTCATCTCCCATCGAGCGTGTTGTCGATGCGCACCCCACACACGGGATAAGGTAACTGATTCTGTCCCTTGGCCTTGCGGGCCGTTGCTCCACTTCCATTGCGTCCCACTTTTTTTGCAGTGTAGGCGTGGTTGGATTATGATTTTCAAGTCGTTCATGCTTTCTGTTTTGTTTTAATAAATTCTACTATTAACTTGTTAATCAAATGGCGGGCAGTAACCGTTCTTTTTGAACGCCTTAATCAGCGGGTGAGACGCCAGTTTCGGATGCACATCGAACTGCGTGAGACGCTCACCGCACTTGTTGCAGTCGTAGCCGTCATCAGCTATGTAGTCGTTGCCTTCGTCGTTGAGGCCGTCAAAGAACCACGGGTTCTCGGAGTCGTACTCGTAGCAGTTGCCACGTCCGTCAGGCCCGTCAGGCCCTTGCCCATGTTCCTTCCGAGCCTCTGCCTCGGTTGGGATGCACCACCGACAGTAGTCAACTTGTCCCGCTTCGCTGTTCTGAATTCTCATAGTGTGTTTGTTTGTGCTTTTATAAATTCTACTACTGCATTGTACACTCTATCAATTTTAGCATCACATAAAGCATCTGCTATATTAGTGCATTCATTATCATCTATGTCGTTATCCCACATAATCTTCTCCGCTACAGGCATTAGCCTATTCCAATCCTCATGGTATTGGTTAAACATATTGCTGCTCTGTGCTTCGTAGAGGTGTTCCACACCCATGAATCGGGCTATTAAGATATTATTATTCATCTCTCTGCTTTTATAAATTCTACTACTGCCGAGCACACGGCATCTATCTTTGTTAGACCCTCATGCCCTCGCATCTGCGATGTCACGCAGTCCCCATCACTCCAGATGATGCACAAGGTTTTGCTTATCTCTACGGTGTACCTGTAGCCATCCATGTCCAAGGTGGATTCAATCTTCTCTACCACGGGCATCAAAGAGTTCCATGAAGTGTCGTAGTCGAGTGATGCGACCGGAACGATTTCGTTACGTCCGTTGTCATCGCGTAACATTAGCGTGGGATTGCCTTGGATTGTCATGCCCATGAATTGGGCAATCAAGATGTTTTCTGAGTTATTCATGTGTTCTGCTTGTTTAGGTCAAAGAGACTGATTCCATCCTCGTTTCCCGTGTGGTTCTTGCGCTCCCCCTTTTCGAAGTCGGTGTACTCCAAGTAGACGAACCCTTGTGCGGTTCGGTTATCTGTTAAGATGACGCGGTATTGGGTGATAGCTGCCGTGTATGCTTGCCCGTAAATACGCACGACCTCGTCGTTGTTGGTCGGGGGCTTCATTGATGCAATGGCGGTGCGAAAGTCAACTGCTTCCACTTGGAAATCAGTCATCGTCCCTTTCTCTTCGTTCTCCACTTCGACGTGGAAGATGCGGGTATTGTATTTTGAGGTACTCATAGCTTGTTTCGTTTTGATAGTGCAATTTACGTAACTACTTCGGCTGCACCAAATCTGAAGTGTTAATTAGTGTTAACAAGTGTTAACGAGGCCATTGGCTGTCCAAGCGTACTTGTTCTGTCAGCGTTGTCAGTTCCCAACAAAGGACGGCGACTGCGCTGACTACGATGACCATGATTAAGATGGTAATGCAGTTCTCGATGTAGTGAGCTTTCTTGCGTCCGAAGTAGGATGGCAAGATTGGGTATTGTGATAGATTTTTCATGATTTCTGTGTTTACCTTTCTGCGAATGTCATTGCTTATATTTTAAGCGTTAATCATTAGAGAATAGCCATATCCGAGTAGAACGAATAGTCCGACAATGACAATTGCTGTCGTGATGGTGGCGATAGTTTCGCGCGTTGTGAGTTCTTTCATGATGCTTGGATTATAGGTCAATTAAGATGCCTTGAGCGGCGACCGCTTCAATGACCAAGGGGTGCAATTCGAATGTGCCATCGTAGCCCGTCAGCGTCCACTTGCCGTCTATTTTATCGAGTTCAAGTTCACCCTCCTCGTGGAACAATTCGCCGCCCGATTTGGCATCGAAAATTTCGTACCAGCCGCCATAGGAGACTGAAACTCCGACCTCGACATCGAATCGGTAGCCATCGTGGATGTGTGTTTCTCTGCTATTGAATTTCATGTGATTAAGCGTTAGATGTTGAGTGAAAATAACCACCATCGCAGCCTTCATCCTTGCTGTATCCGACAGCAACATATCGTCCATCATTGCGCAGCGAAAAATCCGTGATTGCACCCGTGGTAGTTCTGTCCATCAGAACTGAAACACGCTTGCCCTTGATGGCTGTAATCGTACCGCGATTAACCCAAGAGCATTGCTTGGCTGCGATGCGGTCGCCGACTCTCATCGACTTGATTTCAATCTTATCAATCCGCTCGTCTTCAATCCGCTCAAACTCCTCCAACAGGAGGTAGTGACGCATCTCAGCAGATTCAATCAGCTGCATCTTGTGATACCCCAACGCAACTGGAAACTCTTGCGCTTCGGTCGTTTCGATGAAGCGGCGCAACTGACGGCACTCAGCCTTGATTTCAGCTGCTGAGAGGTCGCCTTGGACGGGGGAAAGGGAAGGTGTGGTAGTAATCATGATGGTACAGGTTAAACGTTAGCAAGGAAAATCATCGCAGTAGTTGCGATAGTGAAGAGAGTAGCAGCAGCGAAGAAAATCGAGGCGGCAGCGGAGGCGTTGTTGTTTTGCATAGCCCAAAGATATGGACAACATTAGATGCGCCCGACATGGAATAGTGAGAAACTTTGCAAAAGATTTTGAAGTGTCAGCAAACACTGATAGTGTAGCGCATAGTTCAGCACAAAGAAAGTTCACCGAGCAAGGGGTGAATGGGAGGAATAGGGGTATTGGGAAAGGAGGGGGAGGGGATAGTCCCCGCTACTCGCCAGTCTCTTCGGCGTACTCAACTATCAGTCAATGCCTTAGCTTATTGCTGATTTGGAGGGCATGCTCTGTGGTTCAGTGTTGACGGGTGTTGTAGCTGATTTGAGGGCTATATAGGAAGGGGGCGGCAGCGCGGCGGCGGATGTGCGCAAGGTTCGGTGTGGATGCAGCGCAGCGATGGCAAGCAGGGTCATGGGGCTGCCAACGTGCCGCGCAGGATGAGAACAGAGGCTGTCACATGGCAAACCAAAAGCTCAAATCGTAGGCGGAAATCAAGCTGAGAATCAAGGGACGGGGGACGCAGATTCGGTTCCGGGATGCAATGGCTGGCGGGGGGAGATGAGATTATCCCCAACCTAAACATGTCTATGCGACCTAAACATGTCTAAGCGAAATCCCCCAAAAAAGAGAGTGAACAGACTAGAACTAACGTTTCCCATGCACAACTACAGTAGTCTGTTTTCATAAAGCAGTTATTCACAAAGCTTTAACGTGCTTGACTTTGTCAGTTTTTTCGTGTACCTTCACCTCACGCAGTCAGAGGGGGTATGGGCTATTAAGTTAGTAGCTTCTACAGTTATTATGGCTTCTACAGTTAGAGAAGCGAAACATAGCTTGGCGTACCTAAGGGGTCATGCGTTCCGCACCCCCGCGGTCCGCAGCAAAGTAAGAGGCTTGTGACTTTAACTGTGTATTCAGGGTAGTACTGCTCTGAAGTGAGGTAGGCTTATTAGTGCGTGTTAGTCTGTCTTATCTTTGCTATATGGACACATTAAATGTAGCAACAGACGTTGCAGCTTCTGGTGGATTAGACTTCATCTTAGGCAACTGGGCAGGCCTCTTACTCGGCCTCATGGCTTTTATTAAGGTCGTAGTTAACTTGACACCTACAGAGAAGGACAACCAAGTATTTGCGTGGTTAGACACTCTCATCAACGCTATCATCTCTGATAAGAAGAAGTCATGAGACCTATTAAGAACATATTCGGTGGTGGTGCCACTGGGCCGCAGGGGGGAGGCATGACTAAGAAGAGTTACCCCCGTCACAACAACCCCATCTTCGCTCCTTTTAACGAGGCGGAGTTTCATATGGAGCAGGGTAATTTTCCTATCTATCGCGATGGGCAGCTTCAGAGGGTCGTTCCTTTGAGTGAGGTTCCTGAGAGTTTTGTAGATAAGTTCCTTGATTTTCAAAGGAGCACCACGGACAGCTGGGAAAGCGATGCAGAGCAGCGGAAGGACGCAGCTACTCCTGAGGGTCAAGAGCGTTGGACTAACATTAACAAAGACCGCTACCGGGGTATGTACCCTGATGCTGGTCAAGGCGCGGCTCATGAGACAAGGCTTGCTCACAACGCCGGCGGCATGCCGAGTGTCGGCAACCCCCTTCAGGAGCTTGCACAGATGCTTATGGGTGCGAAGAGTTTCGCTAAAGGCAGTGGCTACAAGAGAGGATATAACGATGAGTATACTCGTCAAATGAGAGACTAATGAGACCTATTAAGACTGGTAAAGGAAAGCCAAGTGTAAAAGACTTACTCGAGGTTCTGGAGAACAATGTGTATGCTCTCGAAGGACTGGAGCACCCGCAGGTAGCTTCTTTTAGGGCAGCAATGGACGCGGTAAGAAAGTCTCTTCACAAGCCTCACAAGAAGTCTGCTACTCTCGTAGCTAAGACGAGAAGAGCTACAGGGCTTGACAAAAACTAAAGCACATCATGAAAGCTGTTAAGAAGTACTCTTCAGGCGGTAAAGTAAAGTCTGGCTGCGGATGTGGCAAGGCTAAGTGTAATTGCAAGAGCTACGCTAAGGGTGGTATCGTAAGCGCTACTGGACCTAGCGGACCATCGGGGCGCTCGGGCGTTAACTACTCAGCTAAGTCTGAAGCTAGTAACGCTAAGAAAAACTGCAAAGCAAACTCTTCTTGTGGCGATAGCTTCGAAGTAGGGGGTTTCAAGTCAACGGCTGCGACCACAGGTTCTAATAAGAAGAGGTTGTCTAACGTAGGTAGCTCAAGGGAGTGGACGAAAAACAAACGAGACGAGAAGAAAAACGCAAGGAAAGCTCATCGAGCTGTAAAGAAAGCTGCAAGGCAAGAAAACCGAGCGGAACGGCAAGCGGAAAAAGAAAAGAAAAAAAGAACGTACAGGTACGTCAGCCCGAGATTTATGTAAGCTCTTATGAAAGCCAAGAAACGTACAGAGAGGCAGTACAATCGTGCTAAGCGGCAGGCCACGCGCCGACGTGCGAACACCTTGCTAAGAGACGCTGACTCTATAGACCTCCTGTCTATGCTAGAAAATTACAAGACAGGAGTTTCTAATCCAGATTCCCCATGGCCTGCGGCAGGACAGTTCAATCCCTTGACAGGGGAGGCAGTTATCTACCCCTCAACAAGGGGTGAGGACAGGGACGACGTCAGAACACATGAGCTAACACACTCTTCTCAATTCAACAGCTCTCTTAAAGGCCGCCCAAACAACAGGACAGTTCGAGAGGCGGCAGAAGGATTAGAAGACTCTATTGGTGAGGTACAAAGGGGTACGATGACCGGCAAGCAGAAGTACGTAATAGACCCCCTAGAGCTAGAAGCTTTCATCAAAGGAGCACACAATGTAGCTTCAGAACAAGGTGTAGACTTTAGTGGAGACTTTGAATCTATACGAGAACAGTTGAACAGAATCCCACAAGACAAAACCAACCCGAACATCAGAGGGTTGATTAGCTTGTTACAACCCTCGGGGGACAGCTTTGGTAACGCATGGAGAGACGACCAGAAGCAGTATCTTCAGGAAGCTTTTAACGGGGTAGCGCAGTACAAGGACATGGACGAGAACTTCACTCCATCTAATCTAGCTGCAAGAAGACAACGGAACTTAGAAGGTCGGATGGAGAAAAAGACAAGCGAAGAAGCTATTAAAGAGTGGTTACAAAGGAGCCGGGATTCTCGGCGAGGTGGCCGTGGAACACAGCAGAACGAATCAGGGTATTAAGAAATAAAGAAATAAACAGCTTGTTTACCAAACCTCTTGACGTATATTGCTAGCCTTATGAAAAAATTCATCACCCTTTTCCTAGCTCTAGCTACACTTTCTTCTGGATGTTCTATTACCAGAACCCCTTCCTCCAACAAGAGATACCACCGGTATCACCTAAGAGGACCTGCTTTCCCATCAACCTCAGCTGAGAGTACCACTCCACAAGAAAACATTAAACATGAGACCGAGAAAAAGAACTGTCTTTAACTCAGACAGCGCCACTGGACCAGAGCCAGCTATGGACCCGCGCATGCTGCGAGCTATGCTACAGCTAGCTGGTAAGAAGCCTGATGCTCACTATCCGGCTGAGTCTTCTGTTCCAGAGAACCCAGACTACGAGAAAGTAAAAGACTTCCTCATGTGGCAAGCCGTAGCTGAGTCCGGAGGGAATCCCAATGCATACTCCACCAGAGCAAATGGAGACACCTTAGCACAAGGACTGACTCAGCTCACCCCTATAGCTATTAAACACGCTCAAAACAAACGATGGGTAGGTAAGGACTTTGACCCTAAGAACCCTGAACACGCCATTGAGTTGCAGATAAAGATGATGGACGAGGC
>TARA_R110000823_G_scaffold2050_2_pt1 | contig 14203 bp, 14 predicted proteins | sample TARA_R110000823 | Tara Oceans TARA_R110000823 (sample SAMEA4397722) | marine metagenome | biome: Polar Biome; feature: [DCM] deep chlorophyll maximum layer (ENVO:01000326); material: water (ENVO:00002006), including particulate matter (ENVO:01000060) such as... | depth 20 m | reverse complement strand
ACTTTAAATTGACGAGTTAATGCGTCGGCCACATGGTCGATCGCTTCTGCACGTTCTCTTAGTGACTTGATATAATCTATCACTTCTTGCTGATCGCTCGCTATGTAGTACCCTTTTCTGTTAGAAAGTAGTAATGGGACTTTATTATTAATCCTGATGTGATTGACCATCTTTCTAAGCCTGGGTGGAGATAGTGTTAAATCGTGATACTGTTTGATCATTGCGATTATTGCAACACTTGTCATTGCTGCATCTTTACCTACCAATTGTTTGAATCCTTTGATCAAAATTGGTAGAATTTTGTCTTTTTCAATTTTTGTCAGTTCTTTCGTCTGATCGTTAAACCCTGTTATCATTACGTCTGTGTTATGTAGACGACATCGATGTCGTCGAGTGAAAAAAAAAGGGGAAGATCCACCCGGACCTTTACCCCTCCGCCAACTGGTATTAACCCAATCAGTTGACTACTAACTTGCATTTTTAATGTTTAAGCCGCCATCGTGCCTATTTATCACTTGCGTAATGTTCGGTCGTGTGGCTGGGCTTTTCCGAAGAGAGATGGGAGTCGAACCCATCAATAACCGTTAAGTTTTTATAGTGCGCACAACGCTTTGACCACCTAAGCTACTCTCTTTACCCGTTTACTTTCCCGTCATCTCTATACCTATAAATACCGATAGTATTTACGTCAAACATAACCTCATGGTTATTTGTTACTTTGGCCATGCAGGAGTCGTCAGTCATTCCATTCCGTTGTTGAAACTTCCGCTAAGAGCGTATTATTTGCGAGATTGTGATAAACACACATAAACCCTGTTTTGCTCTGCTACTAACATTGATGTACTCCCTTTGTGATTGTGTTTCGTGAAATGTAAAAAATGTGTTCAAGTATGACACACCATCTTCAGGGCAACACCCATACTGACCGTTACTCGTAAACTATTATATATTCTTTAATCTTTATTCTATATCCCGGTGGAAGATCCGAGCTTTGTACTAAGGTTTCCCTTTTCCGGTGTACTCAGTATTCACTATCTTGAGATTCATCGCCTATGGTTGGTTGGTATTATTTCGAAATTTAACCAACGCCATTAGGTTTCACCTATTCAAGTCTCCCATGTGGATATAACTGCAAAGTCGGAGTATTCATTCGAACCAACTTTACGTGTTATTTACTCTTCAAAAGGTAGGACTATAAATCCTTCCTCTACTTCTTCATGTGTTCTTGACCATTGTCCAGTGGATTGGTGGTATGCGATAGAACGAAGTAATCTCTCCATTTCTTGTGTACCTTTACCTATCCATTTTTGACTAATCTTTAACACTCTACATTGATACAGTCCGTGAGTTTCAACTGCTACGATATAATACGTAAAGTCAATCCCTCCTGTGAAATCAGGGTAGTTTTGTTCTATGTAAGCAATTATAGCATCTGTATAAAATGCCAATTGTCTGTAATAACGGTATCCTTTGAATGCCCCACCAAAAAGAGGTATTTTACCTCCTGTAGTTTTGAAATCAATCAAGTAAACTTGAATACCACCATCAACAAACTTCAATATGAACCTATCAAGTAATGATTTCATGTTCATTTCAACAACATCCTCACTACCAGGTATTGATACTTCTCTTTTCCAATAGATAGCTTCTTCATTTTTCTGTACGTCAGTACTTCCAAATTCAGGCTTATCGAATAAAAGTTTGTATGCTCCTGGACATGCATCAATTGACGTTATGATTCCGTCCATCATTTCTTTTTGTGCTGGAGTCATGATTATACTATCTCCTCTTTCCAAAAAGAGGTATGAGATGTAATCCATTCCTTCATTCACAAATTTATTGAGTGCGGTTTCGTCTTTAAACTTACCATATGCACCATCTCTTTGATCTAATGCGATAATCTTAATTAAGTCGAGTTGATCAATGAAATTGTCAGCATTTACAGTTTTTGGTAATACAGCAAAAACTCTTAAAACCCACAAAGCAATTGTGTCTGTTGGCTTTTCGAATTCTGATACAACAAATGCGTCTTTATTTTCGACGTACTTGTGTACTATTTTACCATTCTCAAATGATAACTTAGGTGTATTATCACCGTCTCTGTCCAGTATCTCTTTCTTGAACATAGCAGGTGATCCTCCTTGTTCAGGGTTGATTGATGCTAATGAACTGTTTGAGATTGCTGGAATTGAATAATATTCTAATTCTTCTATCACTTTTTGTTAATTTTAATGGTCTTCGAGAGTGATGAAACATCCCAGTTCCAATCTATGTCAAAGTCATCTTCAGGAAACTCTTCTTGGAGTAGATCTATGATCTTGTCCCTTAATTCCTCATCATTAGTTACAACTGCTATTCTATGTTTTGCATCCTCTGGTCTTCCCATGATATTATTTCTTTAGTTCTTTTAGTGTATTGCAATAATCCTTCTGCGTTAAAACCCTCTTATCTGTTTCTTTTGTTATCGTGAAGACGAGTTTGCGGTCTTTCGAATCGCTAACTGGTATAAATAATGGAACTGGTGGTTGTGTGATGTACATACAATTGTCATCAGTAATAACCATTTTACAATTCCCTCTATCTCCAGTTAGACAATCTTGGAATGCTTTGATATAAGGCCAAGCCCTATTGTCAACATCCCAAAGTGAATATCCATCTTCTTTTATTACATCGTGTATCTCCATATTAATCCGAATGGGGAAATCTTTGATAGGATCCAACTTGGCTATGAAAGGTGCCATAAAAGCTTTGATCTCTTTCATCATTTTATTCCTAATTGGTCCTGCGACCTCTCCATTATAGATTTTCTGACCGTTGATAACGACCCAATTTGGTGTTCCTGCAGCCCGCGGGTTCGCGATGACCCTTTCACCTGTTGCGATGTCAACTAAGAATCTCCTTTTGGCATAACCTTTTATCTCCTGGTATTTATACTTGGAGTTGTCTCGGTATTTAGCACTTTTTGGAATCTTCTTACCTAACTCGTAATACTTGGTGCGACGAGACTCAGATAACTTAACTCTCCTGATATACTCAGGCATGATAACTGTTTGCATAAGATTGTACAAAAAAGGGACACCTTAATTGATGTCCCCATTTTATTATAGAGCTTGAATCTCTTTAGAATCAGATTCTTTCTTTTCAACATGCTCACCGTGTTCCTTCAAGATTTTAATCTTGATTTCTTTCCACTGTTCGTCTGTTTTTGCAGCGTACTTAGAAGAATGGTAAATTCCACTGTTGATTGCACAGAAAGTAGAGTGTACAAAATACTGCTTTACTCTCATAGCCCCGGACTCAGCATCCGCTATCGCTCCAACGTGCATTGGATCAACGAAAATATTGTGAATCTCACCATTGATGTTAGCAATGTAATGAAGTCCACCAACGTGAAGTCCTTTAACACAACTTCTTCCATCATTGCAATCAACTTGATCCCAAGAGTTCAATCTGTGAACGTGACCAACTTTGATGATGTGACCTTCAGCATTCACTTGAGCACCTTCACACCAGAAAGCGTCTCCACCGTACATACCTTGCATTGCAGGGTAGAAAGTTCTTGTTTCAGCATCAAGATCGTCTCTTGTATCTCCAACAACTTTACCAGTCAATGGGTCAAAAGTCTTACCATACAATTGTTTTCTAACTGCTTCAGAACCATCTTCAGATGCTTCAAACTTCCAATCTACCTCTTTAGAAACTTTGAAACAGTTTAATAAACCTTCCTTAGTAATCTTAACCTGGTAAACGTAAGCCATCTTCTCAGCTAATTCATTACTGAATCCTGCTTCGCGTTTCTCATCCAATATTTCTGGATTTAAGTACTTCATGTCGATGTACTTGAACAACAATTTAGCGAAGTTCTTGTCTTTCGCTTTTGGATTTCTCAAGAATCTCATCCAACATTTCATCAATGGAGAAACATCAATTTGCTTATCCATAGACTCCTCTAATCTTCTAACTAATGCTTTTGGCATCGGTACTGAAGAAATAGTATCAGCATTAATTCTCAAGAAATACTGTCCAGACTTACTGTCTTTTGCAATATCAGGGTGGAACGCTTCCACTTTAGCTTCTTCAGACTTTGCACATATTTCAATAACCTGTTCCAATAAAGGATCAAGTTCTTTCATTGACTCAATCGCTTCAGATTGTTGTGCAATATCCATAAGTGCATTGAATGTTGCTTCATCGTACATAGTTGAGAATTCCTTCTGTCCAACTGATACATTAATCGTGTCTTCCGACCTATTTACTACTATCATAATCGTATACTTTTTGTATTAATATTTGGGTTTGTTCATTATAGTTCTCCTTCAAGAAAACATTATTCAATATTTCGTACGCTTTTCTCAATTGTACTTTTTCTTCCTCCGTATATTGAGGCAATAAACCACGTTCATCATAAGGTACACCTTCTTGTTTTGCTACAGCTTTATTATACTGTAATGTCGCGTCTTCGATTTGTGTATTTAATACCCAGACCAGTTTACCCAGTCCAGTAAATCGTTTATTGTGAGCTCTCGTACGGGTCACATGTTGCTTGATCGAAACAGTGTTTGACTTCTGTTTCGACCCTGCAATAATGCGACGATATTCCCTACTCATCTACTTCTTCAATTACTTCAGGCAACGTATAAGTTGCACCTTTAAGAGCGATGATGTCCTTTATGAACATCCCTAACTCAAGCGTAATTTCAGCAGTAGTTGGAGAATGACCATTGAACGCCCCACTCAAACATAAAATGTCTATGTGGTTCAATAGTTCTCTTACTGGTTTTGCATATGAAAGAACGACTTCTAACTTCTCTAACATTTCAGTATCTACAGCGAGTCCGCCAGTAGTACCTCCAGGTAAAGCTAATTCCTTGGCATATTCAGCAATTTCTTCAAGATTATCTGGATTTTGTTCAATCCTTTCTTGGAATTTCTGAAGCGTATCAAGGAAGCCAGTGAATTCGGCATTGTGAGCTTTAAATCCGTTGTGCGTAATATACTGATCAGTATCTCTATGATGCTTCCCCATGTACGCACTGACTTCTTTATAAAGATCAGTTATACCTTTATCAATGATTTCAAAGTTACTAAAAAACGATAAGTCTCCCATACGTTCTTTCATGATTCTTGCTGTATTCCACTTTACAATAATATTGTCCATAATTATGTGTAGTCCCACTACTTTATCGTCCTTTTTTACTAATACTTGTTTACCGAAAAAGTCATCAATATGACTATGATTTGCGAAATGCTTCTTATTCGACTTTGATACTGAAAGTAATTTCTTAGTATCGTTGTCAAACAATTTCCCATCTTTATTATTTTCATTGTGTAAAGTTGGGTGCATGATACATGCTGCATATTGCAATTTAGACTCATCTGTCTGAAATCCATAATATAGATCTCCTTCAAATGATTTGATGTCTTTGAACTTCGGTTCAACCTTTAATTTCTTGTATGTGTCATCGTATTGAGACGCATAAGAAAATACACGAGGGATGTAAGTGTTTGCTACAACTCTTTCTTCCAATTCTCGTCTTTCCGCATTTGTAAGGATCTTTTCTTCTTCAGCTTTCTCTTCTAATCCTGTCTCCAGTTTCAAAAGAGTAGCTTTGTAGTCTTCTGGGATCACTACATCATCATAGCTCTTGTAAAATAAAGAAGCTTTGATCATTTTCAACACAGACTCTTGCTTGTCCTTGATCTTATTGTAATGTTTAGCGGAACGATTCTCTAACGTTTCATCTGCTTTCAATTTAGCATCCTTCTTATCGTCGGTAGCAAGTCTATCAGCAAACTTCATTATATCTTCGTCACTCTTCACATTCAATAAGATGAACTTTCCGTCATGTTCATCAGCAAGATAAACATCCTTGAATCTACTTCTATCTGAACCTTCTCTAACATAGATCGCTTCATGATTGTAATAGGCCCATCCGTCAAGTTCAACTCTTTCAGTTTTGAATTTCTCTCCGTCTTTCGAGTCTTGAAACTTACTGTTTCTTTCAGGATAAATTCCATCACCTAACATTCTACCAGGTATTGGGTGGAATGCGAGTTTAGTCTTTGCAAACTTCGGCTTAACATTCTTCAAATCAATGATACGAGACAATCTACCAATTGTGGTATCTTGACCAGATAAAGAACTAATGTTCTTACATTCTGCTAACCACTTCAGGAAATCGTTCTCCTTCAGTTTGTCTTGTACTAAATCAGTTGCTTCGTGTTGAGCGTCTTCAAACTTTTCCATCAGGAACTCTCTTGTAGCCCCGGTCCAACGAATTGCTTCTCTCGATGCTATAACGTCTACTCCAGGAGTTACAATGATTTCGTCACCTGTTTCTGGATCGTCGTACGTCTGTCTGATCTGACATTTAATACCTACAGCTCCGTGCATGTCTTGAATTTCAAGCTCCTTGAAGTCAATATGCCCATAACAAACTCCTACAGCATTATCTCCGTTAACTATTACTACAAACGGTTTTGCGTAAGGTGTATCCTTGGCTATGATAAGATTATCACTATTGTGCAATACCTCCGCTTTAAACGGAATATCGTACTTGTCACCATGAATATCCTCTCTGCAAAACTTAACATTTGTAAAGAACAATAACTGAGTTTTAACTGCAGTTTCGAATTCAGAACGGTGATGTTTTAAACATGGTACTTCGATTTCCGTGTAATTCTTCTCAGTCGTCTCTTCACCATAAATAATACCTACTACATCGCCATTTGCATTCTTGAACTCGTATGGTATGTTCTTTTTTTCTGTTTCCAGATTAAACTTACCCACCAATGAGTTCACTTTTTTATTGAAGATTTGTACCTGGTACTTAATTCCATTATAAACAGTAGTCATTTTATAATAGTCTGCACCAGTTGATAATCCAACTTTTGCTCCCAGTCCGAATGCACCTAATGCATCTTTTCTGTTACGCTTAGTTGAAAACCCTACTTCAAGCACACCTTTCAATCGTCTTGCTCCGATTCCAACTCCGAAATCCTTAATGATAAACTTGTCACATCTCCCTGTACCTTCACCTTCCTTATAAGTCAGGATGATTTCGTTGTTTTCAGTGTCGAGATGATTTACATCATAGTAATCAGGATTCCATTTACTGTCTTCGTATAGTGCTCCTTCACGCTTAATGAAGTAGTCTTCTGGTTTTGCTTTACCAGAAAGTATTTTTAATGCTTTTTCTTTTTCACTCTGAGAATCTACAGCATTTGCTGCAAGTTCTCGAACTGTTGATGGTATTGGTTTCTGGTACTGTTGTGCTTGCACAATGTCCATAATCATACCCGTAGCAGCTTCATTTATAGATCTCTCTATACCTACTGTTCCTACAGCAGACTTTTTCTCAATTTCTTGGATTGCCATTTTGATTTAGATTTTGGTTAGACAGGCGTCATACGCCAGTTTTTGGTATTTATTCAATGATTTAATGTCAATCTTGATGATTTTAGATGAATCTATGGATAACATATGCCCTCTATGACTAATAGTCCTCCGACTCTCCCAATCTTCTTCGGTTGCTCTACAAGTTGCGGTCAATATAGTTCCTGATTCTGTAATTCTTCCCATAACACCGAATGTTAACGCATTGTATTCTACTCGGTACATTGGATCTCCTACATAAAGGGGTTTACCCATTACATCACTAAAATGGACAATCGTCTTCTGATCCTTGTCCCTCTTCTCGTACTCCGCCAGAATTTCGCATTCTCTCGTGGTGAGTTTTGAGGGCGCTGACAGATTCTTCTGGGATGTCATCGATTGATTCACTTGGCGCATGTTGTGCCACGGTGTTAGATGGAACATCTTTATTTCTTTGTCCATCTCTAAACGATATGAAGAATCGTCGTAATATTTCCACGTCGCTCTTAATACAATCAGGTGTCGTTGCTCTTCGTAAGACAATTTTGAACCAGTCAGACACATCTTTGGCACCAAAATCTCGTGATTTAAACCTACCATTGGTAAGGAAGATTGGTTCGATTCCATACTCTTTTTTCATTTTATTGGCCGTACGGATTCCGGTCATATCAAAATCATACCATGAATAGATGGTATCAAATCTCGCAGATAGTTCTTTATAATCTTCTGGTGTAATTGGCATTGATTCACTCTGAGGAGCTACTGCCGGATAACCCAGGTTATAAAGTACCATTATATCTTTGTGACTTTTTGTTATTATCAAGATCTTCCCAGTTTTAGGAAGTTGATCGTACCCTTGAAGGGTAGCGGTATTACAAAGAAATCTAAAACTCTTCTTCTTTGGGAAATAAACTTTGTCATCACCCTTCCCAAAATCATAATGATATGCGGGGTTCGTGGCGTAATGACTGTAATGTATGTTTCCATCTAAGAATAGATGTTTTATTGGTGATACTCTGTAGTATGCTAATAACGGAGCTTTTATTCCATACGGTTCCCAAAAATCAGCATCACACTTCATCCAGGGTCTGGATACAAACTCTATCTTTGATTTAACACGTTCTCTGTGTACGATAGCCATTGGTTTTCTATCTACATCGCCTTCGATTAATCCGAAGTCGCTTGCTATTATTTCTAATGCTTTCCCATAAGTTACTGTGTATATAAACATCACAGTATCAAAGCAATTACCAGCAAAATGACCTGAATGATCTTTTAGGTATATTTCTCCACTACTTCTGTGTCTGAAGAAATTACATGTTGGTATTTTGTCCTCACGTAAAGGGGAAGCGAACTTCCCCCTCATTGAGACATCAATCCCGAGATACCTTTTAAAGATTTCTTCTTCCGATACATGTTCTAAGATGTATGGTTTGTCAATATCTGGACTGAACTTTAACATTAGCTACCGAACGCTGGTTGCGTTGGTGCTGGTGCCGCAGCAGCAGGTGCTCCTGCTACAGGTGCTTCAACTTCAACAGTTGTTCCTGCTCCAAATGATCCTGGAGCTGTAGAAGGTGCTTCAACTATTTCAATCTCATGAATCCTTTCATAAGGCATGTCAGTGTTCTTGTTGATTCTTGTATCCAACTTCAACGCTTTAGGCATTGCCGGCGAAGAGATGAAATCAGGAAAAACAGGAAACTGAGGACGGTTTTTGTTGTCCAAAATAACTTTCAAGAACAATCCTGTGTCCTCAAAAACTTCTTTTGGTAACGTTTTTACAATCGCTTGTGCAAACTCCAACCAAGTTGCCCCGTGGATAGCATCAACTGCAACAGGAGTCAAGAAAGCTTTAAGTATGTGTTTCGTTTGATTCACATATCTCTTAGCCCAGGTCTCATCATAGTATTCATTCTCAGGGTCAAAGTTATTAGCCCAAACTCTATGGTTGAATGTACCATTGTTTGGCTTTACTCCTTTGCTAACGTCACCGTCATTTGTACCTTTGAATGAGAAGATTAAATCTCCAGACTCCTCGTCTACACTAATTGCTACTAATTTTGCTGGAACGTTTACTCCTGCAGTTAATTGGGAAAATTGACTTTCACCTGTGTAGTCTTCACTACTTAAATCGAACATGCTCATACTAATAATTCTTTTGATATTGGTTTATAAATTTACTTCTTTTTATCTTAGCTTGCGAACTGAGAAGTCTTCGCATCTGTTTTTGCAGCCAATTCTTCTACTCCTTTTTCAACTGCTTCTTCTTTAGCATCAGTTGTTTCTCCAACGTCTGTAGCATCTTGAGCTACTTCTACAGTTGCTTCAACTTTTACGTCTTCAACTACTGTAGCTTCTTCTACAATTGGTGCAGATTTAACTTTCGTTAATGGGAAGTACTGAACTCCTTCGAATTCCTTAACTCCTGCAACGTCGATGTCCCACTCAGTTTGCTCACCTAAAGACTGGTTTAAAACCTTGTGTCCAAAAGTGTTTTGCTTACTTAATGATTTACCACCTGGTACTGCAGCAATCCAGAAAATACCAGTAGTAGTTTCTTTATCCATGAAAACACCAGTTGTTTCTTTTAAACCGATAGTTTCAACTGCTTTCGCACTTAATTTAATCTTTGATGCAGCTAATACTTTGATGTCAAAGTTTTCTACTGTCTTTTGTCCTGCTAATCCTTGAAAATTGAACATAATATTCTGTTTTTTGTAATGTTTATTGTTGTGCGGGGGATCTACTTAGATGTAAACCTTGTCCCAATGATATGTCATAGCTCCTGTTTTTAAATCGGATTCTGCTATGACGATTTCTTTACCTCGTAGGTGTTCAGCTCTCGCTCCACAAACGACACCTTCATTACTGTTGAAGTTTAATATCGTTTGATTGTCTTTTCTATAACAGTATGCGATTGCATCAGCTCTTGCACATGTTAAAGATGAGATTTTACCTGTTAAATCCAACTCCTTAGAGCTCAATTCCTCACCTTTTTTGTCAATCATCTTATCAGACAAATGACCTAAAAGGATAATGTTTGGTGCAAGTGTTCGGATGTAATCCAAAACTTCGAAGAATGCTTGCCTCATGTACAAGTACCCTGACCCTTTCGGTAGAGTTCTAACATCTGTACCTTTCCAGTTTACACCCATTGGTGATCCTCTGTAAAGTTCGGCTGCTCTTGGCATGATTAGATCTTCTAACTTTGAAACAGTATCAACTACTATCCCATCGTAAGGACGATCCGCGGCTATGATAGCCTGTCCCGCTGCAACAACATCATTTAGATTTTCTATATCTATGACAGTTGCTTCAACGAAATCAGCTCCACCTTCTTCTAATTCAAGAATACACCAGTTTCCTGACCTTGTTAATTCCGCAGTAATGGACGTCTTTCCACACTTTGGCTTACCGAAGATTACTAATTCTTTCGGATTTGTTCTTTTAATGTCTCTTGGACCAGTAGGTAATTCCATACTATACGTCTAATGATGATTGTGGCACAAATACACATGTTCCCGTTTCTAAATGCTGGTTGTGCAGGTCTTTGAATGTCTTCACATCCATTTCGTCGAAATCAAACTTGTCGAGTTTATTCCACATGGGAATAGTTATGTCAGGTTCTCCTGATCTGTTTTTTACGAGTTCGAAATAGGGTATTTGGACATTCTTTCCTGCAACTTCCATCACAGTTGGGTATTTAGACACTCCATAGTCTTTAATACCAAGTTTTGCCGGTATGTGAGCGAACAGAATATAATCAGAACACATTTCGATTGAGGATGCTCCAAATAGGCAAGACGTATCAGGTCTGTGCATTTCCTTGTTTGCAATTCTTTCTACTCCGCGAATGGTTCTATTCATTTGGGAAAGGACGATGCCGACCGAATGACCGCCGTTAGATGAGATGTATTTCTTCACATCCACTAAACGATACATTAGATCATCAACTCTTTCTTTTTCGTTCTGCTTTTCCGCACCTTTAGTCAATAGCATATGGTCAATTTCATACACCATCACTCTACCTTGGTCTTTACATTCTGTAGTCCAATAGTAAATCAAGGTATCTGCAATCGTCTGTGCAGTATCCGCTGTCTCAATGAACCAGATGTCACGCTTTCTTAAACCGTCATAATAAATCTTCAAGTTGGCAAATTGCTTGTCACTTAAAGGTTCATCAATTGAGTACAATTCTTTCATTGGAGTATTAGTCTTAGTAACCATAGATCGACCGATCTGTTGGTGTGCTAACATCTCAAAGTTAAATACGTACTGTCGGTTTAACGTGTCTTTGTTCAAATCATAGATTGAATCACGAATACATTTAGACAATGTAGATTTCCCTGCTCCCGACATCGCCGAAATTGCAAGGATACAGTCAAGCTCGATTCCACCCATCAAATGCTTATTTAGCCTGGGGAACTTTGTAGCCAATGATTTGATTCTACCGTTTCTCCTATCATCAACATATTGCATGTTTTTGTCAACCACTTGGTCAGAGGAAAACTTAGGTAGAATCTTAACTGTGTTCTTTTTCTTCGGTACACCAACTTTAGAAGCGGGGATAAACCCTGCTCTTTGTTCTGGTGGTACATTGCTGTCTCTATCCGAGTTTGGATTCATTTACGGTTCTTTTAGCGTCCGATTTTAACAACTTTATAGAGAGCCATTGTTTTGTCTTTATAAACTTCTCGACACCCATTTTAATACAGTCGTTTTCAGAGGCCCATTTCAGACAACTCTTAACTTCTTCATGCATTTCTGGGTTCTTATCGATAGCTTTCAAGTATGTTTCTGCTATGTCTTGTGCACTTATTGTGATCGCATTATACTTCTTTCCTTCCATGTGGAAGAAACGTGGGTACATGTCTACAATTTCGGATGCCCAAGATACGACATTTAAGGAAAACTTCTTAATAAATCGTGGATTCAATTCGAAGGAATCATAAAACATCTTACCACCTGGTGAGTTCAAATCTATGATAATATTTCTATCAATCATGTCATTTAACTCCTTAGATGATAAGTTCCCAATATCTTGGAACTCAAGGGTCATAGCATAACTTTCTCGTCTCCATGTTGGCCCATCGGATGATGGTGGACAATACAACATTTTAACAAACATCAACTGTTTTGCGTTGAGTTTTAGTTCTCTACAAAGAGCCAAATCGTCTTTTACGGTATATAACATTCTATAAGGTTTAAATTAACACAAAATAGTGTCAAGTCTTACTTATAATACCACTTCAATTAATGATTATCAACGCTGATAACCGAATTATACCTGACCTCTCTTTTTCAGAATTGCAGTCAATGAAGACTTCAACTCATCAATGTCGTCAACCCAGATTACATTCTCTGGATTATTTGCCTGGCATTGTCTTAGCTTTTTCTCATCTCGGGAATTGGGTACACTCCAATCGGGAATGTACAAATTCACATAGATCTTCGGAACATTCTGCCCATTCTTACTGAAAATTCGAGCAACTCGACCAGTCCGCTGTGTGTGCTGAGTCGGATTTGCGGCTCTCGAAGCATCCAGTCCTAATTGGACAGAAGGATCATCGAATCCTTGGTCTAAAGCTTTGGCTGCACATAAGTATAGTATTTCATCGCGTTTGAAAGTATCCAACGATAACTGCGCTAATGTATTTCCCCCAACAACTTTGGGTTCTTTCCAATTCACAGTCATACAAGGCTTATCGATAGTAACGTCTACTATACCATCTTGCTCTACTAATGTGGCAGCTCTTTTAAGTAATCCATTCATTGTTTTGTACGTCTTAGACTTATCGAACAACATCTGTTGCGATAACATAACTGAATGGTACGACATGGCTTTATCCCCGAGACATTTAGCGACTTCATCTGCAAATTCGGTTGCCTCTGAAAACGTGATAGTCTTTAAGTTGAGGTGTTCTATAAGTTCAACTGCAACTTCTATCTTACGCTGTGGCATTTCCATGAGTTGTTTCCGTTGTTGTGTAGCTCGTATTGCTTGTCGAGCCCACAACATAACTTGTGTTCCATCATGTCCGTGTTGGTCTGCATATATTTTCGCATTTCCTGGATTTAAACACGAGAGCATTAAATTGAAGTCGCCAAACTTCGACATAAAGTATCTTATTTCCTTATTTAGAACCTTCTGTCTTGCGACATCGTCTCTACCCACCGGAACAGCGAGGTTGAATTCAATAAAGTCAGAAATCCATCCATTCGCAATAGCTTCTTTCTGTGAGATACTATCACAGATTGGAGCATATTGTTTCAGTAAATGTTCTTTACCATCTAAACGATTTAGTGTGGCTGTTAATCCTAAGATCCAACTGTATTTAACACGTTGGAATATTCTTGAGAACTTTTCAGCAGCCATCATGTGGATTTCATCAATAACAAGTAGGTCACACTCAATATAGAAGTTCTCTTTAAGAGCTACGGTGTTGATTACATAAACATGAACATTTCGGTCTAAACCGAGGTTCTTTAGTATTGACATCCATTGTTTTCTCAGTGGTGTGGTTGGTACTACTATTACGACCTTACAGTCGTGGAGAGGACGTTTTTTCATACTCTCCATTTTGGCTTTGATTATTAAAGGGATGGTACTTTTACCAAACCCAGTTGCAGCTTCAATTGTACCGCAAGCTTTTGTGATATGCTTCCAACGAACAACACTTCGTAGTTGCCGGACATATCTTACAGTGTCCAGTTTATCTACTGGGACGTTAATCATTGTTTTTTTCATCTTTTTTATCCTATGTTAGTGATACAATCAAAACTTTTTACAGCGCGAACATTGAGGCTGAAGTTGAACTTATTGAT
>TARA_R110000823_G_scaffold281041_10_pt1 | contig 14211 bp, 14 predicted proteins | sample TARA_R110000823 | Tara Oceans TARA_R110000823 (sample SAMEA4397722) | marine metagenome | biome: Polar Biome; feature: [DCM] deep chlorophyll maximum layer (ENVO:01000326); material: water (ENVO:00002006), including particulate matter (ENVO:01000060) such as... | depth 20 m | reverse complement strand
TCCGTTTGAGGCTGGGATGTGTCATGCGTATCGGGGGAAGTCCACTAGAAGTCGATAATTCCTAATCTCAGTGCACGAGCAACAGCTTGAGGACGACAATGAACTTCTAATTTCTGGTAAATATTATTTAAGTGAAACTTTACAGTACGCTCCGAGACATTCAATATTACACTTATCTCCCAGCTGCTCTTCCCAACCTTAATCCAGTCGAGAATTTCTTTTTCTCGCGTGGTCACTTTTTGACGCTGCCACAGCACCGGCTGCGCCACTGCTTCGTTTAGATGCGGCAAGATGTGGTGCAGCATCCTCAGTTGGGTCTCAGAGAGACGGCGTTCGCTGGTTACGGAAACACAGGTTGCACCACCGCTAAATCTGTTTGATTTGTCGGCAAACGACATTCCATCCATAAGCCTGAAGTCCTGAGATAAGGCTATGAAATCTCGACTGTTGTTGTTTGGCTGTCGGTAAGCCTCAATCCACGGGAGGGGCTGTTTGAAACCGAAGGCTTTTTGGACCACAGGGTCGGACGCATAAAGCCGCTGGTTCTTGTAAAGGTGCAACCAATCGCTTGAGATGCCAAACGACGTGATACATGAATCTTCTACCAAACGGGGCCCATACCGCTCCCTGAACCCTAAAATGCATCCATCGATTCCCACTTGTCTCTGCAACGACGTCACTACCGCTTCGACATCTTCAGAATCTGCTAAATTTCTACAATCGTGGATAATATCAAGAGTGGTCACTTCCATGTTCATACTAATCTCCTTTTTTCATTGCTACTCTTCTAATCCGAGTCCATTTTCGAGTGAGATTGGTGTTTGATCATCATAGTTTTCTACGAGTGGCGACGACCTAATCCATAGGTCCCACTGCTCATACTCGCACCGGCCGCCTTGCTCGGATACCCATCACCCCGCCACCTCCAGTTCACACGGGCATAAAATTACCCTAACTCGTGTAGTAGTTTCGGGTAGAGCCCCCGTCAGACTTTGGGGCGACAGTTAGCCCCCCTGTAGACTCGCAACAATTTACCGTGCCGCTATTATCCTCGCAAAACACAACTCTTAGTATATGTCATCGAAATGTGCACCGTCAGACTCCACTGCCTTCGCTTGGTACATCATAGCTATGTGTGAATTCTATCGGATGTTAGAAGAAGTTTGTTTCAAGCGAGTTTCAACATCTTGAGAAAAGAGCTCGAGGTAGCGAATGACATCCCGGAAGCCTTCAATTGTGCCCAGGTGGTCAATCGGTCTACCGTTAAATGCATGATTGTCAGTTCTTAACCAGTGAGCCAAATTGTCCGGATCGTTACCAATCACGGCAACCATTCGGTTCCTGAGCGCTTCAAAGAGAATTATAACGTCCTCCCTGGAATAGTTGTCCAAAAGCGTCTGCTCAGGTAGTTCATCTCCAGACACACCCAGTTGCTCGGCTATGTCACGGGCAACATACTCTGCATCATTGTCCATATTTCAGCCGCTCCAGACTTTCAAAAACTTTCTTGAGGGAGGTGAGACTTGATCGGCTTCGCCGATACCCTATAAATCCAAGATCTTAAGCGCCGTCGCTAGGCTCTAGCGATGCTGGAGGGGCTCTTTGTCTCGGGATTCGTGGCTCATCACTGGAACGCATCTCAAAATGAAGTTCTTTACTTCCAATCGCTTCACAGTGCCACAGAACCGATAAAAAGGGTACTTAGGATCGCAAGCGGGCTTATCCAAGCTTGCATCTATTATGAGGCATTACTCGCCAGTTTATTGAAACTACTCTTTACCAGATAACGTCGAACGAGGCGATCTCTGTCGCCATACCGAAGTTGAACTAATGCGGACTTTATCCTCCCTTTATCAAAGGCTCCGGTGGGGAGGTAATCCCCCCATTTTTAGCGGAGTTCAAAAGTAGACCTTAGGCCATCATGGCCAACTTCTGTTGAGGGGTAATCCCTCCGAGTCCCATATTGGGTCGTTCGTGATTGTAGTGCCAGAGCCAACGAGTGGCATAATCCTGGACTTCTTCGGTGCTGTCGAACAGATATTGTGCCAGCCAATCGTAACGCACCATTCGGTTATAGCGTTCAATATAGGCATTCTGCTGTGGTTTGCCTGGTTGGATAAACGCCAGTGCAATGCCCCGGTTCTCCGCCCATGTCGTCAGCTTGCCGCTGATGTACTCTGGGCCGTTGTCACAGCGAATAGAACGAGGCTTGCCCCGCCATTCAATGATCTGCTCCAGTGTTCGGATAACACGCTCTGCCGGAAGCGAGAAGTCCACTTCGATGCCAAGGCCTTCGCGGTTAAAGTCATCGATTACATTCAGCAGCCGGTAACTGCGTCCGTCGTTGAGCTGGTCGTGCATGAAGTCCATCGACCAACTGTCGTTGATCGTTTCCGGCACAGCCAAGGGTTCCGGCTTTTCACGAACCAGGCGCTTCTTGGGCTTGATGCGCAGGTTCAGCTCCAGCTCCCGATAGATCCGGTAAACCCGCTTGTGATTCCAGCGAACCCCCTTAACGTTTCGAAGGTGCAAAAAGCACAGACCAAAGCCCCAGTTCCGCTGATTGTGGGTCAGCCGCACCAACCAGTCCGCGATCTCAGCGTTCTCGCTGCTCAGTTTGGGCTGATAGCGGTAGCAGGTCTCACTGATGCTGAACATCCAGCAGGCCAGACGAATACTGACGCGTTTCTCACTGACGGCTTCACTGCGCCATCTCACGGCGACGAGACGGCTTTACCACTTTTTTTCGATGGCTTCCTTGAGAATGTCCGACTTAAGTCGCTCCTCGGCGTACATCTTCTTGAGCCGGCGGTTTTCATCCTCCAACTCTTTCAGGCGAGCCATCATCGATGCATCCATACCGCCGAACTTGGCCCGCCATTTGTAAAAGCTCGCGCTGCTCATGCCGTGCTCACGACACAGCTCCGGAACCGGTACGCCGTTCTCGGCTTGCTTGAGGATCGACAGGATCTGGCTGTCGGAAAAACGTGACTTCTTCATGCAGAATCTCCCTGCGTGTAGCTTACGGAAAATTCTACTTTTGAGCACCTCGGTTTTTCGGGGGGATTACCACCCCCACCATCAGCGCACTCGACAACGCTGACAGGGAACGAGACAGAATCGTGATGGCAGAGGTCCACGACGAGGCCAGCTACACCAATCACCACAAGAAAAAACTGGTTCTGCTGTTCAGCGCCATGCGCCATTTCGCACAGCGGCTGGAGGATGACGGCTGGCAGGTTCACTACCAGGCTTACCACCCCGATAACGAAACCCGAAATCTCGAGTCTGTCATCGCCAATCAGCTCAAAGAAACCGGCGCTGACAGGGTGATCACGACAGAGTGCGGCGAGTGGCGATTGCACGAGCAGGTTAGCCAGTGGCATGAGCGCCTGGGTGTGCCGGTGGAGATCCGGCCGGATACGCGTTTTATCGCCAGCAAGCAGGCGTTTTCGGACTGGGCAGAGGGGCGTAAACAGCTGCGAATGGAATTCTTCTACCGGGAAATGCGACGAAAAACCGGTTTGTTGATGACGCCAGATGGCAAGCCTGAGGGCGGCGAATGGAATTTCGACGCCGACAACCGCCGCAAGTGGACGGGAAAACCGGCGGCTCCGGCTCCCTACCGCGTTGAGCCCGACAAGGTGACTCGTGAGGTGATTGAGCTGGTAGAGCAACACTTTACCGAACACTTCGGCACCACGGAAGATTTTCACTTTGCCGTCACCCACGAGGACGCAGAGCAGGCATTGGAGTACTTCATCGATTTCGCCCTGCCCTGTTTCGGCGACTTTCAGGATGCCATGTCCGACAATGAAGACTGGCTGTTCCACTCCATCCTGTCGCCCTACATCAATTGCGGCTTGCTGGATCCACTGGCCGTCTGCGAGGCCGCCGCACAGGCCTGGTATTCGGGGCGTGCGCCGATTAACGCAGTGGAGGGCTTTATCCGCCAGATCCTGGGATGGCGTGAGTTTGTGCGGGGTATCTACTGGTTGCATATGCCAGGGTACGCACAGGAAAACCGGCTCGGTAATACCCGTTCCCTACCCTGGTTCTACTGGACCGGGGACACCAGGATGCGTTGCATGCACAAGGCCATTGATGCCACCCGTCGCAACGCCTATGCACATCATATCCAGCGGCTGATGGTGACCGGTAATTTTGCGCTGCTGGCCGGCGTCAAGCCGGAGGAGATCTGTGACTGGTACCTGGCCGTGTATGCCGATGCCTACGACTGGGTGGAGCTACCCAACGTGCTGGGCATGGTGATGCACGCAGACGGCGGCTATCTGGGATCAAAACCCTATGCCGCCAGCGGCAAATACATCCAGCGCATGTCGGACCACTGCAGTAACTGCCACTACAAGGTCAACAAGGCCACGGAAGACGACGCCTGCCCGTTCAATGCGCTCTATTGGCATTTCATCAATCGTCATCGGGAAGACTTTGCCAGCAATCCGCGCATGGGCATGATGTACCGCAACTGGGACAAGCAGAAACCAGAAAGGCGGGAGGCGCTGCTCCAGCGTGCCGACAACTTACTGGCACATCTGGAGCAGCTCTGAAAACAGAGAGGGACTGGGGCGACTATGGGCGGATGCGCTTCTCGCTGTCCGGGTCGAAAAACACGACCTTTCTCATGTCGAACATCAGTTCCGCCTCTTCCCCCCAGTTCACCGGGTGTTCCGCATCCAGCCGGCACTGCACATCAACATTGTTGAGGCGAATCACGGCGAGGATGTCCGGCCCGGTGGGTTCGGTCACCTCCACCGTAAACCGGCTCTCGGCCACCATCTGGTTATCTCTTTTCTGTTCATCTGGCTGGCTTATGTGCTCCGGGCGGATGCCGAGCACCACCTGTTTGCCGGCCCACCCCTGCAGGTAATCCGGCACTGGCAGGGCAAGTTTCCGGCCATCGCTACCCTCAACGTTGACCACCAGGCCTGCTCCAGCCTGCTCTACCGTCACATTGATAAAACTCATGGACGGCGAGCCCATGAAGCCCGCGACAAACAGGTTCTCCGGCGTGTCGTACACTTCCTTCGGCGTGCCCAGTTGCTGCAGTTCGCCGTCTTTGAGCACCGCAATCCGGTCCGCCAGCGTCATGGCTTCGATCTGGTCGTGGGTCACGTACACAATGGTGGTTTTCAGGCGCTGGTGCAGCTTCTTGATTTCGGTGCGCATTTCCACCCGCAGCTTGGCGTCCAGGTTGGACAGCGGCTCGTCGAACAGGTAGATCTTCGGCCTGCGGGCCAGGGCACGCCCCATGGCGACCCGCTGTTGCTGACCGCCTGAAAGCCGGGCTGGTTTTTTGTCCAGCAATGCAGAAATCTGCAGCAAATCGGCCACCCGCTCCACTTCCTGCTGGATCTCGTCTTTCGGCATACCGCGGATTTTCAGGCCGAACGCAATGTTCTCACGCACCGACATGGTGGGGTACAGCGCGTAGGACTGGAACACCATGGCGATGTCCCGGTCCTTCGGCTCCATGGTGGATATGTCCTTGCCTTCCACCACAATCGACCCACCGGTAATGGACTCCAGGCCGGCAATGCTGTTCATCAGGGTTGACTTGCCGCAGCCGGAAGGTCCGACCAAGGTCAGGAATTCACCGGAGGCGATGTCAATATTAATGCCTTTGAGCGTCTCATCGAGAGCCCCCGGGTATGTCTTGCGGATGTCCCGCAGTTCAAGTTGTGACATGTTGTTTTACCCTTTAACCGAGCCGGCCGTCAGGCCGCGTATAAAGTACTTGCCGGCCACGATGTACACCACCAGCGTTGGCAGGGCGGCAATCATGGCGGCGGCCATATCCACGTTGTATTCCTTCACCCCGGTACTGGTGTTCACCAGGTTATTCAGGGCGACCGTTATCGGCTGGCTGTCGCCGCTGGCGAAGACCACGCCAAACAGGAAGTCGTTCCAGATCTGGGTGAACTGCCAGATCAGTGACACCATGAAGATGGGTGTGGACATGGGCAGAAGGATGCGGAAGAAGATGGTGAAAAAGCCGGCGCCGTCGAGCCGGGCCGCCTTCACCAAAGCGTCGGGAATGGCCACGTAATAGTTGCGGAAAAACAGCGTGGTAAAGGCCACCCCGTAGATCACGTGGACCAGCACCAATCCAGCGGTGGTGTTGGCCATGCCCAGCTTGCCAAGGGTGGCCGCCATGGGCAGCAGCACCACCTGGAAGGGCACAAAACAGCCGAACAGCAACATCCCGAACAACAGATCCGAGCCCTTGAATTTCCACTTCGACAGCACGTAGCCGTTAAAGGCACCCAGCAGGGTGGAAATCATCACCGCTGGCACCGTCATCTTGAACGAGTTCCAGAAATACCCTTTCACGCCCTCACACTGCACACCGGTGCAGGCCTCGGACCAGGCCTTGGTCCAACCGATGGTTGTCCAGTCGGTGGGCAGTGCCAACAGGTTGCCAGAGCGGATATCCATGGGCGTCTTGAAACTGGTGATCAACATCACGATCAGCGGAATCAGGTACACCAGGCAGGCCAGAAGCAGCACGCCATAGATGGCAATGCGGCTGGGGCGAAAGCCGGTACGAACCATATCAGTCATGGCGTTTCTCCCTCAGTTCGGAATACAGGTAAGGCACCAGCAATGCCAGAATCGCACCCAGCATCAGCATGGCGCTGGCAGAGCCCAGCCCCATCTGGCCACGGGTAAAGGTATGGGCGTACATGAACACCGCCGGCAGGTCGGTGGAATAGCCCGGGCCACCCGCCGTCATCGCCATCACCAGGTCAAAACTCTTGATAGCAATGTGGGCCAGCACCATCACGGAGCTGAAGAACACCGGCCGCAAGGACGGCAGGATGATTTTCCAGTAGATCACCGGCAGGCTGGCACCATCCACTCGGGCAGCACGGATAATGGATGAGTCGACGCCCCGCAGCCCGGCCAGAAACAGCGCCATCACAAAGCCGGAGGCCTGCCAGACAGCGGCCATCACAATGGTGTAGATGGCGAAGTCGGAGTTCACCAGCCAGTCGAAGCTGAAGGACGTCCAGCCCCAGTCGTGCATCAGTTTTTCCAGGCCCAGGCGCGGGTTAAGAATCCAGCGCCAGACGGTGCCGGTGACAATCATGGACAGCGCCATGGGATAGAGATAAATAGTCCGGATCGCGCCTTCCTGGCGGATGCGCTGGTCCAGAAAGATCGCCAGCACCACGCCGATCAACAGGCAGATGCCGATAAAGAGCCCGCCAAATATCGCCAGATTCCATGAAGCGACGATCCAGCGCTCGCTCTCCATCAGCTTGGCGTATTGCTCAAGGCCGACGAAATTGTAACTGGGCAGGAAGCTGGAATTGGTAAATGACAGCACGCCCGTCCATAGCATGTAGCCATAGATCCCGATGCCAACCAGCAGGAAGGTCGGGGCCACCACCAGTTTGGGCAACCAGCGCTGCAGGCCATCCATCAGGCCAGACGATGCCCTGGCCACCCCGGTGGCGCGACGTTGAGTGTGTTCCATGAGGAATCCCCTGAAGAAACCCGAAGGCCGCCCACCGGGCGGCCTGATACGGCATTACATGGCGGACTGGATGGCGGCTGCCAGCTGGTCCGTGGTTTTTGCCGGGTCCGGGTTGTTGGAGTTTACGAAGTTGGTGACCACATCGAAGATCTGGCCCTGGATGTAGCTGGTGGTCGCCAGGCCGTGGGAGAAGCTTGGCACCAGACCGCCGTCATCCGCGCTGGATTTGAAGGTATCCATCGACGCCTGGGCACAGGTATCGAAATCACTCATGTCCATGTCGGTACGAACCGGGATTGAGCCCTTGTTCTGGTTGAACAGGGTCTGGAATTCCGGTTCCAGGATGGTTCGGGCGAGATCCTTCTGTGCGTTGATGTCCTCCTCCTCGGACAGCGTGAACATGGCGAATGAGTCCACGTTGAAGGTGAACTGCCCGGTTGTGCCCGGGGCCGGCGCGCACACGTAATCCTCTCCTGGCGTCAGACCTGCAGCGGTGAATTCGCCCTTGGCCCAGTCGCCCATAATCTGCATGGCGGCCTCACCGCGAATGACCATACCGGTGGCGGTATTCCAGTCGCGGCCCGCGGCATCGTCATCGACGTAGCTCATGACCTTGGCGAACTGTGCAAAGACCTCTTCCATCTTGGCGCTGTTGATCACGTCCATGTCGTGGTCGACAAAAGCCTTGCGGTAATCATCGGGGCCAAGCTCGGCAAGTGCCACGGCATCGAACACCGTTGCGTCCTGCCACGGCTGTCCACCGTGCGCCAGGGGAATGTAGCCCTCGGCCTTGAGCTTGTCGGCCACCTCGAAGAACTCGTCCAGCGTAGTGGGAACCTCAACACCAACATCTTTCATGACCTCCGGGTTCACCCACAACCAGTTCACCCGGTGGACGTTCACGGGCACAGCCACGTACTCGCCTTCGTATTTCATAACGTCGGAAATCATTGGCGGTATGAGCTGATCCCAGTTCTCCGCCTCAGCGACGCTGTCGAGGCTGGTCAGAAAACCCAGCTCCGCCCATTCACGAATATCCAGGCCCTTGATCTGGGCGGCAGCAGGAGGATTGCCAGAAACGGCGCGGGTTTTCAGGACGGTCATGGCGGCTTCACCACCACCGCCGGCTACGGCAAAGTCTTTCCAGGTGTGGCCCTGCTCTTCCATCATTTTCTTGAGGGCGGCCGCAGCACGCGCTTCACCGCCGGCGGTCCACCAGTGCAGAACCTCGACTTCTCCGGCCTGAACGGCCGCTGTTGGCATCAGGGCGGCAGAGACCGCCAGAGCTGTAAGATGACGCTTGAACGATTTCATATCATGACTCCTTATTCTTGTCGTGGAGACGTTTGTCAGGCTCAGAACCAGACTTCCATCTGGGTACCGAAGGTCCATTGGCTGCCACCAAAGTCTTCCTGCCCCAGGGCATCGCCGCCGTCGTAGCGGTTAAGCTCGTCGTCCCAGGTGGAGTAGGTAGCAAAAACCCGAATTTCCGGGCGGTTCCAGAAGCCGCCTACCTGAGGCTTGAAGGTCGGTGCAATGGTAAAGCGGGCATAGTCGCCATCCACATCACCACGGCCTTCGTAGCCTTCGGTTTGCAGGTCCATCACCTGCCAGGAGGCTTCGTACTGCATTTCAAAGTTGGCGCCAAGCTCATTGGCCAGGCGGGTGTTGAAGGTCAGCCATTGGTACTCGTCCCCTTCCACGTAGCGGTCCTTACTGGTTTCTGCCAGGATTGCCGTGGTAGGCCAGCATGGTTTGCACACCTGAGTCAGCGGCCTCCATAACGCCCCCTACGACACGCTCATCGTTATCCGCAGCAGACATACCATTGATCAGCCACTGCACGTTGCCGAAATAATTATTGGCGGTAAGGATGGCTTCGAGATAGATATCCGGCTCGCTACCCAGCCGACCCACGGCCCCACCAACAGAGCCGGCGGGGGTCAGATAGGGGCCGCCGGGAGCACTTTTACCATCGCTGTTGAGCAGCAGTCCGGAACGGGCGTAGGTGTTGAAGGAGAAGCCCTGCTCTCCCTTGGCATGGGGTTCGACCTCAGCCAATTGTTGCTCCAGGGCGGACAAGCGTTCTTCCACGCTCTCCTGGGCATGCGCCTGGCCGGCAAACAACCCCAACGACGCCACGCCTACGGCGGCTGTCAGTCTGTGAAGAGGCTTGGCGCCCAGGATCAGGGCAGAACGATACGTTTTATGGGTATTCATAATGACTCCTTGTTTTTGTTGTATTAGCAATATCGGAGTCTATGGCAATACCTCGGGGAGGAACGTATCAAACTGAAAGGCCGATGTAACACGGTTGTTACATGCCACCTCAATGTCGGGGCAGCGTGAGGGTGACGTCCAGGCCACCGCCTGGCCAATTCGCGATTTCAAGGTCGCCACCATGGCTTTGGGCAATGTTACGGGCTATGCCGAGACCAAGCCCATGCCCCCGCCGGTGTTCCTGGCCCAGACGGTAGTAGGGCTCGAAAATTCGTCCAAGTTCGGCCTCCGGAATACCCGGCCCGTAATCCCGGACGTGGATCGTCAACTGCTCTGGAGAGTCCTCCACACTGATGGTCGCAGAGTCCCCATACTTGACGGCGTTGTCCACCAGGTTACCCAGGCATCGTTTGAGCGCCAGTGGTTTGCCGCGATAAGCCGCGCAGTTTCCTTCCACGACTACCCGCGGGCTCTCTCCTCCATACGCTTCCGCCATTCGCCGTAACATGCCGTCAATATCAACCAACTCCACGTTTTCATGGATGTCGGTGTCCTTCATCCCCTGCAAGGCCCCCTTCACCAGCAATTCCAGCTCCTGAAGGTCGCTCTCGAATCGCTCGCGAATGTCGGCGTCGTCAATCAGGTCGGCGCGCAGGCGAAGCCGGGTTATCGGGGTTTTCAGATCGTGGGAGATGGCTCGGAACAGCTGATCCCTGTCGCTGATGTAACTTTGTAGCCGCCGATGCATGGTATTGAAACCACGGGTTACCGCCACAATTTCCGCACTACCCTGCTCTCTCAATGGTGATCGGTGTTCATCCAGCGGCAGGTCCCGCGCTGCCCTGGCCAGCTTGTGCAGTGGTCGGGTCTGGCGACGCACCAGCCAGGCCAGCACCGGGAACAGAACCCCTATCATCACCAGGATAAACACGATCTGCTGCCCCGGGATGCTTTCATCATCCAGCGAGACATAGGGCGCCGGCAACAGCGAAGCCAGGTACAGCCACTCTCCTGTGGCAATCTCCACCTGAGTCACCAGAACGGGCGGTTTGATGGGTTCCAGCGTCAAAGCATAGTGGGCCCAGGATTTCGGCAACGCATCTAATGGCAACTGGGTATTCAGTATTCGCAGGTCATCGGGGTGAACAAATTCCACGTGCAGATTTATCGATTTCCCCAACCGGCTTTTCAACACCGCCACGACTTCGTCTGTCACCAGGCGCTTGCGTTCACTGTCAGGCAACGCACGCATATCGATGTGTTTGTCGTTGAGGGAGACAAAAAAGCGGGAGCCTCCCATATCCCGCAGCTGGTCCAGCACAATATGCCGGTATTCCAGTGGCAGGGACTTGAAGAACTGCGTCGTTGCCGCCGCTGATGAGGCCAGGTTGCGGGTGGTGCTGACCAGGCCCTCCACCTGCTGGGCGCGGAATGTGCCCACCCAGATCACGCTGGAGGCGACCTGGGCAACGCCCATTGCCAGCAGAGTCAGCAACAGAATGCGTCCGAGAAGCGACGAAGGCACAAGACGCCAGACCTTGCGGCCGGTTTCTAAGGTTCCCTCGTTATTCCGCGCCATGGGTCACCGTTGCCGCCAGCAGATACCCCGCCCCTCGCACCGTCTTGATCAGCCTGGGGCTCCGCCCCTGGTCTCCCAGGCGCTGGCGCAGGCGGCTGACCGCCACATCCACCACCCGGTCCAGCGGCATGGACTCCCGCCCCCGGGTAACGCCGGAAATGGTGTCACGGTCCAGGACTTCGTTGGGGTGTGCCAGGAACAGTTGCAACAATGAAAAATCCGCGCCGGACAACGGCGTGGCTTCGCCCTGGTCCGAGATAAGCTCATGGGCCTGGGTGTCCAGCCGCCAGCGATCAAAGTACACGTACCGGGGATTGTCCGCACGATTGAACCCGGAGCGTCGCAACAGTGCCTTGACCCGGGCCTGCAACTCCCGGGCGCTGAAGGGCTTGGCCAGGTAGTCGTCGGCACCGATTTCAAGGCCGACCACACGGTCGGTTTCGTCCGAGCTCGCGGTCAGCATGATGATCGGCACCTGTGAGTGCTCGCGAATCTCACGGCACAGCGTGAAACCATCGTCGCCCGGCAACATGACATCAAGGACAATCAGATCGACCCGTGCCTCTGACAGAGTGCGGCGCATACTGTCGCCCTCGGCCGCGGTCATGACATCATAGCCGACACGAGACAGGTGCTCATGCAACAATTCACGGATTGCCAGGTCGTCGTCAACAACCAGAATCGATGTTTTTACATCAGACATTCATCAGCCTTTATTGTTATTCATTCGAGCAGGGAGATGCCTGAACCTTGTCGGGCCGCTGTCAGACAACGTAAGGCAAAACCCACATCCAAATGCTAGTCTTCAGTCAGCATTGTCAACAAAAGGGATGACTCGGTCATCATGGATCTTCGGCCTATGGCCCTGAGCGTACTCGGCACCCTAGCTGTTTCCGTGTGCCACGCCGGGCCTTCCACACTCACTCTCTACACATTTGAATCCCCGCCTTACCAGATGTCTGCACAGACAGCCGGTGGCGTAGCGGATGTGGTTGGCGAAACCGTAGATACCGTGACCTGCGCGGCCAATCAGGCCGGCTGGTCCACGAACATCCGGCTCGCTCCCCAGAACCGGGCTGCGCACTCACTCAGCCGCAATCTCATTGACGGCTACTTTGCCATAGATCCGTCCACCGAGCTGGATATCACGGCAAAAAGAAGTGACCCGGTATCGCTGGAGAAGTGGTACCTTTTCAACGCAGACCCCGGCCCCATCCCAGACACCGCCCGTATCGGCGTTGTCGACGGCAGCAACGAGGAAGCCTGGCTCGAAGCCAATGGTTATAACATTTTTCTGAGCGTGTCATCACCAAGCCAATTGCCCGCCCTGCTCAGGCGCGGTCGAATTGACGCCGCCCTGATGGATGAGCGAACCATGAGTGGCCTGCAACACATGGAGGGCACGGGTTACAACGAGCTGAATGCACACTTTCTTCGCTACGCGCCTCTGTATCTGTATATGAGCGAGAATTTCACCGCCAACAACCCGGGCTTCATCTCAAGCTTTAACCGCTATCTACCCGGGTGCATGGAGGGGCAGATTACACTGTCCGCAGAGGAGGACAAGCGCATAAGGCAATTGGCGGAGCGGCTGTTCAGCGAGCTCGACAGCATGCTGGACCTGCAACAAGCCATTGATGCCGGCCCACGCCTCGAAACCCTGGCGGACGTACTGACCTTCGACAGCATGTGGCAGGCACAGGCACCGGAAAAGGCAACCGACCTTGCCAGTACCATACTTGAGTTGCCGGGATCGCGAACTCTGAATGCCTGGACGCTTACTCACCCGGAACTGGTCACCGAGGCATTGCTCTCCAATAACATGGGCACTCTGGTCGCCATGAGCCAACTTACCTCGGATTACTGGCAGGGGGATGAGCCAAAGTTCAACGCTGTCGTATCAAACATCCGCTCCGGTTTAACCGGGCTGGAGGCCATGTACCTTTCGGACATTCGATACGATGCCTCGACGTCCCGCTTTCAGGTGACGGTCAGCGCCCCCGTTGGGCCCATTACCAACAAGCTGCCAAAGGGCGTTATCTCCCTTGGACTCGACATCGAAGAGGCGCTGGCGAACAGCCGGCCTCACTGAGATTACGGCGGGCCGATTTCGCAGGCCAGCACCAGCGCCCAGAATTCCGAAAAGTCATTGACCACCACATCCGGTTTATCCGGATGCTTGTGAGTGCCCGGAAAGATCCGGTTCAGCCAGGGCAAATCCCACTGCGCACCGTTGAAAAACACCGCCGTCATGCCGGCGCGTTTGGCGGCTATCACGTCTGTGGTGCTGTCACCTACGTACCAGACGCTCGGGTCTGGCGGGTAATCCAGCTTCTGCACGGCAAGATAAAGCTGATCGGGATGAGGTTTTCTCAGCGGCGTGTCGTCTCCACAGACGTCCACATCAAACAGATGCGTCCAGCCGGTGTCCTCTACGGCGGCCAACTCATGCTCGAAGAATTCCCGGTCACGATTGGTAATAACACCCACCTGAATATTGATCCGCCGAAGTCCCTCAAGAACGGCCCGCACCTTCGGCTCAAAGGCTTTCACCGTGCCGTAGTGCTCGCGGTAGTGACGATTGAACGCTTTGTGGGCGATCTGCTTGGCCTCCTGATCCTCCCCGAACAAGACCTCGAAAATATCGGTGCGCGAAATCTTGCGGTCGGCCCGAACCTTGGGGTGAAGCTTGGCAAACTCCCGCACGTAAGCCACCAGCCGAGCGTCTTCCGGTGTCTTGCTGTCTTCCGGCGCCAGCATACGGCTGACCAGGCCCAGTTCCTCGAAATCCGGGAACATATCGTCCACCGCGTGATACATGGCGTCCAGGGTATCCACCAGCGTGGCGTGCCAGTCGAACAACACCACCGACGGGCGGATCAGGCTGACAACGGCAGGATGCCAGTCCGGC
>TARA_R110000823_G_scaffold143176_5_pt1 | contig 14240 bp, 11 predicted proteins | sample TARA_R110000823 | Tara Oceans TARA_R110000823 (sample SAMEA4397722) | marine metagenome | biome: Polar Biome; feature: [DCM] deep chlorophyll maximum layer (ENVO:01000326); material: water (ENVO:00002006), including particulate matter (ENVO:01000060) such as... | depth 20 m | reverse complement strand
TTTATTGCTCAAGTCACGCAAAGCAATATAACGTTCCAGCCAACTTATGTGGACTCCCTCTTGTCAACAACAAAAAAATACTGAAACAAAGAAATTAATGCATACTTATGTACGAGCTCTCTAGTGAGAGGCTATCTCAGGCTCTTTGATATTTACGCGAACTGGTTGTCAAATCTATAAAGCGAGCGCTAGGCTCTTAGTTGGCTACTGACTAAACCAGTTGATTTTTATCTTCGTTAGTGCATTTTTGTTGTGTGAACTCTTTTTAGGCTGCGAGTAACTCAGCTTTGTATTCTGTACCTTGTGTCAGCATAGCGAACGCCGTTCTAACGGTTTTATTCGCCAGTGCGACTGCCGCACACTTTTTACCTCTGCGCTCAACTAAGCCCTGTATCCACGCATCTTTTTTTGTTTTAGCTTGTCGTTTCATGGCATGTTGAACTGCTGCGGTTGCCCCACAGATTAATTGACTTCTTAAGCGACTATTCTTAGTAAATTTACCTATAGAGCCAAGTTTTACAAAACCGCCGGATGAATGCTGGATTGGTGTTAACCCGATACAGGCAGATGCATCTTTACCTTTACTGAAGCAGCCGAGCTCTGTGCAGCCAAGAGCAATGTAAAGGTTAATTGCATTCATTGCTCCAACGCCTTCTAACCTCAATAGCTTCTTGCACTCTGGATGTGTATTAACAGATTTCTCCATACACTCATCATAATGCTTAACATCTTTGAACAGCCCATTTAAATGCTCTTTAGCTAAGAAAATGGCTCTTCGACATTCAGCCGATAATTCATTAGTTGCATCTTCTAAAACGCTTTCGATTGCTGAGATTATTCCACCTCTACGTTTCGATATCTTTATATTCAATTCAAAAAGTAAAGCGATGATTTGTTTTTGAGAGGCATCACGTTGTTTAACCGCTAACTCTCTTAGCCGTTTAATCGACTGCAATTGTTGCTGTTCTACGGTTTTTCCACCAATAAAAGTGACATCAGGCATAAAGGTCGCTTGGACAATCGCCAGGGCATCATTTTTGTCGGTTTTTTGATTTTGTCTAACGACAGAGACTAACTTAGCAGAGATTAAGCGTGCATCATGTCCTGCTTGAAGTGCCTTTTGTTTCCAATAATTCGACGTGCTACAGGCTTCAAATATTATCGTGACGGGTTTGTTGTTGATAAGCCAAGAGAGAAATTCTTCCGGTGTCATTTCGATATTCGATTGCACTTTTTTGTTTCTATAAATACAAACTTGAATAACTTTCTTTGCTAAATCAACGCCAACTCTAGTACGATACATATCAGGACTCTTTATAATATATTGGTGTGGTAACTTTTATATTACCTCACTCGTTAAGGGTGAGGGAGTCCAATTATCTAAATAAGCTTGCTTGATAAGCTGAGCTAATTTCATCTTGATTATAAAAGCAGGCAGACAAGTGATTAAGCCATAAAGACCTATCATTAGGTAAATCCGCTAAGCGTCGATAAAATATCGTCATATCCGTTTCAACAGCCATTAATACGTCTTCAAGAGCAATAAATAGCTTGAGTTCATCTTCATTAGCCTGTTCACTAGATAATTCGAGACCAAGTTTAGCTGCCATCATAAATTGCCATTGCTGTTGATAATTTTTAGCAAAGTTATTAAGTGCTTTTTGTAGTGGCTCTGCATCGTTAATTAACGGAAAGATTGCATTCGCAAGCTGGAATAAATTCCATTGTGCCATCTCTCCTTGCGCACCAAAGCGATAACGTTTACCTTGAGCATCTGTGGTATTAGGCGTCCAATTTAAATCGAAATTATCAATCCAGCCATAAGGTCCGTAATCAATAGTTTCGCCAATAATAGACATATTATCAGTGTTCATTACACCGTGGACAAAGCCAACTCGCATCCAGTCAACAACTAGGCTACAAGTTCTATCACACACTTCATTAAACCAGGCAAGATAAACTGCAGGGCTTGGCGCACCTAAATGTGGAAAGTCTCGTGTAATAACATAATCAACCAGTTGCGTTAACAAGCTGATATTTTGTCGTGATGCGGGTAATTGAAAACTACCAAACCGTATAAAAGATGACGATACTCGACACACCACCGCACCCGGCTCTGCCTTAGCGTGACCGTCATAAAACATATCTCTGACAACACTATCACCGGTAAGCGAGAGGCTCAATGCTCGGGTTGTTTCCACCCCTAAATGATACATAGCTTCAGAACAAAGAAATTCACGTATTGAAGAACGTAATACCGCTAGGCCGTCAGCTGTGCGTGAATAAGGCGTTGGACCGGCCCCTTTTAGCTGTAAAGTTTTATGACCGTAGTTTTCGGTCATCACTTCAGCAAGATTAATAGCCCTACCATCACCCAATTGGCCAGCCCAGTGACCAAATTGATGACCGCCATAACACATGGCAAATGGTTTCATATCAGGCAATAAACCATTACCAGAAAAAAGTTGTAAAAATTCAGCAGAATTTACCTGCTGCTCCGTCAGCCCTATTTGTTTTACCACATGTTTACTGATAGCAACTAACTGCGGATTTTTAGTGTTTTTAGGCTCAACAAAAGAATAGGCAGACTGTACTTGTCGTGGGTAATTACTCACAACTTCATCAGCAGCAAAGGTTCTAGTAAATTGGTTATCTAAAGTAAAGGTAATATCTGACAAAGGGCTAACACTCTTTAGTAAAGCATGAAGGTTAGTATGACCGAACAAGTATCGAATTCAACCGTATCACCAAGATAAAGTCATTTATTAGCTAGTATTAATAAGTATGCCATTTTATTTAGAATACTTTTAATTACTGTGTGATTGCTATCAACATAGCAATCTATTATCTCACTTTCAAACTCTGCTATAATTTGTTACTAAATAGTAAAATATAAGACTAATCTCTTATTTTATATCTATAATATTTTATGATTCTTCTCTACGGGAGGTTACATTTGCATTTTGGTATTATAAATTTGATATTCATTATTCATTATTCATTAAAGAAGTATACACAGCAAAGTGCTTTCATGAAAAAGTGATCATTGCAATATAGCGAATAAATTAAGCGTTAAATGCAAGATAGATGAATTAAGGCCAAAGTCTAGTAACCGGAAAGCAAATGTCAGATAAAAAAAATAATGTAGAGGCTTTATTACGGCAAGTGCAAGTTTTGTCGAGTGTGCTCGATAATATTGGCTCTTACGTTTACAGCAAAGACCTCGAAGGAAAGTACACCTATGTTAATGCTGATGTAGCAGAATTATTTCAGACCACCGTGCAAGATGTTATTGGTAAAGATGATAGTCACTTTTTTGATTTAGATATTTCTAATGAATTAAGTCAAAATGATCTAAAAGTTATTCGTGATAAAGTCCCACTCGTATCAGAAGAAAATAACGTTATAAAGTCTACCGGTAAAGTCAGTACCTATCAAATCATCAAAAAACCGCTACTTGATAGCAACGGCAATGTCATCGGTATTTCAGGCATATCTGTTGATATTACAGAAAAAAAAGCGCTTGAAGCTGAAAACCAAGAACAAAAGTATTTACTAGATGTCATTTTAGATAATGTCGATGCCTACATTTATATGAAAGATGAAAATCGTCATTTTAGGTATGTTAATGACCGTGTTGCCAAGCTTTTTGGTCGTCCGGCCAAAGAAATAATAGGCCAACGTGATAGTGATGTTATCTCACAGGCTGATGCCGATCATTTTTGGCAAACCGACAAACTGGCTTTTGAAAGTAATGATAAAGTTGTTATTAACGAAACATTAAAAGCAGCGGATAACAAACTACATCATTATCTGAGTGTTAAAGTACCTTGTCACTTTAAAGATGATTGCAAAACTTTAATCGGTTTTTCTACCGATGTAACTGAATTATATCAACTAAAAGAAAAGTTTGAACAACTGGCTAATATTGATGAATTAACCGGTTTATACAACCGACGGTATTTTTTTGATAATGCTAATCGTGAGTTTAACCGTGCTGAAAGATATCAACAAGCACTTGCCGTTATCTCGATAGATGTTGACCGCTTTAAAACAATTAACGATAAATACGGCCACCCTATTGGTGATCAAGTTTTAGTCAAAATTGCCCAGTTAATTACCCCCACCATCAGAGCCGAAGATATATTTGCTCGTATCGGCGGAGAAGAATTTTCCATATTATTACCAAATACTTCAAAGCTTGAAAGCCAAAAAACTGCAGAAAGGCTACGTCATTTATTAGATGAAAACCCAATATCCATTGCCAACGACATTTGCTTAGCCATCAAAATTAGCCTTGGTGTTTCTGTTCTAAAAGCAGCCGACACGAGTTTTCAAGATCTATACGCTCGCTCTGATATTGCTTTGTATAAAGCAAAGTCCATGGGAAGAAATAACGTCTACTTAATTGACTAGCAAGCTGAGATATCTTAAAAATTGGGCAATAACGGCTCTAGAGAGCAATAGTGTTTTAGCAATAGATATATGCTAATTAAATCCTATCTCAAACTAACATAATTATCGATACTAGCTTATCAAAAACGCTTTACAGCAGATAAATAAAGTGACTATATTTTATCCAGCACGACTTTCGCTTGACGAATTCTAGTAAACATATCAGCACAACCGCCTTTGTCGGGATGATGCTTTTGGGCAAGACGTAAGTATTGAGTTTTGATCATTTTCGCATCCGCATCTATCGGTAGTTCTAAAACTGCAAGTGCTTCTTGTTTTTGATCTTGTGCAGCATATTTTTGCCAAAATGATTTCAACAGGCCATTTATTTCATCTGCTTGGGTGACAAAATAATGTTTAGTATCTAAATAATAATTTTCGAGCGGATCGACTGTTTCAAGCACGCTTTGTGATTTATCATTAATAACTATCGGCATATTTGTCACTATCCTCTCTACGCGTACCGATTGAATACTAAGGGTAAATTTTTGCCCGCGTTGATATTGACGCTTTAGGTGATAAAGCGCATGCATACAAAGAAAGTGAGCACTAAATAAATCTTTACTATTAGCTAAGGTAAAATGTTCAAAAGGCGGAATTTTCTTAACTTGCAAATGTTTGATTATTTGGTATTCATTGCTTAGCGAAAAACAATTCAGGAAATCATCAAGCTCATCAAGTATCGGAGCTAAATAAGGATTTAAAGTCTGCATTTAAGTTATTAGTTATTGGTATTGCTTTTATAATACATAATTTTTTCATCGCTTGGCGAATTATCCCTTACCCCCTTTTCATTAGATCACACAGTCGCGACAGAATTAAACCTCAGGAATATGTTTTTAGTCATCATTATTAGCATTTCAGTCTGAAAAAAATAGAATTAACTTAATCTCATTTGCTTGCCCTCTCCCTTTAACCTAAAATATTGCCATTATTGTCTTTCCAATCCAAATATAAGGTTTTTCATGGCTCAACCATTACCTGATAAATTCATCATGTCGATGAACCGCGTTTCGAAAGTGGTTCCTCCTAAGCGTACAATTTTAAAAGATATTTCACTGTCTTTTTTCCCTGGTGCAAAAATTGGTGTACTAGGTTTAAATGGCTCAGGTAAATCAACGTTACTGCGTATTATGGCCGGTGTTGATACCGAGTTTGAAGGCGAAGCAAAAGCATTAGCTGGCATTAATATCGGCTATTTACCTCAAGAGCCGATATTAGATGAAGAAAAAACCGTCCGTGAAATTGTGGAAGAAGCGGTTTCTGAAGTAAAAAATGCCATGGCACGCTTGGACCAAGTTTATGCTGAATACGCTGAACCTGAAGCCGATTTTGACGCCCTAGCAAAAGAGCAAGGTCAACTTGAAGATATTATTAATAGCCAAGACGGCCACAACATTGACAACGTTTTAGAGCGTGCTGCAGATGCTTTGCGCCTACCGCCTTGGGAGCAAAAAATTGCTGTTCTTAGTGGTGGTGAGCGTCGTCGCGTTGCCCTTTGTCGCTTATTATTACAAAAACCTGACATGCTACTACTTGATGAGCCAACTAACCATTTAGATGCTGAGTCTGTGGCTTGGTTAGAGCGCTTCTTACATGATTATGCTGGTACTGTCGTCGCCATCACCCATGATAGATATTTCTTAGACAATGTTGCCGGCTGGATCTTAGAGCTTGATAGAGGTCATGGTATTCCTTATGAAGGTAACTATTCTTCTTGGTTAGAACAAAAAAATGCTCGCCTTGAGCAAGAAAGCAAAAGTGAAAATGCCTTACAAAGAACCATTAAACAAGAACTTGAATGGGTACGTTCAAATCCGAAAGCACGTCAATCTAAAAGCAAAGCTCGTATGGCTCGCTTTGAAGAATTGAATAGCCAAGATCATCAAAAACGTAACGAAACTAACGAACTTTATATTCCACCGGGGCCTCGTCTCGGTGATAAGGTGTTAGATGTTATTAATTTAACAAAATCATTTGGCGATAGAATGCTGATTGATAACTTAAGCTTTAGCGTCCCTAAAGGTGCTATCGTCGGCATTATCGGGCCAAACGGTGCCGGTAAGTCAACCTTATTCAAAATAATGTCTGGTGCTGAACAGCCAGATTCTGGCACAGTAGAACTTGGTGATACGGTTAAGCTTGCCAGTGTTGATCAGTTCCGTGATGACATGGACGATAGCAAAACCGTCTACCAAGAGATCTCGCAAGGTCATGAAATTTTAAACATAGGTAATTTTGAAATTCCAAGTCGTGCCTACGCAAGTCGCTTTAACTTTAAAGGTAATGATCAACAAAAAATCATCGGCGATTTATCTGGTGGTGAACGTAATCGTGTACATTTAGCTAAGCTTGTGCAAACCGGTGGTAACGTATTATTACTCGATGAACCTACCAATGATCTCGATGTTGAAACCTTACGCGCACTTGAAGAAGCGTTATTAGAGTTCCCAGGTTGTGCGATGGTGATTTCCCATGACCGTTGGTTCCTTGACCGCATTGCCACCCATATTTTAGATTACCGCGATGAAGGGCAAATTAATTTCTATGAAGGTAATTTCACTGATTATGAAGCTTGGTTGAGAAAAACTTATGGTCCATCTGCAACTGAACCACATCGTATAAAATATAAAAAAATAGGCTAACTCAACAGTTAACTATTTAGTAACTAACAAGATAAAGGCAGCTTAATGAATTAATTAAGCTGCCTTTTTTGTTATCGCAAGCGAATTAATTTATTGCTCATTTAACGAGAATTAATTAATGCGTTTGATATTAAAGCAAGCTATGCTAAATATACCACTTTAGCCAAAATTAAATTCAATGCAAAATCGACGTCAATTTACTCGCGTGCTCTTTTCCATGAAAGCAAAACTGTCTGTAAGCGAAGAACAGTTTGAGGTAAAAGTGCATGATATTTCATTAAATGGTGCATTACTTTATTTGGATTGCAAAGGGTTAATACTGACACGACAACTTGGTTTATTGTCATTTCAATTAGATAATAATAACAGTGAAATTATCATGAATATTGCGGTTGTCCATCAAGAAGGTGACGAAATTGGTGTGCAATGTAATGCCATTGATATCGACAGTGTTAGTTTATTGCGACGCTTAATAGAGCTGAATTTAGGCGACGATGAGCAACTGCATAAAGAACTATCGCAGTTAACACGTACCGAAAATTAACCAAGCTGCAATCACTTCTCATTTTTATTTTCAAAGGACTTATCATGAATCACCTTATCATTTCTTTTATCACCGCTGACCGTCCCGGCATAGTAGAGGTTTTATCCGACTTAATTACAAAGCATAAGGGTAATTGGCAAAAATCTAGCTTACATCAAATGTCAGGCCTGTTTGCTGGTGTTATTGAAATTGCCACCGCACCGGAAAATTTATCCGCATTATCCGATGAGCTTGCTGCATTAGATGGCTTTAAAATGCAGATTGAGCATGCCCAACAAGATAAGTCAGCACCTGAAGCTGTACTTGTTCTAGAGCTCACGGCAAACGATAGAGCAGGCATAGTACAAGAAATATCATCAATTATTCATCATCAAGGTGGTAATTTACTTAAACTGGTCAGTACGCAAGAAATAGCGCCCCATGCAGGTCATGAGTTATTTAAAGCTAAAGTCACTGTTTCTGCTAACAACCAGAATATAGACGCCATGATTGATGCCCTTGAGAACTTAGCGGATGACTTAATGGTGGATATTTCTCGCTAGGTAATTAACAGCAATGTGATATTCGTAACATAGAATATCTAAGAAGCTTACTTAACATAGAGTCCTGAACATGGCTGCTCTTTCACATCCTTGTGATCACAGCATACCGTTCGTCCTGAACATGGCTGCTCTTTCACATCCTTGTGATCACAGCATACCGTTCGTCCTGAACATAAAAGTCCGCACTCATTGCTGAATGCGGACTTTTTTATCGGTTTTAGCAATTGTGCAACTAAAACTTATTAGCTAAAGCTTATAAAGCTAAATCTAACTTTTTAAATTCTTTTTCGACAACTGACGCAGGTAATGGAATATAACCATCTTTTTCAACAATCGTTTGACCTGACTTAGATAAAACCATTTTCAAAAATTCAGCTTCCATCGGAGCTAAAGGCTTGGTTGGGTGCTTATTTACATAGACATATAAAAAGCGAGATAAAGGGTATTTTTTAGAAATGGCATTTTCCATGCTAGCTTCAACGAAGTTATCGCCTTTTTTCGCTAATGGAAGTGCTCTAACGCCCGAAGTTTTATAACCAATACCGGAGTAACCAATGCCATTTAATGACGCTGATACTGATTGTACAACCGATGCTGAACCCGGTTGTTCATTAACACTATTTTTAAAATCGCCTTTACAAAGCGCTTTCTTTTTAAAATAACCGTAAGTGCCTGATACGGAGTTACGACCGTACAACTGCACATCTTTACCTGTCCAATCACCAGTTAAGCCTAAATCCCCCCAACGGTCGACATCTTTTTCTGCACCACATTTGCGGTTATTTGAAAATATCGCGTCAACTTGCTCAATACGAAGACCTTTTATAGGGTTATCTTTATGTACAAAAACAGCTAAAGCATCAATAGCAACACGCACCGCTGTTGGTTTATAGCCATAACGTTTTTCAAAAGCTTCAATTTCACGAGACTTCATTTTACGGCTCATAGGGCCAAGGTTTGAAGTCGCTTCCGTTAATGCCGGTGGCGCAGTCGATGAACCAGCTGCTTGAATTTGTACATTTACATTTGGGTAAGTACGCTTAAACTCTTCCGCCCAAAATGTCATCATATTAGCTAAGGTATCAGAGCCAACAGATGAAACATTGCCCGATACGCCACTAACTTTTTTGTATTCTGGTAAATCGCTATCAACAGCAAATGCCGAGAAGCTAATAAAACTTGATAAACCGATAACGCCTAATGCACGTTTTAAACTCATGTTACTCTCCGATGAGAATTGTAATTAATTTGCCAACACTATATAAAGTGAATATGACAATAATAAGTAAAGTTTGTGACACTTATATTACAGGCATCATAAAAGTGTCATTGTTTTCACATAAAACAGCGTGCTATGAAAAATAAAAAACGGCAATTAAACTTGGATACTTTAATAAAGATGCAAATTTGCTAGCAAGGCGTTATTCGACTAATGGCGGTTACGGTATTTAAGACGTTAGCTGAGCATTTAAATGGCGACTGCTGTCGCCATAAATAATCTATTCATTTATTGTGGCAGTAAAATAAATAATAAATTCACTACCTTTATGCCATTCACTTTCAATAGCAAGTTCAGCATTATGATGGTTCAAAACATGCTTAACAATCGCTAAGCCTAGCCCTGAGCCACCAGTATTACGTGATCGAGACATATCAACACGGAAGAAGCGCTCAGTTAAACGATTAACATGCTCAGGTTTAATGCCAGGGCCATTATCCTTGACACTAAAACGTATTTTATTACCGTCATTACATAAAATCACATCAATAACCCCACCTGCGGGGGTATAAGCAATAGCATTTGAAATTAAGTTCATGCAGGCACTTTTTAACTCATGCTCATTACCGTTAATTTTTATTTCAGGTGAAATATGGTCGTTAATCGTGTGATTTTTATCTTGATTCAACCATTGCACATCTTCCACTATTGTTAATATTAAGCGTGATAAATCAACTTGTTGGTGATTGTCGTCTTCAACATTATTCTCAATTCTGGATAACACCAGTAACTGTTCAACTAGTCTGTCCATGCGTGATACTTGTGTTTCTATGGTGGTGAACGCTTTTTGCCAGTGCGGCTCTAAACTTGCACCACTGCTTTGCACCATCTCAACATAACCCCGCACGACAGTTAAAGGGGTTTTTAACTCATGCGAAACATTAGCAACAAAATCACGACGCATTTCCTCTAATCGTTGTATTTTACTAATATCACGAGCAAGTAATAAAATTTGGTCGCTACCATATGCCATCATCCGCAATTCAAGCTGTAACTCATTATTTATTGGCGAAATAATTAAACATGGGCTGTCATAATTGCCACTATTGACATATTTAGCAAATTCGGGAAAACGGATCAAATTATCAATACGTTGACCAACATCACTAGGCCAACGTACACCTAAAAGTTGTGAGGCTTTTTTATTACCCCATAAAATAGTCAATTCTGTTGAAAGCACTAATGCTGCGTCTGGCAAAGCTTCGGCGCCATCACGAAATTTTCGAATTCGCTCGTTTAGTTGCTTTTGCTTTAAACGTTGCTTACGAATACGTCGATATAGGCCATCATATATTCGTCCCCAAATCCCTTTAGCTTGCGGTGGCGATATTGACTTGCCTTGCCATAACCAATTAATTAATTTAAATAAATGATTGTAGTGCCAAGCAAGTAAGCCAATAGACACAGCACTAACAACAAGAAAGGTGTGACCAAAAAGATAACCGATAAAGCCACTGACAATAATAACGCTAGTGATACGGGTAAGGAGTTTTCTCGCTGAGATACGAAAATACATAAATTAGTCGTTAACCTGAATTCGGGATAATGAATATTCGAACATGTAGTTTAACACCTCTACTTTTAATAATTTACATTCAAACATTAAATAATTTTGTTCGTTGTGTTGCCAAAGTGAAAAAGCAATAACACACGCTTTTTGTGTTTTACCCCAAGCTTACTTATATGGCGAGTATTGGACAGTACTAATAAATGCTTAGCAAGCATAAAAAAATCATGCCTGCTGCAAATGGCCTTATAGAACCATGTATTTATGCTAAGTTAACAATTACACACGATCTTTAGTTTTTCCTGAAAAACGATAACCAGAGCCTCTTACCGTCTGAATAAAGTCTTCATGCCCTTCGCCAGCAATTGCTTTACGTAAACGTCGAATATGAACATCAACAGTTCTATCTTCAACATAAACATTGGTTCCCCAAACATTATCAAGCAGCTGCTCTCGGCTATAAACACGCTCGGTATGGGTAAGGAAAAAATGCAGTAAACGAAACTCTGTAGGGCCAAGATCTAAACTTTTATCATTAATGGAGACACGATGCGCAACAGGATCGAGCTTAATGCCATGAAACTCAATTGACTCTTCCAATGCTGTTGGCGCAACACGTCGAATAACCGCTTTGATACGGGCAATGAGTTCTTTGGGTGAAAACGGTTTAGTAACATAATCATCAATACCGGCATCAAAGCCTTTCACTTTATCGTCTTCGTCAGCTCGAGCCGTGAGCATAATAATAGGAATCGTACGGGTATATTCATTCTGTTTTAACGATTTTGCTAACTTTACACCAGTACCACCGGGCAACATCCAATCAAGTAAAATTAAATCAGGATACGGTTCTTTAATTTTTGCTTGCGCTTGCTCTATGGTTTCAGCTTCTATGGCGTTAAAACCATTCTGTTCTAAAACAAAGGTGATCATTTCTCTTATTGGCGCTTCATCTTCGACAACTAAAATTTGTCTATTCATGTATCCATCCTGATGACTAAATATAAAATCGTATAACAAACATTGTGATAAATAATTGTGACAGTTTCATGACAGCATTAAAATTATTGTCATTTTCGCGCTGCAAAGTGATTCAAAAAGAAAAAATCGCTTAATTCACACCTCGATACAATTAAACTCTCGATAGGATAAGCCCAAGTTTGAGCGCTCAGAAAGAAAGTATATACCTATTTAAAAAGAAAACAGTGTAAAACAAACACCGTAAAAGCAGTTAAAGCCAATAAAAAACGCTGAGATAATTTCAGGCTAATAATGAGGTTCAAGCTGATAGAGATAGTTAAATAAACATTGTTAAGCTTATTTTATCGCAATGCCATAAGCCTTAATTCAATCAAAACTTATAGCATAGCCCGAGTTAACAGCTTGCAAGTACCGTTAGTTTGCCATCAAAAGAGAATTGCTTGAGTAAAAGTCAGCTTACTCAAATTAGCGCTATAGGTTCGTTAGTTGGTAACGATAACGAACCGTTTTGCTAGCGCCCTAACCTTTACGCCACGTTGTACCGCCAGCACTATCTTCTAAAATAATGTTCAAAGCCGCTAATTTGTCACGAGCATCATCAGCCATAGTCCAGTCTTTGTTAGCACGTGCGTCATTGCGCTGTTTAATCAAAGCTTCTATTTCAGCAACATCATCACTATCGTCATTACTACCTTGTAAAAAGTCTTCAGGGGAATTTTGAGCAATCCCTAACACTTCTCCTAGCGAAACGAGAATAAAAGCTAGCTTTCCAGCCGCTTCAATATCGCTTGCTTTGAGGCGATTGATTTCTTTTGCTAGTTCAAACAAAACCGGCATGGCTTCAGGACAGTTAAAGTCATCGTCCATAGCTTTTTCAAAGCGCTGAACGTATTCATTACCTGTTAACTCAACCTTAATAGGTGTTACATCACGCAAGGCAGTATAAAGTCGCTCTAAGCTTGCTCGCGCTTGGGTTAAATTATCTTGTGAGTAATTTAATTGGCTACGATAATGACTTGAGGTTAAAAAGAAACGCACGCTTTCAGCATCATATTTATCGAGTACACTACGCAAAGTAAAAAAGTTATTTAAAGATTTTGACATCTTTTCTTTGTTTATTTGCACCATACCGCCGTGCATCCAATAATTTACGTAAGGTGTATCAAAGGCACAACATGATTGCGCAATCTCGTTTTCGTGATGTGGAAATTGTAAATCAGAGCCACCACCATGAATATCAAAGTGCTCGCCTAAGTGTTTGCTATTCATCGCGGAACATTCAATATGCCAACCTGGTCGGCCTTTGCCCCATGGCGAATCCCAGCGTGGTTCTTTTGGCTTAGCCATTTTCCAAAGTACAAAATCTAATGGATTACGTTTAGCTTCATCGATATCAACACGAGAGCCAGATTGCAACATATCTAAATTTTGTAAACTCAACTTACCGTAATCTTTATAACTACTGACATCAAACATCACATCGCCATTGCTCGCAACATAAGCATGTTCGCGTTCAATAAGACGCACAACTAAGGCTATAATTTCATCCATATGTCCGGTTACGGTAGGGGCAATATCAGGACGCATAATATTGAGATCATCAAAATCTTGATACATCTGTTCGGTCATGCGTAAAGTTAAAGCTTCACAGCTTTCACCATTTTCATTAGCGCGCTGGATAATTTTATCATCAACGTCAGTAATATTACGCACATGCGTTAGGTCGTAACCTAAGTACTTAAAGTAACGGGCAATAATATCAAAGGCAACATAGGTTCTCGCATGACCAATATGGCAACGGTCATAAATAGTAATACCACAAACATATAAGCCTACCTTGTTGGAAGTGATTGGTTTAAAAACTTCTTTTTTCCTGCTTAAGGTATTATAAATCTGCAACATAATGACGATTTTTCCTATGTAATATCAATACTTGATTAAAGGGTTGTATTCTCAACATGAGAATTATCGCAATTGTACCCGAAGTATTGGTATGAATCATTAACCTAAAGGTATTTGCTGATAAATTTTGCCGAGAAATCTTTTTTTTATTGGGTTACAATTTGCCTAATTACACTTCCTTTAGATTTATGAGTAAAAAAATGATCACATTTAAAACAACCTTAGGCGATATTAAAATTGAATTAGATTTTGATAACGCCCCTGTTACGGCAAAAAACTTTCAACAATATGCTGAAGATGGCTTTTATAACGGTACGATTTTCCACCGTGTTATTAAAGGTTTTATGGCGCAAGGTGGTGGATTCGCCTCTGGTATGGAAGAAAA
>TARA_R110000823_G_scaffold24126_5_pt1 | contig 14263 bp, 20 predicted proteins | sample TARA_R110000823 | Tara Oceans TARA_R110000823 (sample SAMEA4397722) | marine metagenome | biome: Polar Biome; feature: [DCM] deep chlorophyll maximum layer (ENVO:01000326); material: water (ENVO:00002006), including particulate matter (ENVO:01000060) such as... | depth 20 m | reverse complement strand
GCATGTAGGGTTGTCTAAGGCTCCCTTGGCAATACGATTAGCCACGTTGTACTCAACTTCCGTAAGAAGCACCTGATCCTCAGTAAGCTCCTCTTTCATCGCCTTGAAGGCTAAACTGGCCTTTGTTTTTGGGCCTTTTACAACAAGGTCTCTGTCTTCTTCTAAGAGAAGGCTATGAATAGCTGTTCCCATCGTAAAAGCGGCTGTTTGAGACCTCTTTTCACCCTTCCAATGCGCTAAGGATTTCTTATATACGGCTTTAACCGCGCTAGAGGATATACCAGCCGTAGCGTGGTATACCTCATTGCTCATGTTTGTAATAATACCCATTAGGCAAAGTCGGCTTCTAAGGCACTTAAAGACTCTGCTCCGCGATCCATCTGTGCATTGTCAGCTTGGCTTTTAAGGGCTTGCTTATAAGCATCTTCAATCCGAGAGTTTTCAGAGCTAACAAGTTCTTTTACTGCTAATAGACTGTCATAAATAGTCTGATCCAGCATCAACATATTATCAAGTTGGGGCTTAAATCTCATGACGTAGTAGGTAGCACCCTTATCTGTCTTAAACTTTTCAGTATCCAGGATACATTCGAAGTCCCACAGATTACTATCCGTTGGCATTTTTTTAACCACATCATGATAAAATGGGCCATAATTCTTACGCTTTAATGATAGAACTACAGGCTGGTTTTCAATAGTGACTTCTTTACCAGAGGCAGTTTTACCTGTGTAACTAATAAGGCCGCGCACAATCCGGTAACGATCCCTTCCGTCCAGTTCCTTACGCTGATCAGGTGTCATTGCAATGGATTCTTCGTAGGTTGGTACGCCACACATCACACCGCCTAATTGATCACGGGCTTCTTGGCGTTGATTTACAACCAACAGAGATTTATTAATAAGCTTTCTATCACCCCAATGCTGATATTGAATATGATTTGAAAATGCTCTGAATTTCACATTCTTCTTTGCATAAACCCGATCTCCAGCCGTGTTTAAAAAGAATGCACCTAATGGTAGTTGGACTCCATTATCATCTTCACCAACAGTATTTATCTTTAAAGTTGGGATAGATGGGCCTTTGACCGGTGCTGCTGTACCAAGTTCTTCGCTTAGTTCTGCTATTGAAAAGCTATTTGTGTTAAGTGTTACTTCGTTCATTAAGTAGTTCCTTTACTATGGACATTCATTATACCTTAGTTAAGTGGTTTTATCAACTATATTCTGTCTGATCAAGCCAATTTTTGCCGTGTGATATTTCAATGTCTAATGGAACTATCATATTGTAACTAAATAGTTTTTTAGCTTCTTCTGATACTTTAGTCATTGCTTCGTTTAAAATAAATTTAACTTCTTCAATTTCATCAGGATGGGTATCCACAACAATACTATCGTGAACGCTCAAAATAAGTTTAGATTTAAGAGAGTGTGATTTAAATAATTTAAAAGCGCGAATACAAGCTAACTGAACCAAGTCGGCACTAAAGCCCTGAACGCCATAGTTTAGTATTTGAGTAGCATTTGTAACTCTTTGATTTCTTGTACGAGCTACATTAGGCCAAAAGTATTGTCTGCCACTAGGCGTCTTAACAGTACCATTATCTAATGTCCCATCCATCAAGGTTTGATGCCATTCGCATATACCTTCATATATTTCATAAAATCCGTCTAGATAATGAGCTATATGTGGAGGATGTCCATACGATGTACCGCCAAAAAGCGGTAAAAAACTGAAGGCTTTTGCTGATTGTCTCATATCCTTAGATACATCTTCAGGTTCGCATTGATTTATTATCGAAGCAGTCTGTCTGTGGATGTCTTTACCTTCAAGGATGTCTGATATGCCTTGAGAATCCCTAGAAAGTTCGCAAGCCGTGCGAAATTCTAATCCTGAGTAGTCACTCTCTAAAATCTGTCCGTTTTCAAATCGACTTACAATACACTTCCGTACAGGGAAACCGCGCTTTGGCATGTTCTGTAAATTAAGGGTAATTCCACCGCCGCTGCTTAAACGTCCCGTGGCAGCTATGCATTGATTAAAGTTTGCATGAAGAAAGCCAGTTGCTCTAGTACCTCTTACAATACCGGCAATGAAGCTATCCAAATACACAGTTATAGCTTTTAATCGTGACATTTTAGTTAGAAACTCAACAGCACGAAGTTTACCTTTGCCCTCTGCCTGGTTAATTAAGCCTAGAATTGTTGTTTTATCAGTCTTAAATCCATTAATGCTAACGTCATTAGGATCAGTAGGTGTCATTTGAAGTCCGGCTGTCACACCTGTACTGACATAAATCGCACCTACACCAAAACAAGTTTTGCATTTAGTACGATTAACGTAAGGTTCACCCGTAGTTCTGTACTTCTTACCTCTCCGTATTTTAGTAACAACTTTAAACTTCTGTGTTGACCCTTTACCGTCACAGTCACAACATTGGACTGCTTGTGTCTTTTTAACGATAGCTGTAGTTTCTCTTACTGCTTTAACAAACTGTTTAGTGGTCATAAAAGGTGGTCTTAATGCTTTTCCGTCTTCACCTGTACCTATATTAAAAGTTTGTTTATGCAGATTTTTATCGGTGACTGCGCGGGAATATACAACTTTGGTCATATCACTACCCGAATTAAGATTTATAAGGGTATCTCCCATCAAATCTTCAAGTAAGGTGTTTAGACGTTTAGTAAGCTCTAGCTTTTCCGTTTCAAACTGTAGCTTAACTTCGTTTAAGACATCTAAATCTATTCTGACCCCGTTCATTTCTATTTCGCATAAGAACAAAAGCATTTCATTCATAAATGGAATAACTGTTTTAAGAGATTGATTATGTTTTCGTTCAAGTATGTCTTGTTGTGCAAGAAATAGTTCACCCGTAGCTTTAACATCAGCTTCGGCATATTCATTAACAACATCTAACGGCATTGATTCAAAGCCAACACCTGATTTAAAGAGTTCAGCAACCAGGTCTGATTTCTTTAAGCTCCTAGTTTTCCGTCTAATTGCAGACTCTTTTAAAGAAAGCTTTCTACGCTGACCCTTAGCCAATAAATATTCACAAATCATGGTGTCATAGACTAATGGCGGTATTGTGAACCCCATTTCTTGAAGCCATTCGATATCAAACTTGGCGTTATGGCATATTATACCTTCGGCTTCCTTTAATAAAACTTCAAGATGCTCGACAGGATCACATCCGTCATATTCATCGTGATACCAAATCAATTTATGAACAGTATCTACAGTATCCCAGCCCAACCATCCGTAATAAGCACCTACGCATTTATTAAATGGATTTTTAGGAGAATTATCTAATCGGTCTGAGATTGTTTTGACTGTGGTTTCTAAATCAAGAACAAGCCACTTCTTGTTTGCATCAAACTCCATAACGTGAAGTTTTCCCATTGAGATTGCAGATTACTACTCCGTGCCAGCCCGATATTTTATTCTTCATCACATTTATATATCGGGTAGTATCGTTAAGATTGTTTTTATCTATAGCAGCTCCAACGCCTATTAAGAGATCGCATTCGCTTTGCTTGCCAACTTTAGAGCCTTCGAGCATAGACATTGTTAGAATAGTTTTACCTTCTGCATCTGAAGAACATTGTGATACCCCAATTACAGCACAATTATGTTTCTTTGCTAATTCGCGTAGGCGATAATATAAGTCCCGCAATCGTTCATGCCCACTGTTAAATTGCTGTGTTAATGCAACTTTATCAGCCATATCTACGATACAAATATCGGGAGCCTTTTCAGCTAAAAATGCATCTAATTTTGATAGTTCCCATCCATGCGATTCCATAAAAAGTAAGTTACCACTAATACTGTTGAATTTAGCCTCAGCTTCATCAGGATTAAACTCTACTTCTTCTCTACTTAAATTATTATACGCCATGAGCGCCCTAAATTTGGTTCTCTTTCCAAATTCTTCATTAGCAATATATGCTACCTTTGCACCTTGATGGCAGAAACCATCAGGGCTAACGCAAAGTGATACGGCGAGAGCAGTTTTACCTACGTTAGAGTAGGCGGCTATAACTCCAAATTCACCTCTTGCAAGCCCATATACGTGTCGGGCTAAAGTAGGAATGTTAAATCTAAATCTATTGTCATTAGAAACTGTCGCTAACATTTCATGAACATCAGCAGTAACTATATAATCATCAAAGTTATCTTGAACAAATCCGGCTGATACTTTTGATAAAAGGACGTTAAGATTATCCATTGCAGTTGCATCGCCTTCCGACATCTTTATGCCCAGGTTTGCTATGTCTAAGCCTATGGATTGTCGCCAAAGGTTTTCAATTACATCACCAGCAACTTCACTGTTTAAGTCAGGCGCTTCACTTATATTGTTAACAAGTGTCTCAATTTCATCTGTCCAAGCACCTGTTGAAGATGGATTTTGAGAGCGCCAATACGCAAACATTTCGTTTGTAGAAATATCACGGCTGAACTTATCGTGCATAGATGCGATTATTTGGTAAAGTTCTTTAGCCCCGTCTTCAAATAAGCTTGGGCGGAGATTAGCCATATTATTGTTATAAAATTCGTGATTTAGGCAATTCTTTAATAATGATTGGTACATTTTGCTCTTTCAGTAATCGTTCCTTAGAACTTATCTTAGTTGTTGTTGGTAATCACTAACTAGCGATTTAAACAACACCTTACTGTAATGTTAAGCAAAAAAAAAGCCCCCAATTTAGGGGGCTATATATTTTATTGTATTTAGTAATTAATTAGATCGAAATTTCATCTTGGATAGGTCTACTTTTGATGAACCTCTTCTGTCTCGTACTTCTACTTGAAAGTGAATTATGTTTTTCATCTTAGATGTATATTCTTCTATAAGTGTTTTTAGATCATCTTCGACATCAGCGGCTTCTCGGTAGCCCCCTTCAATATCTATATCCAATATAGCAATTGCTCTAATCTTCTTCATAAGTATTCTCCAATTATATAGTAATGCCTAAAGGCATGTGTGTTCCAAGTACTAGGGTCTTAATTAAATGTGATAAAACATAAGCTTCTTGGAGATGCAATGTTTGTCTTTTGCAAAAAATCAATTTTTGAAAAAAACTACTATTGACTATACAACAGGAGGTGCAGTCTGTGGATTTTGCCAGCTAGAGGCGAGTAATCCTTCACAGGTCATAATGTTAGGATTAGAATGTATTACTACAGCATGAGCTGTGTAAAAATTATATTTATTATATATCATTAGTAAATTTCCTTTTTTTTAATTGCGAGTATTATAAACACAATTTTAAAGGTTGCCCCATCGGTGATGAAGGGTATGCAGTAACTCTTATAAAGAAAACCCCTTTTAAAAATAATAACATTTTCTTTTATCCTCTACACTTTCTGCTAAACTATAATTAGTAACATTATATTCTGGCTTCTATTCAAGTAACTCTTCTATCTTATCTTTAGTTAACAGCTTCAAATCTACACTTGTTAACCGCACTTTAATGTTAGAGTTAATGCGTCTCTTAATTACTATAGCCTTAGTTAAGGCATCTTTGTCAAGGCATAAGTAAGTGTCATTGTAAAAATTTAGTGAATTATTTATACTAGATGTAAGATTTGTTCCAAGCAATGCTACACCAACTAATCCGTTTATTCTACTAACCGAACAGGCCGATGGTATATCCTCAACTAATACTGCGGTCTTACCAACGCCTATGTGTACGCCTTGATGTATTTTACCATATGTGATCCATTTAACTGCTCCAAAGCCTCTTAAAGAGCGTCCTACAGCGCCTGTACCACTATAAAAGATAACTCGGTCATCAGATGGGTCATAACGCACCTTAATGAAGCCGTTTTGGTAAGCTTCCAGACTGTTTACCTGGTCTAAGTAATTTAAAGCTGCCAAGTGATTCTCTATCGAAGTTGTGATTAAGGGCAGGGGTCTTTTATAGACCTCACGGGTTTGAACCTTTTTACCTAAATAGTTTTTAGCAGAAGATAGATTTCGTTTTCCAGAATATATACCTTTACCTTCGCATGAAGCTCTATAACAATTCCACATAAGCTTTCCATCCATTTTGGACAGTGCTAATTTCTTTTCGCCGTAGCAGAAGGGGCAGGTGATAACTACTGCATCACCTTCACGTATTTTTATATCTTTGATTATTTGTAATTGTTCGGCATAGGTCATAGGTCATTCTTATGGCTAGTGTTGGTCTGCCCCTTCATAGGGACAGCGTCAGCTTATATACTTATTTATTTCTGTCAACACTTAATAAATACACTAAGAATATATTTAGGTAAGTTATTAGCTAAAGTACTAACTATATAAATAGTTAATTGTGTTTAAAAACAAACAACTGTTAACAGGCATTTGCAGTCGTTTTAAAATTAATCTTGTAAGACGTTGATTTTAAACAATAAAAAAACTAAAACCGTTAATCAATTGGTCGTAGGTTCGATCCCTACCGTCGGAGCCATGTACTTGTTTTCATTACATTAAATCACTTATGTGATCACATATTGTCATTGCACATTCGACGATTGCATAGTGCAATTATGACAATATGTGATCACAAATATACCGACTCATTCAAATACATTTATGGTGCTAGGGTTGCGCTGATTCGTAGATAAAATTTAATTGAATTAGGGTAAAATCTCTACCAAGATTAGATATAGATTAAGGGTAAATATAATAGGTATTAAAAATAACTAATGTATTACTTATCTTTATTAAGAAGCTATCAATAGAAAAAGCCGTCACAGGTATCTCGCAACGGCCTTATCTGGATTAAGAATGTGGGAAAGTGTTATGCAGCGCCTAAATTAAGCCTTCCAGCACTATAATTATGTCTCTTAATGTTAGCATTGTTCGCCTCTATCTCACCTTCTACTGCGTACACCACTAGCATCTTTGGGTTTTTATGGCCTGTGAGCGCCATAAGCTCTCTGTCGGTACATCCAGCTCTACTAGCGTTTGTTGCCCCTGTACGCCTCAAATCTGCCATCCATATATTGCTCATCATCTGTGACCCATCAGGGTTAAATATATTGTATAAGGGGACTTGAGGTAATCCATATCCATCTGCTAATTTTCTGAACAGTTTATTGCACTTGTCCGAGCTGAATGGTCTACCTGTTTTTTCATAAGCAAATACATAATCATCAGTATTCCGGCGAGAATGTAAGCTCATGCGATGTTTTAAATCTTCCGTCATACCAATAGCCATATCTTTCTTGGTTTTTTGTTGAATAAATGAAGAAACTCCTGTCTTGCCTTCAATGTTTGACCATTTGAACTTGCGGACATCAACAGGACGTTGGCAAAATTCGTAGCACATAGCGAGCATAGTACCCATGCTTGGGTAGCCTTGTTCGTCACAGTATTTAATCATACCTACGATTTGATCAATGTCCCACATAACTCGCCGCGCCGGAATAGAAGGGCATTCTACTTCGCGCCAAACATTACCAGGTGCTTTATATAGTTGTTTGTTCTTGCCGCCCCTACAAGCTTTCTTCCAAACAAGCTTTAAAACTTTCATACAATGCACAGCTTTATGCGTACTGACTTCATCCACAATATATTCAAATAATTCATCTGCATAATCAGCATCTACATCTTGAACTTGCATTTTACCAAATTCGACAGTGTTTAGTGGAATAGTTACTAAATATTCTAAATGATGTAGATATGATCGACGCGTACTCTCACTCAATCTATTGACGCTAAACGCCGAAGAGCCTTTCCACGCGTCAATTAAAGCTTCTACAGAAGAAGGATCGATTTCAGCAGTTTCATGATTGCCTTCGAGCCATGCGTTATGCTTACGCTTCCATTCATATCCAAGCGCATTTGCTTCTCGCTTATCTGTAAAGGTTTTAAAGGTTAGGTTTGGAAAACTTTTAAGTAATGCGGGAGTAGGTCTTACACTATATACACGTTCATTTCCTACCATTCGTGGGCGGACATATGGAGCTTTTATCATTTGATATTCCTTAGATTGATTGGTTTAAATTTCGTTGGTTTGTTTGATACATTAAGTAATATATATCAATAACACTTAACAAATACATTAAAATCCATAATTTTACAACAATAAAAGTTAACAGTCGTAAATAAACCAAAAAAAGACCCCTAAAAAGGAGTCTCTACAATAGTATTTATTTAAGTATATTAAGTTATGGAAAAACACTTAATATGTGTTTCCATCCAAAGTCTTCACCACTAAATTCAGCTTTTACAGTAATCACTTCTTGTAAACTATCAATATAAACAACTGAATACGCTACATTATTTCGTTCAGCATCAAATTTTGCATCTACGATTGTTTCAAGGATATGATTGATTTGATTAGGCTGAATTTTCATGATTGGGTGCTTTTCCTGTTAATGTATTATTATGATTTACCTTTATTTACTTTATTATGTGCTTATTTATAATTGTTTAACTACATCTAGTAGAACGCCTATAATATTTTTAGTATTATTTTGATAGTACCCTTTTTGCGGTCAATAACAACAGTAAATTAAGATTTAAAAGATATATTTCAACATAATTAGTTTAACTGTTTTAAAACAAAGGCCTATTGTATGCGCCTAATTAAGCAAATTATAAATTATTACTTACCGATTAACTAATCTGATAATAGTTGCCTGGTTATATTTATATTTTAATTAAAGGGTTTGTAATTGTATTAACTAATCCAAAACTAGGCGTGAAACATAAAAAACCCCACTCGAAAGCAGGGGTTTTCATAATTCATTTGGTTGCTCCTTAACTGCCGCATCGAAAGCGTATTGTGTTTTTGTTGTTTTTCACTTTACTTACGAATTCGATGAAAAAATGCCAATCTCCAGTGCGGTTCATAAATTCTGCCACTGCTACTTTACACGACATAATATCTATTTTGCCTTGCGATACCAAAACTTTACTTTTTAATAATAAATCTCTTCCAGTATTATAATTGCGCTGTTTTACTTTGTAGATACCATCTTTTAAGTGTGGAATAACTGTTTTCAAACCACCAGCCTTTTCCATAGCATATCCAACATCATTTTCATCTATAATGTTACCATCTGGATAGCTGTTTATAGCCCAATTTACATCATCTGCGGTTGTTACGTCCTCAGTCATTGGACTATCAGGCATTGGATGTCTAATTAAATATAAATGATCATTCTTTGCATTAAATAAATCAGGTTTATAAATATCTTTTATTTCCTGTTCACTATTACACCAAACAGAATTTTCTGGACTAAGTGCAAAGATTTTATAACCATCTTTGAATGCGCTTATTGCATCATTTAAATTATATGTTTGTATATCAGTCATAGGACTTCTCCTTCCAGGGAATTTAACTGTGAATTAAATTCAGATAATGCAAATTCTAGGTTTAAGAATGCCAAAAGTCTAAGTTCATACCCTTTCAGATCAGCTTTAAGCTCGTTCATGTTCTTTCTAGCGCAAGGCTTGCAGTAGGTATCATCTCTGAAATCTGTTAAAGCCTCTTGCCCACAATTTATACATAATTCAGACATCAGACTTCTCCTCTTATGGGATTAGTTGATTGGTTATCGGTATATGCATAAACCATATAATTGTGTCCCGAAGTAACTTTAGATTTATAAGTGTCTAAAACAACACTTGCACATTCGTTACATATTTGACGAAGTGCTTCTAAAGCAGGGTGATCATCATCTACTTCACCAGTTTCGAACCTTTTTGAAGCGGTGTGATAATCCTTAGCTTGTTTAGGGGTTAATTCAAAGAGCTTCTCTTCAATTAAACCATTAACAATATCACCATCAGCCATATCATACCAGTCGCATGTATCAATTTGAAATTCGTAGTTATGTACGTTGATTATTGTCATCACGCTGCTTCCTCTTCATTATCAGGTTCATCATAGTAAAAGTTAACAGTTAAAATACCTTCGTCAATGTTAGTTATATCCCAACTGTCGTAAGTTATGTGTTTTTCAAGCGTGGCAATCAGTTCATCTTTGCTCATTGTTTGCTCCTCTGGTTCTTCAACTTCGTTTACATAGTTCCATAAATCTTCAAAAATAACTTCGGTACACCAAACATCGCACGTAAAGTCTTTGGATGGCCAAAAATCCTCAGTGATATCCATTTCGTATCCAACAGGACTTGTCTTGATGAAATCATTAAAACGTTTTTCAGTTAAAACTTTTTCTTTTGGGTTTTCCCATTCATTAGGAAAAAAGATACAAATACCTAACTTGTCTGTATCTTTGTATCTTTTACAACTTTCCATATCTTCCCAAACAAAGTCACTTGAATTTAACCATTCATTAAACTCAATTAAAGTAATATTTCCCATCAGTTCATCTCCCTGGGTAGATTGTTTCGACCAATCTTTAGTCGGTCTGCAATAACCAATAGTTGCTCATTGACATGATCAAGATCAGCATCAGATACTATATTTTTAGTATCCTCATTGTTAAGTTTAATTATATAATCGGGGTCATCTATGAGACAGGCCATAGAAATGACTGCCTCTTGAACCGCGTCTATCAAATCGCGTGGATAAACTTCTAAAGCTTCTTTGTTAGTTAAAAACCCACCATCAGAGCCTTTAATGTTACTTATATAATCTTTGCCTTTCAAAAGATCGACATCTTCGTCACTAACATGATTTCGATCAAATGCATCCTCTTCGAAGTCATCATAATCCGAGCGCGACATATACAAAGTCTTTTGATATAGCTCTGCACTTCTTTGATAAACTTGTACTATTATATTAAGCCCATCTTTTTGTGCGTCTTCATGAATGTTTCCATTGTGCCAAATTTGTAAATCCTTAGTACAATCAAGATAAAAAGGTTTGTTTGTTTCAGGACAAAAGCAAGGCAATGAGACATTGTTTTTAATCATGTCCTTGCGCGAAATATTATAAACATCAGTATCATTTATTTTATCTTTATCAGACATCCCGTACTCCTTTCAAAACTTTCATCAATCCAATGCATAGCGGTGCAAATGTCATCCCATTCAGCATCATACCTTTCATCACCTTCGGGTATAAAATCACGATAGGCTTCAAGGGCGTCCCATACAGTCTCTAACCAACTATTAACGTTTTGAGCATGTAAATCTGACATCACGCGGTACTCCCTTCATTATAAATAAATTTACCATCAGCATTGAGGTCAAGGACTTTACTTTGAGCAATTTCAACAACCAAGTCACCACCATGCATGGCATAACGCCACAAGTTAACTTCAGCTTGTTTTCGCGTTGGATAGCTTGCCAAAACACCATAACCACGGCATTTGTTTCTAATGACGAAGAAATTGAAACTATCTTGGATAGGCTCTACACCCTCCCAAAAAACATGAGATACTTTCTCAATCATAACCATATAATCAGCTATGAATTGACGTTCATCTGAATTGTAAGAAGGATAAGCATCAACGTCTTCTATCCTACTACAAGACACGAAATTATCACCTTCATAAGCCCCATAATCAGGTTCATCCCCGAAAAAGTCTTTTAGATAGGCTTTGCAACAATCAACAGTATCAAAAGAACCAAGCGTAAAACCATCTTTACTACAAACATGATCCCCTTGGCCTTTATCAGTCCAATCATAGACTTCAACATGGCAAACTTTTAATGTGTAATAAGTTGACATTACGCGGCCTCCTGCTCAGAAAAGCCATATCCGGTCATATTTGATAAATGCCCTTGTAAAGCTTCAAAATGGTCTTTGCTGACTTCAGTAAAATTACCGGCGTAACAAACCTTTTCCATTGTTTCATCCCAATAAACCCCAGAATTTGGTTCATCTTCATTGGGTTCATCCCCGAAAAAGCCTTTAACTATGTCCGCGAGATACGCTTGAGGATCGCCTTCAGTCCTAAATCTAATACTTGTAGTGGGTTGATGCTCACCAATACGCTGTTCAATATCACCAATATAATATTTTACGTTGCTATCCTGGGTAGCAAATTCTTCAGTTTCATCATCCCGCGAACTCCCCTTTAATAACAATAAACTTTCTAAAATATCTATTACGTTAGAAATACAATCTTCAATTGTAGTATCTGTTCCATCACCATCTTTTGCGAGTACATCAAATCCATGCACAACAGACCTATTTTGAATATCGTACATATCGCATAGCGCATCATTTATTTTATCTTTATTTAACATCACGCGACCTCCTTATACTTAACAGGTGATCTATCAACGTGCCTCGCCAATAGCTCTTTATTATACCAAGCGAACGAGGTTTGATGGTCATCAGCCTCAAGCATTGCATTGACGCGCTTCAAACGTGTTGGTGTATCGTAGCCGCGCTCAATCGTAACATTGCCACAGCGCGACCAAGAAAAATTAATGCAATCTTTCTGCCATTGCTTGCGTCTATCTTTCAACATCACGCCACCTCGCGTAAAATAGTTATAGCATCTTTGGACAAGTAAAAGCGCGAGATACATACAAGCCTTTTAATATCGCTCGCGAGCATAACATTGCCTTCGGCTTCTAGCTCCTGCGCGAGATTGATTGCGTAAGCTAAAAATGCGCGATCCTTTTGTCTCATGTTTTCAGAATTATTTATATTAGTCATTGGATTGGTCATCCTCTTGTTGGTTTCAGTATGTTGCAATAATAAGCAACTAAAGACCGCCCCCGCAGGGCGGCTAATAGTTGGTTACTGTTTAGAAGTCTAAATTTGCATAACCTTCTATTGTGACGCTTGGATTGTCAGCATTGCACCCATAAGCAAGGGCAAGGGCTTTAATGTCATCATCATCAGCACAACCGCCTTCAGAATTAGTCCATTCACCGCCACCTCTATAATCTAAACTGATATAATTATCATGTGTCCGGCCAGTGAAAATATCTTTGGTTTCACTGTCTTTGTCTTTTAATTCGACACTAAAGCCGCAGTCCTCAGTTATAACATTATAAAATTCAGCATGGTCATCTAATTTAAAAAGCTTTGCATCAGTATAACCACCCCTGACATCAGCACCGCCATGGATTTGTAATAGTAGATAGGTTTCATCATCACGTTCTAATAGTTCACCTTGTAGAACCTGACTATGAATTGAAGCCCAGTTATAGGTATTAAAGCCGTCTTCCATATTATTAAAATCATGCTTATTGAGAAAACCTACGCCACCCCAGCAAACGCCATTGTAAACACTTGACCATTCCCCAACTTGTATTGCATTAAATTCGTGGCAAAGGTCATCAAGTTCTAAAACACCGCCAGTAAGTAAATGAAATATATTTACGCAAGGTGAAATATCATAATAATCATTACGTTCATTATAATATATATCAGCAGTTGCACTAGGTAAGCTTCTAAAGTGCTTTATGTCTTTACCTAGATTACGTTGCCAATTGCGGCCATTAGAACCGCCACTATCTAACATATGAGAACCCGTGTTTTCAGTCATCATGTTTGCAATAGTTTGCTGTATTGTAAATTTCTTTGTCATTGGATTGGTCATCCTCTTGCTGGTTTACGTTGTAGAATACAACTAAATACCGCCCCAATGGGGCGGCTAATAGTTACCTTCTAAGCCATTTGCCCCCATTGTGTGGCCATAGCATCAGCCATGCCTTTGAAGAACCTGCTACGCTCAGTAGCTCGATCTTTTGAAGGTGATGCAAAGTGGACGCTATTACGAGCCGTTGAGCCGTCTAATTTGCCCGTTGGTATCAGCGGCTTTAAACCCCTAGTCCAGAACCCCGTTCTTTTCTTTTCATTGTCAGGGCTTTCATCACTGTCAGCAAACTGCCACGGCTGAACATAAAAAGGTTTTGTATCTCCAAAATTAATACGCTCTTTTGCATATTTATGCATCACGGGGTTTTCTATTGCGATATGTGGAATGTCAGCATTGAGACAAGAATTAAACAAGGCCGCCCCGTCGTCTAATTCTTTCCACATCTCATCAAGGGTTTTATTAGGCGGTGCTACTTTTAACCATCTCACGCCACTATTACATAGACGGGTGCAAGGTGGATGCATCACTGCAAGCATATCCCACTTGCCATAAATATGCTCATTGGCCGGATCAATTGCATCCAATATATCAGCAACAAAATGGCGATTTGAGCCATGCTCATCGCGCTTAATATCGCAACTATATGCATCATGGCCTTGCTGTAGAAATGCATCCCTAACAGTTCCAGAGCATTCACAACCGATTAAAATTCTCATAGCAAATCACCAAAAAATAGTTCAGCTATGCTTTGAGTTTTAAAGTTTTCCATTATAGTTCTATTAGCCATAAGATTGGTC
>TARA_R110000823_G_scaffold25806_5_pt1 | contig 14281 bp, 21 predicted proteins | sample TARA_R110000823 | Tara Oceans TARA_R110000823 (sample SAMEA4397722) | marine metagenome | biome: Polar Biome; feature: [DCM] deep chlorophyll maximum layer (ENVO:01000326); material: water (ENVO:00002006), including particulate matter (ENVO:01000060) such as... | depth 20 m | reverse complement strand
GCCGCGTGGCTATGCCGTGCGGTGTCTACTCACTGGATACATCGAAGCCAAAACTCGCAGTCGCGAGAAGGCCGAGCGTATCTGCAATCAATTCAACGGGAGAGACTAACATGGGACTAGATATGTACCTTACATCAAATCGCACCACCACTGGCGGCAACATGTGGTCGGACGACGACAAGCGCCCGATGCACAACGGATGGAAGCAAGAATCCTCGACTTACGAGGTGGCATACTGGCGTAAGTTCGCACCGCTTCACTGCTTCATCGTGCAAACCTTCGCCGACGACGACGATTGCCGACCCATCCACCTCAACGCAGATCGCTGCAACCAAGTCGCGGATGCTCTTGACGACAAGCTCGCGGACTTCATGGCAGACAACGAGGTAGGCGGGTTCTTCTTCGGCTCGCCAGAGCAGTGGGCAGAAGACCTGAAGGACACGCAAGACGATGCTGCCACCTTCAGGAAGCTCGCCAAGTGGATAGACTGCCGTGAAAAGACGTCACTCGCAGAGTATCGGGCTGCCGAATATCGGGCGTCTTGGTAATGGAGAATCTGAGCGCCCGCGTGAAGTACGCAAACACACCATACTCAGACGCCATGGCGGTGGTCGACCACGTTGTTAATTGGACGGCGGATGGCGAGCATCACAGCATGACGGTTTTGGCTGAGTGTCCCATGACTGCGATAGAAAAAGTCAGACGAGTTTTCTCAGAGTAGCATTGGTGTTGGCCCTCGTTATGAGGGCCGCATCCCATGCGACTGACGCATGACAATGAACCTTAACCTTACGAAGGAAACCACATGAAATCCCGTGTAATATCACAGACAAACCGCGAGGTAATCGCAGTCACGCTTTCCGTTATAGCACTCAAGGACGAGTTCGCTAGGATACGCAGCCTTCTCCTCCAAACGTCCGACTTGCTCTTACCATTCCACACAAGAGCAATCGCGGAATTGGAGTGCGCATCCACTCTTATGAGGCTACTCGCCCCTGTTAGAGATAAAGAAACCGACCTATCAAAAGAAGACAGTCGGCACGACATGCGTCACGTCACCAAAAAGATATTCAACGCCTCCCACGTCCCAACATATACTATGCTGGACACGGTGACTGCGACCTTGGATTTGGGAAACGTCCGCGATCAAACCTACCCACTTTTCTATTGGGACTCCCCCTTCAGCTACCACGACGTCGTGACAGACGATTATCCGCAGTGGGTAGCCGACGCCTATGGCAAAGACAATCAACGCTATCGCCAAATGTGGCAGCTTAAAGACATGCAGATGTTGCACACAAAAATGGTTGGAAATTATTACAACACGACGTTGACTTTCGAAACCTGTGAGGAAATCCGCCCCGCTATCGAGAAACTAATCGAGGCCAATCAGGCGGGGTGCAAACTGGTAACTACATTCGAAGCACTACGTCGGGATATTGAAAACAACATCGAAGCAGCGAAGACCACAAAGGCACTCATGGAAGCGTGGCCCGAGTCGCGTCAAGTCTTGGAGCGCTTGTATGGCTCGACTGCCGACGCTGTCGAAGTACCCTTGGGTAACATCGTACTTCGTCACGTCAGCCAACTCCCGGCACCTTCGTCAACACTGATCCAAAGTGACGCGCAATGAACAGGTTCATCACGGCCCGCGACCCAGCCGAAGCCGCACAACACCAGTGCGATAAGCACCTACGCAAAATGATTATCGAGGAAGCGCAGATGCTATCGACTGCAATACGAGAGACTCATCCGCACATGGTTGTGCCGGAGCTTTATAAGTCTGTCCATCAGTCGCATCCCTGCACATTGTGGGCAGGCGCGAGCGCATCCAACTGGTTGTGGGCATGGAAGCACTTCAACGCAATGTGTGATGAGTATGTCTTCAGGTTCGGCAAGACCCACGCAACTGCAACGAAACTGCGTGGTGTGTTCAAAGATGTACGCAATCGGCTCGACTTCATTACGTCGTGGTCAAACGTATATCACACGCCACACCCCCAATGCTTCGGCGACTGGCCTTACAAGACGTCAGAAGACTGGCCCGTGTTGGCCTACCGAGCATACCTCCGCGACTACAAACCCACCGTCATGAAAGCACCCATGACGTGGACGCGGAGCAAACAACCCCATTGGTTCAAGAAGGAGGACAAATAATGTCAGAACCCACGAGCGAAACAGAAGAACTTTTGCCCGATCAGTGCAAGCGCTGCGGCACGACGGAGTTACACTGCACCGATCAAAGCAAGCAGCCTATCGACGAGCTTGTGCTTTGCGATGGCTGCTACTTCGATGAACTTCACGAGCAGAACGGCCACCCCAAAGCGATCCCATGGCCAAAGCAAATCAAATGGGAGCTTGAGCTTTGCTACTTCGGGATGGGGCCATCCGATGCGGAGGGTAACATGACACTAGCAGCGGCGATGGAGGACGCCGTGGTGTGGGACGTGGAGTTGCACCTTCGGCTTGAGCAAACAGGTCAGGTCGAAATCCTGTTTGAGCGCACGTTTCACAACGAGCATGACGCAACCGTTCAGTACACCATCCTTCAGGATATGTTCGAACCCGCTTCTGAAAATACCCAACCAGAACATTAACAAGGAGAAACAACAATGAAGCACATGATTAGTCAAAGCGTCGGGCTGCAAGAGGGCAAGTATCTTGCCGCTCTGTATGCTGACGACCAAGCGATGCTCGACAAAGTTTTCGAGATTGTTTTTGGTCAGCGGCCTCTTGTCGGTGAAGCACTGCGACTGAGTCTTGAACCCGAAGAAACCCCCCACCATCACGCTAAAGCCCCGAAGGGGCTTGGGGAGAATAGTTAGTGGCAGTTCAGCCAAAACTAAAACCGAAACCAACCACAAAAAGGACTAACACACATGGTTGATACATCACAAATAGCAAGCGAGGCTATTGAACTCTACCAAAACGCCACCAACGAAAGCCGCAACGGTCTTCGGAAGCTGGCTCGTACACTTCTCAACGACACCACCATCGTGGACATAGCGAACAAGTCGGACTTCGTTTCTAAGTACGGCACACCAATTAACAAGGTGGTAGACATGGTTCATCGCCATGTCTTGTTAGACATCATAACCTCAGGTTTGAAACAAGCGTTGACGGCGGGTCAAGATGAAGCCCTTACAAGGAACTGCTTCTGTCGGATCGGTATAGCACTAACAAGTGACGTGCATTGTAATGTCTTCAAACATACTGCTTCGCGAGGCTTTCACAAGGATACCCCATCGACTCAAGACTTGCTCGCAGAATTGAGTGCCTTCGCCATTCCCCTGTTGGACTACTACAAAAGCGATGATCCTGAACTCTGCAAAAATCTCCTCGATCTGGCGGTTGTCGCGTCGCATATCCTTATGGAGACATGCAAAATCGTTGGGCCACGCCAAAGATTAGTCCGCGATTTAGTACAAGACATGCCAATCAGACCGCTTGATCGAGGGACAATTCTGGCGACTTTGGAGACACCAGAACCTCCACTCTCTTATGACAGTCTAACCACCGAATGTGCGCGAGTCGTAGACGACTTATGTGCGAGGTACATCAAATTTCACAAGCCAACATCAACAAAACAGGAAGAAGAACCAGTGCAAGAACCAGTGCAAGAAGCAACACACAAGGACGAACCCATCACAGTCGACCCCGACTTCCGCAGTTCAGTCGACCTGATACTGAACAAGGCCACGGGTGGTAAGATCACAGACATCGACGACTTCATTGATGCAGAAGCAAGACAGGCTGGCCTGTACGAAGAAATAGAGGAACTCAAAGCCAAGGCTGCCGCCGCAGCCAACAGCTTTCAGAAGTCTGGTAGTGACGCAGTCGACGGTGAGACGCTGACCTACGAAGTCGTGATGCGGGATGCGTCCGAGATATTCAAGGATGCCCACGGCCACACGAGCAAGAAGCTGGGCTTTGAAGTCGTGACCTTGGTGTGGAAGGATGTGCTTGGTCAGGTAGTGCAACACCCCGACTGCCCTGCCATCGACCCTACCTATCAGTTTCGGATGTACATGCTGATAAAGTTCTTGAGTGCCATCAAGTTCGGTCACAACTCATGGCTCCACGGTCACACTGGGACGGGCAAGACTACATTCATCGAGCAAGTCGCAGCCCATTGTGGCGTCCCCATCGAGAGGTTGAATCTTGACAGCAACCTTGAGCGTGCCGACGTAGTCGGTGGGCAAGAGATTACCGTTGAGGACGGTGCGCCAAAGACTGTGTATCGTGAGGGTATTCTGCCACGGGCAATGCAGAAGCCGTGCTGGTTCATATGCGATGAGATAGATGCGGGGCGTGCTGATATGCTCTTCGTCTTGCAACGTGCATTGGAAGGCAAGGGTATCACAATCACCGAGGATGGTGGCCGAGTTGTTGCACCGCACGACTTGTTCCGCTTTGTTGCCACGGCCAACAGTCGAGGGCAGGGTGACGAGTTTGGGTTCTATGCGGGGGTTCGCCCCCTCAACATCGCCATGCTTGATCGGTTCACCATGTTCATCGAGGTGCCGTATCTGGATAAGGTTGACGAGATGCGCTTGCTCAAGACTGCGTATCCTGACCTGAGTGACAATGATCGCAACGAGTTTTGCGAGTTCAGTCAGAAGGTTCGTGCGGCGTTCATCAACGGCGAGATAAGCAAGACGCTCTCGCCACGGGGGCTGCACTCAATGGCAACTTACTACCTTCACTTCAAGAAGCTGATGAGTGCCAGCGAGGCGAGGCTCGAAGCTGCCAAGGTCGCGGTGATTGATGCCGCTCCGGCTGACAATCGCCACACGATTGAACAGATGTTCAACACGTTGGTGGGCTAATGACATTAGCTGTTACACATTGCCCCGACTGCCGCACACAACGGCTTGCAACAAAAGATTCCCGTCAACATTTTGCATACGGGTTCCTAACGGTAAGGCGGCGTCGGGTCTGCCTCACATGCGGATTCAAAACACACACAATCGAGTTGCCTCAAGAGGTGAGCGACTCGGTATTCAAGGAGGACTAACAATGGAAATCACAGAAAGCACGATTGAATATCTTGTCGACATGGCGAAGCGCGGTGACGACAAGGCCAAGGAGTTGCTCAATTTGTATGGGCTTCACATCAGTATCAGGAGACTAACACATGACTAAGTACATCAAAGAAGACGCAAGTCTTGACCACACGGTCATGACGGGCGAGCAACTAATGGAGAGCATCGAGCGTAATGTTCGCACGTTTTCGAAGGACTTCAACGCCGACTGTATATTTGTTGGTGACGGTGCCGCGACTGACGGGAACACAGTGTACCTTCCCAGCCTAGAGACAGATGCACCTGTCACCAAGCGCCAGTCGTTAGTGATGGGAGGTTACTCATTGCACGAGACACTTCACAAACTCATGACCGACTTCAGATGGTTCAAGGGTAAGGTTAAGAAGTGGGGGTCATTCACTAAGATGATGCACAACGCCATCGAGGATGTGCGGATAGAGAACGGGGGTAAGAAGTTATACAGCGGCTTGGCAAAGCAGATCGACAAGACTGCGCGTGAGGTGAACAGGAGGTTCATTGATGATGTTCACCCCAGTGATCCCGAGATCGTGAAAGACTTCGGACGCATCGGGCCAGTCGCAGTGACATGGGCAGGGCGTAAGGCGTTGGGCTATGCGGACGAGAGCAACGAAGAAGCCCTGGCATTGCTTCCCAAAGACATACGCAAACGGGTCGAGCGCATTGCAAATGAAGCCATGAAGCTAGGCACTGGCGTCAAGGGTATGGGCGACTTGGATCAGCGTGAGGCTTTCAACGGGTGCAAGAAGGGCGGCGTCTTGGCCGAGCGCATCACGAAAGAAGTGATGGACGAGTTGACCGAGGAACAGAAGCAACCAAGCAAGGAAGAGGAAGGCAACAAGGGCGAGGAAGAAGAAGGCAAGGGCAAGGGCGACGGCGATAACAAGTCGCAAGATGAAGGAGAAAGCGACGGCGATGGCGATGGCGAAGGCAAAGGCAATGGACACAAGGAGCAAGGCAATGGGGATACCTCTTCACGGGAACAAGAACAAGGCGAAGACTGGGGGGAAGACGGCAACGCCTTCCGCGAGGACGATCAGGCGGATGATGCTATCGGAGAGGCTCAAGGTGGCAAAGAAAGCGAAGGCGAAGGAGATCGCAAGTCGCAAGATGAAAGCGAGGGAGAACATCAGGGCGCATGGGGTGATAACAAGTGGGACGGAAAAGAGCCGGAGCCTTACGATCCCAACCTTGACACAATCCTCAAAGATACCGTCGCCGACATAAACAAAAACGGGTACAGAGGTTATCGTGTGTGGGCTCCAAACTGTGACACGACAAACACTCGACACACGAAAGAGTACTGGTCGTCAGACCTTTCCAAGCGGAGCTACAAAGTTTGCAAGGACGAGGCTGGCCCTGTTCTTGCAACCATACGGCGCAAGTTGGAGCGTGTCTTACTGGAGAACAAGGCCACGCATTGGCAGAACGGCAATCGTTCTGGCCGACTTGATGTGCGTAGCAATGCAGCCAAGATTGTGAACTACAAGCCCAATGTTTTCCGGCAGAGGCAGGACGAGCGGGTGGTTAATTCTGCACTGTCCATCGTGATTGACCAGTCGGGCAGCATGCACGGTGCTAAGTGCAAGCTGGCAGCAACCACCACCATCGCGATCTGCGAGGCGTTGGAGCCAACGAATGTGCCAGTCGAGGTTCTCGGACACCAGATGGGTGAGGTGCCGATGCGCACAGAGAGAGAGCGCAAGGCGGGTCGTCGCAAAATGAACATGGCAGAATTTGGCCGGGGTACGGTAAATGTTGAGCCGGGATACGGCAGATACAACCAACTGATTATGAATGTTCACAAGTCGTTTGACGACACGTTGAATCAAGCGCGAGGTTCGCTTGGCCAGCTACCGAGGTTAGCTAACGGTGGCAACGCGGATGGTGACGCGATACGATTTGCAGCCAACCGATTACTGAAGAGGGGTGAGCCGCGTAAGGTTATGTTCGTACTGAGCGACGGTAAGCCAAGCTGGTACTGTGATTCACATTGCAATCAGCAGTGGACGAGAGATTGTGTGCAGTGGTGCATTGAGCGTGGCATAATAATAGTCGGTCTTGGCATACAAGACGACAGCGTTAAGAAATTCTACCCAGAATTTATAATCGTCGAAAACCTCGACGATTTTGCCAAGAGATACATAGATAGCATCGTGAAGTTACTCGTCGGTAAGAACGCAAAAGATAGCGCATTGCTCAAGACGAAGGTTAATCGTGCCTCGCGGATGTAAGGTGGCGCGGCTCCCCGCCTACTGGTTTCACTGGTATCCCCATGCACGTTCAACAGAGTTCTATGTTGACGTGTACTGGGAAGTGAGAAGGTTGCGTATCCGTAAGTCTAATAAGCAGAAAGTTATGGATGTGATGCGTTCAGTTGACTACTGTCACACATATGGTACAAGGAGAGCCAATGGGGGGTAATGAATTGATAGAAAAGTTAGAGAAGTTTATCTTCTCAATCAGCAGGGAAGGCGGGGATGTCGAAGCATATGACATATCTGTCAAGCTGTCTGACGGAGAGATACTTCACGGCGTGACTGACGTTTCCATCTCAGATGGGGACGTAAGGTTTACATGCCGCAAAGGTGACTGGGCGATGGTCGTTTACACGACAACTAACAACGTCTCTCGGTGGTCGCGAAGTGACGTGTAGCCCATGAAAGATTTAGCAGAGACTAAGAACCGCACGTTGCGGCTTGGCAAGCACGAAGCGGCCATCGTTATAAGAGCCGACGCAAGTGTGGAAACATACATGAAGCTGGGCCAAGCGATCAATGAGTCGGAGCTACTAGCGCTAGGGCTGACGTGGGCTTGTGAAAATGAGGATTGGAAGAAGAAGATTGCAAAGAAGGCGAGGGCAAAACTAACAACAATGTTGAACGAAGAAGGGGTGGCTTACACCACCCCCGCTAACACACACGAAGACTGACCATCACATCAGACACCGTAACACTACAATAGGGGAAGGTACTAACTATGTATAGTGCGACTAACATACAAACAAAGCCGAACTTAGAATATGCCGCATCACTTTTCGGCGGCCACATGATTAATCAAAAGAAGTCAGCCAAGAATCTCTACGGGACAATCGAAGCCGCCTCGAGTTGGCCGAACCCGAAAGTCGGGCCACCGCTCGCGTCGGAAAAGTCGTACTGGTATACAGTGCGGCGGATGTTTGGTTCACATAGGCCAACGTCGACGCTGACCAAAGAAGCATGGCCGAACCCGCCAGTCGGCCCACCATGTTTGAAAAAGGTTAAGCGTGAGGAGGGCGACGGCTTCGTCAATGACGTGAGCCATGTGCCGAGCCTCGCAAACGCATTAAATTGGACAATTACAAATTCAAACCGAACGGAGCTTGGCGTCTCAATGGTAACGCTTGAGATGTACAGTCTATCCAGTTCTGGTGGTACATGGGAAAAAAACTATGACGACGATTACATTAGAAGAACTTAATTCAAAAGTTGAGCGGTTAGAGGCACTGTTTGAAATGCTCCTAATGCGCAACGAACAATCACCAAAGGCCAGCGTGGGCGTGGCTAAGTCGCCAGAGTCTATGGTAAGCGCGTTGGACTTTACTGCGAAACAGCATGCCGTGATTCAGATGATTCATTCTGGATACACGACTGTTCAAATGGCTGATACACTTGACGTTGCAGAAGGCACCATCAAGGTTCACATATCGAGCATCATGGGACGCATGCAAATGCGAAGTCGGACGCAGATACCAGCGATCTATCAAGAATGGATGGATACAATGCCGCCCGACTTGTACGCAAGGCAAGCAAGTATCCCCATGGGTTGGGCAACTGACCCCTCGCAACACACCGAAACAACATCACAACTAAGGATAAAATTAAGATGACACTTAGACTCAAGAAGTCGTCCGGCTACTGGTACGTTGAAGGTACGGTCGCCGGAGAGAGAGTGAGGCAGTCCACAAGGCTGCCCGCTACCCCATCATACAAGGCTCTCGCAGAACGTGAGCGCCTTAAACTTGAGACCGAGGTGGTCGAGGGTAAGTTTGGAAATCGTAAGCTCAAGACTACGTTTCGTGAGGCGTGTGACGACTACGTCAAATGGAAACGGATCGAAGGCAAAGATACCAAAGGGATTAGTGGTACGCTAAACAGAGCATGCGAAATGCTGGGAACTGTGCCGCTGAGTGAATTGACCAGTCAGACCTTGCAAGTCTTCGCTTCTTCTGGGTGGCCCGGAGCTAGGAAGTTATACAGCAAGCCGGGAACAATCGCTCGTAACATGGGCGTCATTAAATCAGCGCTTAATTATGCAGAGGAAGTGAATGAAGGATACAAGGCACCGAAGGTATTCTTGCCAGCGGTGGACGACCAACGAGACATGCACTTCGATGAGACGCAGGCAAACGACTTCCTCGATTGGGTTCGCGGTGCGTACCCGATGTTGGCAGATCACTACACTACTCTCATAGATACTGGCGTTAGGCTTAACGAACTGTGCGCGATCCGAAGCACTAGCTTTGGTGATGATGTTTTGCGCGTCAGAAAGAGAATCGTGACAGCGAGGAAGACCAAGACCAGAGACATCCCACTCACATCTGACATGCTGCTAGTTGCTGATAAGTACCGCAAGCAAAAGGCAACCGACCCAGTGTATCTGAGCTTGGATGGGTCGGAGCTAAATGCACGTCATGCAACCAAGATACTCAACTGGAAACTGAAGGAAGGTTGTCAAAGGCTGGGCTATCCATACGAGGGATATGAGGCCATGAGAGTGCATGATCTACGTCATACGTTTGCTTATCTCACAGCAAAAGCGGGTGCCGATTTGGGTGACTTGCAGTACCTCATGGGGCATGAAGACATTAAGATGACAATGCGCTATCGGGGATTTATTCAAAGCAGAGCAAAGACTTACGTCACTAGCATGCGTTGTGTGTGAGGAGGCTACTGCCATGAATCTGACAAACACGTTTTCAAAAAAATATAAAAAAAATTATAAGTGCTTGAAATCGTTGGTGCTGTGAGAGAGGATTGAACTCTCGACCTCACCCTTACCAAGGAGGCTACCGACACAACTAAGTCGTCGGTAGTCCAAAAAACAAAACAAAAACAATCGCTTGAACACAGAGTGAACTCCCCCTTCTTAGGCAACTAACACAACCAAATCAACTTTATTGACAGCTTAGTTGTGTGCAATAAGTTTGACAGTTGTGTCAGTTGGGTACATATCTCTGGGTATTAAGTTAAAATTACTGGAGCAGAACATGAATACTGAGGCAGATAAACTACAACACCAAACGAAACCGCACCTGACATTTATAGAGAAGTGCATCCTGCGAGGCGACTATGCGGCGGGGGTTCCGAAGGAAGAAATTCTAAAGAAGTTCGGGATCGCCAACAGTACATTCTACAGATTGGTTCGTGGCTTAAAAATGCCTGTCCGTGACCACCAAAAAACCATCGCAAAAGGAGAGGCGATTGGTATGCGGGTAATGTCGACGCAGCTTAATCATACCGAAATGAATGGACATACAAGGAACTATCTTTCCGGCATGGCGGTAACATTTGGTGTGACTGAGGAGCAAATCGTGGACGACTTAGTTCAACTTAGCCTTCACACTCATGACGTGTGGAGTACGCATGGCCAGAAATAAAAGACCTATTGATACGCTGCGTGTATCCCCACTTGTGAAGAGGTTCTTTGAAATATGCCACGAGAGTGGTGACGACTACAGCACAATCGCTGACAAGGCGGGTGTGTCAAAGGAAACAATAATCAGGTGGCAATCGAGCAACGCGCCAAGCCTGACGACTTTCACGGCCTGTCTTCAGGTCATGGGATATGAACTCGAAATCCGATAGGTTGTCCTCCCTCCCTATCGTGTAGCCCGACAGCTTTTTCTCCCAAGGCTGGCGGGCTACTGCTTTTTTACTGTACGAAATTACCATCAAACTCAACTTGCATTTGACATAACGCGCCCTCTGTTATCACGTCGCTCAAAGCTAGAGCGCTTTCGATTGTCATGTACATGTTCAAGTGGCCGAGCGTTAGAACCAAACCGCTTGGCATAATGGTGACGACTGGAACCATATCAACTGGTTCACCATCAGATATTGCTGCTATGCAGTGTGACGGCTGCGCAGAGTTTAATAAACTGCTCATCTGTTTGCGTTCCTTTCATGATGTTAATTGCTTGGCACACAAGCTGGACGTTTTCTTTGTGGTATCCACTCTCGTTGCTAATACGATCAATGGATATGTTGAACGGATTCTTAACCCCACTCCCGTCGCGATAATTTTCCATCGGGATGCCAGACAGAGCGCAAAGGGCCGACTGAGAAACATACTTTTCATATAGGTCGTCTGACGTAATCTCAAAATCTAAGTGGGGGTCACGATACTTGCGACTTGAGCGCAACTGCTGATGGGCGCGGTTGATATATTGGCGAGGGTCGGCATTACATTTGCGGTTGCGTTGCGACTGCTTGCAGCCACGACATATCGTGTAAGTCTTCTTCCTGTTCTTGCCGCCCACAAAACTGTTGTAGACATAGTATTCTTCGGCTGGCAGCATCAGATGGCAGCGAGTACATGCTCGCGACCCGACCAATCTAGCAATCCCAAGCCCGTCGTGACCAGTAGTTAGCCGACAACTTGTTCGACTTGCCTTTGATCCCACCGCTCCGGGCGCAGTAAGATTTCTTCCGGGCAGGCTGCGACTTCTTAATTGTCATGTTGGCATCGCCAAACCGAACAATCTTTTCTTTGCCAGACTGGCACGCCTTAACCACAAACTTCTTGCCGCCAGATACCTGACGTTTCGGCTTGTTGCACGGCATGTTCTTTTTACTAACTGTCTTCGTCTTCGCCATTAAGTACCCCATTCTGAGGTAATAATCGCACAACATTATCACCCCTGTCGTCCGCAGCGTGACGGGGCATGTACTCTTCTTGAGCCAAGACTTGGGACAATACTTCCTCGGGGTCAGTTACGCGGTAGCCGCAATCGGACAACCAAGATGAGTACAGGGCCGCCCAGTCACCAAGCCTCATGACAACCATCGAGGATTCAGTCGTCATACCATTTCTGCGTTGCATCACGACTGGCATCTCGTCCGAGCGTGAGGCTTTGATACCTCGCTCCGCTTGCTCCATTGCGGCGTAGGGTGAAAACTTTTCTGTACGTTTCGCCTCGACCCAAACTGTTGGGGTTCCCTGCAAGTCGGCCTTGCCTGCGCCGTCAACGTGACTACCGCCACCAGACAATGGAGTGCGTGTTATCTGCCCTACTGAATCGAACAGGTTTGCGTCCAACCATTTCGCTAATTCTCGCTCGTAGCCGTCGCCTTTTCTTTTCTGTTTACTCATCAGTAATCTCCATCACTAAACGCTTCAATAAAACTATCGGTCAGGCCAGACACATCGACGGACGACTTGCATCGCTCGCAAATGTACTGCCATTTTGCTCGGGGTTGGGTATCCTTGCATCTTATGCAGGGACGTTTCCACATCTGGTCATCTGACCTGATGTAGGGAGAGACGGCATATTTTGCGCCATCAAATTCTGCGAGACCTTCGCGGACTAGCATGCGTTTAAGGGTATCTGTGCAGACCGAAAAGTCTTTCGCCATGGCACGGTAAGAGTAATCGTTATTCAACATGTGTCGCAGCCGTCCCACCTGATCTTCGGTGAGCTTTTTGCGCATAAAGATTTAAATTCCTTTCGACAAAGGAGAACCCCCCAAAAAAGGGGGGGTCTCTTGTTAGTTTTAATAAGTGACATAAAGTAGTATTGACTGGAGATATGGGCCTGTGTGTATAATCCGCGCAGAGGTCGCGCACTAATAGGTAATAGCAAACAGAAACATTCGCTTCGTTGAAGCAATGTTTTTTAGTCATTAGTTCTAATAGAACTATTAGACCCACGTCTTCACCTCGTAAGTTGGAAGGCTGAGTTGGCGAGATATTTCTTCGACACTCTTTCCCTTCGACGACAGGAACAACGCCTTCTGCCTTGGCGATGCCGTGGACACCACATACTGCGAACCGTCGAGCAACCGCTCTGCCCACCCGATGTAATGTGTCTTGTGCATTTCTGTTTGCTGGCGCACCTTCCCGAAAGAAATCTGTGACACCATTTTGAGGCGCGAGTCTGGCTCAAGTCTCGCTTCAAGGTATCCGAAAGGTGAGTGTTCTTGGCCGCCCATATCATACACACTTAGGTCGGCATCAAGTAGCCCAGCTTTCGTCTTGGCTTCTTGCTTCTCGCGCAAGACTTGCGTGACCATGATCTGAGTATCAATGTCTGTAAGTTGTGCTGTCGATCCAGCCTCCCGGCCCAGCCCGGACTCTCCTGGCTTGTTCCTATGGTGAACCAGCACGACTGACGCGCCGAACTTGGTGCGTATTGATTTGGCTACATGGTTCACCTTGAACCACTCGGATGCGCTCGCCTCTTCAAGACCACCAAACGCATTTCTGCATGTATCAATCACAACGATGTCTGGCTGAACGACTTCAAGCCACTCGCCCAACAGGCTGAACCCCGCCTCAGTGCCGAGGTTCATTTCGCCCCCGTCTTCATGTGATATAAGTGCTGGCGACCACAGATTAAAGTTTGTTCCAGTGTCTCCAAACATTTGTGTGAAGTTTTTGAAGCGGTGCAAAATTGTTCGGCTTGGATTGTCGTAGTCCAAATAGAATATCTTCGCTGGCTTGGGTGTGGAGTAAGGCCCGAAGTCTTGGCGTCCCGCCGCCATAGAGGTTAGTAGAGCCGCAAGAAAGAATGACTTACCGTGTCCGTTATAACCGACCACTTGGCTTATCGTAGCCGCAGGAATCAAAGGGTCGGCCCAGTATTCCACGTCGCCTAGTGTGTCGAGAAGACGGTCAACATCTCCAGACACAACAGGACGAAGTCGTCCAAGCCTGACCTTCTTATCTTCTTTCTTTTCTTGTATGCGGTTGCCATCTTTGTCGTAGTCAGCGGCGTGGTTACGCCGATCCATGAACAAGGCAGACCGTATTTTTTCCTTGAGCCAATCATCGGTCTCTTGGGCTGTGTATCCAGCGCTGTTAAAGAACTCCTCTTGAAAGTCGGAGACTTGTTTCCACAGGTCTAGTGGTTCCAAGCCTTGGCGTACCTTCTGACCACAAAAGCTGACCATAAGCGCATCGCACCCATCGCCATCACTCAGCTTGCGTCCAAGGTGCGCGACTCTGATTTTAGTCTG
>TARA_R110000823_G_scaffold12427_47_pt1 | contig 14319 bp, 11 predicted proteins | sample TARA_R110000823 | Tara Oceans TARA_R110000823 (sample SAMEA4397722) | marine metagenome | biome: Polar Biome; feature: [DCM] deep chlorophyll maximum layer (ENVO:01000326); material: water (ENVO:00002006), including particulate matter (ENVO:01000060) such as... | depth 20 m | reverse complement strand
GCCATACATCACACCTCCAGTAAAGGCGAGAAGGACGGAGAGGAGCCTGTCCACTGGCAAAGCCAACGTAAAGCCACCGGGCCAGAAGGTCAGAGGGGCTGGATCGTACCCATTGCTACCGGATTCCATGGTGTAAGCGATCTGGATAATGCGCTTAACCAACGCGACCCGGATACGCCACATCGTTTTGCCGAAAGTGTAGTGACCCTGGGTGAATTCAAAATGCCTTACCGCTTGGATTCACCCGAAGACGTACTCTGGCGCTACCACGTAGAGCCAGAAAACAACCTTTACCTCTGTGTTCAACAAACACATGAATCTGAAACCACCCACAGTGATTACTAATTTATTCAAGGAGAAACACCATGGCTAAAAAAGAAAATACCGCATCAGTATTGGCGTTTGAGAAAAAATTGGTCCCATCTGATGGCTATATGTACGGTTGCCAATGGGACAATAAAAGCGAGGCAGTACCGCTCTCATTAAACGAGAAATCAGTGCGAGGTACGATTTCAAACCGTCTTAAACCTGCATTGCAAAAGGATCCCGCAGCACTCAACAATGAAGTTGAGAAACCTAACCTCCAGACAGTCGATGCCTGCTCGTTAGGGGCCGGGCAGGATACCCTGAGACTGCATTTCACGCTCAAGGTGCTGGGTGGCTTGAAACAGCCTTCTGCCTGCAATAACGCTGCGTTTAAACAGGGTTATCAGCAAGCGGTAGGCAGTTACCTTGAACATCAGGGGATGCGAGAGCTTTCCAGACGTTATGCGCTGAATATCGCCAATGCCCGGTTTTTATGGCGTAACCGCTTTGGTGCAGAAACTATTATGGTGCAAGTTAAGGCCTTGAATAAAGGCGCTGAACAAAGCTGGGAATTTGATGCACTGGAGTTGAACCCCCGTGATATGGAAGCCACGACGGTCAGTGTCGATAGCCTTGCAGAGCGCATTGCTGCTGCATTAACCAGTGACCACGACTTTTTGATGCTTGATATCAGCTGTTATGCCAAAGTAGGTAAAGCTCAGGATGTTTACCCCAGCGAAGAGCTGGTGCTGGATAAGGGCAAAGGCAATAAAAGTAAAATCCTATATGCGGTTGATGGGATTGCAGCTATGCATTCCCAAAAAATCGGTAATGCCCTCAGAACAGTTGATACTTGGTACCCTGAACACGGCGACCCGGTAGCATCTGCTGGACCCATTGCGATTGAACCCTATGGTGCAGTCACCAATTTGGGGAAAGCCTTTAGAACACCTGCCGACAAACAAGACTTCTATACCTTTTTTGATAACTGGGCACGTGGTGGCGAGTTATCACGAATTGAGGATGAACATTACGTGATGGCTGTGTTGGTGCGTGGTGGTGTATTTGGCGAAAGTGATAAATAACAGGTGATGACATGAACTATTACCTCGATATTCACATTTTGCCGGACCCAGAGTTTAAAGAAACGGTATTAATGAATGCTCTACACACCAAACTCCACAAAGCACTGTGCGACTTGGAGTCCACCACTATCGGAGTCAGCTTCCCCAATAATGAGCGTACGCTCGGTGACCGTTTGCGATTGCATGGCTCAGCCGAGGTTTTAGACAAGCTTCAGTGCCAAAGCTGGATCGGCGGCATGAGTGGCTACTGCCTGCAAAGCGATATTCAGCCCGTGCCGTCAGATTCAAAGTTCCGTAACATCTCGCGCCAACAACCGACGATGAGTCCGGCAAAGCTTAAACGGCTATTTAAGCGTGGTTCTATAACAGACGATGAGGTTAAGCAGTACAAAGTTAAAATGTTTGCCAAAGGATTGGATAACCCATATCTGGAAATAGTGAGCGGTTCAAACGGTCAAAGACATCGGCGCTATATTGAATTTGGTCCCCTATTGGATAACCCTGTTGAAGGTGCCTTTGACCAGTTCGGTCTTTCCAAAACCGCCACCATTCCCTGGTTTTAAATCCGTCGATTTTGCCGGGTTGGACCAGTAAATAAGGATGAGTACCTGGCGATGGGCCAGAAACTCGGGTTGGATAATCATATGATCGGCACTATAATTCTGGCTAGTCTGTCTAGAATAGGAGCGAAAGATGACCGCATGGCAATTACAGGATGCTAAAAACCGCTTCAGTGCTCTGGTAAAAGCGGCAGAGAGCGAAGGGCCGCAGGTAGTTACCGTTCATGGTAAGGACAAGGCGGTATTACTCTCGGTCGAAGCCTACCAGCAGTTGATACAGCGCAAAGGTAGTTTGCTGGACTTTTTTCAGAGTTCTCCGTGGGCCAAAACCGATATTGAAATTTCCCGCTCTGGGGATACAGGACGGGAAATCGAGCTGTGAATTATCTGCTCGATACCTGCCTTCTGTCTGAGTTGCGCAAACCGGAACCGGATGCCGGTGTGGTGGCATGGATTGCCGACATTGACGAGGCCAGGCTATTTATCAGCGTTCTGAGCTTGGGCGAAATCCAGAAAGGCGTCGCAAAACTGGAAAACGGTCGACGCAGGAACGCCTTGCAACACTGGCTCGAACAGGACTTGCTGTGCCGGTTTGCACAGAGGGTTTTACCCTTTGAGCTCGATATGGCGCTGGAATGGGGGTTGGTCAGCGCGGCGAGCGAAACCCGGGGCAGGCCGGCTCCGGTTATCGATGCTTTGCTGGCAGTAACGGCGATAGCTCACAACCTCACCTTGGTGACACGCAATGACAAGGATTTTTCGGATTTTCCCGTAAAGGTGTTGAACCCGTGGGGCCAAAATTAAATTGGATCTGGCAGGGCATCCGGGAAATCAGGATGTAATTCTGCACATATTGTGACAATGAATATTTCCGGCAATGATCTCTCACAAAACTTCAACTTTTCCACTCCAAAGGGGTGGCTCTATATCAGGTAGTTTACGTTACCCACCTTGCCCTCCAGACCCAATGTTTTTCGTTCTTTAAAAATCAATATAAAAATTAAATAGTTACAAGACCACTAAAAATCATTGGGTAATACGATGGTTTTAAGCTAACTAATTGTTGTAGCTGTTTTTTTGTGCTTTATACTTCCGTTCACTGCCGCACAGGCAGCTTAGAAACACTGCTGGTATGTGTGTAGCCAGTTGAATCAGTTCACTGCCGCACAGGCAGCTTAGAAATGACATTACTCTGGTTCCCTATGATGGTGGGGGTTCACTGCCGCACAGGCAGCTTAGAAAAACAAACTGCGCTCGATCTGACGCATCATATTGTTCACTGCCGCACAGGCAGCTTAGAAAGTTATCTTCGTCCGTCGATACGGATAGATCAGGTTCACTGCCGCACAGGCAGCTTAGAAAAGTAAAAAACATCGCTGTAAAAAGCGGCTTGCGTTCACTGCCGCACAGGCAGCTTAGAAAAGGACAGCGTCGAGGTGTAAACTGGTGATGACGTTCACTGCCGCACAGGCAGCTTAGAAAAGTATGGCAGGAGATCACCGTCAACCGATATCGTTCACTGCCGCACAGGCAGCTTAGAAAAGCATTATCCAGAATCAAATCGGCGTAGGTTTGTTCACTGCCGCACAGGCAGCTTAGAAAATTTTAACGGGCGAATCATCTTTTAATTCTTCGTTCACTGCCGCACAGGCAGCTTAGAAAATTAACGTCACGGACATAGCGAATATTATATTGTTCACTGCCGCACAGGCAGCTTAGAAATGGCCCGGAACTGGTCTGCCTGTGCCTGGGACGTTCACTGCCGCACAGGCAGCTTAGAAAATCGGACGCTGATATAGTTGCCCACACTCTCGGTTCACTGCCGCACAGGCAGCTTAGAAATTCAATAACCTCAATCTGGTTGCGTAGTTTCAGTTCACTGCCGCACAGGCAGCTTAGAAAAGTTATCAACAGTTTATGCAATCAACAAACGAGTTCACTGCCGCACAGGCAGCTTAGAAATTAACCAGTTTAGCCGACGACATGCTGTTGATGTTCACTGCCGCACAGGCAGCTTAGAAAAGGTTGATATAGCGCCGATGCGCGCAGCGCATGTTCACTGCCGCACAGGCAGCTTAGAAAACCGGCACGGACGCCGAGATAAGCCGCTTTTGGTTCACTGCCGCACAGGCAGCTTAGAAATTTCGCGAAGTCGTTTCATAAATCTTTGAAACGTTCACTGCCGCACAGGCAGCTTAGAAATCTTTCCCAGGACTTCACTTCCTTACCCGTGTGTTCACTGCCGCACAGGCAGCTTAGAAAACTTACTCCGTCCCTGGTCTTATCGACCACTTGTTCACTGCCGCACAGGCAGCTTAGAAATTCCTACCGAAGTCGAAATCGAAAATATTAACGTTCACTGCCGCACAGGCAGCTTAGAAATACAATGCCACCATCGGCACGCCTTACGATATGTTCACTGCCGCACAGGCAGCTTAGAAATGCACCAGGAGCCGCCCCTGCCAAGCGAGAGAGTTCACTGCCGCACAGGCAGCTTAGAAATCTCTAACAACACGCATCAATCCGACCGCAAAGTTCACTGCCGCACAGGCAGCTTAGAAAATCTTCTGGGAGCGCGACAAAGCCTTCGCCGAGTTCACTGCCGCACAGGCAGCTTAGAAACATCATGGCGCGTCGTTCCCTTTCGTGTTCTTGTTCACTGCCGCACAGGCAGCTTAGAAATGAAAGAGATATTTGCCACCGGCAAAGATTACGTTCACTGCCGCACAGGCAGCTTAGAAAACCTGTGTCGACAAAAACGACGCCGTCTGGACGTTCACTGCCGCACAGGCAGCTTAGAAAATGTGCCGATGTCGCTGCCCGCAAATAATGGGGTTCACTGCCGCACAGGCAGCTTAGAAAGGGCCTTCTCTCCGGCGGACAGCGTGAGGGTGTTCACTGCCGCACAGGCAGCTTAGAAATGAACTCCTTGCCGAACAATGGCACAACTACTGTTCACTGCCGCACAGGCAGCTTAGAAAACTGGTGGCAATGGCTGCGGGCATCAGCATACGTTCACTGCCGCACAGGCAGCTTAGAAACAGCAAAAGAAGAAGCACTAAACAGAGTTAAGGTTCACTGCCGCACAGGCAGCTTAGAAAATCACCGCAGACGCGAGCAGGACTCCCTTGAAGTTCACTGCCGCACAGGCAGCTTAGAAAACCGTCGTGCCCGACTCAAGGCACATCAATCAGTTCACTGCCGCACAGGCAGCTTAGAAAGTTACATGTCAAGGGAGCCTCAGCGTTTAAAAGTTCACTGCCGCACAGGCAGCTTAGAAATGCTGGGAAGTCAGGCCATAGGTCAATTGGAGGTTCACTGCCGCACAGGCAGCTTAGAAATATAACTTTGACCTGATTCCGGACGGCTACAAGTTCACTGCCGCACAGGCAGCTTAGAAATGATTGTGGATGGCAAGGTTCACCGATTCCGGTTCACTGCCGCACAGGCAGCTTAGAAAAGGAGCTAAATCATGACTCAAAGTGCCTCTATGTTCACTGCCGCACAGGCAGCTTAGAAATATAACAATTGCAATCAGTCGCTGCGCTGGGAGTTCACTGCCGCACAGGCAGCTTAGAAAGTAACCGAAAAACCGTTGAGTGAGAGCGAGCCGTTCACTGCCGCACAGGCAGCTTAGAAAATCGACCGGTTTATTCCCAAAGCCGAGCAGGCGTTCACTGCCGCACAGGCAGCTTAGAAATTGCATGTTCTCGGAGGCGTCGTCCGGTTCTTGTTCACTGCCGCACAGGCAGCTTAGAAAATTTAGCGGGGGCGGCAGCACTAGCGCAGCCGGTTCACTGCCGCACAGGCAGCTTAGAAATGCAAACGATCCGGCCAGACGGGGGTTGCTGTGTTCACTGCCGCACAGGCAGCTTAGAAAATCCACGAGTAGGCCAAAGGTGGACATGGCATGTTCACTGCCGCACAGGCAGCTTAGAAAACAAGCGCCGAGGCACGAGGTCGCATTGCTGGGTTCACTGCCGCACAGGCAGCTTAGAAAAATTTTGGCGGCATTGCCCAGCGAGCGTTTGAGTTCACTGCCGCACAGGCAGCTTAGAAAAGCCAAAGCGCCTGGTCACTGTTTTACTTTTAGTTCACTGCCGCACAGGCAGCTTAGAAATTCATCATCCATTGTTATTCCGCGTGGGCTGCGTTCACTGCCGCACAGGCAGCTTAGAAAACAATCAAGAATTATATGGAACAAGGAAAGAAGTTCACTGCCGCACAGGCAGCTTAGAAATTATTAAAAGCGTTGGGATATACAGTGTTGCTGTTCACTGCCGCACAGGCAGCTTAGAAATCGGAGCCAATGTAGTCAGACAGAGTAAACTGGTTCACTGCCGCACAGGCAGCTTAGAAATTTGACCTGGAGTCCCTTGTCTCTCTAGGTTGGTTCACTGCCGCACAGGCAGCTTAGAAAAAAACCGTCAGTGGCAACTTGGTTAACTCCGCGTTCACTGCCGCACAGGCAGCTTAGAAACAACACGGGCATGAGGGTAGGGATATTCTGTTGTTCACTGCCGCACAGGCAGCTTAGAAAAGAAACTGGGCACTGATTGGATGACATTCATCGTTCACTGCCGCACAGGCAGCTTAGAAAACGTTCAGGTAAATCCTATGAGGCTTGTGCCTGTTCACTGCCGCACAGGCAGCTTAGAAAATCGCCATTATCCACTGTTGTGGTCTCGGTGTGTTCACTGCCGCACAGGCAGCTTAGAAAGGAAGATGTTGACGCAATTGACATTAAAGTAAGTTCACTGCCGCACAGGCAGCTTAGAAAAAGATCGAATTGGGCGAAGCCGCACCACCCACGTTCACTGCCGCACAGGCAGCTTAGAAATAAAAGCCGTTTGAGAAATCTCGACATCGAAAGTTCACTGCCGCACAGGCAGCTTAGAAAGCACTCAGGTCTACCGGGTGATCGGCACCAAAGTTCACTGCCGCACAGGCAGCTTAGAAACGTACAGGTCAATCAAGCACGGGGGTTATACGGTTCACTGCCGCACAGGCAGCTTAGAAACAAGACTGGCGGTGATATGTCGATTTCCAACGGTTCACTGCCGCACAGGCAGCTTAGAAATCGATCTCATGGGTAAAAAGGTAATGGAGGATGTTCACTGCCGCACAGGCAGCTTAGAAATATCAATGTGCAATGATTCAATTCAGTTTACTGTTCACTGCCGCACAGGCAGCTTAGAAAAATTATCAAGTATGGTTATGCATTATCGTATAGTTCACTGCCGCACAGGCAGCTTAGAAATGTATATAGCAATGGATGTATGAGTAATGTAAGTTCACTGCCGCACAGGCAGCTTAGAAATACTATCGGCACATCCTTTAACAGAAGATCAAGTTCACTGCCGCACAGGCAGCTTAGAAAATAGAAAGCATGGCGATGCGTTCCGAGTAGGGGTTCACTGCCGCACAGGCAGCTTAGAAAACTGTAGCCTGTTGCACTGGATTAGGTACAAGGTTCACTGCCGCACAGGCAGCTTAGAAATTGCGGTTACTAGCTTTCAAAGTATAGCAATCGTTCACTGCCGCACAGGCAGCTTAGAAATATTCACTGCTGTTTATGTGGAATGGTGTATGGTTCACTGCCGCACAGGCAGCTTAGAAAAATCATCGCAGTATTGTCTGTTATTGCTTGTTGTTCACTGCCGCACAGGCAGCTTAGAAATGCCATTGTATCATTACCGGATTGATTAATAAGTTCACTGCCGCACAGGCAGCTTAGAAAAGCATCAGTCAGGCCGCCAATGCGGTGATTGGGTTCACTGCCGCACAGGCAGCTTAGAAATCCAGATGCTCCACCGGCTGCACCGGAAAATCGTTCACTGCCGCACAGGCAGCTTAGAAATTTCATGTTTCATGGGATACAAGATAATACCAGTTCACTGCCGCACAGGCAGCTTAGAAAACTCCGCCGTCGGAAGCAAAGGCGGCGGACACGTTCACTGCCGCACAGGCAGCTTAGAAATGGACGCGGTGCTTGCCGGAACGACACTTAATGTTCACTGCCGCACAGGCAGCTTAGAAAAACAGCCTGGAGTTGATCACCGAGCCGCTGCTGTTCACTGCCGCACAGGCAGCTTAGAAAATAACCATGTTATCCATGATCGGATGAATAGGGTTCACTGCCGCACAGGCAGCTTAGAAAATTCGAGTGATTTCGGCAGCGATTTTATCAACGTTCACTGCCGCACAGGCAGCTTAGAAATTATTCCTCAAGCAACGACTCCTGTCGGCGGAGTTCACTGCCGCACAGGCAGCTTAGAAATATCATATTTATTCCCCGCTTAGCGCCGCATAGTTCACTGCCGCACAGGCAGCTTAGAAAATTCGTGGAGTAACGCCACCAGCCACACCAGAGTTCACTGCCGCACAGGCAGCTTAGAAATCCAGTGGTGATTTGACGTGGTGCTTCTGCATGTTCACTGCCGCACAGGCAGCTTAGAAAGTTACCAGTTGCCGATTATCTATCTTTAATTTGTTCACTGCCGCACAGGCAGCTTAGAAAAATACCACGCGGGATACAATTGCTCGGGATATGTTCACTGCCGCACAGGCAGCTTAGAAAAGACGGTTAACGAATAGCCGAGAGCAATAGAAGTTCACTGCCGCACAGGCAGCTTAGAAAATCATTTCATCGTAAAGATAGTCCTCCTGTTGGTTCACTGCCGCACAGGCAGCTTAGAAAATATTGATAGAGCCAAGGTTGCAGACATCTGAGTTCACTGCCGCACAGGCAGCTTAGAAATCTAGTGCTGGTTCAATAAGTGAACCATTAACGTTCACTGCCGCACAGGCAGCTTAGAAATGTACATACAAATCCGGGCGGCGATTATAGCCGTTCACTGCTGCACAGGCAGCTTAGAAAAAAACGCAGCTGGATTGTATGAGCCAGCTTATGTTCACTGCTGTACAGGCAACTTAGAAAAGTCTGCAAATGCACTTTGTGGCGGGGTAGGGAGTCGATGCAGTTGCTGGTGGAGCACCTCGGCTAACGCTGTCTAACAGATAGCGTTGAGAAGTTGGTAGGCCCCATAATGGTGTTGTAGTAGTATTGGCGTCAGCAAGAAGGTGTGTCAGGTAGAATTTCCCTCCTATCTGGTTGATGGCTCTGTAATGTTTATCTCCTCCAAGGATCGAAAATGAAGTGTTCTACATGGCCTGTTACCCGTCCTGCCAGAGTGTTGCTGCTACCTGTTGCAATATTGCTGGCCGGTTTGCTGCTGTTGTCTTCGCCCGCGAAATCCCAACCTGAGAGGACGCTGTTTGAGCGGCTGGGTGGTGTGTATCCGATTGCTTTGACGGTCAATGATCTGGTGGATCGTCTGTATATAAACAAGACGCTGAATGCGAACCCCAGGATAAAAAAGGTTCATGAAAGTATCGGCTCAAGAGAAAGTGCCAAAGTGGCGTTGACGGCTTGGGCGGTACAGTATACCGGCGGTCCGGTGCTGTTCCCTGTTCAGATCGGTGAAGTGGATGACGCACTGAAAATCACCGATGGGGAGTTTGATGTAATTCTCGATGAATGCGCGGTATCGTTCAATAACGCGAAATTTCCACAGCGTGAAGTGGGCGAACTATTGAAATTGGTCGAAGGCTTCCGCTCTCAGGTGGTTATTCAAGGCTGAATAGCCCCGTCAGTAATTGACCTCTGCCCCACTGCCAAGACTGGAAGTGGGGCGTTTTTGGTTGTGTTGGTAAGTATTGCCTCTGAGCGTGCTCAGGCCGCCAGCGGTTGATGGCTGCGGGGTGTGGAAAACAGCTCGATCACGTACAGCGCCGTGGTTATGTCCAGTGATGAGGCAAGGGTTTCCACCATACCGGTGGGCAATATGCACACTACGTCGTAGCCGTGTTCGCTCATTCGCAGGCAGTAACAGGAGCTACTGTTTTTGTAGTTCATCAGGCAAAGAATTTCATCCAGATAAACGTTGTAGGTGTGATCATCGTGGTCTTTGATACAGGCATGATCCTGGTCGCAGTAGCAGACCTGGCCCAGAAACGTGGCCGGATGCGCGGACCTGGGGTGCTTGGGATCGGTGACCTCAACGGTCATGCCCCTAGTTAACAGGTGGTTAAAATGCTTTGTCATGGTCATTCCTCGTAGTGAAGATGTGAATGCCTGAACTCGCTATATCGACTGATTGGTCCTCCGCAAAGCGCTGTGCGCCCGATTATTAACAAGTCGCTAAAGCACGTTTCTGCCAAAGGCTTTTGCCTTGGCATTGGGTTGATCATGGTGGGAATTTTTAGAAAGGGCTATCTAAAAGCCATGCTTGAAAGCATGACTTTTGGTCATGGTTATTATAAAAATTTCAGATGATTAGACCGGCAAAAATGTTTTGCTGGGAACAAAAAAATCAATTTCAATTTTTTGGATCAGTTTCGGGAAATTAACCCTTCATTTCTTCCAGCTCTACCCAGCGCTCTGCGGCCGCATCCAGCGCCTGTTGTTTTTCTGCCAATTGGTCCAGCACCGGCTGGGTTTCGGTGAAAGGGCGGTTAAAAAAGTCCGGGTCTGCTGTCTGTTCCTCCAGAAGCGCAATGTCCTGCTCCAGTTGGTCGATCAGGCCCGGGAGGCTGTCCAGCTCCCGCTGGAACTTGTAGCTCAGTTTGACGGCGGGTTTTTTCGCCGCAGCGGTTGAGGTGGTCTCGTGATCCACAAGGTGGCCGGAGGGGTGATCCAGCGTATCGGTGATTTTGAGGTGTTTGCCTCGTTTGACCCAATCGCTGTAACCGCCGATGTACTCTTCAATTTTGCCGTCTTCCTCGAATACCAGCACGCTGGTAACCACGTTATCAAGAAACTCCCGGTCGTGGCTGACGATGATCAGGGTGCCCTGGTATTCCACCAGTTGCTCCTCGAGAACTTCGAGCATTTCCACATCGAGATCGTTGGTGGGTTCGTCGAGCACCAGCAGGTTGGTGGGACGCGTAAACAGTTTGGCCAGCAGCACCCGGTTGCACTCGCCGCCGGACAGGGCGCTGACCGGGGTCATGGCGCGTTTGGGCGAGAACAGAAAGTTGCGCAGGTAACCGATAATATGGCGCTCCTTGCCATTAATGCGAATGTACTCTTTGCCGTCGCCGACGTTTTCGGCAATGGTTTTGCTGGTATCCAGCTCCCGCCGGATCTGATCGAAGTAGCCGATTTCAATATTGGTGCCCAGTTTGACCGAGCCTTCATCAGGTTCTATCTGGCCGAGCAGAATTTTCAGCAGGGTAGACTTGCCGACGCCATTATTGCCGATCAAGCCGATACGGTCACCGCGCATGATCTTGATCTTGAAGTTGTCGATCAGTTGTTCATTGCCATAGCCGTGGCACACGCTGCGCGCTTCGATCACTTTGCGCCCGGAGTTCTCGGCGGTTTCAACAGTGATTTTGGCCTTGCCCTGCACATTGACGCGCTGTGCGCGGTTCTGGCGCATGGCCTGCAGGGAGCGCACTCGGCCTTCGTTGCGCGTACGGCGTGCTTTGACGCCTTGGCGGATCCAGGTTTCCTCTTCAGCCAGTTTCTTGTCAAACAGGGCATTGCGGCTTTCTTCTTCTTCGAGGGCCTGCTCCTTGAGGGTCAGGTAATTCTGGTAGTTGCCGGGCCAGCTGACCAGGTGCCCACGGTCGATCTCGACGATTCGTGTGGCCAGCCGTTGTAAAAAATTGCGATCGTGGGTAATGAAGATGACGGCTCCCTGAAAGCTGCGAACACGGTGTTCCAGCCATTCAATCGTGCTGATGTCCAGGTGGTTGGTGGGTTCATCAAGCAACAGCAGGTCAGGATTGGACACCAGCGCTTTACCCAATGCCACCCGCCTGCGCCAGCCGCCGGATAATTCCGCCAGGGTTTTGTGGGCGGGCAATTCCAGTTGACTGATGATGGTCTCTACCTGTTTGTCCACCTGCCAGCCACCGCCGGCATCAATCTCGGCCTGCAAGTCTTCCATTGCCTGCATTCCCTGTTTGTCCGGACTCTGCTGGGATTGGTGGTAAAACCGGTTGATGAGCGATTGTTGGTCGGCCAGACCTTCCCGCACAACATCCGCAACATTGCGTTCCAGGTCCCCCGGCAGGGCCTGTTCCAATTGGCTGATGCGGAGGTGGCGACGGAAGTGGATTTCGCCGTGGTCGGGCTTGATCTGTCCGGTGAGAATTTTCAGCAGAGTGGATTTTCCCGCACCATTGCGGCCGATCAGACAAATCCGTTCACCGGATTCCACCGTAAGCTGGGCATTGATCAGCAGTGGCACATCGCCAAATTCAATGGAAATATCGTCGATCCGGATCAGAGTCATGAAACAGCTGGCCTGTGGTTTGGGAGGGGGATTCTAACAGAGTTCAGGTGATGGGATATGGGCGCGGACTCAAGGGTCGCAGGGCGCTTCGCCGTTGAGCAGTGGCAGCAATAACCGCATGGCATGTTCGACGATCAGCGGTTGTGCCGTTTCAGTCGGATGAATGCCGTCCGCCTGAATCAGGGCCTGATCTGTGGCGATATCTTCGAACATGAAAGAAATCAGTGGTACGTTCTCCTGGGCGGCGAGTTTAGGAAAAACATTGGCGAACTGATCGCTGTAACGCTTGCCATAATTGGGTGGAATTTGCATGCCAAACAGAATGGGCTGGCTATCATTGGCGCGACTGAGGTCGATCATGGCCCGCAGGTTCTGCTCCATGCGCGGAATCGGGTAACCCCGCAGCCCATCGTTACCGCCCAGTTCGATCAGCACAAAATCTGGCTGGTGTTCGTCAATCAGGGTATCCAGTCGGGACAGGCCGCCACCGGTGGTATCACCGCTGATACTGGCGTTGATGACCCGATGTTCATCGCCGAGTTGATGTTGCATCAGGTCCACCCAGCCCTTGCCGGCATCAATACCATAACCGGCACTGATGCTGTCACCCAGAACCAACAGGGTGGCGCTGTGGGCGGTGAGCAGCACAAGCGATAAAATCAGGGCAATACAGCAGCGGATCATGGCAACAAATTTGAGGGTGACAGATAACTGTTACAGTGTATGGCGTTTGTCGGTAAATGGAAGTGATCAATGATTGAAGCGAATCATATTACCAAGGAAGTGACCACTTCCGAGGGTGTTCTGCGAATTCTGGACGATATCAACCTGACCGTGATTGACGGAGAGGCACTGGCAATTATCGGGCCTTCCGGATCAGGCAAGTCTACGCTGTTGGGAATCCTGGCGGGTCTGGATACACCCAGCGCCGGGGTGGTCAGGGTGAACGGGGAAGATATCACGGCCATGACCGAGGAGGGGCGGGCTGCCATGCGTGCCCGCTATGTGGGGTTTGTCTTTCAATCATTTCATTTGCTGCCCAGTCTGACGGCGCTGGAAAACGTCTCGTTACCATTGGAGTTGCGGGGTGATAGCAGTGCCACCGAAATTGCCCGCAGTTACCTGGACCGTGTCGGATTAACCGCCAGACTCAGTCATTATCCCCGCCAGTTGTCCGGTGGTGAACAGCAGCGTGTTGCGCTGGCGCGCGCCTTTGCCAGTCGACCCAGAATTCTGTTTGCCGATGAGCCCACCGGTAACCTCGATACGGTGACTGGCAAGACGATCAATGATTTGTTGTTCCAGCTGAACCGTGAAGAGGGTACAACACTGTTGCTGGTGACCCATGAGGCGACGCTGGCCAGCCGTTGTCACCGGCGTGTGACGCTAAAGGGTGGTCTGTTGGTGGAAAACGACACGGTGTTGTCGGGTACAGCGGAATGATGGCCTGGAAACTGTTGTGGCGCAGTTGGCGCGGCGGTCAATTGGCCCTGATTTTCTGGTCGCTGGTCATGGCGGTGGTTGTCGTGACTGCGGTTGCCCTGCTGGCAGACAGGGTAGAAAAAGCGTTGGTTAAAGAGTCCAGCCACCTGTTGGCCGCGGATGCCCAGGTTCGCACTAGCCGTGCCATCCCGGACGACTGGTTGCGGCGCGCGGATGATGAGCGCTTGGAAACCGTGCAGATGGCACTGTTTGCTTCCATGGTCTACAGCGGGGATAACAACCATCTTGCAGCGGTGAAAGCCGTGCAGTCCGGCTATCCCCTGCGCGGCCTGTTGACACTGGCCGAGCGCACTTTTGTAACAACCCCCGAGTTTTTTGAGTCGGTAAACCACGGTCCACCAGCAGGTGAGGTCTGGGTGGACAGCCGTCTTCTGCCTATTCTGAAAATGGAACTTGGTGACTCGCTGGAGGTGGGGGAAGTCACGTTGCGAGTCACCAAAGTCATTGTCGAAGAGCCGGATCGTGGCGGCTCTTTCTCCCTGTTTGGCGCCCGGGTGCTGATGAGCTGGCAGGATTTGAACGCATCAGGGGTGATCCAGCCCGGCAGTCGGGTCGATT
>TARA_R110000823_G_scaffold8748_3_pt1 | contig 14432 bp, 33 predicted proteins | sample TARA_R110000823 | Tara Oceans TARA_R110000823 (sample SAMEA4397722) | marine metagenome | biome: Polar Biome; feature: [DCM] deep chlorophyll maximum layer (ENVO:01000326); material: water (ENVO:00002006), including particulate matter (ENVO:01000060) such as... | depth 20 m | reverse complement strand
GGTATACTAGCTGTTGGCCAAATAACTTTAATATCATCTACTGTTAATTTGCGTATACGATATTTACGATCTGGTTGACCAAAAGGGCCGGGAGACAAGGATAACTGCGTTTGTGGAACAGATGTAAATTTTAATGGTTCTGCAAAATTACCTTCTTCAAGCAAAAGGCCGCCTGTGCCTACTGCTAAATCCATATAACTTTCATGCAGTTCTTGGTTCATATTAGAATTGCTTAAAAACTCCCAAACTGTATCGGCATCTTCTTCTAAAGCTTCTTCTACTTCTGCACGATTTTCTTCTGGTATATCTTGACCTGCTCTAAAATCAAACCACTTTGTAAATGTTGGTGTAAGTCCAGCTTGTATACGTGATGCAAATTCTTGTGTGGCTATACTTGCAGTTGAATCATAAATTTTATCTACGTTTGATTGACCTGATACAAAATCATAAAAACCTGTACGCCCCGGCAAAGCATAGTCATAACAGTCTTGCCAAGACTCAACCCACGTATCACGTTCTTTTATTGAGTTCTTGTATCTGCGTATCATTGCTTCTGCTTGTGTGTAATCATCCATAACCGCCTCCTACATTCCTTGCGCTCATAAGAGATCGGCGACCTCTAAATCTGTTAAATGGTTGGTCAGAATCACTATCTTCATCTGTTGCCAAAAGAGTAGGATTAACTTCTGTAGCAGCTACTGTTGTCATAGCTTGTGGTGCTTCATAGTCTGTCATATAACTATCGCTTCCACCAACACCATAACCTTGTTGCTCTTGATCTGTTTCTGTTGTGCTTCTGCCACCAGTTCCACCACCGCCAGCACCGCCAGCACCAGAACGTGCGCTTTTTGACTGACCGCTTGTTACATTGCTGTAAGCACCTTTTGCTATATCAGAAACAAGATTTTCTGTTCCTGCTGCTTTATCTGCAGCATAACCAAGTAATGAAGTGCCAAATTTACCTAAAGCACCTACACCAGTCGCCATAGTTGCTATAGAACCGATTGTGCCAAAAAGACCAAGACCTAATCCTTTGCTTGGATCGTTTTCTTTTCCTGTATAACTAGGGCTGTTCGGATTGTTCGCATCCATTTCACCAAAATTATTAGAAACACTATACCCTGCATTGGGACTATCAACATCATCAGCGTCTGTTGGATCAGAAGGTGCAGTAGTTCCAAACGCTTCATCTGGCATTTGGTTTTCTTCGTAACCTACATTAAAATCATCTAGCTCGTCATCTGCAGGTGTGCCACCTGAACTGCTGCTGCTATCGCCCATTAGTACATACTTTTCAAAAAGCCGCTACCTGTATTTTCTTGACTCATCAAAGACCTTCGGCCTCTACGCCCAAGCTTTCTTTGTGCTTCTTCTTCTGCTTCCATATCAGATTGTTTTTCTTCTTCATCAGCTATGCGCTTTTCTTGCATAGCAACCTGTCTGTTTAAAGCGTCTTGTTGACTAGTATCTTCTTTTTGTCCACCAAATATATCACCCATTAAACTTACCCTTTGTGTCAGATTGTACAAAACTGTACTTTCCACCACGTTTTAGCAATGCACAAAAAAGTCGGTGGGGTGTAAGTGTAAAAATATTCATGCCCAGCAAATGCGCTATCTCAGTTGAGCAAGTCATTAAAAGTCTGGGGAAAAAAATTTTTTTGCTTTCAGTGCTGCATAATAGAACTGTTTCTGTTTGTGCTATTGTAATAAGCATTTTTCTAAAATCTATTGGATGGTATGCACGTAATGTGATTCCATCCCAACCGGGATCAAAAACTATATAGCGTTTTGCCTGTGCATCATATGTAAAAGCATAACAATGTTGAAACCCACTTTTTAGCCATCTTTGCCATCTATGCCCATTTTTTGCATTACGAAAAGCAATGTACCATTGATTAAGTCTGTAGTCGTGAATATCATCCAAAACTTCTTAATCCCTGTCTTCTTCGTGATTTTATACGATCAAAGACATTATACTTACGATTTGCAACAAAAGGTTTTAAAGAAGAAGATGACTTCAATAAAGCCGTACCTTCTCCTGCACCCATAACAACATATTGAAAAGCATCTTGTATGTGGCTGTATCTATTTTTATTTGGCCTATCATCAAATCGTTCACCCGATACACGCAATCGTCTATAATGATAACCACCTTTAAGACCTGCTACAAAAACAGGGCATAGCTTTTCATCTATTAACACACCGGGCAATCCCTCGACCATACGTGCAAACAGACCTGACACAGATTCAATACGTAAAACAGGATCATTGCTTGGAGCAGGTGTTGCTTTTATGCCACACGAACGTAATATCTGAAATGGTGTAACTTCATCTGTCTGCGCCCTAAAGTCTCCTGAAGGGTCAGCCCACATGCGATATTTATGATCTGGAAAATATGTTGCCATTACGTGTTTAATTTCACGGCTAAAACGCTTTGCAGCCATATCTCCTGCAACAAGCTCTCGCAAGATCAACCAACGTGAGTTTGGTAGTCGTTGGCAAAAAATTGCAGCAGGTGTTAAACCAAAGTCCATACCTATAAGAATTTCGTGATGTGGTATTGTTTCTAAAGGCGCATTTGCCAGATGTGTTTTTTCTGTAAAACCTTCATACACCATCTTGCCTTCTTCAACGACACCTAATCGATTCATGACATAGACATCAATCCACGATTTCATTTTTCCACGTATCATATTTTCATAGTAACCTTTGTACAGGTTATCTAAATTTTCAGCGTGTGGACTTGTTCGATACGCAGACAAGTCTCCATGCTCTGTTTTGTCTTCAAGCATAGCAGACGGCTGGTTAAAAAATTTCCAGTTGTCTGGTTTTGCCAGCATAAGAGCTTGTTCAACTGTTATGTGTTCTGGTAACGGCGATTCACCCGATAAGATTGGCCACCAGTGATCTTCTTCGGGGGCGTTTGTATCCATGATAACGCCTTTCCATGTGCATCCACCTTTATTTGCACCGGGGTAGCGTCCAACACGCATTGTCGCTCCGTCAATAATCGCTTTAGGGACTTCTCTTGCTTCATTAACAAAAATTCCCGTTACTTCAAGAGACAAAAGTTTTTTTACATCTTCTGGTGAGTCCAAAGGAAGAAAGAGGACTTCAAGATCAATATCTCCTTTTTTTATGTGGTGCGTATACGGAGGCGACCACCGAAATCTTCCCCATTCATTCTCAGGAAACCAATCTAACCATGTCGCTATCGTTGTTGTTTTCAGTTCAGGGTTAGTATTACGTATAACAGCCCACTTTGTATAGCGTATTCCGTCTGTATGCGGTTTTTGTTCCCCAGCCCTACGAAATATCTCGATACAGCAGCCAGCAGATTTGCCCGAACCGACAGGGCCACGAATACCACGGACAAAAGACTGGTCACGCATGAATTCACGCAGTACAGAGCCAGCAGGTTTAAATTTAAGAGAGGCCACTGTAACTCTTACTGTCTGCAACAGAGTTATCTACAGCAGCACGTAACAACGTCTGCATGGTTTCCTCACCAAAAGCCTCAATAACCTTATCCGCTTCATGATCTGTAAGAAATTCTTTTGGATACTCGCTCATATGTACACGCTTAACTACTTGACGTAAGCGACGAAGATCATCAAAGCCGAGTTGTGCAAGAAAGCTCATAAATACCCCAATATATTTACATAAAAATAATATATACGAGACTTGATTGGATTGTAAACTTAATATCGTGTGTGTATGGGTGATATAGCGTAGCTCAGACTCAGACTTTTAACCCCACCCCACGTTCTGTGCAATATATTGCCAAGCGTATGTGGGTACCCCCCTTATGACAGATCAATGTGTACGTTTAGTTCACCTACTGTTGGGCCTTTGTCCTGCTTGCCGTGTCCTGCTCGATCAAGTATGTCCTGTCCTGCTTGTAGTCTTACTAGTTCCGACTTAGCTGACGTACTCAGGGATGAGACTGCATTCAACGCTGTTAAGCTGTGTGTTTGTATACCATCTGCAACTACTGCATTGATGTACGCTATAACGTGAGGTTTCCGCAGTGTTCGTGATGCTTGTACATGTGCTGATTCAGCTGCATATCCTGCTTGTATTGCTGCTGCTTCTTGTGTCGTACCCGGTATCAGCATGTTATCAACTAACGCCTTCTGTCGGTCATTCAACTTCTCTGCACTCAGTAGAAGTTCTTCTCTTACCTTTGGTACGCCTCTTGGCACGTTTATCTTCCTTGTGTCTCTTTATTATTACCTAGTGGTTATTAGGGTAGTTTGCCCTCAACGTGTCAATGCACATTTATTAATGTTTGATATTGCACACGTTTTGCAAACATGCAACTTTCACGTTCATCACAGTACACTCGTTTTGTGTCGTAGTGCTCCTTCTGTATTCGTGTCTACGCAGTCCAGAAACCCACCAGTACAGAAAACCACCTTCTGCTGTATACATGTCTAAACATTGCCCATCATCGTGTGTACGTCACGTATTCCGCAATCCATCATGTTCTATCCACACGCATTACTGTCATTAAACTATATTAATCTTTCTTGCCAACTCCTGACATAAAACTTTCATTAACTAAATAAATCAGTCTCTTTCCTGCGGCGGCACAATAAATCACCAGACACCATGAATGTCCTTCGTCCACCCTTCGGGAAACAAGGGGCAAGCCTTCGGTCGGCTGCGCCAACCCCTTGTTTTTCCTGTTGTCAGGAGATGTTTTTGAGCCTCCTATCCGCAGGATAGATCCTGCATCATTTAGTAAAGGAAAGTACATTATGTCAAAAGTAGTCAGAAAAGATATTATAGTTAGAATTCCAGTAACACCTGAGTATAGCGCAGGATGGATGCTGGACGCTCTCGCTAACGGCGCACACAAAGGTCTTATGATGGCCAAAAAGGGTTTAGCCACATATACAGCAGAAGCTTTTCAAATCCTCGACGGAAAGCACCCTCAGTACGTAGACCCAAACGCAGAACAAGCACAAGCACGACTCAGCAAACTCGATGACTTTTGTGACGAACGTGAATGTCAAATCGTTGATTTTGAAACTGTTCGTGACCACGCTGCTGCTGAATACTACAACATCAAAGGCATGCCTTGGACACCTTATGAGGCCAAATCAACTACCCTAAAAACCAACAAAAGCAAAACTGCAGTCAACGAGTCTTGGGCAAAACGTGCCAAAGCAGCGACTGCCTAAGCAAACAACTTCAGCCCTCGAGCTTCGGCTCGGGGGTTTTTTTGTACCTCCAGAACAAAACACACCTCCCACGCTCTCTACAGAGCGACGGAGTGCAACGTGTCTTTTATTGACGGGGCGGTTCCGTGGGTAAACCCCGTCATTAAAAGACAGTTAACTAGGAAACAAAATGACTAAAACACTCGAAGACTATGCAAAACAACTCAAAATGTATCCATCAGGACTTGCACAACAAATACAGTCTTACATCGAAAACAAAGACGTACATACAATCTATGGTGCAGTACCTAACGCAACACTTAAATATCCAGTAAACAATGCTCGCATTGTGTTACTTGATGCCAAAAACAAAGGAAACTATGACGATATACTGCAAGAAACTGAAACAATCTTAACTTTTAACCACAAACCTATATGGAGTAATGACAATGATGACGCTTAGAACAACTAACGCAACTAAAGCAATTAAAGACAAACTGTATGATGCACGATTTAGCATTGAATTATTTATTACACAACAACGTGCAGAAATGGCAGCACGTTCAATACGCTGGCATTACAAAAAACTAGTTAAAGCACGACAAACTCTCAATGTATGCGCTAAACACGAAATGGACATGTTTGGTGGCTTGCCAGCAGAAGAAGAAATGGACGATTACTTAGCAGAACGTAAAAACTTTATACGTATCTTAGAAGAAACAACAGTATGATTGGCATTGTAGTTGGAGGTATAGTGTCAGCAGCAGCAATACTGTTCCTCATATTCAAGTTTGGTAAAATACGTAGAGTGCTTGCATTCGATATACCTATTGATGTGACTTCTACATTAGGTCTTACATTTCTACTTGCTGGATCATTTGCAGGTATGATGACCGCTATATTTGGCGGTGCAATTATATCTGCTGTGTTATTCACAATGAAAAAACTAATGGGTTGTGAAAAGCTAACAGCAAAAGGCTGGGTAGAAAACAAACCGCATTGGACACAACATGCAAACAATACTTGATTCTATTATCAGATTATTTTCATTTTTATATGAAATAATACCCGGTGCTAGTTGGTGGCCTTATGCTGCCAGCAGACTTGGCACATTTATAATGAGCTATTTTGCTGTTATTAGCACAACAATCATAAGTTTAGCTCTACTAGGCGTTACAGCAACAATTGGTTTATTGTTCGGCATTATACCATTTGCTGTCCTACTTGCTGTACGCATATCAGGTGCTTTAACCCGTAACATGAAATACAAAAAGGAGAATACTAATGCAACTACCATTAACTGATATTGACTTATCCCCACTAGATTTTAACGTTTTGCGTCAACCTGTGTATAAAAAACGAGAACAAAAATTTGATGATTTTGGAGATGATGTACACACTTACAAAAAAGACATATACGCAGAAATAGACAACAAATTTGAGTATTACAGAGAAGACACAGGTCAAACATTAGGTGTACACAGCAGTACATACAAACACGACGGATACAAACCACACATTACTGCTGTTGTAGACGCAATTAACGAACTTAAAGACAACGATCTGGATTGCACAGACGCTACATATAAAATTAATTTACCTGAGAATGGTAAAAAACTGCAATTTGAAGTCATGTTTCCTAAACATACAATAGAACCAGCAGTCGGTGACATAACACAATTAAGATTACGTGACCTAGATTCTTATGATGGAACTTGGGGTCGCAGACTTACTATAGATGGTATGCGTTTAGCTTGTCTAAATGGTCAACTTAATCCTGCTTTTGGATTTCACTTTTACAGCAAACACACCAAAAACATATCAAGTGACGAAAAAACCAGTCGTTTAATAAAAAATATGAAAAACTTAATCATTAACTTTCAAGAAAATGAAAAAGTTTTTAAAGAATACTTAGTAACTGAAGTATCAGAACCTACTGTTTATAATATTTATGCAAATACATTAGCAAAAAGCACAGTGTATTATGATAATTTAGGCATTGGTTGGGAGAGTATAGTAACTGATGCTTATAAACCTTTTAGCTCACCAGATGGTTTTGGACCTACTAGAACAATAGATGTGTTAATGGACTTGTATGATTACAACCGCAGAGAAATGGGTTCAAATCTTTATGCTGTTTACAATGCAGCTACAGAGTGGGCTACGCATGTTGTGAACTCCAAAGGTAAAATACACAATGTACAACGCACAAGAGAAGCAAAAGTAAATCAAATGTTAAAAAGCAGACATTGGAAAAACACCACGGAGCAAACATTAACATGAAAAAAACAATAGAAATTGTATCTACAAACATATACAGCGAACAATGTATAGATTTTGAATACAACATAAGTGACAATCTTGTAAGAGTAGAAGCAATTATTTTGTATTTAACAAAAGAAAAATATAATTTTTCTACTTCAACCCAAGCAATAATTAACAATGTGTATTTAATACAAAAAGATTGTGATAAATACACGCCTACTTGGGGATCGTTGTATAGTGAATTTTCTATTAAAGATTTGTATGTAAGAAAATGGGCTTCAGTAGAAATGATTTCTGTTGAATACTTGTTGCAAGAAGCAGCGTTAAAACTTTTTTATGGAGAAGAATCTCCAGTATGGAGTAATTGAAATGAGAAATGCAATTATGTTTGCAGTAAAATCATTATTATTGTCAGTATATGTTTTATCAATAATGACTTTTATATTTTTACTAGGGATATATATGAATATAATATAGCCGTTCTAAGAACTCCCCAGAACTTAGAACGACTACATATAATATCAACACCCAACTGGAAGGGATACCTAATGTATTCAAAAAAGTGTAATTGTGTCAATGAAATACCACTGACATGACAGCAAAATCTTTACGTGTATACCTAGCTTATTCTAATGGTAAAAAAACATATTTAGGTGGATGCAATGAAATACAAAAAAATAATCTAATTATTACAGATACATGGAGGTTTAAAAAACTTTGTAGACAAAAACCTTCACTTCACTTTCCATTTTATGTTATTCAAAGAAGTAATGGTAGCCTACTTTTATTAAAATGATAATAACTTATCTTGAACAATTAAAAAAAATTGCTAAAGATACTGGATGGTTATTAGAAGACGCTTGTGATGATTTGGGCATAGCAAGAACGACAATCTACAGATGGCACAAGCAAATATCGCATCCTAACGAAAGGATAGTTATAAAACTTGCCAGATATATGCAAACATACAGAAGGTCTTAAATACGCACCTAAACAAAGGTCAGCTTTTGAGACGCAATTTATTCAACAATTAATTGAACGTAGACATCAATTAAATCTTTCCCAAAGATATGTTAATGAATCAATCGGTGTTGCAGAAGGTTTGTTAGCAAAATGGGAAACTGGTTTAAGATCACCCTCTGGATATTTATTATTTTGTTGGGCAGAAGCCCTGCAATGCAGAATAAAGGTTGAACCAAATGACAAGTAAATCAAAATTGAAGGGAACAAGAATTGAAAACCTTATTGTTAAACTCCATCAAGCCGCTGGCATTAGATGTCGCCGTGTACCTCTCTCTGGCTCTCTCGGAGGCGATTTTAGTGGCGATCTTGACATCGGTAACAACTACGAGTTCAAAGGCGAAGTTAAAAGCCGCAAAACGGGTAGTGGATTCAAAACAATTACAGGATGGCTTGGAGAAAATAATTTCCTATTCTTACACGAAAATTACAAAAAACCAATGATTGTAATGACTTGGGAAATGTACGAAACTTTAATAAAAGAAGCACAAAACAAGGAAACTCCCCATGAAAAAGAATACAGACCTTTCTAATAGATTACAGCGAATAAATTCAAACTGGCAACCTTTGCCACATTTACATGCAAAAATGCAAGAACGATATCCTAATCTTTCAATAGATAATGAAATTGAAAGAATGATAAACTGGGCTCTCGACCAAGACAAAAAAAGTGCTGATTGGTCAAGACGATTTATGAATTGGTGTAACAAAGCAGAAGAATTTAGAAAGAAAAATTATGACAAAAACTCCCCTGTCCACAAATCTTCGCAAGACGTACTTGCAAGAATTCAAAGAGCAAGTAAATCAACATAAAGAATCTTTAATACCTGCATCTACAGAAACTATACAAAAAATGTTAGCGACTGTAGCAATAACATTAAACATAGATATACCAAGTGATGAAGCATTAAGAGCTTACATTACATTACTAAAAAAATATCCAGATGATTTAATACAAAAATCTGGTGTAAAAGTAATGGAAACACACAAATGGCCACGATTTCCATTTCCTGCTGACTTTGTGCAGCACATAAAACAAGAACATAACGACCGAGAATACTGGCATAGATGGTATAAAAACCAGCTTGCTACTATGCGTGAGCCTGTAATTCGCCCCTTGTCGGATGCAAGGGCAAATTCAGGCCCTCGCAAAATATCAACATTAATCAACAAAATTGAAAAGAAATAATATGAAAAAAACAACATTATCGCAAAAACAAAAAGAAACACGCAAAAAAGGCATTGGCGGTACAGATGCAAAATTAATAATGGAAGGCAACTGGACTGATTTATGGGCAGAAAAAATAGGTAAAAAAGAACCAGATGATCTGTCTAAAAACTTTAAAGTACATTTAGGAATTAACACAGAAGAATTTAATTTAGATTGGTTAGCAGCTACTACTAATTGGAATGTTATAAAACCAAAACCAAATCAAACATTCTTTCACAAAACACACAAACACATGCTTTGTCATCCTGACGCATGGGCAACTATTGATGGTATTGAAACAACAATAGATGCCAAACATTTATCTCCACATGCGCCTTGGAATAATAGCGCAATAGTAATGAAACGTTATTACTGGCAAGCACAACACAATATGACAGTTATGGGAACAAAACAATTTGTATTGTCTTGTATATGGGGAAATGAATGGCAAGAACCACTTTTTATTAAAGCTAATCAAAACGACATAGACGTTCTTACAGAACGTGAAACAGAATTTTGGTGGCATGTGCAAAATAAAAAAGAACCATACGCTATAGAACAAGCACAAGCTCCTGACATACCTATAGACGACATGAAAATAATAGATATGAAAGGAAACAATGAATGGTCAACACATGCTGCTAGTTTTTTAGAAAACATTGATTCTTCTAAAAAGTTTGACCAATCAAAAAAAGAATTAAAAACAAAAATAGAAACCAATGTAAAACACGCTTTTGGCTATGGTGTTGAAGGTGTGCGAGCCAAAAACGGCAATATAACAATACGCAAAATTAAGGAATAAAATATGTTAAAACATGACACTAAACTAAATGTTCATCAACGACTGTTAACAGCAATGCAACAAGTAACTTATATTCAAAAAACACAAAAGAAAGGTATGCCTTATTCTGTTTCTTCACATGATGTTGTTACAGCAAAAGTAAGACCAGCGTTACTTGCTGTCGGTGTTCACTATTATCCCTGTAAACCTTTTGAATTTACGCAAGATGGCAACAGATCACAACTAAAAATAACAGTTCGCTTTGTTAATGTTGACGATTCTACTGACTATTTTGACGTAGTATCAATAGGTAACGGAATTGACACAGGAGATAAAGGCCCCGGTAAAGCTCTTAGCTACGCAGTAAAATATGCTTTGTTAAAAGCATTAGGTTTAGAAACTGGTGAAGACGCAGATGATGAAATCATTGATTTTGACCCTAGACCACAACAAGAATTAGAAGGAGACAAATGGGCAAAAAACACAAAACAAAAAGTATCTGAATGTAAAACACTACAAGAATTACAAGATTTACGCAAAAACGAAGATGATAACTTCACTAAATATTGGAAAACAAATCAAGCAATTGTCCACAGTGTAGGACAACACATAGAAGAAACTACAATAAAACTTAACTCACAAGGAGAATAAAATATGTTAAACAAAGTATTCTTAATTGGTAATGTTGGCCAAAAACCAGAAATACGAACAACAAAAAACGGCGAAAAAATGGCTAGTTTTAGTATTGCAACTAATAAAAAATACAAAAAACAAGATGGTACACAAGAAAAACTAACGGAATGGCACAAAATTGTATCATTTGCTAGTAGTTTAAATGAAAATGTAATTGAACGTTACGTTAATAAAGGTGACAAACTTTACATAGAAGGTGAATTACAAACTAGAAAGTGGGAAAAAGATGGAACTACTCGATATACTACTGAGATTGTTCTTAACAAATTTTCTGGAGTTATTGTAATGTTAGGCAGCAACGAATCTGAAACACCACAAGGCTTGCCTGATAATCTCAATGACGATGAACCACAAGATAATGAAATACCCTATTAGGAACACCTTTCGCAGGTGAGCGACAGCATCTATAAATTATTTGGGTGACTTCAAAGCAATTGTTCCTAGACATTATTTTAATTGCAAAAATAGTTATCTGTCGCATTTATATTTAGGACAGGAATATGAAATGCAAAAAGAAATCTTTAAAAACAACGTTGGATGGCATTACGATACAGAACCAACAAAAAACATCCACAGAGCCGATCTTGAAACGATCAGACGTTTTAGACAGTCTAATGAAGTCAAAATACAGCATAAGCAATCGAGGCACTGGGCAAATATGGACAAATACATTGAGTTTGCAAGAAAGTGCCTTAGATGCCAAAAAATGTTCAAAGTTTTGTGGAGAACTAATTATATATGCAAAGAATGCACTCGAAAAAACTTAAGTAAAGATAGGAGCTTAGAATAATGACCTATATTGATATATGGGTAGACAAAATAAATCACAATAAATGTACTTATACACAAGCCATAAAATGGTTAAAAAAATATGGTATGAGTAAAACATTTTTTGAAAAACATTTATTTAATACACATCAATTAAAATATAACACAAAAACAAAAGGAGTATTTTATGAAAAAATATAGCAAATGCCCCAGATGTAGTGGGTTATTAGAGTATTTATACACAATGAATGGCGTTGATATTAAAATGTGCGTAGATTGTGATTGGGAAAATCATGTAACACATGACAATATAACGCCAGACACAACATTAGCAGACAAATATGGCGAATAGTTTTGTTTTGTTAATGGTATTAACTTTAGAATATGGATGGGGGATTGCACCAATTAAAGGCAATCCCTTTTTTAATGAAAAAACATGTCTCGAAACAATTGAAGACATAAAAAAAAACATCCAACACGTTTACATAACACAATTTATTTAAAATTAAAATGTGTAACACGTAAAAAAAATTATTTAGAAAGAAAAAATAATGAACTTTTATACAAGAACAATACTGCTGTGGATATCTTCTAAAGTTGTTCGTTTGGATAATTATCTGTGGCAAAAATTATGGGCAAGAAAACCAAAATGAAAGGAATAACCAATGACTAAAAAACGTTCACAAAACATGCGAATATTAGATTATATGTCTAATGTTGGGCCTTTAACTGGGTTAGAAGCACTTAAATTATTTGATTGTTTTCGATTAGCAAGCAGAATTTACGATATAAAACAATTGGGCGTTACAATAATTGCTAAAAGAAAAGAATTACCAAATGGTAAATCTGTAGCTGAATATCATTTAATAAAATTAAAAGGAGCAAAATAAAATGAAAATGTATCAAGCTCATTGGCTTACACCAGCCCCAATAGTTGGTTTTCATAACATGACTGGGAATTGGTTTTGGACAAAAAAAGAAGCGACTGATGATGCTAAGAAATCTTCAGAGTTTGTAAAAATGAAGTATTGGCTTGTAACAACTTGCCACAAAGACGATTGGCAAAAAACTATTTTGAATCTTATGAATGGAAAAGCAGGAGTTGGTACAACAGAACGAATAAATAATAAAGGAGCAAAATAATATGGATAAAAAATATACAGCAAAAATAATTGCTTTTACGCCAGATCAATTAATTTGTATAGATTTAGCTCGAGCACATATGCAAAACGAATTGATGTTAAAATTAAGTAGATCAAACGCTTTAGCACGATTATGCAAGATATATTTAAAAGAAAAAGAAGCAGCGTATGACACGCAAAAATTTACGATCGAATGAAAAATAGTTTTATATTGCTTGTATGTTTTCTAGCAAACAATTGTGCTACTGCTTTGCCAATAGCCAGTGGTATAGGCAATACAGTACGTTCTGAGATAAGAGTACGTGAATTAGAAAGTCGTGTAACAGATAACGAAAAGATTATAGAATATCTTTTAGAATTGTTAGATCAAAAAACCAACAATTAATCCTGTTGCAAAACTAATACTTATACACAACCAATGATTTTGTAAAAGTTGTTTAACTTTATCCATAAGAACGCCTTCTTTTAGTCATAGAAGCCATTTTACTTTTTGTTGGTTTCTTTTTAGTCATAGATCGGGCTTTTTTTGCAGCAGCCATTCCTGATTTTGTATATGGAAATTTCTTTTTTCCAACTGTAGGCATAATATATCTCCTTTATTTCTTAGGTCTGAGGGCTCGGTCCCCAAACCACCATAGCACCGCAGAACTGGTCATGTAAATAACACTTGCTTCTATCGTTGCACGGCCTCCCATGTCTGCTGAAAAGTATAGAATGCCAACTAGAATAATGAGACCAAGAGTAAGAACAGGACGCACAAGACGTAGCAAATTAGCGACCCAGATAGAACTTGTACCAGCCATAGCGTCGTGTTGGTAAGACGCCATTCGCATATTAGCATCTGCGTTTGCTTCTGCCACTGCCATTTCTCTTTCATTTTCTTCTGCGCCAATTTCATTTTGTAATCGAAGCATTTCAATTGTTCTTCCGTGATCTTTTTCAGCTTTTTTCTCCTCTTGCCACGCATCAACAAAACTAAAAGCTTTACCAATCACAGAGCCAATTACACCGGTAGCTCCCCCTGTTAAAACAGTCCCAATTAATTCAAACATGCCAAATTTTCCCCCAACGTGCCCTTTTAGGCCGTTTATCTAGATGTAAAAAAGTATTGTAGTAACCAAATCCCGTAAATTTTAATTCTAATGCCAATTTCTCGAGTAAAAACTTGTCTTTGTTTCGGATTGAGATGTCGCAAGCGTCTCCGAAGAGATGCCTCGACCTAACTGCCCCACCCACGCAAGAATTATGGTAAACACTGCGATAGGCAGACAAAATAGTAATAGGACTGTCAAAACGAATACGAAGTAAATCAAGGCTATCAAGCAATCCGCTAGATATTTTAAGTTGTCCTGTTCCACGACACGCCATTTCTTTTGGAGAAAA
>TARA_R110000823_G_scaffold64657_5_pt1 | contig 14499 bp, 3 predicted proteins | sample TARA_R110000823 | Tara Oceans TARA_R110000823 (sample SAMEA4397722) | marine metagenome | biome: Polar Biome; feature: [DCM] deep chlorophyll maximum layer (ENVO:01000326); material: water (ENVO:00002006), including particulate matter (ENVO:01000060) such as... | depth 20 m | reverse complement strand
AATCTTTTAAGTTTTGTTACAAATGAAGTAACAGTTGACCAAGATTTTAGTAGTACTTATCCTTATAGTGCTATTTCGCATAATTCTTTTGTGGGAGGCTCAGGTACTGTAAGTTTTATTCAAATTATAGTAAACCATATAGATGGCACTACATCTACAGCTGGTATAAAATTAAATAGACCATCTTCACCTTTTTACGATTTAGTATACCCTAATGCTCACCAAGCAAAACACAAAGACTTAGTGGGTCACATATTATACGAAATTTCACAAGGACTAACAGATACTACAGATAATTTTAACTCAAGAATTAAAACTACTATATCTCCTGGAACTTTTCCTGGAGGAACAGGTAAGTTAATTTTTCAATCTTTAACAAATAGCATTGTAAGTGGTACTGTAACTTTAAAATTTTCTACTACTAGTACTGACACTTATGGAAGTGCTAGTTTTTCAGCTTCTGCTGCTAATTCATATTCTGATTTACAAGTAACGAATACGTTAGAACCATTAGCTGCAGAAAATTTTGGTGATTTTGTTGCTGTAGTAGGTAGTTCAAAAAAAGCTGGCTCAGGTGGTAATGTGTTTTCTGACCAAGTAGTAAAACTTTTTTTTAACCAAGACGGTTCTATTTCACGTACAGAGTTAGTTGTAGATACTGATTTTAGTTATAGACCTTCAGACTCAGATTATGGATACCAACCTATTAAGTTAATTAAAGTAGATGAAAACAATAAATACAGAAGGCTGTATTTTACAGACGGTATACAACCTATAAAAACAGTAAATTTAGAAGCATCGGCAAGTTTTTATAGTGGATTTGATTCACTAGATGATTTTAATTTATTTTCTAAATCTTCTTTATTACCAGTAGAAATTACATCAGTAAATAACAATGGAAGTGTTAATTCTGGTACTTGGTCATATTGTTATAAGTTAATGTCAGGAAACGGTTCAGGGTCAGTAGTTTCACCTATATCTAACCCTATACCTTTATTTCCTTCTTCTTTAGACACTTCTTATTCTGATACTGTAGGTGCAGACGTAGGAGATAACTCAAATAAATCAGTATCTATAAAAATATCAGACTTAGATACTTCGTATGAAAAAATACAACTAATAGGTATACATTATTTAGACAATTTAGGTTCAGCTGCTTTTTATTTATTAAAAGAAGAAAAAATACCAGGAAACGAAACAGAAATTACGTTAGTTCATAATGGTAATGAAACTACAACTTCTATTACAGCTTTTGAAACATTAGTAGATGCTAATACTTGGGATATAGCTCAAGATATACAAGTAAAAGATAATCGTTTGTTTGCTTCTAATTTAACAAACAGTTCTTTTAATATTCCTTTTGGCTCTTCTTTGTTTAGAGTAAAACAATACAAACACACAGGTGCGGGTACTAGAGTCGATGATTTAAGCGGTTCTGGTAATGCTGCTCAAAATTTTGATGGTGTTCCTACAGGTGGAGGTTTTGTTGCTCATACAGGGCTAATTAATCCTGACATAGAAAACCCTTTATTATATCTATATGGGTTTAATGACACAGCAAAATATAGATATGCAGAAGGTCAAGATGCTACAAGTAGAACATATTACGGTGCTAGCACGCCTTCTTTTTTTACTGCCGATACAGGTATACAAATTACCTTTAAACAAAAACAATTTACTTTAGATGACAGAGTAGGACCAAGTTTAAGTAGTCAAACTGGTGCTATGTCTGGTACTGTAAATTGGTGGAGTGGTAACATGGAAAAAGAAGACTTAGATTATTTCGTAACTGCTCCTTTTTATGGTCCTACCGCACAAGGAGGTGAAGATGGATATTTCGATAATTACCAAAGTCCAATATTTGCTAACAAATATACAGGGTACATGAGGGGTGAAGTTTATAGGTTTGCTATACAATTTTACGATAAACAAGGAAATAATACTTTTTCTTACCCTATAGGTGATATAAGGATGCCAGAGGTTATGAGTGATTATAGATATAACACGAACCCAGGCAACCCTAATAGTGGTACTCACATATCTGGAGGATTTACACAAGACGCAGGAGTAATACCACCCAAGAAGTTTGGACTTTGTTCAGATACAGGTTTAGGTCAAATTTTATATCCACATTTTACAGTTAAACTTAGCGAAAGCATTAGAAATCAAATTTCTGGATTTAATATAGTAAGAGCAGAAAGGAATGACGGAGATGAAACAGTAAGATTAGCAGGTATATTAAATCAAACATTACGACATCAAGATGAAACAGACCAATTAGAATGTAGTAATAGATATGGATTAAGTACAGCTCAACTTTTTGACGCAAACTTAGTAACCCACCCTAATGATTTTGGTAATGTTGCATCTGGTGCAATTAAGCATGAAATGTACACCATAGATAGTCCTGATGTTACGTTAGGTAAAAAAAGCATTAACGCTGCAGGTAGTCAATTAATGGTTGTAGGTCAGCTTAAACCATACAAAGTTGCTGGTAGTACACACCCAAATTGGGATGGTAATGACTGGAAAATATTGTCAGGTACTGATAGCATAATGAATTATGGTAGGGACGCATCTTGGTATCACTACCAAGCCAGTGTTTATCCTTCAATAACGGTTACGCCTAATGGTGAATACTTAAAAGAACAAGCTGTTTTTTCTAAATATTACAGTGATAACGATAATATAATTTTAGATAACGCTGCTTTAGCAAGTGGTACTGCAGACACAAAATATTTACATACTATTCATTATAGTCAAAATGTAGTTCCTAGAGAAGTTATATCACCTTCTTTATTGTCAGATATGGCTAGTGATAACGATGGTTTTGTAAACTCTGGTATACAATTTAAAGCAGTAAGTAATAGTTGGAGTTATTCTAATGGTGAAGATGGAAATGATTGGGTAGACGCAGGTCACGACTCAGATAAGTTAAATTTGTTTTGGGGTAATACTTGTCATTTTGTAAATTTAGTAAGTGGAGCTTATATTAATGGTTCTTCTATAGCAAGAAAATCAGGTTCTAGCACCGCTGCATATAATTGGAGCGCAGTAGGTCATGCAAACGAACAGTACTGGATTACATCTAAATCATATGTTAAAATCATACGTTCAGAAAATGCAGGTAGATACGGTGGAAATAGCAAGACTGTATTTGAAAAACAAAGATGGATTAATACAGGCTTTTCTATTCACGGCTCTAATGTGTTAGCTATAAATGAATTGCAAGTATTTGGAGGTGACACTTATGTAAATTACTATTCTATAAATAAAAAATTCGACGGAGGTTCTGCTGGAGCTTATACTAATGCTGCAGTTAAATCAGTACAAGGAATGATATTTCCTGTAGAGTCTAGAGTAAATGTTGATATGCGTAGAGGTCGTTATTTTGGAAAAGATAGACCTCATTTAAACTTAGAAGATGAGTATTTATATTCACAATCTTATTCATCGCAAAACAACATAAAAAGTTTCCCTTCTAAAGACAGTTCTATTCCAGACGTAGATAAACTACCACAAACAATAGCTGTATCAAATATAAAAATAGCAGGTCAAACAAATGATTCTTTTGCTAGATTTGATGCAAACGAGTCTTATGATTTAGATGCTAATTATGGTGAAATAAACAATCTTATAACATTTAGAAACGATTTATATGCTTTACAAAATAAAGGAGTAGCTCAACTATCGGTAAATACAAAATCACTTATAAAAGATGAATTAGGTCAACAAATTACAATAGCGTCAGGAACAGGTGCAGTTATTTCTGATGACAACTACATATCTACTACTTATGGTAGTCAAAATAGAATGAATGCTATTGCTACAGAAAGAAGTATTTATTGGGTAGACCATGATAACTCTACTTTATGTAGACTTGGAGCTTCTGGCAATAATTTAGTTGCTCAAGATTTATTATTAGCAAAGTCATGTAGAAATTTATTAAGTAATCATAGAATATATAAACTTAATAACAATCCATTAAGAAAAATTTCTAGTAGTCTTGATTTAAATAAAGAGGGTGGTATACATATATATAATGATGTATTGCATGGTGAAATCGGGTTTAGTATAAATTACGCTGTCGACGCTAGTACTGTTTCTGTAGTAACTAAGCATATAGTATTTAGTGAAATATTAGATACTTTTGTAACTGAACGTCAGCACTTTGTAGGTATGTCTTTTCCACATCAAGGAAGACTTTATTATAACGGTGCTTATAATACTAGTGCATTCTCTCAAACTAATAGGTCTAGACTATACACCTGTAATACAGAGGCAACAGGAACTAACTCTGTAGGAACATATGTAGGTTCTAGCAATCCTTTTTTCTCTGTAACTTTTTCCGTAAATCAAGATGTGTCTAACATAAAAGTTTTTGATAAATTAGTAGCTACATACGATGGAACATCAAGTACAGGAGTTTTCACTAAATTTACATTCAAAACAAACCACGAAACAATGACATTATCAAATCCTGGCAGTTTTATAAAAACAATAATAAGTAAAGACGTGTTTCCAATTATAGATACTTCTAGTGTAGGTAGAATAAAAGGTAATTATTTGCAAGTTACTGCTGAAAGTACAACGAGCACAAAGGATATAAACATATGGTCTTATTTAACTCACTATAGAAAAAACTTAATATAATGGCTTATTTTTCAAACGACAAATACGATAAGTATAAAAATCCTGCTCACACACAGCCTACAGAGGGTAGTGCTAATCTTGTGTACAACCCTAAAGATAAAAACCAGAAAAATCCATACTTAGATGTAGATTCAACTCAGTTAGAATCTATGTACAATCAAGAGCTTGATTCATTTAGCTCGCCAATGGACAATACTATGGTGCAACCTTTTAACAAAATTGGACCAGACGGAAAGTTTATAAAGTATCAAGGTGGAGAAGAGTATGATTATGGTGATTCTTTTTGGCAAGGTAAGTTAGAGCAAGACAAAGCAGATGGTGCTAAAAGCTTTAAAAAAGGTGGTGCTTTAGATTCTTATCATGCAGGTGGCGAAATGGAGCATTCTACCATGGGTAGCCATAATGAAGGTGACCACAACGAAGACGGTGAATACAAAGCATTCGTTAAAAAAGACGGCATTAGAGATATGTTTACTAATGATGAGGGTACTTACGATAGAGAAGGGCACGTGGAGTGGCTTTTAAACTTTGGACCAGGCAGTGAGAGTCATAAAAAATCAGAGTTAGAAAAAAGAAAACTTGCAAGTACAAATTTGAGTTACTTACCTACTAATTTAAGTGAGAAACATCCAGAAGTCTATAAAAAACTAATGGCAATGGATGGTGATACTAAAACTTCTATGTCTAATTTCTTTTCAAGTACAGTAGAATCTGCAAGAACAAATGTGAAAGGCATTGCTAGTGGTATGTCTTGGTTTAACGATTTAGATGTAGACCCAGTAAAAGAAATTTTAGCTAAATCAGGTATAGAAAAAGATGAATTTAGGACTGTTGTTAAAGACTACGCTGAACAAAAAGCTACAAAAGCAGGCGAGGATTTTGGGTTCGTGGCTAAGACAGCTTTAACAGGAGCTATGGCTTTAAAAGGATTAAAAAGAGGAGGCGAACTACCAAAAAAAGTAGAAGGCGGTGATTTAACAAGCGGACAACAAACTGCTGTTAATTGGGCAAATATGGCTACTACAACAATGAATACAGTATCCACATTATCAGCACCATCAACTGTGTTTGGAAAAGGTGACCCTTATTCTGATGCATCTTTAAAAGAGACACGCAAAGCGGCAATAGGCGAAAGAGCTAAAAAAGGTGCAAGCATTGGCGGTACTACTGGTGCTGCTATTGGTTCTGTAATTCCTGTTATAGGTACAGCGGTTGGTGCTGCGGTAGGTACTGCAGTAGGTGCTATAGCTGGTACTGTGTCAGGTTGGTTTGGAGGTAAAAAACAATACGAAAAAGACCAAGTAGCTGTAGAAGAAAGAGAAACAGAAGAACACGTTAATATGATAGGCTTAGGAAATCAAATGTCAGAAACTATATCTCAAAAGAAATCCCAATCCAATACAAAAGATTATTTAGATACAACCCTTCCAAGTGGTCCTTACGACTCTCATAAGCGTGGAGGTATGGTATACGGTCCAAGACATGAAAGCGGTGGTGTAATGGCTGTTAAAAACGGAAAGCCAATAGCTGAAGTGGAAGGTGACGAGTACATTATAAACAACGACATTATAAAAGACAAAAAAGAGTCTAAAGAAAGATTTAAAGTAGAAGGAACTCCTGCTCAGATAGCATCAGCTTTAAACTCATACAAAGGATACGGTGACAACACAAACCCAGGTGGTAACATATATAAAATAGGTTAAGATGGATAAGGTAAAATTAGCTGAACTAAAAAGATTAGTAGAGAAGTACACTAAAGGAACGGGTCTCTTCCCTGAAGTCATGATGGCTCAGATACTACTAGAGTCAAGAAACCTAGAGTCTGGTCTAACGACTATGCACAATAATCTTTCAGGTCAAAAAATAGCACATGCAGACAAAACTGGAAAAACAAAAGGCGTTGATTATGTCTTAATGGCTACAAATGAGGGATTCGACACTAAAAAACAAGCTGAAGCTTATCAAAAGAAAAAGTTAGGACAAAAATATGTTGTTAATTCATTAAAGCAGAATCCTAAAACAAAAGAATGGATAGTTAACTATAACGGTCCTTTTAAAAAGTTTGCAACCTTTGAAAAAGGAGTGGAAGCTCATATAGATTTTTTAACAGGAAAGCATTCTAAAAATCAAAAAATTAGATACGCCCCTGTACTGGCAGCAAAAACTCCTGAAGCTCAAATTGCAGCTTTAAAAGAATCTGGATACGCTACTCACGGAGCATACATTGAAGAAATAACCACAAAATTAGACACAATAGTTCTCAAGGAATACCCTGAATATTCGGGTTTAACTAAGCTTGATAAAGAGGTTCGTGTAGAAATTGACAGAGAGCTAGAAAATGTATATGGCCCTCAAATAAAAAGACTTAGGGACAAAGGATTTGAAGATTTAGCTGTTGAGTTAGAGGCTGAAGTTATTGAAAGAGGTGACCTTCTTAAGGAACAACTTAAAGGAGTTACAAATACAAAAGCTGTAACACGTGCCTTAGAGAATGAACAAAAAAGATTTAAGAGCTCAGAACAACAGGACAAGTCAAAAATTCCTAACAGAGGTTCTACCCTAGAATTAACAGCCCTAGAAAAGGCTGGTATAGACTCCAGGCCTCAAGATGGCTATGACGATATAGTCGGTAAAAAAAGAACAGCAGAAATTTCTGGTTCCAACGACGAGTCAATACTCAAGCTTAATGAGATAATAGAGAACAAGAATGAAGACTATACTTATACGCAAATAAGACAAGCTCAGAAAGTTTTAGATGAACTAGTTGAATTTAACGAGGAGAACGCAAATCAACTAAGACTAATAGACAATCCTAGTCAAACAGACTTGATGGCTGTTCAGGAAACTAAAGCATTAAGACTCAAGTTGCTAGGTGAGGTGAACTCAGCCTTAGATGAAATATATGTAACAGAAGCGTTAGAGGTTGAAGAGGAAAAAAGATTAGAATTAGAAGAAGAAGTAGCAGAACCTTACGACTCAACAGAAGGAGGTAAGTACGTAGATGTTCCTAATATACCAGGAGCTGAGTATGAAGAAGAAATTGCAACAGATGGTTTACTATCTGAAGGTCAAGGTAGTGAAGTGTCATTAGACTCAGATATGGGGCTAGATGTTTTATCTGAAGACGACGAGGGGTATAGTGCAGCTGAAATAAAAAGACGCGAGGCTGCTGAAGAAGCAGCAAAGTTAGCTAGAAAACAAGCTCGTAATGCTAAAATAGGCAAGATAGCAGATGTTTTAGGGCAGGCTGGAAAGGCAGCAGGTGTTGCTTTAATGGCAGGTGCTGGTTTAACTTCTATGTATGAAGCTACTAGAAAACATAAGATAAACAAAGTAAGAATCTCTCCTTTAATGGAAGAAGCTTTCCAAAAAGCAAAATCTCTTTCTACGCAAGGTATGACGTATGAAGAAAGAACGGCAGCAATGTCAGACATGAATAATGCTTATGCTGGAGCTATGAAGAATGTAATGGCTGTCTCTGGTGGGCAACGTTCTTCTGCACTTGCTAACATGGGGGTTGTAGATGCTTCTAGAGTAAATGCACTTGTAGACCTTGCTGGAAAGGATGCGGCTCTTAGACAGGGTAATATGAAGATATACCAACAACAAGCAACAAGCCTTGGTCAAATGACTCTTTCTGCAGACTCTACCAACGAACAGTTAAGAGCTACATTAGAAGAAGGTAGAAAAAATAGATTAACTAAAATAGGCGACAGCTTGTTCAGTGAGTCTATAGAACTTTCAAGAAACTTTGCTGACCAGAAGAATAATAAAGATTTATTAGATAACTTCGCACAACTGAAGAAACAGGTTGATTCTTCAGATGCAGAGTTAAAAACAGTACTTCAATCGTTAAGTGGATTAAACACAGGTAACACTACAGATTAATTATGGGATTAGATTTATCAAAAATAGCCAATCAAATTACATCGTTCAGCAAGTCTCCTGCAGCCAGAAGGTCTAACGAGTACTCGCTTAAGAATGCGTTTATGTATGAAGAGATGGAGGCAGAAAAGCAAAAACAAGCTGACGACGCCTTTATTAATACAACTAACACTATTCAGAACATAGAGAATACTGCCATGAACATGACCTGGCGGGATAAGGATAGGAAAATTATTCAAGAAAATTATAAAGAACACGCAGACGGATTAAAACAAACTATCTTAGAAGACTACGGAGGAGATATAACTAGATTTTATCAACAAGGTGGTAAACGTCATTTGCAAATGTTTGCTATGAATGTTTTGAATAATGATAAGATACAAGAAATGGCTGCAAACAAAGCATCTTTTGTAAAGTATAAAGAGGCTATGGATGCTGGTAGTGGTGGCGATATATTCCACTCAGTACATAATAATGCATTACAATATCAAAGAGGTGTAACAGATACTTTTTCATATGGTATTGATATGATTCCTTATAAAAAACCTACAGAGGACGAGTTTAAGTCAGCACCCCCAGGCTCAACAGATGCAGAAGTTTATTTATCACATGGAGCAAATTATAATGCTGCTGTATTAAATTACAGAAGTGAAAAGAATGCTTCTCAAGAAGAAATGGATGACTTACCTGAACAAGAATTGATAAAATACATAGGACAGTATGTAGGAGAATCAGGCAGAACAAATTCAATTAATAATTCTAGCCCTAAATTATCTAGAGAAATAAACACTATTATGACTGCTATGGGAGATGTTAATGCTTCCGACATACAGACATTAGAAGGTTTAGATACTAACTATAAAAAACAATTAAGTGCATTAACTGAATATGCTTTTTATAACCCTGGAGCAGAAGTACAAGGCAATGTATATGGAAAAGAAGTTTTTGGTGATTATTTAGTAGAGCTAGCAGGAACATTTATTGATTCAGACTTTACGTCAGCAAACGGTTATACAGAAGATGGCTTAGTTACATTAAGAGATGTAGACCATAGTGGAGGTACTATGTATGATGTAGCAGGTAATAAACTAGAAGAAGGTGTAGCGTTTGGAGAGGGATACTTTAATTCTGACCAATTTGAACTTCTAGGTGCTATGATGGGTTATAAAACTTTAGGCGACAATCCAAGAATATTAACTTATGATGAAATGCAAGATATAAACAATGGAGGCGATGACATTAAAGTCAAGCCTGTTATGTTGATGGCTATGCAAGAAGAGTCTACTAATTGGTTTGGTTTTGGTGATGAATCTGTATTATACAAAGAATTAGACTTTGATAACCCTACTAAAGCAACTGCCTTTAATAAAGCATTAGCTACTGATAAAGATTTACTTAGTGAAAAAGTTGCAGAAAATGCTGATGCATATAGTAAAAGAATAGATGATACACCTGTATTTAATGGTTTAAAAGTAACCTCTGCTCCTAAGAAATTGTACAATTATGCGTTACATTATGATAGAAAGCTAGATGATAAGCTTAAAACTCTTGGTATACAGAAGTCAGATATTAATACGAAATCATTACTTTTGTCTTTTGCTCATACTATTGCAAAAAACAACGATGAAGTTACGCATGATGTAGTACTTGATAATCTAGATAGAATATTTTCTTTATCAGATAACCCTGATATGAATGATGCTTTACAAATGAACGACATGCAAACATTTTTGGAGATTTACATGAGTCAAAGAAGACAAGAAGACCCTTCAATAACTCAAGAAGAACAAAACGAAATGTTTGCAGAAGTAACAGAGTTAGCAACTTCAATTAGAAATTCTATTATACAAACACAAAAAGCAAAATAATGTCAGAAAACATAGACAAGCCAGCAGTTGCAATTAATAAATTATATGATGCTAGCTTTTTAAACCCAAATGAAAGCAACTCTACGGGTGGTATAGAAATGGGTGAAGGATTAACTATTGGAAACTCTCAAGACAGTTATGGTTTATCTTTTTCTGACAAGCAAAAAGAATATAGTCAAGCAATAATAGCTCAAGAAGAACAAAGCCCCATAAGAAAAGATTGGGAAATGGGTGGCTGGGAAAGTACTGGTCGCTCTTTTGTTGCTGGTATTGGTGATTTAGTCGATGGTATCGGTGATACTATAGATTTTATATCAGGTACTCCAGCTAGCAGTTTAATGACAGGAGGTCCTTTATCTGCTTTAGCTAAAGAAATGTATGGAATAGATATGAATAAACCTATGTCTGACTTCTTTCATGGAATAGGTGAAAAGCTACAATCTGTAGGAGATAAAGTTCCAGGTCTTACTGACTTTTCTGACATGACTTTAGCTGATGGGTTTAGTCTAGACTTTTGGTCAACACACGGAGCAAGAGCTATTCCTTTTACCTTGTCGTTTTTGATACCAGGTGCGGGTGGTGCAAAAGCAGCTTCCATGGCTATATCAGGATTAAGTAAAGCTGGTAAACTTTCTAAGGTAGCTTTAAAAGCAGCCAAGAAAATGAAAAAGGCAGGACTAGCTCCAGACCTTTTAACAGGGTCTAAGCGTCTCAAACATTTAGCAGTTGGTAGTGGAGGTATGATAGCTGGTAACGTTTCTGAAGGGTTGTTTATTGCGGGTCAAACATTAAATGACGGTATAGAGCAAGGACTTACATTAGAACAAGCTCAAGTAGCAGCAAGAGATGTGTATGTAGACAATCTTAAATGGATGGCAGTTGATGGTATTCAATTAGCTTTATTTATGGGTGGAGGAAGCGTGATTAAAACAGCTTTTCAAATGGCTATGAAACAAGGAGCTAAATCTTTTGTAAGAAAGCAAGGTATAAAAGGATTTATGGTAAGCATGGGTCAAGTTACAGGGGCTGCCGTAACAGACGGAATGCTAGAGCGTTACCAAGAGGTATATCAAGATTGGTCTCAAAAAAGGCGTATAGCAGAGCAAAAAGGCGAGGAATTTATGAGCTATTTAGATTATTTTGATAGCGATGATGCGCAAGCAACTAAAGTTATATCTTTTTGGTCGGCAGCTGGTATGACGGGAGTTAAAGGTTCAATTAATCAAGCAGCAGAAAGAAAAGCTATACTGACAGAAAAGTTAGCTAAAGATGGTCTAGTAGCTGAAAACTTAGATTTATTCTCTGAGGAAATAGAGGAATTCGAAGTAAAAGATTCAGGTGTTCAGCAAGAAGATACAGATGCATTAGAAACATCTACACAGCAACGTAAATCTATGGAGTACAACCAACTAGAAGCTTTAATGGTAAGGTTAGGTTTAGAAGGTAAGTCAGAATACTTTAACGATTTTGTGCAATCTCAAGTAGAGAATGAAAAATTAACCCAAGAAGAAGCAGACGCATGGATTAGCACCATGGATAATGTTCAGTCGCAAATACAAAACTCTCCAACAAATAATTTAAACTTTAACGAAAAAGTTGGTATGGTAAGGTCTTATATAGACTTAGGTAACATACAAAAAACTTTAGACACAAAGAATAAGTTTTATGATGAAGAGAAAGCTGGTATAGAAAATAATACTGAGCTAACAGATAAACAAAAGAAAGACGAAATAGCCGCTTTAGAGCAAAACAGAAAAGATGAAACGGCATCAGTAGAAGAATTAAAGAAACAAACAAAAGCTGATATACGAGGTATAATAGACACAAGTCAAATTCGTAGAGAAGAAGAGCGTGTACAGAAAGAAGTTGTACCAGAGCTAAGAAAAGTAATAGATAAAGAAGACTCACAACAAGAGCTTACTCCTGATGAAATTAAAGTAAAGGCTGACAATCAAAAGTTATACGAAACCGAAGTCGAAAAAGTTCGTTTAGAAAAAGCCCAAGAGAAAGTAGGTAACGATTTTACTTATAAGAAAAACGAAGACAAAGATAATACAGATATTCTGTTTACAAAAGAAAGTAAGGATGGTGATATTATTGAGAAAAGAGTTAACGACAAAGGCATAGTTAGTGAGCGTGTATTAGATAAACCTGCTGCTGTAGAAGACGCTAATGCAAAACAACAGGATGAAGCTAAAGAAATATCACCAGAAGATTTAGCTAAAGAAACAAGCACTACAGAGCCTGTTGAAGAAAAGGAAACTGAAGAAGATAAACCTAAAGACAACGAGCAAGTAGAAAAAGAATCTTTAGCGAGAAGGTTTGTAAATAAATTTAAGAAGAACAAGAAAAAAGGAAAAATAGTAAATGCTAAAAATATATCAGAGCAACAAGTTAAATTAACTAGAGGTCAAAGATATGTATGGGCTGAAAATATGATGGCAGAAGACCCATCTACAAGTTACTATTTTGCTAGAACAGTAGATGAATTAGGTCAACAATCTTCTGGTCAAGCAGTTGGGTTAGCTGTATTCATAAACCCTGGCACAATGACGCAGGAAGTATTCCACCATGAAAGCTGGCATATTTACCAAAAGATGTATGATAACACACCAGAAATGGCTGCTATCAAAAAAGAAATAACTAGAAAGCGTAACGGAAAATACGTACACCCTATATATTACAAAACCTTTTTACAGTATTTATCATTTTCTAAGTGGCAAAAAGATGGTAAAACATCTACACTTAAAGGATTAGTTAAAGGTCTTGGCTTAGATAGTTACGTTAAGTGGATGAAAACTAATGACATAGCTCAGTCATCTCTTAATTCTGACCAAAACTACTTTAACTACGTTAATGAAGAACTAAATAAAAAAGGCTATAAAGTAGCACCAGACACTAAGCAAGACTTAATTACTAATGAGGCTATTGCACAAGCAGGTGGTAAAACAAATGCTAACGATAGCACATTCTTTTCTGCATATGAAAAGGATAAAAAGCTTATGTCAGAAAAGATTGGTGCAGCTTGGTCTAAAATTAAAAGCAAAGTTAACCCTAATCAAGCTAAAGACATTATTCAAGCAGCAGCTCCTGGATTATATGATTCAGACTTAGGAGAAATGCTTCGTAAAGCTAGAGTAGAATTTGCTAAACCAAACAACAAAAGACGCTACGCTAATCAATTCTCTAAAGAAGGTCCGTTTCACCAAAAGAAACAAATAGATTTAGAGAGAATGAACATGGAGTCGGCTATTGAAAATTCTTTATCTGATAGATATAGTAGTGGGTTGATTAATAAAATTGTTAATAATGCAGTTGATAACGCTGACGACACTAATCAGGCCGAGTTTCTAAATGACCTTGTTAAGTTAAATAAGCACGAAATACTAACACAAACTGTACTTAATTTAGGTAGAACACTTGGTGCAGATGAGGTAGCAAAAATAGAAGCTTTTGTAACAGACCCTAAAAACGCAAAGTATCTAGATAAAGTTATTAGAAATTCAGCATTTAGTAAGCTTATACAAATGCGTAAAGAAGAGCAAGAAGGCGCACAGCTTTCTATGTTTGATGAAATTATAGAAGCAAGCATTGAGTCAGAAGTAGAGGCTATGTTTGGTGAGCAAATACAAGAGGATTTTAGTAGACAGCTAAACCCAAGAGCAACAAAGCTTATCAATGAATTTGTAAAACTCAACAATAAGACTGGTGACCCTATAAAGACCTATACTGTATATGCAGGATTGTCTAAAGCACTAGAAGGTACTAGAAATGATTCTGTTAGGTTTGAACAAGAAGTGCTTTCTTTAATAGATATTTCAAAAGACCTTATACTGAAAAACACATTATCAGCATCACAACTAGCTTTTGTTGGTTTTATGAATTATGCAAAAGGTAATATGTTAAACTCTGATAATGTAGAGTATTCTGTATGGCAATATTTCCGTTCATTTAAGTTGGAAAAAGGATTCCAATTTACAATGAAAGAAGATGGTACGGTAGAGGCTGAGAATCAATTACCTAAGTTTAATCAAAGATTAATCAACGGAAAGGTAAGTTCGCTAATGGAGAACTTATTTGGTGAAAGTCAGTT
>TARA_R110000823_G_scaffold84004_2_pt1 | contig 14554 bp, 23 predicted proteins | sample TARA_R110000823 | Tara Oceans TARA_R110000823 (sample SAMEA4397722) | marine metagenome | biome: Polar Biome; feature: [DCM] deep chlorophyll maximum layer (ENVO:01000326); material: water (ENVO:00002006), including particulate matter (ENVO:01000060) such as... | depth 20 m | reverse complement strand
GTTTGGAATATGCGCGACGGTGGCAAGGTAGACATCCAAGAACATGGTTTTATAGCGCAAGATTTGGATGAAGCTCAAATTAAGGCTGGTGCTGAAGATTATCTGAGCCTTGTGTTAAAAAACAACCCAGATAAATTGGAAGCCGCCTACGGAAAGTTAGTCCCTATTTTAGTTAAAGCCGTACAAGAACTTTCTGAGGAAGTCAATATTCTCAAATCCAAATTAAATAATTAAAGGTCGGTACAATGGAAATATCTACAGAAGAAGAGATCGCTGCACATTTTTCTGCTATGGACGACAGCGTCAATTTAATTAATGCTATAGTAGCGGACCCCTCAAGTTTTATTAATAAAATTCCTGAAGGTTCTATAGGGGTTGATGCGATGGTCACCCGCAATACCGACCACCTAGAAATTCAAGCGGCCAAGGATTGGTACCTTGAATCGAGCAACAATAAAACTTCCTATGAGAACGCCGTGACTGCTGGTAAAGCCTACGTCGCTTAAAATTTAAAGAGAAATGTAAAATGCTCTTTTTGGCTTGGGTGGAAATATGAAGAGTAAAAATAGGACTCAAAATCATAACTTGAGTGATAGTTCAGTAATAGCAATTCCACTGCGTAATTTAATAACTATTATAATTGCAGTAGGAATTATAATTACTGGTTATTTCAATGTAACTGAGCGAATATCTTTCTTGGAGCATAATACAAAGCTGGCGAATGTTTGGATCGAAATGAACTCAAACTTTAGAACCAAATGGCCTCTGGGAGAGCTAGGTGCTTTGCCGGACGACGCAGAGCAGAATATGCGGCTTACTCAAATAGAAAAACAGATTCAGGAAATTATTACAGAAGCGTCGGCTGAAGTAATGAAAGGCAAATCCAAAGCGGAACTCGAAGCTATTTATAGTGGAATAGTCTCAGCTATCAAAGACAAGAACTACTCAAAATGATCTGGTAAAGCATACGTCGCTTAACCCCTGTTCAATGGCAACTTAAGTAGGAGCATCCTATAGAGGTATACAAATAAAATTTTGTTATAATAGACACTTATGCTAGATTTTGATATAGCGTTAATCGTATGGAATCGCAACCAACGGAGATATAGATGGCTGAAGAAGTAGAGGTAGTATCAGAAGCTACTGAACAAAATTTTGAAGTTGAGCCAGAGGAGGCACCAAACAAGGAAGCCTCAGGCGCTCAAAAACGTATTAAGCAGCTAGTCAGACAGCGAAATGAGGCTAGAGAAACTACAAGTGACTTGGCCTCAGAAGTTGAAGTTTTGCGTAGGCAAGTGGGCAGCCTAGTACAACAGGGTAAAGCAGCTGAGAACGCTAACCTAAATTCTGACGAACAGTTGTTAGGCGACAAGGTACATCTAGCAAAGAAAAACTTTGAAGACGCCTTTGACGCAGGAAATAAAACGGCTATCATTGACGCTCAAGAAGCAATGAACGATGCCGCCACAGATTTAAAACTATTGAAGGTACGCAAAGCCTATATAGAACAACAGGAACAAGTACCACAACAGCGAGCGCCACAACAGCGTCAGCAGAAACCAGACCCGAGAGCCTCAGAGTGGGCTGAAGAAAATGAATGGTTTGGGGCTAACAAAGTTATGACGGCTGCAGCGTATGCCATCGATGGTGAAATACGCGAAGAGGGAATTGACCCTGTAGACTCGCCTGAAAAATATTATGAGGAAGTGAACAAGCGTATTCGCAAAGAGTTTCCTCAGAAGTTCGATTCGGCTCCGTCAAAAGCCGCACAAGTAGTAGCAGGACAATCACGCACACCTGCAACCGGCCAGAAGGTTAAGTTGTCTCAAGTTGAGGCTGCGACTGCCAAAAAGCTTGGTATACCACTTGATAGATATGCTGCTGAAAAAGCCAAAATGGCCAGCGGTGACGATTACACAGTAATTGGATAGCGTGGAGGAAGCGATGACAGGAAGAACACGGCAAGAGCAAGATCGACCGATTTATGAGGAAGACTATAATCCTTTAAAAATTCCCACTGAAGTCAAGAACAAATTTCTTGATGATGGTAAAACGCTTATGTGGGTTCGTCATATGATCAAAGGACAAACTGATTGGATGAACCTGCGTAAGAAAGAGGAGTTCGGCTGGACCACAGTGAAAACTGATGAGTGCCAAGAGCTTGCAACTGCCGCAGTAACAGCACTACCAGATGATCGTTTTTCTGATTGTATCATAAGAGGTGACTTAGTTTTAATGCAATGTCCGGCGGACAAAGTAAATTCTAGAACAGAATACTTTAAACGAAAAACGCAGGAACAAGAGGACGCCGTGAACCAACAACTGATGGCTAGCAGCGATTCTCGTTTGCCTATTTCTAATCAGTCACGATCTAAAATAACCACAGGAAGACCACAATTCGATTCGTAGTCTTCTGTAACAACTAAAGGAGGTGACAGTATGTCTAGCTCAAAGAAGCTATCCGGCTTTCATCCTTCACGAGTTCGTGGTGCTGGAGCAAATTCGACGGGATTTAATGAATATCCCATCGCTAACGCTCGTTCCGGCGCTATCTTTCATGGCGATCTCGTTAAGGTTACTGCCGGTACCATTTGCCCTGTAGCAGCAACAACTGACTATGCGGTAGGTGTTTTTATGGGTTGTCGATACGTTGACCCCGCATCTAAGCAGCCAACTTGGTCTAAGTATTATCCAAGTGGTGTTAGCTCAAGTGACGGGAATGTTTATGCATTCGTAGACGATGACTCTCGTTCAACATTCATCATACAAGCAGATGCTTCGGTTACTGCTGGTGCAATGAATTCTTTTAACTACTCAGTAACGCTGGGAACTGGCTCTACTAATACAGGTATTAGTGGTCAAGGTCTGAAGTCGTCTACGGCTACTTCGGCCACTGCTCAGTTGCGTCCCATTCGATACTGGGCTGCTCCAGACAATGAGTCTGATGCAGATCGGGCATTTCCGCAGTTAGAAGTTCGCATTGTTCAGCATATCGATAATCGTGCTATCGTATGTGTGGCATAGGGAGGGTATAAAATGGCTATTAATCGCGCAGATATTGCGAAACAACTACTTCCCGGCCTGAATGCAATCTTCGGTCTTGAGTATGGTTCAGTGGATAATGAAACTGACATCTTGTTTGAAACCGAAAATTCGGATCGCGCTTTTGAGGAAGAAGTTCTCATGGCTGGTTTTGCTTCTGCTCCCACCAAAAGTGAAGGTGCGGCAGTACAGTATGACTCGGCTCAGGAAAACTATACTGCTCGTTATACACACGAGACAGTTGCCTTGGCTTACGCCATCACAGAAGAAGCTTTTGAAGATAACTTGTATGACACTTTTGCGAAAATTCGTACTCGTGCCCTGGCTCGCGCTATGGCTAATACGAAGCAGACCAAGGGTGCCAACATCTACAATAATGCTTTTAACACCGCATTTCCAGGTGGTGATGGTGCAGCTATGTGTTCGAACTCTCATCCGACTATTTCAGACGGCAATCAGGATAATCTCCTGGCGGCTGCTGACTTGTCGGAAACCAATCTTGAGACTGCTCTCATTCAGGTCCAAAAGGCCAAAGATGATCGCGGTATCCTTATTGGTGCGGGTGCGGTTTCCTTGCACATCGATCCAACTAACCAGTTTACAGCCGAGCGGATTCTAAATTCTCCCGGTAAGACTGGTACGGGCCACAATGACATTAATGCTGTTAATAACATGGGTCTAATTCCGAATGGGTATTATGTGAATCGTCGATTTACTGATGTTAATGCCTACTTCATCTTGACCGATGTTCCTAATGGCACCAAAATGTTTGTTCGTTCTCCTCTTGGGACCAAGATGGAACCCGATTTCGATACGGGTAACTTGCGGTTCAAAGCTCGTGAACGATACAGCTTCGGTTGGTCTGATTGGCGGGGTGTTTATGGCACCAACGGTTCAAGCTAAGATTGACTAAATAGCGATAATTAGAGGGGGCGTGGATTTCCATGTCCTCTCTTTTATTGTTATACTTTCCAGAGTATTTTTTATTAAGGAGATGGAAGAGTGACTACACGAGTTTTTTCTACTTATGTGTCAACCGCTGCTTCTACCAATGCTACCATTATAGCTAGGCGGACTAGGCTGAAAAGCTTTGTTTTGTACAATAATGGGGCTGCGGATGGTCTTTATACATTCAAAGATGGTTCGGCCTCTGGTACTACCCTGGTTCAAGTGATGGTAAAGGCTGGAGATACAGTTGATCACTTCATTCATGATATGGGAATCGAAGCGCCTAGCAGTGGGGGATTGCACCTAATTACCCCTGCATCAGGTGGTTTCGCCACTGTCTTTTATGACTAATTGCGCTTGTAAAGATTGTACCTGTGAAGACTGCCCTTGTGATCAAGGGTGTGGTGAGGACTGTACTTGTTCTTGCGTGGTTACAGATGATAACCCATAGAGGTGAAAAATTTTCAGGCTACAATAAGCCCAAGAGAACCCCTGGTAAAAATAAGAAGTTTGCTGTCTTAGCTAAACAAGGAAGTAAGGTTCGTCTTGTACGCTTTGGAGACCCTAACATGAAAATTAAAAAGAGTATTCCTGCAAGACGTAAAAGTTTTCGTGCAAGGCATCGTTGTGATTCTTCTCCCCCCAGTAAAATGACGGCAAGGTATTGGAGTTGCAAGAAATGGTAAAAACTATTCAAGCACTACTTATAGCCTCAATGATAGGCTTTAGTGGTTGGGTTGTCTCTACTGTTTATGCTTTAGATAAAAGTTATGATTTGGTTGAGTATCGCCTAGAGCTAGTTGAAGAAAACTATAAGATGATAAAAGATTTGTGGGAGGATGGCGGACATGGGGAGCTATAATGGCCGAGCAAATATTAACTTATTGGCCGCAAATCTTAGGCATACTGTCTGTAGTTGTAATGTTTGTAAAGCTAAAAAGTAATGTGTCGGAGCTGCAAAAAGATGTGGGTGACATAATAAAAAGAGATACATACTCGCAGGTTGTTAAACTTCGCGCAGACCTTGATAGCCTAAAAGAGAATTCGAGCGAAAAGTTTAAATCTATATTTGACTTATGGAACCAAAAGAAATCTTAAGGAGTAAGGTGAATGGCTAAAGACCAAGGAATGGCTACTAAGAGCGGCGCAAACTATATGGCTACCGGAAAGCGCGTACAGGATTTTAAGAAAGCTAAAGCTGCGACCGCCAAAGCTATGATAAATCTCAGAGATATAAAAGCTTCTCACGCGAGGAAACCTGACAGCAGTGGAAACGCAAGAGTCAAAGCAGCAGGACAAAAAGTGATGGCTGCAAGAAGGAAAGCGTCAGCGGCACTAAAAGTTATGAAGGGCCCAAAGAAATACAAATCAGGTGGTGCTGTTAAAAAGAAGAAGAAATCTTAAGGAGTAAGGTGAGTGGCTAAAGATTCAAATAAATTCTATGGTGCAGATCACCAAGCGTTGATGGCTGCTGATAAAAAAAAGAAGCAAGCTAAAAAGCCTAAGAAAAAAATAAAAGTTTCTCCTGGTAAATCTTATTATTCCAGTAAATCTTTGAGGGACGGTTTTGAGCAAACTTTACCTGCAGCACAATCCAGCGAACAAACTAAAAAAAGAAGTCCTCTAGGTAAAAATTCTCCCCGTGCTGCCCTACTGGAGGCAGTTCAAGACATACAGGATTTGTTTAGAGGTGATGAAGGTAAAGTAGGCTCTCGAATGGCTAAAGAAGTAGCCAAACAAGAAGTAGTTAGGAAGAGTAAAGGCGGAATGGTAAAACCACGAGGAGTTGGACAAGCCTCTGGTGGTTGGGGCAAAGCAATGAGGAGTCGATGATGAAACAAGGATATAAAACTAAACCAGGGAAAATGACTGAAAAGCCCGGAGCGAAACCTAGTAACACAGGGCCTGTAAATGTTCCAGGCGGCGGTGTCTATGGTAAAAAGACTGCTGAAGTAGGGCGTCCCAAAGGGCCAATCCCTTATTATTGTTAGGAGCAACTAATGCCCACCACATCAGGGACTACAGCTTTCTTTCCTCCTGTAGATGAAATAATTGAGGAAGCTTATGAGATGCTTGGCGGTGAACCCCAGCTAGGGCATGATCCTGTAAGCGCGCGCCGTAGTCTGAACTTACTTTTTATTGATATGCAGAACCGGGGAGTCCCTCTTTTTGCCCAGGAACAAAAGACCGTATCTCTAGTTGCAGCCCAGGAGAACTACACCCTTGATGCTGACACCGTAGACATTCTTGAGGTAGCCTTGAGGCGCACGAGCAACTCTGTAAATACAGATACCCAGTTGCAGCGTGTCAGCATGCAAGAGTACCTAATAATTCCAAACAAGGCTAATCAGGGTAGGACAGCACAAGTTGCCCTAGATCGCCAGAAGATTCCTGTTCTCTATGTTTGGCCAGCTCCTGAGACTGGTACCACTGACTCCATACTCTATTGGGGAGTAAGACGCCTAGAGGATGTTACTGCAAGTTTTCAAGAAGTGGATTGGGTCTATCGCTATCTTCCTGCCATCACATGTGGCCTAGCCTACTATTTGGGCTATAAGAGATTTGGTATTGATCCCCAGAAACTTAACTTCCTTAAGGCCAGCTATGTTGAGAAGGTACTTCTTGCTTTAGAATCCGACAGAGAGCGCGTAGATATGCGAGTTGTTCCGCGCCTAAAGGTCTTGTAATGGCGGCAGGAAAATATTCATGGTTTATTTCAGATCGCTCAAGCTTTCGTTTTAAGTATCACGATCAAGTGAGAGAGCCTGGAACGGGGTATCGAGTTGGGCCAGGGGAATCTGACGGTGTTTATAATTTGGTAACAAGTCCGCTCAATCGGGCACCAGACACCAAGGATAATCCAGCTTTGCAAAACCCTAGACCTGATGTAGTATTAGCGACAACAGGAGATAGTTCTTGGACTCCCTCAATGACCACAAACACAAACAATTAAGGACGGGAAAATGAAACAAAAAACTAAGGTAGGTACCCATTGGGATTGGACCTGTTACGACAGCAAGGGTAAACTCAAATGGGTAGAGGACTATGATAATCTTGTTGTCAACGAAGGTCTGAACGATCTTTTGCAGAAATATTTTAAGGGCTCAAGTTATACGGCGGCCTGGAAAGTGGCTCTTAAAGCGACGGGCACTGTTTCTGCTGGTGATACACAGGCGACCCACGGCTTTACTGAAATTACTGCTTACAGTACTGCTGGCGGTTCAACTTCGGCTGCCATACGTCCAACGGCTCTTTTAGCTTCAGCTTCTTCGCAGTCTGTTGTAACTTCTACTGCGGCTGTCTTTTCTGTTATTGCTTCGGCATGTGTGGCAGGTGGATTCTTGACTACGGGTACGACGGTAGCTGGAAACCTGGGTGTTCTATATGGAGCAGGGGATTTTACAGCCATCAGAACCGTAATTAGCGGGGATGTGATTAACGTAAATCTAACTCTTACTGCTTCCGCTAGCTAATGACCGATGCCTGCAGCTTATACTGGATTTGGATCAGGGCCATATAATACACTTCTATACGATAGGTCATGGGTCACAGCATTTGTAACCTTGGGGGTATCTGCCTCTGATGTCTATACTCCAACCGTTAATCAAACTGTTCGATTTACTTTAGACAGTGGTTTTACATATGTAAATACTACTTCTTTTGTAGCAAATAACAGATTAACTTTTGACTCACAATTAAGTCAAGAGCAAACAAGCTACAATGCATTTAATACCTCAATATCTTTAGGTGTTTCAGTTGCTGATAGTGAGACTGCGACACTTGAGATAAACGACACAGTAACCTTGGGGGTATCTACCTCTGATGCGTATACTTCTAAACTAAATTCTTATGCTCGACTTACTTTAGGCAGCGGTTTTACATATGAAAATTCCGCTTCTTTTATATCTAATAATAGATTAACTTTTGACTCACAATTAAATCAAGAGCAAACAACTGATATTGAAGTTAATGCCTCAATATCTCTTGGGGTTTCAGTTGCTGATAGTGTAACTGCAATACATGAAATAAACGACACAGTAACCTTAGGTGTATCTACATCTGATAGCTATACTTCTAAATTAACTTCTAATGTTAGAGTAACTTTAGGGACTGTCGTAGAAGCTTTAAAAGTTGCTGACGGCTATTACTATACGAGCTTTGCTTTGGGCGTAGGGACAGCAATTCCGACTGTATCTCCCCAAATTTTTTATGCTGCTGATCTGGCTCTTGGTGGTCTTGTAGTCGATGATCAGATTACTGGCGGTGCCTCATTTACTTCGAATTTAACTTTTAATGTTTCGTTAGCCGAGCAGCAGACAACTAAATATGAGGTATACGATACTGTTACCTTGGGAGTCAGTGTAGCTGATATTACTAGCGCACAAGCAATATTTAATACCCCTTTAATTTTAGGCGCAGACTTTGTTTACAACAATACTGCCTCATTTGTGTTTAACAACCTGTTGACATTTGCAACACAAATAACAGCGGAAGTAAGTAGTACAGGACGTTACCTGGATCAATGGTCTTCTGTAACAGCAGCGGCATCAGAAACATGGACAACAGTAGCAGCAGGAGCAGCAGAAACGTGGGTTTCAGTAGGCGGAGTAACACCTGAAACATGGACTACTGTCTCGCTTGGGTTTGACTAAGAAGGGTGGTAATATCTAACTATGGCTATAACTTATACAATATTACAAAATCAAATCAAAGATACTGCTGAAGACGATTCAGAGGAATTTTCTGATGCTATCCCCAGTTTTATTGACAGGGCGGAAACTCGTTTATCCAGAGAGCTAGATCATCCTGAGATGGCAGGCCATTTCCAGACTACACTAGCCTATGGTGACCCTTTTGTAACCAAGCCAGACAATATGCTGGCACCTCTGAATTTTTATGTCACTGATGCTGGAAGCCGTATAAAGCTTTTATTTAGAACCGAGGAATATATTGCAGACTATTGGCCTACCAGGACTTCTGTGGGTGTACCTAAATATTATTCTAATTATGGGGGAGATCGTTGGATCGTTGCCCCCAGCCCCAGCAGTACAAATGCAGCAGAAGTGGCCATCGTAATTCAGCCAGCAACCTTATCAGCAGGCAATGAGACTAACTTCTTTACTGAGAAATGCTTTGATGCCTTATTCTTCGCTTGTATGATAGAGGCCTACATGTTCTTAAAGAATTATTCCATACTTGAGGTCTGGAATTTTAGGTATGGTCAAGCTATGCAAGCCCTACAGAATGAGGGTAGGCGCACGAGACGCGATGACGAGGAATTCCCAGCATCACCAGCGGGACAAAATACCCTTACAGGAGTAGGAGGCGGAGTATGAACGGCTTACAGTCAATACCGAGAACACATCAAGGGGAGCAGCTCTCCTATATCTCTCCTCAGGAAGCACAACTACTCCGGCAACAGGGTGGTGGCGTAGCTCCAGATGGTGGTCAACTCCTAGGTCCAGGCGGCATCCCAAGTTTCGAGGGTGGTGGTGGCGCTCCTTTTGCTGAGGCGGCGTATAAGAAGCGGATGGCACAGGCAGCACCCCCACCCCCACCGGAGCCGGAGCCAGAACCAGAACCAGAATTTGACGTTGAAGCATATTTAGCAGAGAGAAAAGCCAACCTGGACGCTACCTATGACAGGTCTAAGCAACGGCTTGCTGCTATGTACGCTAACTTAGGGTTTACGCCCCCTGCTATGTATGGTGAAAATACAGATGGAAATCCTCTTTTCACTGGCTCAACCAATATCTCAGATCAGCAGGGTTGGGCCGGATACCAGGGCAACCAAAGTCCAACAGGCCAAATTGTGAATCAAGCTCTTGGCGCTGTTCCAGCTCAACAACTAGCACCTCAACAAAATTTGCAGGCGCGTGTGAACCAACAGGCACAAGAAATACGGGCACAGCAACCACAAGCAGAGCCGGTACAAGCTGCTCAAGGAGGTCTCATCAATCGTTATGATCTCGGTGGTATTGTCAATAACATGATGCTACAGGCCAGTCGATCAAGGGATAATATTCCTAGTAATGCGATAAGCTAATGAGTTCTACTTACACTACCAGACTACGACTGGAAAAACAGGGCTCCGGTGAAAACGCTTCTACTTGGGGTACAAAGCTCAATGATTCTGTAATCGATCTGGTTGATTCTGCTGTAGGCGCAATCACCTCCATTGATCTTTCGGGCGTCGGAACTGCCTTCACAGTATCTACTGCAGATGGTGTCCTTGATCAAGCTCGTAGTGCCGTCCTTTATTTTCACGGCTCTGTCTCAACTGCTGTCAGCATTACAGTTCCTGCAGTAGAAAAAGTTTACATTCTGGGTAATCTTACCTCAGGTGGACATGCCCTTATGTTGAAACCTGCTGGTGGTACTCAAGGCACGATTCCTGCGGGTCAGTCTACCCTGATTTATACTGATGGCACCACAGTCAAAAACCTCTTTACCAGTATTACTGGCATGAGTCAGGTGGGTGCAAGTCTGGGTTCTTTTACTTCTGTAGTTGCTACCGACATTAATGCCAATACGGTAGGGGTTTCGGTAAGTCTTAGTGCCACCAACATCAAGGGCGCTACGGGGTCATTCACTACCAAAGTTTCTGCTGCTGCTCTAGAAATATCAGGAGTAACCAGCTTAGGCGCTTTACGAGGAACTACAGCAACCTTTAGTGGTGCCGTTTCTGTATCAACTATAGCAGGGGATGGTTCTAGTTTAACAGGTTTATCTGCAGTACCCGATAATTATTTGACTGGAATGATTCTATCTAACGATTCAGATTCAGATCATGATATAAGTATCAAAGTGGGAATAACAAAGAATTCTACCAATGCTAGTGATCTTGAACTAACTTCAGCCATAGTTAAACAAATTGATGCAACATGGGCAAATGGTTCGGCTGCTGGCGGCTTGGCGAGTGGTGTAACTCTTTCGGCAAACACTTGGTATCACTTACATGCCATAGCGGTTACCGCTGGTACAGATGCTGGCTTTGATACTTCCTCAGTGGCAGCCAACCTAATTGCAAATAATGATGCCTCTGCTTACCGCAGAATTGGTTCTGTATTTACCGACTCTAGTTCTAATATTATTCCGTTTTCACAGATTGGGGATGAGTTCCTGTGGAATACTAATAGTAGTGCTTTAGTAATTAGTAAAAATAATATTACTGTTGATACTACGTTCGCGGTTACTATTGCTACCCCCCTTAGTGTTACTACTTGGGCAATGTTAAATATTGATTTAAATGATATAGGTAATACCGATGGAATACTTGTACATTCTCCTGACGTTAGTATAGGTATTGGCGTGCCGAGTGGTGCAGATACAGCATATCCAGCACAATCGTTCTCAGGTAAAATCAATTCTGGTTCTTATACTGGCGGCACTTTTTACGCAAGTAGAATCAGAACAGATACTCAGTCTCGTATTTCGTATTCTGTAGTTGGTGCTGGCACAGATGCAAGTTTTGCCACGCTTGGTTGGGTGGACACCAGAGGCAAGGATGGCTGATGTCTACCGACAGTATTACACAACGGATAAGTTTTAACCCAACGATCTCTAGGGAATCTACTCAGTATTCTGAGGAAGGCAACTGGTTTGACGGCGATAAGATACGCTTCCGTAAAGGCAAAGCCCAAAATATTAGAGGCTACCAAAAGAAACTAACTTCTACTTATGCCGGTAAAGGGCGCGACATAATTACCTTTCGCAGCCTCGACGGTAAAAGATATATCTCGTGGGGCACCGAAAGCCTTTTGCATCTCTATTATGGTGGTGTCGTATACGATATTACTCCCGTATCAGCTTCGGTCTCACTTCCCGCAGGAAACATAACCACCAGCACTGGCAGCTTTTATGTCCATGTCTCTAACGCAGGACATGGCAGAACCGTGGGCGACTATATGGCGTTCGTTTCAACTTCGGTTCTTGCTGGAGTAACCCTACAAGGAAACACCTACCGAATTACGAGCGCCGCAGCAAACACATTTCAGGTGAGCGCACAAAATTCTGCTAGTGGCAATGTGGCCACAGGTGCAACAAGTTTCGTCTATTACAATATAGCTTCGGGAACCAGCATTACTACACCAGGGTTTGGCTATGGAGCTAATACCTATAACACGGCTAGAGCTTCGGTCACCGTGGGCGGCGTTGTCACCTTAGGTGGGTGGAATGCTCCCGCTGATGAATCTGGTATTACCCTAAATATTCGGCAATGGTCCCTAGATGTCTTTGGTGAAAATCTTTTGGCCACCCCTCGCGAAGGCCGTATTTATCAGTGGGTGGAAAATAATGGTCCCACAAAAAGGGCTGTTGAAATTCTTACCACAACGACAGCCGGTGTCAGTACTGGTGTGCCCCTAAAAAATAATTTTGTGTTGGTTAGTCCGCGAGATCGACATGTGATTAGCCTGGGTTGTACTGACCTCTCAGGAACTTTTGATCCTATGATCTTGAGATTCTCGGATCAGGCCAATCTTAATGAGTGGACTCCTTCTGTATCAACGACAGCAGATCAAATTCGTCTTGGTGATGGCAGTCAACTCATAGGTGGTGTTAAGACTCGTGATGCTGTCATGGTTTTTTCAGACACAGCCGCCTATGCGATGCAATTTGTCGGGCCTCCTTTCACCTTTAACATCGATTTGGTAGGCTCCAATTGTGGTCTCATAGCCCCACACGCAGCCACCGCAGATAATGATCTAGTATTTTGGATGGGCATCGACAACTTCTATATGTTTGATGGCTCAGTAAAAATACTTCCTTGTTCCATTCGTGATTATGTTTTCTCGGACATTAACTTTGATGAGTTGGATAAGGTATATGCTGCAGTAAACCAGGAGTTCCAGGAGATTGTATGGCTCTATCCGACTGCTGACTCTAGTGAATGCAACCGCTATGTACTTTTTGGTAGAGGCGATGGCACTACATCAGAACCACCCTATTGGACATATGGCGATGGAATATTTTCCACTTGGGCAGACCGAAACATATTTGAATCTATTCATGTCACAGGAACTTCAGTATCCTTGGGAGATCAATTCCTCATAGAGAATGAACCCAAGGGAGTCTATACGGCAGACACACGAGCTATGCATTCTTTCATAGAAAGCTCCTACTTTGATATTCCTTTCGGTCACGCCGGTCCCAACAATCCTGAAGGCGATTTCATTATGTTTATGGATCGCATCATTCCTGACTTTGATTTTGATGGTACCAATGCACAAACAAGCATAAGGCTGACCACCAAGAGATTTCCACAAAGTGAAGTCTCTGTCGCTAAAGGCCCCTACACCGTAAGAGCCTCTACTGAAAAGATATCTTTGCGAGTAAGGGGAAGACAGGCTAAAATAAGGGTTGATGCAAGTATTGAAGGAACTAGTTGGCGTCTATCAGACATTAGAATTGATGTTCAATCGGATGGCAAGCGATGATTTTTCCTCGTTTAACTCTTTCTTCTGAAAGCAACATAATTAAGTGGGCCTCACAGTTGGTGAATGCTCTCGAAAGAAATCGTGACGAAATATTTTCTTCTTTTATTAGGCAGGATAACGGAGGAACCATAAGAGTTAATGGACGCATACAAGTTAATCAGAATTTTACAGACCCTGATGTTAGTGAAACAGATAGAGTGGGTGAGATAAGATACAATGCATCAACAAGTAAATTTCAAGGCTTCAATGGTTCCGGCTGGCAGGATTTCCACTGATGGCTGATATTGACCTTAAGGTAGGGAGTTTACAAATAGGTGCCAAAATAGACCCTAAAAAACTAAAGAACATGTTTATGTCTTTAGAAAAGAAAATGGATTTGGAAACTACGGCTAAACTTATAGACATCTATGAAAATAATAAAACTTCTTTTGGTGTTGCCAGTGGTATAGCAAGTCTGCTTACAGGTGAAGATGTTGATCCCCGGCCCTTTGTTATTCCTGGTAAAGAGGGAGATCATACTTTTGGTATCAGAGATTTGAATATGAATTTTATGGAAGATTATCCAGAACTTTTTTATAGTTATGGTGGTCAAGATAGTCCCTTTAATATTGAGGCCAAAGCCGGTGGCAATGAGGAGAATAAGTATATGGGAGTAGAAGGCAAATACACTTTTTCACAGGGTGGGCTTAGTACCCTCATGGCTTACTGATGCCTTTTCCCTTAGCTGCAGTACTCATAGGCGCTGGCATAGGTGCAATGGCTGGCGGAATGTCTGGTGATGACGGCTGGGATTGGAATAGAGCCTTACTGGGCGGTGTCTTTGGTGGAGCTACAGGTGGTATAGGTGCCGCTGCTATGGGCGGGGCTGCTGCTGGAGGTGCTGCCTTAGGAGGTGCGGGTGCTGCTAGTGGTGCTACTTCTGCCGGTAGTGTCTTAGCTGCTAGTGGTGGTAGCGCTATAGGTGGTTCTACCATAGGATTAACTGGTGCCGCCGCCGCTCCTGCTGCTTCTTCTGCTGCTGGACTAGCATCTACTTCGGCCCCAGGTTTATCTGGACTTACTTATGGCATGGGGCCTCAAGCTGCAGCCGCTTCTAAAGCTGGCTATTTAGGCAGCGGTCTCGGAAG